>Ga0310344_10001286_pt1 | contig 19263 bp, 18 predicted proteins | sample HC15DNA20200_MG_FD_203801 | JGI IMG/M metagenome (GOLD analysis project Ga0310344, IMG submission 203801) | Marine microbial communities from station ALOHA, North Pacific Subtropical Gyre - HC15-DNA-20-200_MG | ecosystem: Environmental > Aquatic > Marine > Oceanic | place: Pacific Ocean: North... | reverse complement strand
GGGTACAGACAGTATTTGAAATGGACTGAATTTCAATTGTTGATCTAGATACAAGGCGGATATGGTGGATCGGACTTGTATATATGTGGGGGGGTATGCTATAAAAGTGGAAATCTGTGGGGGTAAGTGGATAATAGTGGAACGCCGTGGTCTCAGGCTCGGCGTTCGATAGATTAAGGTGATAAACGAACAAATGTTCTTAGGCGAATACTATCATACTCTTGATAACAAGGGGCGGATAACGATACCGGCAGTTTTCCGTAATCAGTTTACTGATGGTTGTGTACTCACACGTGGTTGGGAAGGTTATCTGATTATCTATAACAAGCAGGCTTTCATGCGCATGGTGCGCAAATCACAGGAACTGAGCCCTACTGTGCCAGAGCACAGAGTGCTGCAGCGCGTGATGTTTTCCAGTGCTCGCGAAGCACAATTTGACAAACTTGGGCGCGTGAATGTTCCTGCCTTTCTCAGGGGTTATGCAGGTTTAGATAAGGAGGTCGTCTTAGCTGGTGTTGGATCGTGGATTGAAGTTTGGAACCAACGTGATTGGGAATTGCAGTTGCAGAACGTGAACGATAGTGATGCTAATGCAGACCGCTTTGCGGCGCTCAATCTAGCTATGGGATCGGGTGGGCTTGCCGATGAGTGATTACTGTAGCGATTCCTTGTGGTTTTGAGTGTGCTTGAAACGCATCTTTGTGGAGAATCAAACACACGTTCCGGTTCTTTTCAGAGAAGTAATTGCAGGCCTACAACCGGAGCCAGGCGGTAAATATATAGATGGAACTGTTGGATCTGGAGGGCACTCTGCGGGAATTCTAACCGCCAGTGCTCCCACGGGATTGCTGTTGGGTTTAGACAAAGACGTCGATTCTGTGAAGGTGGCAAAGCGCCATCTGTCTGCATCAGGATCGCGGGCAACATTGATGCACGCGTCTTTTGCTGAGATGAAATCTTGTGCTCAATCTATCGGTTGGGAGATAGTGGATGGCATTCTATTAGACCTTGGGGTTTCGTCTCGGCAGCTTGAGGGAGATCAGCGTGGGTTTTCGTTCGTTCGTGACGGTCCGCTGGATATGCGTTTTGACCAGTCCACAGGGATCAGGGCATTTGAGATAGTAAACCGCTGGTCAGAAAGTGAGATTGCACATGTGCTTGCCGAGTTTGGAGAGGAGCACCAGAGCAAAAGAATTGCACGAGCTGTGGTTGAAGAACGCCCGATTGGCAGTACGCTGGAGCTCGCACGTTTGGTTGCTGACCAAAAGAGCCAAAAGAGAAGAAAAAGGCATCCGGCGACGAAGACGTTTCAGGCATTGCGAATGGCTGTCAATGGAGAACTGGAAGAACTTAGAGCTACGCTCCCGCTTGCGATAGATTTGCTTATGCCTGGTGGGAGGCTGGCCGTAATAGCCTTTCATTCTCTCGAAGACAGAATCGTGAAACAGTTGTTCCGGCGTGAAGCGCGGAACTGTGTTTGTCTACCGGAACAAATCGTGTGTATATGCGAACACCGCGCAAGTATTCGTGAGGTAGTGCGTCGGCCGACAAAGCCGACTGTTGAAGAGGTAAAGAGAAATATGCGCAGTCGAAGTGCTAAATTACGGGTAGTGGAAAAGCTGTAGAGCAATTAGGTCAAGGGAGGTAAAGGACATGGATAGACAATTTGTCTCACCGTTTTTGCGCATCTTGGTATTCGTTGCAATTGATTCTATGCTTGTTTTACTCATTCTACAGCAGTTGCATCTGGTGGGATGAGTTCTGACATACTCTGATTTGGGGGCGCCGATACAGGAGGTCCGTTTAGCAGTGGCATGTACCTTGCATTTAATCTTTAGTGCAATTAGGCGGTCCGAAGCCAACCCGGGGTTGGGCTTCGAGTGTTTTCCCCTTTTAGGGAGGTAATGATGGTTGCTAGGGCAAAAGATGGAGAGGAAGGTATTCACGAGGATACATTTGGGCGTGCTTTTCGTCAGGCTCCCTGGAGAAAGCACAGACAAATTCTAGCGCCTTTTGCAATGGCCTTGTTTGCTGCTGCTTTGTTTGGCACGGTCTACTTGGGAGAGACATCGCGTGCGGCCGTGACTGGTCGAAATGTGCAGCGCTTGCGTCGGCAAGTGGAGAAACTTGGTTTTGAAAATGATTTGCTGCGCGCACACATTGCCAGCGTGCAGTCAGCGGATTCCCTGATGGCAAGAGCACGCGAATTAGGTTATAAGCCGCTTCAAATTGATCAAATAGAGTTTATGGAGGTATCAGGTTTCTCTTTGCCGAGAAGTCCTGGGCAGCAGGCGCAGCCTCTGGAAAGTGATCATTCGGTGATTGGGATTTATGACGAGACTTTGGCGCACTGGTTTATGCGTCAGATCCCTAAGTGGGGCTTGATAAAAAGATAATATGCGCGGCGGGTCTTTCCACAACCGTCTGGGCATTGTCACATTCATTTTAGGTCTATGCACTCTGTTCGTTTTCCATAGATTAATTAGCATACAGTTTGATGCTAAGGCTGCTGAAATCGCTGATGGCGATCCAGGGATATTTGAAATGGTCCGACCACCGAGGGGTCGGATTCTTGATCGTGACGGTGATTTGTTAGCTACAAATACAGTTTATTACGAGCTTGGAATAGATTACGTGAGTCTCTCATTCGGGGACGAAAACCAGGATGGAGAGATCGACCAGATGGACCGACGTCTGGCTCTTGAAGATGTCGCTCTAGAGCTCTCACGAGCTCTAGATATGTCCTACGATAGTATTAAGACCATCATTCTTGACGATGTGGGTCCGAGTGGAGCAAGATTGGCGCACAAGAAACTGATTCCATACATGGATCACTACCTTGCACCTAATCTCGAACGTCAACTCCACCGTCTCCTAGAAGGTAGCTATGGGCCCCCTATCAGTTCTGAACTTGCAGAGCAGATTGGCGTGCTTCTAGATCATGATGGCGACCGTAACAGTAATTCTTCCTTGCCAGAACAATTGCAGATATTGATTGAAGGTTACGGCTCTGACCTCAGTAGAGATGTCCGTCAGCACCTTTGGGCTCTCCTTTCTGGTCGGTATTCTGAGAGACTTCGGTGCATTACTGTACGTCCCGTACTGTTGCGCACATATCCCAATGGCTCGTTGGCAGGGCATGTATTAGGTCTCGTTCTTTACAATCAGAAGGGCTATTACGGGGTCGAGGGCTACTATGACGACATTCTTGGTGGTGATACTGTCCGAACATTTAAATCAATTATTCCTCTGGACGTAGGCACTGAACTGAGGACGGAAACCAATGCAGATGTATATTTGACTGTTGACCGGGAAGTCCAGTTTCTGGCCGAACAGGTTCTTGCTGACGGAATTCACGAATTTGAAGCCAGTGGTGGAATGCTGTTGGTGGCAGATCCAAGTACGGGCGAAATTCTTGCAATAGCAGCAACACCAGGATTCGATCCAAATGACATCACGGCAGTGATATCTGATACGGAGAATGTAGGGCGCAACCCGGCTGTCAGCGAACAGTTTGAGCCTGGCTCCGTATTTAAGATTCTGACTATGGCGGCGGCGTTAGAATCCAGGGTTTTTTCACGTCACAGCACCTATTTCGATACTGGTAAATTTGAATATGGGGGCATTGTCGTTCAGAATTGGGATTACAAAGCACATGAAATTCAGGATATGACTGGACTGTTAGCGCACTCCCTAAATGTAGGCGCAGCCACACTCTCCACAACTCTTGGTCCACAACGTTACTACGATTTGTTGACGGCATTTGGAATTGGGAGGTTGACGCATGTAGATATTGCGGGCGAGGCGACGGGTCTTCTCAAGCGACCGGGCGATCCTGACTGGCATGATGCGGATTTAGCAACAAATTCGTTCGGGCAAGGTGTTGCTGTTACTGGGCTACAGTTGCTTACAGCAGTTTCTGCTGTGGCCAACGGTGGGGTGATCATGCAACCACATTTACTTCGCGAAATCCGTGAAGGAGACATGGTTTACACAGTGCAGCCGCAGGTATTGGGACGTCCTATTTCAGAGGATGTTGCACTAACACTTACTGAGATGTTGGCTACCAGTCTTGAGTCGGAGTCCTCTCTGGCCTTGGTTGATGGTTACCGACTGGCTGGTAAAACTGGTACAGCCCAGATTCCGATGCCCTATGGATATCATCCAGAGCATACCATGGCTTCCTTTATCGGTTGGGGTCCTTTGGAAGACCCTCAGTTCATCGTGTACGTAAAACTTGATGTTCCCATGCTCAGTCCGTGGGGATCTACGACCGCGGCACCGACGTTCTCCAAGATGGTGCAGCGCTTGGTGATTCACCTTGAAATACCTCCTGAATCTATTAGAAAACGGCTAGCTACTAATGAATGATTTGGGGTTTTTATGTTGACTCTTGGCACAGTGGTTGGCGCCCTGACCGGTTCACAATCCGAGATTGACATTTTGAATCATCCGATATCAGACGTTGTAATCGATTCGCGCAAAGTCAGCGACAAGGCATTGTTTGTGGCTTTGTCAGGGGAACATACTGATGGGCATCAATTCTTGCAGCACGCGTTTTCCGCAGGTGCAGTTGCGGCGTTGGTTGACCAGGATGTAGATGTAAGTGCAGACTTTAGTGTGCTAGATCTGCGCCAAACGGCTACTGCTGGATTAAATTGGCAGCGGGTGCAAATCCCATTCTGTCTGCGAGTGGAAGACAGTTTGGCAGCTCTTCAGTTGTTAGCAAAGCGCTGGCGTGAACAGATGGATGTCCGCGTAATAGGGGTTACCGGAAGTGTTGGGAAAACTACTACAAAAGAACTGACTGCGGCGGTTTTATCGCGCCGTTTTAGTACTTTGAAGAGTGCAGGAAATCTTAACAATGAAATTGGTCTTCCCTTAACTCTACTGCAGCTTCGACGTAGCCATGAGCGTGCTGTTCTCGAAATGGGATTCTATGAACAGGGTGATATCGCTCTGCTTTGTGAGCTGGCGCAGCCACATATTGGGGTAATTACGAACGTCTATCCGGTTCATCTGGAGCGAGCTGGCAGTCTCGAAAATATATGTGCTGGTAAAGGCGAACTGGTTGAGGCACTTCCTTCTGAACCGAATGGTGTGGCGGTGCTTAATGCTGACGAGCCTGAGGTCATGGCCATGAAGCCTCGGACACGCGCTCAAGTTTTCACTTATGGCCTAAATCCAGAGGCAGATTTGCGGGCATCCAACATCCAGGGCATGGGTTTGAGCGGCATTCGATTTCAGGTGCATTACCTCGGCGATATTTTGCACGTTAGAGTGCCGCTTCTAGGTCGGCATTCGGTGCATACTGCACTGCGAGCTGCTGCTGTTGGCCTGCTAGAGAAACTAACATGGCAGGAGATTCTAGAGGGTTTGCAGGCTCAGGATAGTCAGGCGCAGCTACGCTTGTATGCTGTTCCAGGTCCGCGAAAGAGCATAATCCTAGATGATACTTACAATGCTTCACCTGAATCCACGATAGCTGCATTGAATCTGTTAGGAGATCTCGATGCCCCGAGGCGTGTTGCCGTGCTGGGAGATATGCTTGAACTCGGCTCATTTGAGCAACAGGGTCACAAAGCGGTGGGTACTCGTGTAGGTGATGTGGCTGATTTGCTCATCACCATCGGTGAGCGGGCGGAATCCATCGCCGAGGGAGCACGTGCGTCCGGAATGCAAGAAAGTGAGATAAGCCGTTGCCGAGATGGTGGAGAGGCATTGGATATTCTGAGAGCGGAGATGCGTGTTGGCGATGTTGTTTTAGTGAAGGGGTCACGATCTATGAGACTAGACAAACTCGTGCACGAGTTGGAAATACACCCATGAATACTGAAGGTATATTTTCTCTCAGTCTTGCTAGCATAACTTTTGCAATGACAGTTATTTGGGGCGGACCATTGTTAGAGATTTTGAGACGTCTGCGTGTTGGAAAACGAATCCGTGTCGATGGACCGCAAGCGCATTTCTCCAAGCTAGGTACTCCCACTATGGGCGGTCTGTTAGTAATAGCTCCAGTTCTGGTGATAACTGCTGTTCTTAACTTGGTAAGTCTTGTCAAAGTGGTGACTGGACGATCTATTCTCCTTCCTCTGGCAGTTTTGGTGGCGTTTGCTGTTCTGGGTATTTGGGACGACTGGACCGGATTGAAGATAGAACGAAGAGGGGAGGGTCTACGGGCTCGATACAAGTTCCTCATACAAGTCATAATTGCACTAGCTGCTGTGCTGGTTCTGTATTTTGCGTTCGACATTCATAGTGTGGCTTTACCCGGTTTCCCAAGGAAAGTTGATATAGGTCTGATTTACATACCCATAGGTGTGTTCATTATCGTAGGGGCATCGAACGCCGTAAATATTACAGACGGCTTGGACGGTCTGGCAGGTCTGGTGTTGGTAACGAATTTCATGGCATTCGGATTTGTCGCGTTACTTCAGCAACAGGTATTCTTGGTGAGATTCTGTTTTACTATAGTAGGTGCACTCTTCGCTTTTCTCTGGTTTAACGTACACCCAGCGCAGCTGTTTATGGGAGATACGGGTTCTCTCTCTTTAGGTGCTCTTCTTGGTGTTGTCGCATTGATGACTGGTCAATGGCTGCTGCTTCCAATCATTGCAATTATCCCTCTGGCTGAGACAATGTCAGTAGCTTTACAAGTTCTGTATTTCAAGTGGAGCGGTGGTCGGCGTCTGTTTCTGATGGCACCTCTACATCATCATTTCGAGCTTCGCGGTTGGAGTGAAACCCAAGTGGTTCAAAGGTTTTGGCTAGTATCTATTCTTTCTGGCATGGTTGGTGTGGCTTTGGCGCTGCTGTAAACGCAAAATAAAGGAGAAAAAACATGAACATTGGATTACTGTGGTTTGACAACGAATCAGAACGTTCGTTGAAAGAGAAAATTGGAAATGCTGTGAGTCATTATTCTCAACGCTTTGGCGATAAACCAACTGTGTGTTATATGCATCCGGAGACATTGGATGATGATTTTAACTCGCTAAGGGGTGTTCGTCTAAAGACGGCTATGAATGTGTTGCCTCATCATTTCTGGGTTGGAATGGAGACAGATCCGCAGCAGCGCGGATAACATTTTTAGCGTGCGCGGACAAACGGTAGTCATACTTGGATTGGCTCGCCAGGGAATCGCACTGGCTCGCTATCTCTCTGATCATGGCGCTATCGTCCGTGCTAGTGATTTAAGAAAAGCCGATGCTTTAGGTCCGGTTCTTACGGAGTTGGAGCAATACCCGATTGATTTTGTCTTGGGCGAGCATCCCGAGTCATTGTTGGATGGAACGGACATCATCTTTGTTTCGGGTGGGGTGCCCTCAAATACCCCTTTACTTCAGCAGGCACGTGAGCGTGATATTTTGATATCAAATGATTCCCAACTTTTTCTAGAAAAAGCACCCTGCAAAGTGATTGGCATTACCGGATCTGCTGGCAAATCAACGTCCACTGTTCTGGCTGGAAGGATTGCGGATTCATCTGGATGTTTTAGGAAGGCTTGGGTGGGGGGGAACGTAGGTAATCCTCTAATTGCTGATGTGAATCGGATGACCAGCGATGATGTAGCCATTATGGAACTTTCTAGTTTTCAGCTTGAAATTATGACGGCTAGCCCGACTGTGGCTGTGATTTTGAATATTACTCCCAATCATCTTGATCGCCATAAAACCATGGAGAAATATGTGGAAATAAAGGCTAGTATTCTAGATGGCCAGTGTGCTGATGATATTGCCGTGTTGGGGTGGGACGACTATACAGTTCGGGGTCTTCGCGAGCGTGTTCGGGGCCGTTGTTGGGGTTTTTCCATTAGAGAACATCCTAGTTTTTTGGATGGTTGCCACATTCATGGAGATAGTCTGATTATAAAGCGTCAAGGATCTTATAGTCAGTTCGGGTATCAGAAAGACATTCATTTGCGGGGCGAGCACAACAAATTGAATGTGCTTGCCGCCGCTACACTTGCTGCAGCTGTAGGTGTCGACCCAGAGGTAGTGCCTGCGGCTATACGAGAGTTTGAGGGCCCGCCGCACCGGTTGGAGATGGTTCGTGATGAAAACCGGGTCCGCTGGGTAAATGACACAATGGCAACCACTCCGGAACGCACCCTGGCAGCGCTGAGATCTTTCACGGCACCGGTGATTTTGCTTCTCGGAGGCCGTGACAAGAATCTTCCATGGGGAGACTTAGCCGAGCGTTTAAAGACAGGAGTAAAAGCAGTTGTTATTTTTGGTGAGGCAGCGGTTCTTATTGAACGTGCACTCGAATGTGAATGGAACGTCCCTATTTCACCTCCTGCCGTAGAACAGGATAGTGAAACATGGAGTGCAGGAAGAGAGACGGCATTTGCAAGTGAGATTAATGGCTCAGAATTTTCTCGTGCGGAATCACATCTTAGCAAGCCTTCTGCTTTCCCAGACTTGGTTCGTGTCAAGGGATTGGAAGAAGCTGTGGGAAAAGCGGCTACATTTGCCGAGGCCGGCGATGTTGTCTTGCTATCTCCTGGATGTACCAGTTACGATGATTTTAGCGATGCGTCGGCGCGCGGAGAACGGTTTCGTGAATTGGTTCGAGTGTTGTCATGAGTGGTGATAAGAGAGCCAGCAAACAAGCTGCAAATGTCAGGATGACAGCAAGCCCGGCTTATTTGGATTGGCCCCTACTGTTAGTGACAGGAGCACTACTGATTTTTGGCATGATGATGGTCTATTCAACTACTTTTGATTTGTCATATTATTGGCATGACAACCGTTCCACCATGTTCGTAAAGCATTTGTGGCACATGGTAGTTGGACTAGCTGCGCTGGCTTTCTGTGCGCGCTTGGACTACCAAAAGCTGAGGATTTCGGCGGTTGCTGTAGGTATGTTGCTGGGCACACTGATTGTATTGGTGTTGGTGTTGTTCTTTGGTATCGATCGCGGTTTACGTGCGGGTTCATACCAGCCTTCGGAATTGGCAAAGTTGGTAATTGTTGTGTACTCGGCCGTGTGGTTGGCTTCCAAAAAGGAAACTCTGAGAGATTTTTGGAGAGGCATGGCTCCGTTTGCTATGGTGGTTGGTCTAGTAGCTGGATTGATCGTCTTGCAGCCGGATATCAGCGCAGCTGCCACTATACTCGTTATAGGAGCACTGATGTTCTTCCTTGCCGGGGCGGACTTGCTGCAACTTGGTGGCGCCTCGGTGATTGCCGCATTAGTTGGCACAGTGGTGATTCAATTTTATGCGACTGGCCAACAGCGTATTACCGAGTATGTTGCGGGTCTTCGTGACATAACCGAGGGGTCATGGCATGTATTGCAGGCTACGGTGGCCTTTGTAGATGGTGGCATATTCGGGGTTGGTCTGGGTGCGGGAAATGGCAAATTTGCCTATTTGCCTGTTCCCCATACTGATAGCGTTTTTGCTGTTGTAGGAGAAGAGCTTGGGCTGGTAGGCAGCCTATTAATGGTAGGGCTCTTCGTCGTGTTGTGTTGGCGAGGCGTGCGAATCGCAGCGCGCTCGCAAGATACTTTCGGGCAGCTATTGGCGGGTGGGCTTACCGGTTGGATTGCTCTGGAAGTGTTGGTCAATGTGGGAGTTATTCTCGGCGTGTTGCCGTTTGCTGGCAATGCATTGCCGCTAATCAGCTATGGCGGGTCCTCTCTGGTTGTGACGCTTGCTGCCATAGGGATTATGATCAGCATCTCCCGAATAGACCCGAATTCTAGGCCTGACAGGGAACAACGTGCGAATATTGATTTGCGCCGGTGGAACAGGCGGGCACGTCTATCCGGCGCTAGCGGCCGTCGATAGATTGCAGAAAACCCGAGCTGCGTTAGGTGGAGTGCAGCTGCTTTGGGTTGGGTCAATCGGTGGCATGGAGAGAAAGATGGTAAGCGAGGTTGGTATCAGCATGGAATCAATCTGGGCAGCCGGTGTGGTGGGCCAAGGCCTTCGCAATGGGATTCTGGGTATGATCAAGTTGGCTGCGGGTACCGTTCAAGCATTACGAATAATTTTGCGTTTCCGTCCTGATGTTATCTTCCTGACAGGTGGTTACATTGCTGTGCCAGTTTCTCTGTCGGGTTGGTTTTGGCGAGTGCCGCTGGCGGTTTATCTTCCGGATGTGCAACCCGGTTGGGCGGTGCGTTGGTCGGCTAGCCTTGCTGAGCGTGTAATGGTTACGATGCCTCAATCTCAAAAGTATTTTCCCAACAAGCGCGTAACTGTCACTGGTTATCCTCTACGTCAGGACATCATTCGTGCTAGGCGAGCAACACGGCAAGAATCCCGGGAAGTATTTAATTTGAGTCTCGAGCGCCCGACGGTGCTGGTTGTCGGAGGCAGTCGGGGTGCAAGAAGTATCAACCGTGCTGCGCTTTCTCATGGACCCGACTGGATTGAAGGCGGGGCCCAGGTCCTCCATGTTAGTGGACGTCTTGATTGGCACACTGTACAAGAGCGACGGGGAAAGTTTTCGCCGGAGACTCGAAAGTATTATCAAATATTTCCATATCTGACTGACAGAATGGGATTAGCACTACGTGCGGCGGATTTGGCAGTGGCACGGGCCGGCGCCTCGTGCCTTGGCGAGTTCCCCATTTTTGGGCTGCCGGCGCTTCTAGTGCCGTATCCACATGCGTGGCGGTATCAGCGGGAAAATGCGGAGGTCTTGAGCGAATGTGGAGCTGCTAAGTGGATTGACGACATAGATTTGAATATCAAGCTTGGTCGGACTGTGGGAGATTTATTGGAGAATCATGGTCTGCTGGCCGAAATGAGCCGGCAGGCAACGGAGTTGGCTGTGCCGAAGGCAGCGGAGCGGGTGGCGACCGAGTTAATTGATATGGTTGAAAAGTCAGTCACATGATCTCCCTAGGCGTAATTTTCTGGATGTACCTGGCGCTGTTTGGAATTATTGGAGGCTTGCGGGGTTGGGCCAAGGAGATTTTGGTGCTTTTCAGTATGGTGTTAGCTCTCTTTCTGGATGCAGTGGTCATGCAATATTTTCCAGGAGTAAAGCCGGCTCTGGACGCCCAGACTCCGTTGACACAATTCTCAGTGCGTGCAGCATTCTTCCTGTTATTGGCATTCTTTGGGTATGAGACACCGGCGGTGGCCACGTTGTTTGCTGACAAGGCGCGCCGGGAGCGGTTGGAGGATATGTTACTTGGTCTCTTCCTGGGTGCAATAAACGGCTATTTACTTGTGGGAACTCTATGGCATTATCTGCACGCTACCGGGTACCCGATTACCGGAATACTTCCGCCGGAAGCTGACAGTGTAAAAGCGATGCTGAATTACATGCCTCCTGAATTGGTTGGTCCACCCTATATTTATTTCGGGGTTGGACTGGCATTTATATTTGTTCTTGTAGTGTTTATTTAGGGATGAGATAGTGTGGAAATGAAGCAACAGCACATTCATATGATTGGGATTGGAGGCACGGGTCTGTCCGCCATTGCCGTGGTGCTGATGGATAGCGGGTACAAGGTAAGTGGATCTGACAAGCAGTCTACTGTAATAACCGATAGGCTGCAGCGATCCGGGGTGCGCATATATATAGGTCATAAGGAAGACAATATTGTTGGGGCTGAAACAGTGCTGGCATCATCTGCGATTCCGGAAAGTAATCCAGAGCTCCAGGCAGCTCGCGCGAAAGGTATAGTGATTTTGCAGCGACAGGAAGTGCTTGCAGCACTGATGGTTGGCCGGATTGGATGCGCGGTGGCGGGCACGCACGGTAAAACTACTACTACCGCCATGTTGGCGACTTGCCTGCTGCGGGCTGGTTTGGATCCGAGCTTCATCGTCGGAGGTGTACTCAGGGATTTGGGCATTAACGCGCACCATGGTTCTGGCGAACCATTTGTAGTTGAGGCTGATGAATATGATCGGATGTTTCTTGGGTTGCGTCCTAAGGTGGCAATTGTTACTAGCGTGGAGTATGACCATCCGGATTGTTACTCCAGTCTGGATGAAATGCAGAATGCCTACCTTGAGTTTGCGATGCTCGTGCCGCCCGAGGGGCGACTGATTGTTAATATCGACGACGCAGGCGCGCGTGCAATTGGTACAAAGGCTAAAGATGCGGGGGTGCCTGTAGTTACTTATTCTCTGAATCGCGATGCTGATTGGCGAGCTAGTGATCTGAAGCGTGGCTCGGATGGAGGATGTACATTTATGTTATGGGGGCCTGGTATCCACAGACAGTCCGCCCTCTCAGTTGCCATGAGGTTGCCTGGAGAACACAATGTATCAAATGCCTTAGCCGCATTGGCGGCTTCTGATTTCTTCGGTCTCAGTGAGAGTGCTTTATTGCCGACTCTCAAGGTGTTCAGAGGAGTGGAGCGTCGTTTCGAGACGAAGGGTAATATAGGCGGAGTGACAGTGGTGGACGATTATGCCCATCACCCAACTGAAATTGAAGCTACATTGAGTGCTGCACGTTTGTCATTTGAAAATCGGCCGTTGTGGGTATTGTTTCAGCCACACACATTCAGCCGTACTAGAGCGCTTCTGGCGGAGTTTGCCAATAGCTTAGGCAACGCAGACCACCTGTTATTAATGGATATATTCCCATCCCGTGAGGTAGATGATGGTTTAGTTTCCTCCGAGGATATTCTAGCTTTGATGGAGCATGAAAGTGCGTATCTTGTGAGTACGCATGATGCAGCATTGCGTTTCTTGACCGAGCACTTGCAGTCAGGTGATGTGCTTTTGACGCTAGGTGCAGGTGATGTTTATCAAGTTGGCGAACAGGTACTTGCGCTGCGTCGCGATGAGGGTGTTATCGTAAAGGGCGCTCCCAAGCAACTCTTTGCGCATTTTGGCAATCGGCTGAGTCGTCAGGAATCACTTGCGCGATACACTTCTGCGCGGATTGGTGGTCCCGCGGATTATTTCTTCCAGGCGAATTCAGCGGATGAACTGGGAGAGGTTGTGCAGGAGGCATGGCGTGCTGAAATACCCGTAGTAGTTTTTGGGTTAGGGTCAAACGTATTGGTGTCGGATCGAGGTGTTCGTGGCTTGGTAGTTCAAAATCAGGCTAGGAAAATCGAATTTATAGATAAAGGTAATGGAACTTGTGTCCGTGTGCGAGCTGAATCGGGTACTACACTGGCAACACTGGCTCGCATGTGTGTTGCGCGCGGAGCCTCTGGGTTAGAGTGGGCTGTGTCAGTGCCAGGCACTGTTGGCGGCGCGATAATTGGCAATGCGGGTGCACATGGGGATGATGTAGCCAAAACTTTAACTTTGGCAGATATCTTGCAACGCGGAAGGGGAACAAAGAGTTGGCCAGTTGAGGCACTACAACTTGATTACCGTAGTAGTCGGCTGAAGTCTGCAACTGGCGAATACGCAGTGCTAAATGCTGAGTTTGTGCTCAGACGGGCCGACCCCGTAATGCTAAAGAGAAAAGCAGCGCAATTTAGTCAGAGGCGACGGGAAACCCAGCCCCCAGGTGCTAGCATTGGTTCGATGTTTAAGAACCCACGGGGTGATTACGCTGGTCGGTTGTTGGAGGCAGCTGGACTCAAGGGAATGCGAATCGGTCAGGTGGAAATCTCGCGCGTGCATGCCAACTTTTTCGTTAACATGGGCGGTGCTACCGCTGAGCAAGTCTATGAGTTAATTGCTCGAGCTCGTGACGCCGTTCGTGCAAAATTTGATGTCAGACTGGAACTAGAAATCCAGTTCTTAGGGGAGTGGTCCTGAACACCTGGTTTCAGGTCAATTTCGATGAAAAAGATGCGCATAGGCATTTTATTTGGTGGGCGTTCTGGCGAACACGAAGTTTCAATTATGTCAGCACGATCCATTTTGGAGGTAATTGATCGTAAGAAATACGAAGTTGTTATGATTGGCATTACTAAGCAAGGACGTTGGATTTGCGGAGATGACTCGATGATTGTTTTGGAAACCGATCATGCTGCTATTGATAGTGCATCTGCCGCTGCATTACTTGCTGATCCGGCCATCAATTCTCTCTTTAAGGTAAGTGGACGTGCGGGTGGTCGGGAGTTTGCTTTGTCCCGGGTCGTGGATTTGGACGTTATTTTCCCTGTTTTACATGGTACGTATGGCGAAGATGGAGCGATGCAGGGATTTTTTGAGCTTGCCGATATCGCATATGTGGGATCAGGGGTTCTAGGTTCAGCAGTAGCTATGGACAAAGGTATTTTCAAATCTGTGATGCGTGCGGCTGGTCTACCTGTGTTGCCTGCAGTGATATTCAACCGCAGTGAATATCAGATGGATCCTGGGGCAGTCATTAATAAGGTCCTTCAGGAACTTACGTTTCCCTTGTTTGTCAAACCGGTTAATCTTGGCTCGTCAGTAGGAGTCACAAAGGCTTCCAATCCTGAGGCGCTGCGCTCTGGGCTGGATGAGGCGGCGCGCTGGGATCGGCGTCTATTAGTTGAACAAGGCATTGAAGCTCGGGAAATTGAGGTTAGCGTTCTGGGAAACGATGTACCAAATGCGTCCGTCGCTGGTGAGATTGTTACCCAAGGTGAGTTTTACGATTATGAGGCTAAATACCTGACTGACGAATCAGAGTTTCTAATTCCTGCCCCTATTCCTGAGGCACAGTTGGAAAGGGTTCGTCGGTTGGCAGTGGCCGCATTCAAAGCGGCTGATTGTGCTGGAATGGCTCGTGTTGATTTTTTGCTTGAAAAATCGAGTAATGAGTTGTTTTTAAATGAACTTAATACTATTCCTGGATTCACAAACGTAAGCATGTATCCGAAACTATGGAAGGCATCTGGGTTGGAATATACAGAAATTATCGACAGATTAATTGAGCTTGCACTTGAACGAAAAGAGCAACGTGATTGTGTGGAGCACTCATTTGAGGTGATGCATTGAGCTTTCTGCGGGCCCTATCCTCTCCTTTCTCACAGCGAGTTGCGGCTGTACGTGCTCGGCATGTTGCTATGCCAGTAGCTCGTACTCCGCGCGAGTTGGACGCAGCTCGTAAGCGTCGTAATTCCCTTGGTCGTCGCCGGGCAGTCCGAAGACGAGTCCGCAGAGGGTCCCGTACTAGGTGGTCATGGAACTTCCTGCAAAAACGGCGTGAGCGCCCACAGATTTCATTTTCTGGTGTTCGGGTTGGCTGGCGCCTCGGTAGTCTAGGGTTGGTCTTGCTATTTGGAGCGCTCTTGTCTTACGCTCTGACTGAGCCAAGTTTTTTCGTGTATTCCATTCAGCTGGTTGACACCGATTTCATACCTGGAGATGAGGTTTATCGTGCGTCAGGAATCCACGGGTTGAATATTTTTTGGGTGGACCCGGACGAGGTAGCTGCGAATATTGAGATTGTACCAGGTGTTCGGCATGTAACCGTCGAGGTGGACTGGCCGGCTACTGTTTATGTAGAGGTGGATGAGAAGGAACCCGTATTACTCTGGAGGCAAGGTGGAGAACAGGTATGGGTGGATGGTGGCGGACACACTTTCCCGGCGCGCCAACAGTTGGATTGGTTGTTGCCGGTGATCGTCGATGATGTGGAATCTCCGCTTGTTCACGGTGCGTTGATTCCCATAGATGTGGTTGCGGGTGCACGTCAGTTGAAGCAGCTTCGGCCTAATATAGAGTTACTTTATTACGATGTAGGGCAAGGACTTTCATATCAGGATGGACGTGATTGGCGTGGTTTTTTTGGAACTGGAAATGATATGACCATGAAGTTGCTGGTATACGAAACATTGATAGAGAGACTTGTGACGCGTGGTATATGGCCTAAGACCATCAGTGTGGTTGATCCAGGCAATCCGTTTCATCGAGAATAAGAATGTTGAGATTAGGGATTTTGCATAAGAACTGAAAGGGTACTATATGACTACTCCATTACTAACCGGAATTGACGTGGGAACAACTAAAGTGAGCGTCTTGATTGCGGATTTGGTTGACGACACACATTATGAAATTCTCGGAGTGGGCACTGCTCCGGCGCGGGGTATGCAAAAAGGGGTGGTGGTGAACGTTGGGGAGGCGAAGGAAACCATCTGTGAAGCAGTGGCAGCAGCAGAGAGATCAGCAGGATACGAAATAGGTACTGCTTTTGTTAGTATGGCTGGGGCACACGTGTCATCGGTTAATAGCCATGGTGTGGTTGGTGTTTCAGGTAATCGGGCAATTGCGCAGGACGATATTGATCGTGCTCTAGATGCCGCTCGTGCTATAGCCATTCCTCACAACCGGGAAGTGTTACACATAATCCCGCGAAACTTTGTAGTGGATGGACAAGAAGGTATCCGTATGCCGTTAGGCATGCATGGCTTTCGCCTTGAGGTTGAGGCTCATCTTATTACAGCTGCAACCATGACGATCAAGAATCTGACTCAGTGTATTGAGGCTGCTGGTGTTATGGTTGAGCAGTTTGTCCTAAACCCTCTGGCTGCCTCTGAGGCTGCACTCACAGATACTGAGCGCGACCTCGGAGTTGTTGCCTGCGACGTTGGTGGGGGGACTACAGATGTGGCGATTTTTATTGAGGGTAATGTGTGGCATACCGCCGTATTGCCTGTTGGCGGCAATCACATTACCGCGGATGTGGCTCACGGTATGCGATTGCCAGCTGATGTGGCTGAGGAGGTGAAAATTGAGCACGGGCACGCCTGTACACAGGAAGTGGACGATAGTGAGGTTTTTCGCGTTTGCCCATTTGGTTTCGAAAAACCTATTGATGTCAGTCGGTCAGAGCTGGCCAATATCATCGAGGCGCGATCTGAGGAGATATTTGAGTTGCTGCTGCAGGAAATCAAGCGTTCCGGTTATGATGGATTGCTGCCGGCCGGTGTAGTTCTCACGGGTGGCACTGCGCAACTGGCAGGATTCAGGCAGCTAGCTACCGGATCGTTGGGGTTGCCGGTTCGTGTCTCTTCACCTAGTGATATGCGTGGATTAGTTGACCAGGTTCAAGGCCCATCTTTTTCGACAGTAGTGGGTTTGTTGAATTGGGCGATTAGAGAAACTAGATATGCGAACCAGGCGCCCAGTAATGGACGACATGGTGGAAATGGAAATTATGGATCCAATGGGAACTCGGGTCCAGGATTTTTGTCGGTTGTTGGGGATTGGGCAAAACGCCTAACCCCGTGATTCAAAGGAAGGAGGCAAATCGAGTCTACTAGAGAGGTATCGATAATTACGAACGAAGGAAAAAAGGTGAAAGTGAAATGGAAATGGAAATGGAAATGGAAATGGAAAAAAACAAGCCGGTACTGCAGTCAGAAGACAACATCATCAGTTTTGAAGCGCCAACTTCAGAACGTATGTTTGATGGAAATATGAATGAAAAATTACCGAGACCAGTGAAAGAACATACACAACCTAAATCCCCACAGATCAGGAGGCCATACAGCATGAAACCAACACCACAAGTAGAGACTTTTGCAAGCATCAAAGTAGTAGGAGTCGGCGGCTGCGGGACTAACGCGGTCAATCGTATGATTGAAGATGGTTTGCAGGGAGTTGAATTTATTGCTATAAACACAGATGCTCAGGCGCTACTGCAATCTGAAGCGACATGCCGTGTTCGCATTGGAGACAAACTCACGCGGGGTCTTGGCGCAGGTGGTGACCCGGAAAAGGGTTGTAAAGCGGCTGAGGAGTCGGCCGACGAATTATATGAGGTCCTAAAAGGCGCGGATATGGTGTTTATCACCGCCGGCATGGGCGGAGGAACGGGAACAGGAGCCGCGCCCATCATCTCCCAGATAGCCAGAGATGTGAGGGCACTAACAATTGGTGTGGTCACCCGACCTTTCAGTTTCGAGGGCGCCCGTCGGGCGCAGCTTGCGGAAGAAGGGATTCACGAATTAAAAGAAAAAACGGACACGTTGATTGTAATTCCGAACGACCGTTTGCTACAGATGTTAGATAAACAGGCGCCACTCCAGGATTCATTCAAGGAGGCTGATGCGGTCCTTCATCAAGGTGTGCAGGGAATATCTGAATTAATTACTGTGCCTGGGCTAATTAATTTGGATTTCGCAGATGTGCGAACAGTTATGTCTGAGGGTGGAGCGGCATTGATGGCGGTTGGTAGTGCATCAGGTGAGGACCGTGCTAGACTGGCAGCAGAGGAAGCTATCAATAGTCAGCTTCTTGATGTGAGCATTGATGGAGCGCGCGGAATTCTATTTAACATTACCGGTGGAAACGATCTTAGTCTGTACGAGGTTAACGAAGCAGCGGCAATAGTGAAGGAGACTGCTCATCCGGACGTGAATCTGATGTTCGGGGCCGTGATTGACCCTAATCTTGAGGGAGAAATCCGCATGACTGTCATAGCCACTGGGTTCGAACGCCGTACTGGTATGCGACGTCGGGCTTATGATTATCACCAGAAGATGACTGCTAAATCAGATCATGACGATACTGAAACTGATTCTGCGTCATCTGTATTAAATCAAACTGATGATGCAGATGTGATTTCTGTAGGGGCTGCAACATCTGAAGTGTCTGAAGTGGATTTTGTGACGCGTTCGTTTGATCCTGGGGCATTAGATATACCTGCTTTTCTCCGCCGACGTTGATGCTGATATATAGGACGAGATTCGTGAAACAATGTCTCAGAATTGCAGGAACTTACGCGATGCAAACAATAATTTGCGCATAGTGATTGGCATCTTGGTCGCCAACAGGCCGATAGTTCCTTGGATTCACTCAGATTGAAAATTTAAGGTTAAAACGTTGGCTAACTGCCTTGTGATAATTGTAGTCTACATGATAGACTGCATGCACTCCAGACCCAATATATTGGGTAAGTTTGAAGTTGAATGCACACATGTGGTGGCAATGTGACTTTTTATGGGTACCCAATGGGTACCCATGAGGATCAGATGGGTTCTAAGTAGGAGATAAAAACATGCATTGTCCGTTTTGTCAGTCCGAGAGCTCACGTGTGATTGATACTGACCATGATGCTCGGGGAGGGGTGCGGCGTAGGAGACATTGTAGCAAGTGCAACGAGCGTTATAGCACCTACGAGCGCGCGATAAAGGCAACTCCATATCTTATAAAACAGGATGGGAGGAGAGAGGATTTTGACCGAGAAAAGCTCGAACGGGGAATTCGAGTAGCGTGCGCTAAGCGTCCTGTGGCTAGTGCAGATATTAGTCGGTTGGTAGGAGAGGTAGAAAGCAGACTACAGGATTTTGGAAAGCTTGAGACCACCAGTCGCGTAGTAGGTGATATTGTAATTAATGGACTAAAATCACTTGACCAAATCGCATATATTCGTTATGCAATTGTTTATCTGGGTCTGAGCG
>Ga0310344_10001285_pt1 | contig 19290 bp, 18 predicted proteins | sample HC15DNA20200_MG_FD_203801 | JGI IMG/M metagenome (GOLD analysis project Ga0310344, IMG submission 203801) | Marine microbial communities from station ALOHA, North Pacific Subtropical Gyre - HC15-DNA-20-200_MG | ecosystem: Environmental > Aquatic > Marine > Oceanic | place: Pacific Ocean: North... | reverse complement strand
GGAGATTACGAATCTACTATGGTGATGGTAGAAGAATTGCTGTCGTCTATTGCTCAAAAATTACTTGGCACGACAGTTGTTGAATTTCGTGGAGAAAAAATTGATTTCAAGCCCCCATGGAAGAGAATTTCACTGGTTGAAGTTGTAAAAGAGTGGGCAGGGATTGATTTATTTTCAACTGAGAATAAGACTGCGGCAGGCTTAAGAAAATCAATGATTGATCAAGGGTTAAATCCAGCAGAGGGTACTTCTTGGGCTCAAATGGCTGACAAGATTATCGGAGATGTTGTTGAACCGAGACTGATTCAACCAACATTCCTGTTGGATTATCCAGTCGAAATGACTCCTTTGGCGAAATTTAAGCAAGGTGATGGAAACTTAGTAGAACGATTCGAGGGATTTATTGGGGGGATGGAAATTGCGAATGCTTTTACTGAACTTAATGATCCTATCGAACAAAGAGAGAGATTTCTTTTTCAGGAAAAGAGCAGAGAAGAATTTGCGAAAGAAGAATTTGATCGTTTAGACGAAGACTTCTTAGTAGCGGTTGAACATGGTATGCCGCCAACAGGGGGCTTGGGTCTAGGGATTGACCGACTAGTTATGGTATTAACAGGGCAATCAACAATTCGCGAAGTGATTCTGTTCCCGCAGCTTAGATCTTTGGAATAATTTTCATCTGAGAATTACCAGTGCAGCAATATACTCAAAAACACATGATCTTTGTCGTAAGGCGTATAATTCAACTCTTTGGGTTTAGATAGGTACTTTATAATCTAAGAGGCCAGATACGGTTATTAAGAATATTCTGATGAAAGACAGGAAATCTTATTGCATCTATAAGATTCTCCGTATCTAAAAACCTTGTTTGAAGAGCATTTCACTAATATTTCACTAATGACATTTTGCCGACCAGTGATGCAGCAGGATCTGCTGCATCACTGATTATTACTTATCCTCGTGAAGGAAGCGTTACTGTTACTGGCCCTGGGCCTACAGAAACATTTCCTTTATTAGCCAAAACCGATTGCATCTCTAACTCAACAAGGTTCTCGCCACCTTCTTGGTATTTTCGATTTACCTTGCCTTTGACTACAACCGTATCGCCAACTGTGCTAAAGACTTTCATCCTAAATGGACCAGTCTGCTTAATAGTACCGTCTAACCCGATGTATTCCCTTACGGATCTTTCCCACATACCGTTATGGAAATAATTCATGGCGTACATATCTGCAGCGCCACCCCGGTTAGCTGCGACCGTACTATGGTGGATCGCATTGAAATCGCGATTTGCACCAGCTGCTATTACCATTCTCTGTATTGTTAATGGGTAGTGAATATCTTGTAATTCATCTCCTTCATTAACATCTTCAAAATAGCGTTGTTTGCTCCAGTCAATTTTTGCATTGGTTTGAGGCGCAATTACTCGTTCGGTAGATTCTTCTTGGTTTCCACCTCCACCACCGGCACCCGTCTCTTCTTGTGGGTATGGGATATAGCTATAAGCGGTCATAACCTGTCGACCAACTCGCTCTCCATTTTGATTTTCGAAGAAATATTCATATGTTAGGAAGCATCCATCTCCTACACGTGTCTTTCGTGGGTTCACAGTCATAAGAGTTTGAGACACTTGGCTGACCCTGTCACCTATATAAAGTGGCTTTAGAAATTCTACAGATAAGTCAGTGATGAATCCCGCTGTACCAGGAGATGGAACTTCGTTGATTTTTCCTGCTCTTCCAGTACCTGAGACTGTGAAGTGAGGATCATCAGTGGTCCATATGCTATCCATACCTGGTTCCCACAAAGATGCTGTCTGAAATGTCTGAATCATATGCGGCGGAGCAAAAATTCCGTCGTATCCGTGTTCTTTTGCTACCTTGTCATCAAAGTGAAGCGGACAATCCATCTCTAATACTTCCAATTGTCGTCTAATTGAACTCGCTTCCACGACTTCCACTCCGACTTTTGGCTCTACGAGAATATTTTTCCCCACAAAGCTTTCTGCGCCAGACCAATCAAGTTCTGAATCTGATGATGAAGTCATAAAATCCTCCCTTTTACCAACTAATTTTTATACTATCTTCCCTACGCCAATAGGCTACCACTTTAGGCCTTTTTAGGACAGTAAAACTTTGGTTATATGCAAGTCATGCAGCCTATTGATATCCGTTTAGATTATAATGTGATTATAATTTTATGTTGGGATTAATATTATGAGCGATCAAGTAGAGAATTATGTGTTGACTGTTTTGGGGCAAGATCGTCCTGGAATCGTGGCTTCAGTCACTGATGCATTGGCTAAAGCAGGCTGTAACATTGAGCAATCTTCTATGAGTGTTCTTGGGACTTCATTTGCTATGATTCTAGTTGTGAATGTTCCTGTTAACACCGAGAGAGAGTTTAGGACCGGTTTGGTAGGAATCACAACAGTAGAGGATTTGAAGATCCATGTTGATCCTTTTCCTAAAGGAGCGCTTCATAAGACCATAGATGGAGATTCGTATAGCTTGAATCTGCATGGAAGTGATCATCCTGGAATTATTTCTGCTGTGACTAGAGTATTGTCTGAGAACAATATCAATATTAGTGATCTCGCAACGCGATTAATACCGGGCGAAAAATCTATTTTTCTTATGACTATCGATTTGATTGTCCCCGCAGAAGTAGATGTAGAGCAAGTTACAGATTCCTTGAAAAATATTGGTAATGATATCCAATGCGAGATCATTTTTACTGGTGATGACTCTATAACATGCTAATGGAGACCACGTGGCAGTAAGATCAATTTTAGTTTACCCTCATCCTACTTTACTAAAACCCGATAATGCAGATGTTTTAATCGGAGACCCTTCTTTAGATCAAATCATTGAAGACATGAATGACACGCTACAAGCATCTCCAGGGGTAGCGCTTGCAGCGCCTCAGATTGGATATTCTGTCAATTTAATTGTTGTAGATGTGAATCAAGATAAGAATGAAAAGAATCGGGATGGCAGAGGAAAGGTAATTCTTCTTAATCCTGAAATTACCGAACAATCAGAACCTCATCGTGTGCGCGAAGGATGCCTGAGTGTACCAGATTTTACTGGTAACGTAATTAGATACGGGAAAATCACCGTTGAAGGCTATCAACCAGATGGGACTCATATAGCAATTGAAACTCAAGATTTTGAGGCAATCGCGTTTCAACATGAAGTTGATCATTTGAGGGGAACTATTTTTCTTGACAGAGTCCGCTCAAGAAGAAAAGATTTGTTTCGAAGAAGATAGGATTCAACTAATTTAATTAACCAGTTTATTACGTATTTTCATATTTAATATATATCTATGGCGTGGTAGTCTGTTATATAACGTTTGTGGGTGGCATATTATTTGGTAATAACAGGGAGTTAACACCAAGAAGGTAGATAAAATGCCGAACGATGAAATACGTAAGCGCATAGAAAATTTAGAGGATAGTTCCCTTTCCGAAAATGCTCGAAGAAGCAAAGAAACTAAAGGGCGGGAAATATTTGAGCCGCTATCGTTTATGCGCACAGAGTATATGCGAGATAGGGACCGCGTGGTTCATTCTAAAGCCTTCCGGCGATTGAAGCATAAAACACAAGTATTTATTAGCCCAATAGGAGACCATTTTGTGACGCGATTGACGCACACTATCTTAGTATCCCAAATAGCTCGGAGTATAAGTCGTGCTCTCGCTCTCAACGAGGACCTTACTGAAGCGATCTCTTTGGCACATGATCTGGGGCACACTCCTTTTGGTCACTTGGGGGAAGAATTCTTGGATCAGAAACTCGAAGAAGGTTATACGCATGCTGAGCAGAGTCTTCGGGTGGTTGATAAGTTGGAAAAAGATGGAGCTGGACTAAATTTGACATGGGAAGTTCGGCAAGGAATATTACACCATTCCAAGGGGCGTGGTAGTCTTGCTGCAATAAAAGAATCTGATGTTCCTTTGTCATTGGAAGGCCAAATATGTAGATTAAGTGATGCCATCGCTTATGTTAACCATGACCTTATGGATGCTATACGTGCTGGCGTCATATCCGAGAGTGATATACCAACTTCTGTAACCAAATTGATAGGCCAAAGACATTCAGAGCGGATAAATGTGATAATACAGGATGTTATCGAGAACTCTAAAATAACTGGTCTTGATGAAGAAGATAAACCGGGTGTTATTCAGATGAGTAAAGTAATTAATGACGCAGTAGTGGAACTCCGTGAATACTTGTTTGAGAATGTTTATCTAGAAGCAGGAAGAGGTAGGGTTGGTCTGATAGCGTGGGAAGCTTTGGAGTTTTTGTGGGATAAATTCACTGGCACTCCCACACTTATCCCTTCAGGGTATGCAGATAAAAATGATTCTATAGATAGGCAGGCTGCCGATTATTTATCTGGCATGACTGATCATTACGCTTTTTCTATGGCTGAAAATATTAGTCCATCCGATTTAAGATTTGTAAGAGGGGTATAACATGACCGCTGTAGAAGATGTTAAGAGTCGTGTAGATATAGTTGACTTGGTTTCATCATATGTGCAGCTAACTAAATCCGGGAAAAATTTCAAAGCGAATTGTCCGTTCCATCAAGAAAAAACCCCGTCCTTCTTCGTTTTTCCTGAGCGGGGCACATGGAGATGTTTTGGTGCTTGTGCATCTGGTGGTGATGTATTTTCTTTTCTCCAGAAAATAGATAACACCAGTTTTAGTGATGCTCTCCGTAAGCTAGCGAAAGAAACGGGTGTATCCCTGGGATCTAGATCTGATCAATCTGGTGAAGCTGAAAAACAAAAAGTTGAGACACTTCATTTAGTGTTAGAGGCGGCCAATGATTATTTTCATAGGATATTGATGTACTCTCCCGCTGGTGAGGAGGCACGAAACTATTTGGCAGGCCGAGGAATTTCTGAAGAAACCATTTCTGCTTTCAAGATTGGAATTGCTCCCAAAGGTTGGGAAATTTTGAAAAAACATCTTGTGGGGCTAGGCAATAAAGAAGCAGATATTAATGATGCAGGATTGACTGTTAATAGGGGTGAGGGGCAAGAAGGTAGCTATGATCGCTTTAGAGACCGATTGATGTTTCCCATTAACGATGTAGACGGCAAAACCGTCGGTTTTGGAGCTAGGTCTTTAGATGGTTCGGAACCCAAATATATGAACTCCCCACAAAATAAAATCTTTGATAAGAGTGCATCGTTATATGGCATGGATCGAGCTAAGGATTCTTTAGAATCTGGGGAACCTTTAGTGCTCGTCGAGGGATACATGGATGTTATTCAAGCACATCAAAGTGGTTTCACAAATGTCGCAGCTATCATGGGAACTTCTTTAGTACGTAAGCAGTTAAACTTAGCGGAAAAATATACAAAAAAATATATATTAGCTTTGGATTCAGATACGGCGGGGGCGGAGGCTACTAGGAGAAGCCTTGAGAATGCCTGGGATTTGTTTAATTCTGAAATTATTCGTCTGAGAGGCATTTCCGCACCGGTGAATGTTAAGAGAGAAATACCTAATTTGAGAATAGCTCATCTTGGTACGAGTAAAGATCCGGACGAAGTTATAAAGGAGAATCCAGAAACTTGGAAATCTATTGTTTCTGATGCTGAACCTTTGCTTGACTATCTTATTTCTTGGGAGGTAGAGCAACAAGGCTCGCTTGATTCAGAGGGTAAGCTAGCCATTGTAGAGCGAATATTCCCATTAATTGGTCGCTTAGACAATCCCTTTGAGCAAGAAGCTGCTTTCTCCAAATTGGCTAGAGCTCTGGGGGAAACAGAGAGGACGTTAGAGATAGCAGCTGGGCGTCCTCCGAGTAAAGGTAGGCGTGCCAGTCCAAAGAGAACCACACAAGAAAGTGATAAGGGTGCTAATTTTTTCGAAGGCGATCCAACAGAGGACCATTTGCTAGGAATCGTATTAGTTTATGGGGAAAAAGCTTGGGCTTTATGGGAAAAATTAGGGATACCAGCGTTACCCAGCGAATGTTTCATTAATCCTGAGAATGCTGAACTCTGGAAAATATTGACTTCAGGGCAACCTGTAGAAGAGGCAGAAGCTATAGTAAGTGGATTAGCGGAACAACTTCGTTCTAAATTGGTAATAGAGCTTGATGAAAACACTCTTGGCCGGGCGCTGGGTGATATGGTAAAAAGACTCCTTGAAAGACAGATCAAATCGCAAGAAGAAGAGGCCGCGCTTGCAATTTCTTCCTCATTGGACGAGGATGGCGTAGCAAACTTAGTTCCACCTGAAGATATTAGGAGCCAGTTTGTGAATAGAATAGAAGAATTAAGAAAACTGGAACGTAGCCGTTGGGGAAGGCCTCTTGGCGGTGCATAGCGTATAATAGAGTAATCCAAAATCTTACATATTGAGAATAAATACCTATTTCTAAGGAGGATCGATGACCTGGGATACTAAAGTTCGTGGCATTAACTCGGATGATGGTGATGAAAACGAGGGCGATAATGATATTAATTTAAGCCCGAAAAACGCTCTAGATTTACTTGGTAATCTTCCTCCTATTGACAGGACGGACCAGCCGGACTGGCCTACCTCCGAAGCGCAGTGGCGAGAAGCTGCGGCTCTAGAAGAGGAAGCTCAACGGGAACTTGAAGAAGATACTGAATCTATGGATGACCCAGTTAGAATGTATCTGAGAGAGATTGGAAGAGTATCACTTCTTAATGCAAAAGATGAAAAAACTTTAGCGCGAAAAGCTGAAGGAAGCAAAGAGTTAGGTCAATTGGAAGTCGATCTTTCCGGCGATGGGCGCCCTGTTTCTTCAGAGACACTTATTCGTACGCTGTTGCAACGATTATCAGCTCGTTCGGAGCTTGCTGATAGCCTTGTGGAATATGCGGGCAAAGAAGAAAAGATGTCCTTGTTAGAACTTAAGGAAGATCCTGATATTCAGGAACTCATTGATACTGCGATGAATGAGAAATTAGTTGAAGATCTGTCTTCTACGTTAAAAAAAGATGCAGAAATTATAGAAAAAGAAATCATAGCTTTTGCTTGGGAACGGTGGCTATTGCCGACTCCTTTTGTGAGCAAATTTGGTGATGAACTATTTGTTGAAAATATTAGCCAATTACTGAAAAAGAATGACTTCACATCTATGGTGCAAGAAGTTGATAAAAAGTGTAAAGATTATTTAGATGATATTCGCATCGAAGGGGAGAAAGCGCAGAGAGCGCTAACGGAAGCTAACTTACGCCTCGTAGTCAGTGTTGCTAAGAAATATATTGGGCGTGGAATGAGCTTGCTAGATCTTATTCAAGAAGGGAATATTGGACTTATTAGGGCAGTTGAGAAATTTGACTACAGAAAAGGGTTTAAATTTTCTACTTATGCTACTTGGTGGATTAGGCAAGCTATAACACGCAGCATTGCTGACCAAGCTCGGACTATAAGGATCCCTGTTCATATGGTAGAAACAATCAATAAATTGTTAAGAGAGAACAGAAGATTAGTTCAAGAATATGGTCGTGAGCCTACTACGCAAGAGATTGCTGACGAAATGGAAATTACACCTGAACGCGTTCGTGAAATCCTGAAAATTTCTCAGGAACCGGTTAGCCTTGAAACACCAATAGGTGAAGAAGAAGATTCCAGCCTAGGAGATTTCATCGAAGATCGTGCGGCTTTGGCTCCCGCTGATGCTGCTTCTTACCAGTTACTTAGAGAACAAATAGGTGATGTGCTCGATACCCTCAGCATTAGGGAGAGACGAGTTCTACAGCTACGCTTTGGATTAGAAGATGGCAGAAGTAGAACTCTCGAGGAAGTTGGAAGGGAATTCAGTGTTACCCGGGAAAGAATCCGGCAGATTGAAGCTAAAGCTTTGAGAAAACTAAGACACCCGACCCGTAGCAGAAAACTAAAAGATTTTCTTGCTTAGCCCAATATAATTATTTCTATTAATTCTTATTTCAGGAGTACAGATTAATGACAGATATAATGGATCAGTTATTGGAAGATCAGCGCACTGCTATGAAAGCCAAAGATGAAACCAAATTGGCTGCTATTAGGATGATTAGAAGCGCATTGCAAAATGCTCAAATAGCAAAAGGAGCTGAGGAAAAATTATCAGAAGAAGATATATTGGCTGTTTTGTCGAAAGAGGTTAGGCAGAGAAGAGAAGCAATAGACGAAGCGAAAAAAGTAGATAGATCAGATATCGCTTCACGTGAAGATGCAGGGTTGCAGGTAGTTTTAGGTTATATGCCTAGTCAATTAAGCCGTGAAGATATTGTCGCAGAGATCACTAAAATTATCGCCGATTTAGGTGCGACAGGAGCTAACGATAGAGGGAAAGTAATGGGCCAAGCCATGAAAATCCTGAAAGGCCGAGCGGACGGTAAATCTGTAGCCGGAATCGTTGACGAACTGCTTTAATTTAAACACTACCAGGTTTTAAATTTAACCTACCTAACATATAATGCGCACGTGGTACGTTGTGCAGTTATTGTTTTCCCAGGAACTTGGAGTGATGCTGATTGTCATCATGTCCTTGACCAGGTATTTGAAGTATCTGTTGATTATGTTTGGCATAAAGACGCTGACTTGTCGTCTTACGATGTCGCCGTTTTACCAGGAGGATTTTCGTACGGAGATTATCTGAGGCCAGGTGCAATAGCGCGATTCTCTCCAGTTATGAATGGTATCGAACAGATGGTACGAGATGGCAAAACGGTCATTGGGATTTGTAATGGATTTCAAGTTTTATGTGAAGCGGGGATTTTACCTGGAGTGCTTTTAAGGAATTCTCACCTTCAATACCGTTGTCAATGGACTAATTTAAGGGTGGAGAACGACCAGACTAGATTCACGGAATCTTGCGATGACGGGCAACTTTTAAGAATTCCGATATCTCATGGGGATGGTAATTATTATGCTGATCCCGAAACGCTCGACAAAATGGAAGATAATGGGCAGATAGCGTTTAGGTATGTTGATGAATTAGGTGCAGCGACGACCTCTAGTAATCCCAACGGTTCTCTAAGTAATATCGCTGGCGTCATGAATAGCAAACATAATGTTCTTGGTATGATGCCCCATCCTGAGCGCTGTTGCGAAGCACCTTTAGGGAGTGAAGACGGTAAGTTTATTTTTGGGTCTATGTTGAATTTTATGGGCCAGGATGCGTTGAAGAGCTAATGCATTAATATGAGTACAGTTCTTGTTGGTATCTTGTTTGCTTTAGCGGCATCCATCTCGTGGTCCGCTGGTTCAATAGCGCTGAGATTTGGTATCGCAGGAATGCGTATTCTGCCTGCTACAGCAGTTTCTCTTTTCTCAGGATTACTATATGTATTTATTGTTAATCTAATATTTGATCCAGGTGCGATAACCAGGGTAGAAATGGGCATATTTCTAGGATTTGCGTTCATTGGTGTTTTACAGTTTCTGGGTGGTAGAGCGTTATATTATCGGGGAGTTGCTTTGATAGGAGTAGGCCGTGCTACCGCTCTAGGTGGGGCAACTCCAATAATCGCATCGATACTTGCGGTAGTCTTTTTAGGAGAAGTAGTTACCCTACCATTGGCTATCGGGATATTGGCCGTGGTTACAGGTGTGGCGGTTATTGTTTCAGATAATTTTGATACAACACTTGCTCCACATCAGTCAAATCTGCATAAGTTTATTAGCCAATCAAAACTTGGATTTATTACCATCATGGCGTCTTCCCTTGTGTACTCTATTGCTCAAGTTTTAGCTAGAGGGTTGCTTGCAGGAGAAGTTTCGTCTATAGCTGGGTCTTTGATAACGCTTGGGAGCGGATCTTTAGTGCTATTAGTTGCGACCACGAAGAATTTTAAAGCAAATTATAATGTCCCTAAAAACGACTTACTATGGATTTTTATCGCTGGAGTACTTGCCTCTAATGGAGCGATGTTAAGTTTTCTTTCCTTGGAAAGGGCTCCTGTTGTTCTTGTTTCTCCGATAATAGGAATAACTCCCCTCATTACTTTGGTATTAGCAGCAATTTTTTTGAGAGAAAGAGAAAAACTTACATTAAAGGTGGTCTTAGGTTCGCTTGTTGTGGTTTCCGGAGTAACTCTGGTTGTATTAGCAAATTAATGTTTAATAGATCGATTTAACTAGTATGAATACAGTTCTTATAGGTATTTTATTCGCGTTAGGCGCATGCATTTCATGGGCAGCTGCAAATATCGTTTTGAGATTTGGAATAGTGGAAATGCGTATATTGCCAGCTACGGCCGTTTCTCTTGTTGGAGGACTGCTTTATATTTTAGTAGTTAATTTGATATTTGATCCAGGTGCAATCGGGCGAATGGAAAGCAGCGTATTGCTCGCATTCGCTTTCGTCGGGGTTGTACAGTTTCTCGGATCAAGGCATTTGTTTTATCGAGGGGTTGCTCTGATCGGTGTCGCGCGTGCGACAGCGCTTGGGGGCGGATCCCCAATTATCGGGTCTTTTCTCGCAGTTCTATTTTTAGGAGAAATAGTAACATTATCTTTGGCTAGCGGAATATTGGCAGTGGTTATAGGCACCACAATTATCGTTTCAGATGACTTTGATACGGCACTTGCTCCACACCAATCAAGTAGTACTAATTTTATTAGCCAATCCAAACTTGGATTTATTAGCATCATAGCTTCTTCCTTTTTCTACTCTGCTGTTCAGGTTTTCGTAAAAAATTTACTAGGGGCAGAGGTTTCTGTTTTTGGGGGTTCTTTGATTGCGCTCGCAAGTGGAGCATTTATTTTACTTCTTGGCACGGCGAAAGATTTTAAGAGAAATTATAATGTTTCTAGGCAGCATTTATTGTTGATATTTTTTGCTGGCATGCTGGCGTCTAACGGCTTACTGCTAAGTTTTTTAGCTTTAGAGCGGACACCAGTAGTCTTGGTATCTCCAATAATAGGGATTACCCCGTTAATTACTTTAGTATTCGCAGCAATATTTCTTAGAGAATTAGAGAAGCTCACATTTAAGGTAATTTCCGGATCTATTATAGTTGTAGCTGGAGTTATTTTGGTTGTATTAGCAAAGTAATGGTAGGATCACTAAAACTAGAGAGCAGGTATCGTTTGTGCAAGAAATTATTTCGGAGTTAAATCAGATAGTTAGTCGGGAACGTGTAATAGAAGACCGGGCAATTTTAACTACTTATCTGCGACCAACAAGTGGGTATACTACAGGCGAGTCCGAACCTGTTTTACCAATTGCCATAGTACGACCACCAACTACCGATCATGTTTCCCAAATTCTAAAATTCGCGAATGATAATGGGGTTCCGATTGTTTCTTTTGGGGGAGGAACTAGCTTATCTGGAGGATTAAGTGCTAGCAAACCAAGTATTTTACTAGATATGTCCCAGATGAATAATATAGTTTCTATAAGCCTTGAAAATAGTATTGCGACCGTTCAAGCTGGCGTCACAATTGAAACTTTAAATAGCGTCGCTCAAACAGGAAAAGTTTTTGTCGGCCATGATCCGGAGATCTTGGGAACGACATTTGGCGGAGCAATTGCGACAAATGGAAGAGGGTACCTGTCCGCAAAATATGGTTCGATGGGCGATCAAATTCACGGCTTAGAAGTAGTCCTGGCTAATGGGGACATAGTCACAGGATCTTCAATCAAAGATTCTTATTCCTCTGGTCTTAATTTATCGAATATTTTTGTTGGAACTGAAGGAATATATGGCGTCATTACTGAAGCTCAAATAGTTCTTTTCCCTGAAGCTGAGGAGAGGAGGCACTATGCCTTAGAGTTTCCTAGCTTCCAACATGGTTTCTTGGGGATTCAGCGATTGTTTGCAGAAGGAATAAATCCAGCCATGGTGAATTTTGTTGAATCTGCACAAGATTCGGAAGACAACAAAATTGTGGTGGATTCAATGAGTAAAGCGGTTCTTCATTTGAGTTTGGAAGGGCCCTCTCTCGCAGTTGATGAGCAAGAAGCTAAAGTTTGGGATTTAGTGTCTCAGTTGGGAGCTCGTGATCTTGGGCCAACAGAAGCACAACAATTTTGGCTTAATCGTCATAGACCGAATGAAGAGCGGAGTGTTTCCCAAGTCGATACGGCACTAAAGATCAACGCAGCTGTTCCTCCTTCGCGGGTACTCGAACTCCGACAACAGGCAATAAACATCTTTGATATAGCTGGGATCCATGTAGGGGACTGTTCTATATTAGGCCGCCCTGAAATGTTTTCTCTTGGAATACCGTCTGGGCAAACTGAAGTTTCGGAGGAAAGCTTGAGAGAGGCTGCTGAGGCTGTGATGACAATCGCTGTCGATATGGGAGGGGCTGTTGAGCATAGTTACGGCATCGGTGTCAGACTAAATAGGCCTTATGCGAACCAATTAGGAGACGGGGGATTGCACTTAGCAAAATCCTTGAAAGAAGCGCTCGATCCGAAAGGCATACTCAATCCTGGTAAAATATTACTCGATTAGCTCAATAGTTGTAGACAATACTATTTCGGGCTTATCTGGTATAGCCGTTTCTTTACCTGGGAAAAATTCCATTCTGAGTTCATAGATACCAGGTTGGTTGATATATCTGTCATTAATGCTGAGTTCTTCTACTATCATGTCCTGTGGCATAAGCTCTTCAACCACGACGACAGGGAACATATTTTGCTGATTAGTATCGGAATGCAGAGGAAATCTTTGATTATCGGGACTAATGAGCCATAAATATATTGATGGGTCTGAGGCAGCCCATCGTGTATATTCCTCCGGATACCCACTTATATTTTCTATTTGCGCAAAGACACCTAAGTTACAACCGTCGACGGTGAGATCACACGTGTAACGCTTGTTGTCTTGCCAATCGATTATGAGTGTCGCTACGAGGTTGTCATTCCAAAGTGTAGTAAACGCAGTAGCGCCATCACCTTCTAATATCCCGGGCGGTGGCGGTGCCGGGGGATTAGGAGGCTCCACTACTGTGTTTGGTTTTTCCTCATTATCGTTCCCCATATTGATGGTGACACATGCTGTACTCCCTAGTATTGCTACCAGAATTGATAATGAAATCATAATCATCAGCGATTTATGCACCATGGATAGTACCTCAAAATGAGTAGTTTCTAAATAGATATCGACTCAACAAGTGATTCAGGATTGAATTTTAAACGAATCTCTCCCTGATTGGTATACTAATAATAGCGAGTATTTAATTGAGTAATTACGGAGAACATTCTAATGCCAGAGATCAGGGTCGCGCTCTCTCAAATTAACCCTACTGTTGGGAACTTAAAAGGCAATAAAGATTTGATATTGAGCGAATTAAAGCAAGCACAGGAAGCAGGTGCTGACATAATAGCGTTCCCTGAGCTTGCGATAACTGGATATCCACCTGAAGATCTCTTATATAATCCTGACTTTATTGATGCGGCAAAAGAAGTGATAGAACAGATAGCAAAAGCGTCGTTGGGCATTGTTACCATCATTGGCTACCCAGAAAAAGATTCAAATGAAGGAGAACTATATAATTCGGCGGCAGTCATTAGCGATGGGAAGATAATTGATATTTATAGAAAAAAATTGTTGCCCAACTATGGCGTTTTTGATGAACGCCGGTATTTCTCGACAGGTTCTCCTACAGCAACTTACACATTTGGAGAAATAGGGATTGCGGTGAATATATGTGAGGATATTTGGTTTGATAATGGCCCTACCCAAATGCAATCGATTAATGGTGCGGATGTCATCATTAATATTAATGCTTCTCCATACCATCGAGGCAAGAGGGAGACAAGACTCGCGATGCTTCAGCAAAGAGCGAAAGAGAACGATGTTGTTGTTTGCTATGTAAATTTAAATGGAGGACAGGACGAACTAGTATTTGATGGAAATAGTATGGTTTTTGATAGAGAAGGTAACCTTACCCACGAAGCTCAACAGTTTCAAGACCAACTTTTGTTCGCGGATATTGAAGTAGACCACAAAGAACTAGAATCGAAAAACATCGTATCAGAGGGTACACATAATGACCTGCAAAAGATTCAAATAGGATTGAACAATGATTCGTCATCTCGTTCAGATATTGCGGTATTAAGAACCTATAGTCCGCTTTCAGAACACCACGAAATTTTTGAATGCTTAGTTTTAGGAACACGTGATTACTTGCGGAAAAATGGCTTTGAAAAAGTTGTCATTGGTTTATCTGGTGGCATTGATTCAGCGTTGACCGCTGTAGTAGCAGCGGAATCAGTAGGTGCATCCAATGTGACGCTTGTTAATATGCCGTCTGATATTTCTTCTCAGCATAGCGTGGATGATTCGAAAGCTCTCGCTGAAAATCTTGGAGCAGACTTTCAGTTGGTTTCTATATCTGGGCTAGTGGAAGCATACTCAGATACGCTGCCAAATATCTTGTCTTCTACAGAGCCGAATTTGGCCTATGAAAACATCCAAGCAAGGATCCGCGGAAATATTTTGATGGCAATGTCTAATAAGCATAACTGGATAGTGTTATCTACTGGTAATAAAAGTGAATATGCGACCGGCTATACGACGCTTTATGGTGACATGGTGGGTGGATTTGCAGTATTAAAAGACGTTTCGAAGACATTGGTCTATGCAATAGCGAAAGATTATAATCGCCGGGCTGGTCGCGAGATCATACCATCTTCAATTATTACTAAAGAGCCATCTGCAGAATTGCGACCCGATCAATTTGATACGGATTCTTTACCTCCATATGAAAAACTTGACCCTGTTTTGCAAGACTACATTGAGCTGAATGCTCCTTTAAAGGAGATCCTTGAAGGAGATTTAGATCAGACTGAAGTGGAGCGGGTGATTAACCTAGTGAAATCGTCAGAATATAAGAGATGGCAAGCTCCTCCAGGGGTAAAAATAACAGAACTTGCTTTTGGGAAAGATAGACGGTATCCCATAGTTAATGAATACCATCCCAGAGATAAGATATAATTATCGCACCTGAATCATATGTTGGAGATAAAGTGGACACGAAAGATTATATTTACCTAGACCATTCTGCTACAACGCCTGTAGATCCAAAGGTTTTGGACGCTATGCAGCGCGTTTTAACGCAGAATTATGGTAACCCTTCTAGTATGCATCAACTTGGACAAGAAGGGGCTCGGTTGATTGACGATTCTAGGAGCCAAATAGCGCAGGTACTGAACTCAACTAGAAGTGAAATTGTTTTCACCAGTGGGGGTACTGAATCAGATAATTCTGCAATTAAGGGCGCAGCATTTGCCCTGAAAGATCAAGGCAACCACATTATTACCACGTCAATAGAGCATCATGCAGTGTTACATACTTGTGAATGGTTGGAGAAATTTGCTGGTTTTAAAGTCACCTATTTGAACCCTGATAAGGAAGGATTTATTAGCGCTGACCAGGTAATAGATGCAATTACTGATGAAACTACCGTTGTTTCGTTGATGTATGTAAACAATGAGATTGGTGTTATCGAACCTATTGCTGAAATTGCGAAAGCTTTAAATGATTACCAGGAAAAAAATAACAGAAAAATAGTTTTCCACTCGGACGCGGTGCAGGCTGCAGGATGGTTATCATTAGACGTTGATGAACTTGGTGTCGATATGATGAGTTTGTCCGCTCATAAATTTTATGGGCCAAAAGGCGTGGGCATATTATATATAAAAGAGGGCACACCGTATTCTGGGTATATCAATGGAGGCAGCCAAGAAAATAATCGTAGAGCAGGAACAGAAAACACTGCTGGGATTGTTGGGATTGGCGTTGCTTTATCTTTAGCAGAACAGAATAGGCCAACTGTGGTTCCTCGAGTATCCAAGTTGCGAGATAGTTTACTGCGTGGGATTCTTAAGATCCCTGATATTTATATTAATGGCCCAGAATCGGAGGGGCGGATAGCGAATAATATTAATGTATCAGTAAAGGGAGTAGAGATTGAATCGCTCATTATTAATTTAGATATGCTTGGTGTAGCGGTATCAAGTGGAAGTGCTTGTACTTCTGGATCTGTAGAACCTTCCCACGTTTTGTTAGGACTAGGACTGCCATCAGATTTGTCGAGTACGAGCCTAAGAATCACTCTTGGAAAAGGTAACACAGAGAATCATATAAAAACGGTTCTTGATACTTTACCTAACATGATTGATCGAGTTCGATATCTTAATAAACGATGAAGAATCCTGCTGATTTCCCCTTAACCTTTTTTAGCTCTGTCTGTTATAATCACGTGGTTTCTATTTATTCTTCTGGAGTTTTTACCCCGGATACTTTAATAAATGTTTAACGTTGTATCGTTTATGCAGGAGGTAACCTAAAGATATGGCTAAGCTACAAGACGTGAGTGAAAAAGATTTCCAAACTGAAGTGTTAAATTCTTCAAAGCCGGTTTTGGTAGATTTCTGGGCACCATGGTGTGGCCCTTGTAAGATTGTTTCTCCTATAGTTGAAGAACTTGCGGATGAATATTCCTCAGATATGGAATTTACTAAGTTAAACGTGGACGATGCTCCAAATATTGCGTTGAAATACCAGGTTATGAGCATACCAACCTTGATCGTATTCCAGGATGGTGAGCCTGTAGCACAAGTAGTTGGTGCTCACCCGAAAAAATCTATTAAAGAAAAATTACTTTCTAAAGTTATTAGCTGATTCTTTTTAAATTAATTGGTTCCAGGAGTAGTTAATGGAACAGTATGATTTAGTTATCATTGGTGGTGGCCCAACGGGTGCCGCAGCTGGACTTTATAGCGGGAGATCGAGGTTGAAAACTTTGATCTTGGAACGTGGAATGTTTGGTGGTCAACTGGCCGTTACTGAAGATGTAGAGAACTACCCAGGATTTGAATCAATACTAGGCCCTGAACTTGGTCAGAAACTAATGGACCATGCAGAAAAATTTGGCGCTGAAACGAAGACCGTGGAAGTGGAAAGCGTAGATTTAGAAGGTAAATATAAAAAAATAATCACAGACGGTGGTACTTTTGAGAGCAAAGCCTTAATCGTAGCGACAGGCTCGATGCATAATAAACTAGAAGTACCTGGAGAGGATGAATTTTCCGGTAAAGGAGTTTCATACTGTGCCGTTTGTGACGGCGCTTTTTTTAGAGACAAAGAACTTGTGGTAGTAGGCGGCGGGGACGCAGCTGTTGAAGAAGGAGCGTATCTCACTCGGTTTGCTTCAAAAGTGACAATTATTCATCGCCGTGATGAATTAAGGGCCCAAAAAATTCTCCAGGAGAGAGCCTTTTCCAACGATAAAATGGATTTTATTTGGAATAGTACAGTCCAAGAGATAAAAGGCAATGGCTTAGTGAACTCTTTAGTCTTGAACGATCTAGAGAATAATCGAGCATATGAAAAAACGGTTGATGGCGTATTTATCTATGTTGGATTAACACCAAGCACTCAATTTTTGAATGGTGTTTTGCCTACAGACGAGCAGGGTCACCTGCACGTTAATTTAAAAATGGAAACTATTTTTCCTGGTGTGTTTGGCGCAGGAGATGTGAGAGCTGAATCATCGATGCAGGTGGCATCTGCTGTAGGTGATGGAGCGACAGCGGCTATTTTTGCAGAAAAATATATAGCTGAAAATTTTTAGCGCTAAAAAATTATTGAAATTTATTTGTTTTTAGAAGAACCTATTTGGCTATAATCTCAATTGACTGTACATCAAGGTAATTGTTAAAGTTACAATACCATATAAATTAGGAGCACTACTTATGGCTTCAACTGCCACTGATCATTTTAAACGAACACTCATTGATTTCTCTTTCCCAAACCGCTCTCTTTCCAAAGAAATATTACTAACTCTAGGATTTACAATTTTTATTGGAATAGCTAGCCAAGTTTCTTTTACTCCCCCTTCGTGGTACACGAATATCTTCTCTTCTATAGGAATCCCTATCGATGGAACCCCTGTTCCAATAACATTGCAAACGCTTGCCGTAGGATTCACGGGCGCAATACTTGGAAGTAGGATGGCAATTCAAAGTTTGCTTCTATATATATTAGCTGGTCTTGCTGGATTACCAGCGTTTGCGGGTTCTGCAAAATCGATTATGGACGGAACTTATTCATTTGGATTGACTGGTGGCTCCATATGGGGAGATATTTCCTTTTTTGCCCTACCATCGGGAGGATACATAATTGGATTCGTACTAGCAGGATATATTATAGGAAAGCTTGCAGAGAAAGGGTGGTCTGAAAAGATTATCGCTACTACGAGTGCACTAATTATCGGCAACATTTCGATTTATCTAATCGGCCTTCCATGGCTGTACATGGTACTATCAGCCAATGGAATAAATATGGATCTAGGTAAAACTTTGGACTTCGGACTATGGCCGTTTATTCCCGGGGACCTAATTAAAATTGCTTTAGTAGTTGTAACACTACCAAGTGCTTGGAAGATTATATCTATCAAGCAGAAAAAGGAAAATTAACTAGGAGGTTTATATTCATGGTATCTAAAACTTTCACGGGATATTTACTTGCACTGGGACCAATAGTCATGTTGGCAACATGGATTTTTCTGTGGGATGCACTCGTTCCGGGTGCGCCAGAGGGTGCTGTTGGTGAAGCAAAAATACTAGCAGATATAGAAGGCGGGATGGAAAATTTCGCGCTGACCAAGCTAGTAAGCTTCATAGGTCTTGGCGGTATGATGGCAATGGCCCTTGGCTATACTTTGTGGGCTCGTTTATTGCGAGGCGAAGGCAAGAAGGGTACTACGTTTGCTACAGTCGCAGCTATAGCGATACCGGTAATTGCAGCAGGTATGATGATGTCGATGGATTTCAACTATGGTGCAGCGGACGCTTATGAATCAGGTGATACGAGTAGCGCTTTAATTTTAGGGGCGGTTGCTGAATATTCAGGTGGCGAGATTCTTTGGACATTTCTTATGTTGAGTGTCAGCTTTATAGGTATCGCTACAGTGTTGCAGGAAACAGATACAGTGAACAGATCTATAGGTGGAATACTTGCAGTAGCAACCTTGGTGATGTTTGCTTCATGGTTTACCACTTTTGAAGGGCTGGATTTCCTGTGGATGCTATGGATGCTTGTAACAGTTGTAGCTGGAGTCAATATGATTATTAGGCAAAAAGCCTAATACTAATACGTTAAATTTGTTTGCGTCGGCCGTAATTCAAATATATAATCGGTCGACGTGTTTGGTTCATGGGAGTAGATGTTCTCCGGTGGGGTCCACGGGCTTCAACCCCGGTGGAGGGCGGCCTGCGCCGTCCTCGGTGGGTTCGACTCCCTCCTACTCCCGCCAAACAAGAATTTAGATATGTCGTATGTTGACT
>Ga0310344_10001284_pt1 | contig 19290 bp, 18 predicted proteins | sample HC15DNA20200_MG_FD_203801 | JGI IMG/M metagenome (GOLD analysis project Ga0310344, IMG submission 203801) | Marine microbial communities from station ALOHA, North Pacific Subtropical Gyre - HC15-DNA-20-200_MG | ecosystem: Environmental > Aquatic > Marine > Oceanic | place: Pacific Ocean: North... | reverse complement strand
AAAACTACATTTAATTCACTTGTTCAATTGATGATGGAATACGAGATGAACAACAACGACTAAAAACCCCAAAGTTCATACATTACTACAAACATAAAAGAATATTGATTAGGTGACCCTTGTAATTTTACTAATGGACTATCAGCAGCTTCTCCTAGTAATCTATCATATTTTAAATTGAGCATCATGGATATTTTCTCAGTAACAGGTGATGTTATTGTATTAGCAATTCCCCATGCATAAAAATCTGCGTCTGGTGAATACAAGGAATACTTTTGGTTTTTAGGAGTTGAGAACCATTCGTCCATGAAATCAGAATTTCCGTATTTATAAATTAAAGATGTAGTGTTTACAAAAAGTTGCTGAAAATTAATCCATATTGGAACACTGTAATTAACTGAGAAATTAGTATCAATTGCATCACCGAAGTCTTCAACGCCTGTCATCATACCTAAACCCAATGAAAAGTTCATAGGCAATTCATATTCGAATTCAAATCCAGTTTCAAAATGAGGATCAATTTCTTCTAATAGAGTTAACGAATTATCATCGCCATTTTGGCGTCCAAAATTGTAATTACCTAGTGCAGCAAAAGAAAAATAATCATTTTCAATCAAAGATAGCTTAGCAAAAGGTCCAGTTATTTCAAAAGAATTAAAAACAGTTCTCTTTGTATTTTCGTATCTAAATGCTGCAAATGGAATCCACATAAACCTTCTTGAACTAGAACCCATATATGTTGGATAGTTAATAAATCCACCGCCGACATAAATGTTGGAGTTTGCTTTTGGCTTTTCCCCTTCTACTTCATACGCAGCAGTTTCATAGCAAGGAGAAAGTGTAAGAATTATCACAGTAAATAAAATTAATAAATTTCTCATATGTTTACTCCTATATAGTATATCAAAAATTAAGTTTTTATTAATTTTGATTTATTAAATTAGTCTTAATTCTCAAGCAATTTTGCTTTATAGATTACTTCACCATTGATTGAATACAAATTATGTTTATGATCCATTAGCATCACAAAGACTTCATTTCTGCCATCCACTAGAATGCTCCTGTCAAATAAAAATTCATTTTGATCAACCATAAACTCTTTATTGTTTATTTCTACTAGCAAATGACCGCTGTTCGTCATTTCCATTGAATGCATTTCGACTGCATCTTCTGATTTTAATGGAATTAATTTGAAATTCTTTAATTTAAAAACTATTTTAATTTCATTTCTAGTTACTTTTATAAACTTAAAATTGATTTCTGGGAAAGGTGTGGTTGCTTCTACTAAATCACCATGATGTTCTTCGTGTGAAACAACTTTAGTCACGGGAGTAGTTGTTAAAAATAAAATTATTAAAAATAGGAAAATTTTATTCATAATAGACTCGTTGTGCTTGATTTTATCCTAGCAATATATCTAATGCCATCATAACCACGAGACCAATTAAAAATCCAGCAGTTGCATAATTTTCATGCCCTCTTCTATGAGTCTCTGGAATTATCTCATGACTGATAACAAAAAGCATTGCTCCAGCAGCAAAACCTAGCCCCCAAGGCAACAGATGTTGAAACGTACTCACTAAACTCACACCTAAAAGTCCGAATAGTGGTTCAAATAATCCCGTAATTGTTGCAATTAAAAAAGATTTAAAGCGCGAATAGCCCACAGTAATCAAAGAAAATGCTACTGCCATTCCTTCTGGTATATTTTGAAGACCTATCCCTAAAGCTAAACTTTTACCATTAGCTATGTCTCCGCCTCCAAATCCAACCCCAACAGCAAGGCCTTCCGGCATGTTATGTAAAGTGATTGCAATTATGAATAGCCAAATTTTTGAAAGTTTGGCACGTTCTTGCTCGTTATGTGAAGTACCTAATATAAAATGTTCATGTGGTGCTTTAGCTTGAATAACCCATATTGAAACCGCCCCAATAATAAGACCTCCAAGAACTACAGCCAGAGATATTACGCTGTTTTCGTACATTTCATATCCATAATCTAGTCCTGGGATAATCAATGAAAAGAAACTGGCCGCTAGCATTACACCAGCTGCAAATCCTAGTGACGTGTCTTCAAACTTTTCGCTAATCTTTTTTACAAAAAAAACTGGCAAAGCTCCTACAGAAGTAGCAATTCCAGCAAAAAAGCTAGCTATAAAACCAATTAAAACTATGTCCATTGCGCAACCAAGGACAACTTTATATGAAAAAGGTTAAATCGTCAAAAAATAATAATTCTTAATATGATATTAGCGCAAATCCCTGCTGAAACATCATCAAGAGTTATTCCCAATCCTCCATGTAAACTTTCTGCTTTTTTCACAAAAACAGGTTTCCAAATATCAAATAACCGAAAAAGGACAAATGCGCAAAGTAGGTTTCCTATTGAGTAAGGGATAAAAAGCAATGAAACAAAATATCCAGCAACTTCATCGATAACTACAATATTTGGATCTTTAGATTTGAATAGTTTAATTGAATAGTGTGACGAAATTATTGATATTATGATTAAAAAAATTGTAATAAAAAATATTTGCCAAAGTGTTAAATTGAAGAAATTGGCTAAAAAATAATAAAGAATTAAAGCAGCTAACGTGCCAAAAGTTCCTGGCATTTTTGGCAAATAGCCTGAGTAGAAAAAAGTTGAGATTAGTTTGATTAAACTATTCATGTAAGTGAATTATGTTGAATAACTATAATTAATCAACCTAGCTTGACATGATACTTAAAAACTGTGAATTTTTAAAACTTTTCTATTACATATGGATTTCTTTAATAATTTATTAGACTATATATATAATGTTTAAAAAGAATTTACCTTTATATTTACTCATTTTCTTTTCTACTGTTCTAAGTATTTACTTTAGGTTATTCGATAAGCTTGGAACAGATTTTTATTTGTTTTGGGACTCAATGGTTCTTTATTGTGGCCCCTATTATTTTTCTTTAGATAAGAATCCATATGGTTTAATCAATGAATGTTCTGATAGAGTATCAAATTTTAAATATGTATATTTGCCAATTTATCTTGAATGGTTTCAATTCTTTTTAAATGTAAGCCAAAACTTGTTCTTAAAAATATGGATAGCATTAATTACAGTATCATTGCTGCTAACGACTTTGTTTCTTAATAAAACATTTCAATTCAAAAATTATTTTTTGTCCTTGCTGATTCTGTTGTTTGGATTTAGTGGTATTCCTTTTTACGGATTTCTTTCAGGCAATGTGTCTATAATCTTATACATGCTTTGCGCAGGTGGGATACTGCTTTCAACAAAAGAAAATCCAACGTACGTATTAATAGGATTAGTGTTAATAGGGATACCTAGTATGTTTAAAATTTACATGCTAATTTTCTTTCTTGTCCCATACCTCTACATAGAAAGAAAATATCTTAAATATATAATTTCTTTATGCTCATTTTCTTCTTTATTCTTTTTTTACAATTTTTATGCTTATAAAAAATTATTCCAGGAATTTACAAGCAATCTAAGCATACTGCCGATTGCGGGTGATATGGGCGTAGGATTATTTAAAATCGTCAACTTAATAAATCATTATATTTTAAATATTTCAGATCTCTATAACCCTGGTAGACACAATTGGAATATAGATACTACAAGAACATTTAACATGCTCCCAGATTACTCAGTAGCAATACTTATTATTCTTCTGTTTATTTATCTAGCAACAATAATAAGGGGGTACAACTTTACAAGTTCAAAAAGTGAAAATATTCGAATAAAAGTTTCTTTGGGGATTATAATATCTTATTTGTGCTTACCAAGACTGAAACAATACGACTTTTTTCTTAACACTGTTGCAAGTTTTTATCTAATTAATTCAGATTTTTTTAGAAGTCTTATTATAAAAAAATTAAATGTAAATATTTGTAGAAATATTACGTACTTTCTTAATTTTTCTCTCCTTGCCTTTTACAACATCAAAGGAGATAATTTTTTCATCTATCCATTTACATTGTTATTGCTTATTTTATTTATATTCTTTCATAGAATATCAAGAAAAACAGAAGCTTCTCTTAGTTAGCTAAGTTTAAGTTTTAAGTTTGCAATGATATAAATTAGAGTTTAAATTAGATTAAGGCCTCTTCAATGATGAACGAAATATTCTTATTTTTATCGCAAAATTTTGTATTTCCAAGGAATGTCTTGACGTCTTCATTTATAATATTTCTTCTTAGTTTTTTTTATTTTATATATAAAGATAAAAAAAATATAAATTTATTATTTTCAGTCCCCCTCTTAATCTCTCTATACTCTGGATTATCATATGCTTTTAGATTCACCAACGTTCATCATACTGCTCCTTTATATTGGGATGTTAGAGGATTGTTTTGTGCTAATTTAGCATTGGACGCTGGTACATCGCCATTCAATGGAATGGCTGACTGTATGTTCCCAAATCTTCCAATGCTTGTAGCTTACCAGCCTATTTTTTTAAATTTCTTTTGGAACATTGACTATTCATCATTTAAGATCATTTGGCTTGCTTTAACTATTTTTTTCCTAATTGTGATTTATACAAGTTCAAAAAGGATATTGAACTACAAATCTGGCTTATTGTTTTTCTTGCTTTTCGTATTGGGAGCTTACGAGGGTTCATCGTGGATAACTTTTCAAAGCGGTAATATAGCCACTATAACTTATGGAATTTCTTTTTATTTTTTATATAGATTAGTTAAAGAAGAAAAAAGGCTAGGATTTTTTATTGCTATCGGTATTTTGGCTGCCTTTAAGTATCATTTTATATTATTACTTCTATACCCTGTTTTTATAGATAAAAAGATTGATATAAAGTATCATGCATTAACTTTTGTGGTTTTCTTCGCCACATCGTTATCAAGCTACTTTGTGTATCCACATTTGTATAATGAACTTTTTACAGAAGTTATCGGAAAGCAGTTAGATCAAGGACTTAAGCCCTACCCATCACAATTATTTATCTACGATTATTTCAGAGAACATTTAGGAGCCTTGAAATTCAATACTTTGTTTAAAGGTTTTCTTTTTGTTGCTATGTTTTTATTTTTCTATAATCGAATAAAAAAGAATCCTACTTGTTCTAAGGCTGATTTGTTTATCTTAGCAACATTCATGATTAATATTTGCTTGCCTAGGTTAAAGCTTTATGATCTGCTACTAATAATTCCGTGTACAATTAAAATTCTTGAAGATAGCTGGATTGCTCAGGATAAAACAATAATATCAAAACTTATGGTCTTAATTGTGGCTTGCAGCTTCTTCTTTATTTATCCTCAATGGTGGTGGGACAATTGGTCATATTATTATATAATCTTGCTTTTTCTTTTATATATATATCAGAAAGATTTTTTTCAATTCCTTTCTAAGCAAAAGGCAGAAATCTAATGAAGCTTGATATTGATAATGTTATCAATAAACATTATAAACTTATAATTTTTTTAATTTGCAACTTGCTATTCTTTTCTTCTACTTCATATAAAATATTAAATCCTTCATATATCGATTATTTGTCACCTGGGGATATGGAAACTCACTGGCTTGGTTGGTTGTATTTTAGACATACTCCTTTTTTTCAATTCCCTTTGCTTTCTAATTTTTCTTATGGTCTTGAAAATTGGTCGGCTACTATAATACATACTGATTCTCTTCCTATTATGGCTTTACTATTTAGGCCATTTTCATCTTATTTGCCTCAACTTTTCCAATATTTTGGCTATTGGATTTATTTATGTTTTCTTTTTCAAGGATTTTGTTCCTACTATCTTATTAATCACTTCTTAAAAGATAGAACTAAAAGTCTCATATCGATGTTATTTTTCTTGATTGCTCCAATTTTTTTGTGGAGACTTTGGGGACATTATGCACTTTTAGCACAAGGATTGTTGCTACTTTCTTTTTATTTATATTTTTCAGATTACAAAAAATACAATTATTGGCTAGCTTTGCTCCTAATTTCGTCACTAATTAATGCATATTTCTCTGGAATGATTCTACTACTTTTCTTGTGCAATTTAATTAAAAAAAATACGGATATAAAGCAAGTAGCTAAAAAATTCTTCAAAGTTGTAGGTTTGCTTTTGTTGTTTATGTGGATCTTAGGATTTTTTCAATTAGGCAGCTCTTTTATGGCTGGAGGATATGGCCTTTATAGGATGAATATAAATTCTTTAATCAATCCAGTTGATCCTAACTGGTCAACTATTATTCCATCATTACCAACAGCAGACTATGATCATGATGGTTTTGCGTTCTTAGGAATTGGACCACTTTTGTTGCTAGGATTTTCAATTTATTTTATTTTAAAAAACAAAATAGTTTTTAAGATAACAAGAGAGATTAAAATTGTTTTAGGTTTATGTTTTTTTTGCTACCTTTTTGCGCTTTCAGATAATATAACACTTGGCTCAGAAGTTATTTTTTCATATGAAACACCTACTTTTTTAAAAATATTTACTAAGACTTTTAGGTCAAGTGCAAGATTTATCTGGATTCCATTTTACATGATATTAATTTTTGTAATATGGATGCTACACAATAATGTAACCAGAAAGAATTTTATATTAATATTGCTATGTTTAGCAGCTGTACAGATTTATGATACGAGAAATGCTTTTGAAACGTTTAGAAAAAAACACGACCGTCCTACAGAATTTTGGAGCGGAGTAGTTGTAAACGAAAAAGGGTTAGTGAGATCAAAGCCCCTATTAGAAAATCAACCATGGAAAAGTGATATCTGGAATCAAGTTATATTAAAGTATAAAAAGTTTTATTACGTAATACCCAAAAACCGTCCTGGTGATTATTTTGAGATAGCTTTTTTAGCTGTAAGAAACAATATTCAAATAAACTTTGGATACTTCTCTAGATATAGCAAAACTAATGAAAAAAAAGAAAAATTGAGGTTAACCAAAGAAATAAATAATGGTATCTTTGACAAAGAGGCTGCATACTTTTTTTGGGATGATGAGCTTTATGAAATTGCCAAAAACACTAAAAAAGATGGTGATTTCATTGATGAAGTAGATGGATACAAAATTTTACTTCCTGCATTCAATGATTAAAGAAAAAAAACTTTTTATTTTTTTATTTTTTGTACCCTTAATTTTGTTCCTATCAATATTTGACTACAAAATACTGGATCCTAATTATTTAGATTGGTTCAAAGAAGATACTTTTCAACATTGGCTTGGTTGGAGCTTTTTTAGAGAAACAAGTGTTTTTCAATTTCCCATTTTAAATAATTATGCTTTTGGAATGAACTCCTCGGGATCATTAATCTTTTCGGATTCAATACCATTCCTTGCTTTATTGTTTAGACCATTTTCAGAATTTTTTGATTTTCATTTTCAATATTTTGGGTGGTGGATTCTTCTTTGTGTGTTTTTACAATTCATTATTTCATACAAAATTATAAACTTAGTAAGTACAAGCAAAATTTATAATCTTATAGCTGCATGTTTTTTTATTCTTTCACCAGTTTTTCTATTTAGATACAATATGGGACATGAATCTTTAATGGCTCAATGGATAGTGTTAATTGCATTATATCTTTTCTTACAAAAGCCAAGGTCTCCAAACAAGTATTGGCTTTTATTAATATTGTTCTCTTTGTTAGTTCATGGCTATTTTTTTGCTATGTTGTCGATAATTTATTTTGTTGAAATGCTTAGGAATTATTTTTTAGACAAGGCAAGATTAAAAAATATTCTATATAGTTTTTTTACATTACTTACTTCATCTTTTTTCCTAATGTATTTAATAGGCTATTTTACAATAGATGATGTATTTCATGGAGGATATGGCGGATACAGATTAAATCTTTTATCAATATTCAATCCTTACGGTAGTCCTTTTGGTATAGAATCCCTAATCCCACAATTTTATTTTTTTGAAAAAACAAAAAATATTGGTGATTTTGAGGGTTTTAACTATTTAGGGGCTGGGATGATATTCATGCTAATAGTTCTGCTTTTTAATAAAATTATAAATTTTAATACAAATTCCATAGTAAAAAGTTTAAAAAACAATTACTTTACAATTCTTATTATTTTTATAATTACTATATATTCACTTTCCAATAAAATTGCACTAGGTCCTTATGAGATATTTCAATACAATCTTCCTGAAATCTTTAAAGTTTTTACTAGTCCTTTCCGTGCTTCTGGAAGAATGTTCTGGCCTGCTTATTATTTAATTTATATCTTAATACTTTTTAATATTTTTAAGAGTTTTCATGTCAAATATGCCATTTCGATTATTTTATTTTCATTGCTATTAACAACATATGATATTAAAGATCACATAACATTAACTAGAGCTTCAAAGGGAATAGAAATAAGCAAGATTGAGGAAAAAAATTTCAACAGTAATGAATGGAAAATATTTGCTTCCAAATATAAACATATTAATTATGTTTTCCCCGTGCATGTTCCTCATAACTGGCAACAACTTTCATACTTTGCTGCCAAGAATAAATTAAATATCAATGCTGGCTATTGGGCTCGTCACAATGAAATAGCAGAAAGAAAGTACACAGAAGAGACAAAAATAAGAATAGAATCTAACGTTTATGATAAAAATACTTTGTATTTTTTTAATGATATAGATTATTGGATATTAGCAAAAGAAAAAAATGAATTAGGAAAAAATCTGGTAAAAGAATTTATAATTCAAAAATGCATTTTTGGTCAGAATGAATGCAATTTTAGAATATTAGCACCAAATTATTTAGAGAAACATGAAGATGCAATTACAAAATAATAAAACAATAGAGCTTTTTGGAATAGCCTTTCTTTCTTCGGTTGTTTTTTTCTTAACAACAGGTGGAGGAATAATAAATTTCAATAATGTTGATTGGCTTTTTGGTCCTACTGGGATAGTAACAGACTCTGAACAACATTATATTGCATGGCTTTTTTTTAAGAATTCTGAGTTACTTCAATTTCCATTATTTAAAAATTATGCCTATGGAATGGAAATTAGTTCTAGTCTAATTCATTCTGACTCAGTTCCAATTATGGGCATTATTTTTAAAATATTTAAATCTTCGTTGCCATTTCATTTCCAATATTTCGGTCTCTGGATATATATATGTTTCGTCCTGCAAGGGATATTTTCTTATTTATTAGTAAGAAGATTTACATCCTCTTTCGTAATTTCAGCAATTTGCGTTGGATTCTTTTTAATATCCCCTATTTTCACTTATAGACTATTCTGGTCTCACGAAGCTCTTTTTGGGCAATGGATTCTTTTATTTGGCATTTATTTATACTTACAAAATTTTAATTTAAAAAAATGGCTGTTCCTAGCTTTTTTATCTTTATTGATTCATCCCTACTTTTTTGCTATGTCGACTGGTTTATTTTTAGCTTCCCTTATTAAAGAGTATAAATTAAAAAGAAAGAGTTCTTATCATTTACTCAAAGACTTTTTTTTGTTTTTATTTTTTGCTCTGTCTCTACAAGTACTATTTGGTTATTATGCAATTGGATTAAATTTCATGACTAGTGGTTACGACTTCTTTAAAGCAAACGCAAATGCTCTAATCGATCCTAGTCCTGGCTGGGGAATTAATGCTTCAAGAATATTTCCTGATCTTTACACTCCTTCGCCGGATCAGAGTGGAGACTATGAAGGCTTTGCATTTTTGGGCATTGGCCCTATCCTGATACTGATTTATTTATCTTTTTGTTATTGCACCAACAAGCTGAAAACTAAAATCAATTTAGATGTAAAAATTCTTATTTATTTAGCTTTACTCTTTTTGATATATTCATTATCAAACAAGATATCATTTGGCGAATACAGATTATTGTCTTTTGGTATACCGCCAATAATCGATCTTATTACAGAAACTTTTAGAGTTTCAGGTAGGTTTATATGGCCAGTTGTATATTTAATTTATTTAGGAATTTTAATCCTTCTTATTAAAAATACTAAACCACGTAATACTATCTATATTTTAGGTTTATGTTTAGTCTTACAAATCTGGGACATGTATCCTTATCATAATTATCTGAATAAAAAATTGGACAAACCTTCTATTTGGTACGGTGATTCTGCAAGTAAATCTAAATATATTTTAAATGATAAGAAATGGAACGAAGTCGGTAAAAAATATAAAAAACTTTACTATGTTTATCCTTACTATGCACCAGAAAATTTTGTAAAACTTTCAATTTTTGCTGCAAAATATAAAATTAAAGTTAATTTCGGTTACTTTTCTAGAATAGACAAAAATAAAGCAGCAGAAATCAATAATAAGCTAGAAGAAGATATTATTAACAACAGATTAGAGTCTGATGCGCTTTACTATGTACATGATGAAAAAATCTTAAAGCTCGTAAAAGAAAATTCTGAAATTTACAATTTAATAACAATAGAAGAAAAATTCTATTTTATTGCACCGGTTGAATAATATGATGTTTATTTTCTCGTTATCTTATACCTAATATTGTACAATGGCTTTTTTTCTACATTCTGTAAAACACGAACTTGATACTCTCCAACTAATGAAATTCCAAGAATTATAATTCCTGAGAAAAAAAGGATTGAAACGAAAATAGCCGTTGTTCCAGGGACTATGTAGTTTTCAGTGAATAATTTAATATAAAGGGTGTAAAGTCCAAAGATAAAGCTTGAAATAGACAAAATAACACCTGTAAAGGCATAGAACCTTAATAAGATGGAAGTGTTATTTATGAACAAGGAACTTGCTAATCTAATTAACATTGACAAAGTCCATTGAGATGTCCCTTCACTTCTTGTGCCTTGGACAACCTCTGCCGATCCAATCTTTTTTGTAGAAACAACAGACATAATACTAATATTTGGATACAACGTATTGAAATTTAAAACTATTTCTCCTAATTCTTTTGTCATTAACCAAAAAGCACTTCTTTTAGTACCCTTAGGGTACTTTAAAGCCAGTCTCTCTATGTATGAATAAATCGCGCTAAACATTCTTTTAATCAAACCGTGGGTCTTTGTCTTGAATAGTCCAAATACAATATCGTTATCTTTTAAATTATTTATAAGGTTAGGAATATCTTCAGGTCTATGCTCAAGATCTCCATCTAAAGTTATTAAGTATTTGCCAGTAGCATTTTTGATTCCACATAAAATTGCACTTTGTTGCCCCGAATTAGTAAACAATGAGATAATAGTAATTTTTTCAGGGTAGATTATTTGGAGTTGTTTCATCTTTTCAAGAGTTTCTGTTTTTTCTGAACCATCATCAACAAAAATAATTTCATAAGTTTCATTGATTGATGAAAAAGTCTGGTCTATTCTTTTTACCAGTTCTGGCAAGGAAGTTACTAAGTTATAAACAGGAATTATTAAGGAATAATTTGGCTCCATATAAGTATATTATCATACAATATTTATTAATTAATTGTGTTAAAATCATGTCTTATGGACAGCCCAATTTTGATTTATGGTGGTGGATCTTTATGTAGATTAGTAGAGTCGATGATTGCTGACTCTGGCAATGAAGATATTTATATATATGACTCAAACATAGATTCTTATCCACATAAAACCAATGGTACCTTCAGTAATCAAACATCAGACTTAAAAGATTTTATTAGCAAATCTAAATCATTTGTTGTGGCAATTGGAAACGAATATGGTTTTGCACGTTATCAAATTGCAAAAATGCTTGAAAATAATTATGGCCTTAAGCCAATTAACTTAATTTCAGAAAATGCGTTTATTGATGAAAATATACAAATTGGCGTTGGTAACATTTTTATGCCTGGAGCAACCATAAACAGATTTGTCCAGATAGGTGATTATAATATTTTTGGTCTAGGATCAAAGGTTGAACATGAAACAAGTATTAAAAATGGAGTACATGTAATGGGTGCGGCTCTTTTAAATGGTAGAGTCAAAATTATGGACTATGCAACAATTGGATCAGGCTCTATCGTTTTTCCTGATATAACAATTAGTGAAAATGTATTTGTTGGAGCTTGCTCGATGGTGAACGAAGATATTGCAGAGAATAGCGTGGTTGTTGGAACTCCTTCAAAGTTTTTAAAGAAAAATGAACGAATTGTTGATTTAAGTCCATTCGAAGAAATATAGAAAAGGATTAAAATAATTGGAGATTGTAAATAAATTAATAAATTTAAAAGTTAAGATAGCATCATTTTTCTTTGGTTTATCTGAATATAGTTTTATTAGAGATGGTATAAGATTTTTTAGTTTTACCAATCAACCAAGAACTAATTTAATATTGTTTCTAATTTTGAATTTAGTTGTTTTCTTTTTCCTTTTTCAGGATGCAATTAATTTAACAAATTTTTTCTTTACTCACACTTTAAGTTGGGATTCCTATGTTTATTATTGTGGATCAAATATGCTGATGATGGGAGAAGATCCATATGATTATGTCCTTCTAAGAGAATGCTTACCGGGAAGTTGGAATTTCTATTATAATATGCCTCCCACTCTTCTTTATATATATTATTTCCCAGCCAAATTAAATATCGATACATTTATTTTATTTATAACAATGATAAATACGTTTCTCATTGTTATCACATTAAGAAGATTTTTTAAATCTTTTTCGTTTAAAAATAACTTTCAGAAATTTATTTTTGTAATACTTGCTTTAACGGTCTGGGATGGTTCCGCATCAATAGCTTTCTATACTGGCAACATGGGTTTTACCGTATCTCTTCTATATCTTTATTTGTTACTAGATTTACGTGAAGGTAATCAAACTAAGTTTTTAACATTTATTTTTATTGCAACTTTGATAAAGCCAATCTACATTATTTTTTTAGGTTCAATCTTTTTTTACAATAAATCTCTTTTGAAATCAGTTAAAAATTCATTAATTGTTATTTTTTTTATATCTCTTGCTTATGCCGCTCAATTTGTACTTGATCAAAAAAATTCTATAGGTTTCTTAGAAAATTTGCAAAATTTAGCAAATTCGTCTGATATGGGTTTTGGTTTTTTAAAGACTTTAGCTTCAGTTAAATCAGTAGAGTACTTGAGTCTATCTAAAACAATGTACCTAGAAATCTCCTTAATTTTATCTATTATAACTTTTTTTGTTTGTTTGTACTTCTATAAGCGTAATGAAGAAAAAATAAAACCATTGAGAAGCTTGCTAGTTCCAATAATAATTTTAATTTGTTTCCCTAGAATAAAAGTTTATGATGCTGTTTTTGCTTTAAGCAGTATTTGCTATCTGCCTATATTAATGGATATTAAGCTACAAGAAAAGAAAATATTAAATCCTCAAATTGTATTGTGTGTGAAGATATTAATGTTTTTTGCAATAATATATAACGTATTTATTTACAGCCAGTGGGAAGCTGTACATTTCTTCTTTTTGCCTATTTTATCTATACTGGTCATATTTCATTTATCTAATCAAATAGATTATAAATTACATCCCTGATTTATAGCTAACTACACATTGACCACTTTTATTCTTATCAGCAAAACGGATTTCATATTTACCTGATCCAAAATCTAATTTCACGTTGTTGTTTTTAAATCTTTTATTTGCTGGAACCACATAATGTAAATTTGCCATTAGGTCTTTACATGTTCCATCAAAAAACATTTTACCCTTCTTTAGGACATATATAGTTCCATCTTTATGAAAATTGGCAACTAGATCCTTATCGTTATATTTACAATTTTTAGGATCTGACAATCGGAGCTTAGATGAATAAAAAGACCTCATTGCAGAACAAAAAAGGCTGTATCTTGTTCTTTTTCTATCTTTAAAATTCAAAAAAGGGTTGGACGAAAAATCTAATTTAAATTCACTAAAGACTTGTTTAATACTTTGTTGTTCATAGTCATAATCAAAATCAACTAGTCTGCTATTGTAAACCTTAGTGATTTTTGATTTGGAAGTTGGATAGCCCAGTGTCGAGATTCTTATAGTTTCACAGTCGCCCATTTTTGCAAAACCAGATGTCCTGCTGGGATATACATCATTTTCAATGATCGTATATTTACGCCAATCATACCAAGATGCATCATATCGAGTACCAACGTCTTTACAGTAAACGTAAAAATGTCTACTTTGTGCAAATTTTGAATTTATAAAAGGGTAATCAAAAACTAATGGCAAAACGAAATTGAATAGCGATTTAAAATTTCTTTCTTGTAATTTTAAGCCTAAAGCTCGCAACTTGTAAAAATGAAATTCTGAAGGTGTTTTATTAATTTGGGATTTATTTATTATAAATGCTGGCTTAAAATAATTGCTTATAGATTTTAAGTTAGACTTATTAATTGTAAATAAAGATGGGATAGTATAGACGTATAGCTTCTTAGGTGTAGCTTTGATAGCAACTGTGTAATTATTTATTATTGATTCATCTAGCTGTTCTTTTAAGGGTAGCGAGACCTGTTTTATATCTCGTATAATTGGTTTTGTCGATTTGATAATTTCATCAACATAATGATTGTCTATTTGAGTAAATTCATCTTGATTTATAAGTACTACGTCAATTTGTACGGGAATCTTGACTATTCTGTCTACAAAAATAAAAATAAAGGCTATAAAAATCGCTATCGAAACATTAACAAGTAGTTCTGTATCAAACTTCATCATTTGTAATCTAAATTAAATGACCCAGAATAGCAAATTCAATAGTATTTTAGAATTGAAAAATCTTTAATTCAAAATATCATATAGTTAATGGATAAAGTAACTGTCATATCACCTTTGTATAAATCTGAAAAATACGTCACGGAACTGTATCAAAGAATATCACAAACATTAAACGATTTAGATTTAGAGTATGAAATAATTTTTGTTGATGATTGCTATGGCGATAGATCATTGGAAATTGCAAGAAACATTTTAAAAAACGATAAAAAGATTAAAATAATAAAACTATCAAGAAATTTTGGTCAACATGCGGCTATTAATGCTGGAATAAATAATGCTGATGGCGATTGGCTTGTTGTTATAGACTCTGATTTACAAGACTCTCCGGAGGAAATAAAGAATTTATATAAAAAAGCAAAAGAGGGATACGACATAGTTTTAGCTAAAAGATTGAACAGAAAAGATTCTTTCATAAAAAAATCAACATCTTTTGTTTTCTCAAAAATTGCTTCGTATATGTCTGGCTTTGAGATTGACTATAGAACATCTAATTATGGCATTTATAGTAAAAGAGTTATTGAAAATTATAAATCTCTACCTGAATCTAAATTGTTTTTTCCATTCATAGTCCAATGGCTAGGCTTTCCTAAATCTGCTATTGAAGTTGAACATTCTGAAAGACTACATGATAAGTCTTCATATAGGATCTCAAAGCTTTTAAACCTTGCGTTTGATTCAATTCTGTACTCATCCACCAAGCCTCTTTTGACAACAATAAAAATTGGCCTATTTATCTCTGCATTAAGTTTTATCTATTCTGGGTACATAATATTCAAGAAATTTGCTTACGGTATCCCAGTCTTGGGGTGGGCAAGTACAACTGCATCAATATGGTTTTTATCTGGATTAGTTATAACTGTAATTGGCGTTGTTGGAGCTTATGTTGGAAAGGTCTTTGAAGAAACAAAGAAAAGACCTATGTATATAATAGAAGATATATATAAAGATTAAGGGCTCACAATAGTAAATCTATATTTTTTGTTGATACAATATGCTTATATGGAATTCTAAGTAATGAATCTGTTATTTGAAAATTAAAACCTTTTAATATTTTCTTGTGTTTACTCTCATCTCTAACATACTGTCCGCCATCATTTTTCATTAAAAAATAGGAAAAGAAATCTTGGTTTTTAGTTATTACCGGATCCTTACAGAAAACAGAATGAGTGCCAATCAGTGCAATCTTAGATAAAAGATTAATCACTTGCTCATCATCTAAATGATGAATAACTCCATCTAAGATTATAAGTGTTTTTCTTTCCTCAAAAATTAATGAATCAAGACTAGTGCATTCGAATCGAAAATGAGGGTATCTAATCTTAGCTTTTTCAATATGATTACTATTCATATCAACGCCAACGTAGTTAATACCTTTGTTTAAATATTCGGCAAGGGGAGCATCTCCGCATCCAAGATCATAAACAATATATTCATCGAATTCATTTTGAATAATCTCTGAAAGTTTTCTGTAAATATTGTAATAAGATTGAGGTATTAATAGATTTTGAAAAAATCTATAAAAAAAAGTATTACCCAGAATTAATTGTTTAATTTTTTCTATCATTATTAAAAAAAGACTTGATATTGTTCACAACGTATTTCACTTGTGATATTTTCATACCATGGAAAATTGGCAATCTTAATGAGCATGTGCTTATCTTATGGGCGTTTTCAATTTTTACATAAAATTTTCCAAACTTCTTTCCTGCTTTACTGTTGTGCAGTGGAACATAATGTGTTGCTGTCGAAACACCCTTATTGTTTAAATATTGTTTCAAATTGTCCCTTTGGGCCTTATTTTTAAGCATAATATAGTAAATGTGTGCATTGTGTTTCTGATTTTTATTAATCACTGGTCTTTTTAAAAATTTCATTTCTTCCAAATCTTTCATTGATTCATGATAAAGTTTCCATATTCGCAATCTGGGATTGTGTATATCCGCTATGTTCTTTAATTGATAAAATAAAAAAGCAGCTTGAAATTCACTAGCTAAATAGGAGCTGCCTTTGTCTATCCAAGAATATTTATCAACTTCTCCTCTTATGAATTGTCTTCTATTAGTACCTTTATCTTTAACCACGTAAGCTCTATCCAAAAACTCCTTGTTGTTTATGCAGAGCATTCCTCCTTCACCACATGTAATATTCTTTGTTTCATGAAAACTAAAAACACTCATATCCCCAAAACTTCCAAGGGGTTTTTCTCTGTAATAAGAGTCTATACCTTGAGCAGAATCTTCGATAACAATAATATTGTTTTTCTTAGCAATTTTTTTTATTTTATTCATTTCGCAACCTTTACCAGCATAATGCATTGGCATAATCACTTTCGTTTTTCGTGTAATCGATTTTTCAATATCGTTGGCATGAAGGTTGAAATCGTTTGTGGAGCTATCAACAAAAACCGGAACTCCTCCGTGCATAAGCACAGCGGTAGCGCAAGAAGAGAAAGTATACGATGGTAAAACGACTTCATCATTAGGTTTTATATTTGCTAACATTAGTGCCATCTCAAGGGCAGAAGTACATGATGGTAGAAGGAAAGAGTCGAGACATTTTATTTTTTTATTAAACCAATCAGAGCATTTTTTATTAAAAGTTCCTGAGCCGGAATAGCACCCTGAATTAATCGCTTCTCGTATGTACTTATTCTCTCCACCTAAATAAGTAGGTCTGTTGAATGGTATCATTTTCATATTAGACTATAACAACTATCATAAACTATAGAGATTTCTTTTATCAAGCTTATTTTTAAATGTATAATCTATTTCTAGAGAAAATATGAGAATTATAATCACAGGTGGATTAGGATTTATAGGATGCCATTACATCCATTTCCTATTATCCAATAAAAACAATAAAAATTTGTCTATTTTGAATATTGACAAAATTACTTACGCTGCCAACAAGTCATTAATTGATGAGTTTGATAGATTTGATAATTATGAACTAAAGAAAGTTGATATAGCAGAAAGAGAGACGATTGATCAAATTTTAGAAACATTTCAACCAGATGCTATAGTGCATTTTGCTGCTGAATCACATGTAGATAATTCCATAAAAAGCTCTGATGAATTTGTTAGGACAAATATTTTTGGTACTTATGTTCTTCTGGAATCTACTAGAAAATACCTCCATACAAGTAATACGGAGAGTACTTTTAGATTTTTGCATGTATCTACAGATGAAGTCTATGGGAGTTTGGATGTAAATGATGAGTCATCTTCAGAAGACTCCTCCTACAGGCCAAATTCCCCTTACTCAGCATCAAAAGCATCTTCAAATCATTTAGTTAGAGCCTGGCATAAAACATATGGCCTTCCTTGCATTACGACTAATTCATCAAACAACTATGGCCCTTATCAGAACAAAGAAAAATTTATACCAACTATAATTAGCAGCTATTTGTCTAACAAAAAAATACCCTTATATGGTAATGGAAAAAATATACGTGATTGGATTTTTGTAAAAGATAACGTTGAAGCAATTAATAATATCTTAATGAAAGGTGAAGTTGGTCAAGTATATAATATCGGGGGAGATAACGAGCTAAGCAATATTGATTTAATAGATTTTATATGTGAGACAATTAGAGAAATCTATCCGGAGAAGGAGCTTGGGAAAGATGATTATTATGAATTTGTTGAAGATAGACCAGGCCATGACTATAGATATTCGCTAAATTCTGAAAAATTAAAAAAAGAGATTAAATGGAGCAAAAAAAATAACTTTAAAGACTCCATCATTGAAACAATAAAATGGTATTCTGAGTATAAGAAATGAAAGGGATAATTATGGCCGCTGGCCAAGGCACAAGATTAAAACCAATCACAGATGTAATTAATAAACATCTCTTGCCTATTTATGACAAGCCTATGATTTTCTATCCATTGTCTGTATTAATGCTATGTAAAATAAAAGAAATAAATATTGTAGTTAATCCAGATCAAAAAAATAATTTTCATAAGCTTTTAGGAGATGGCTCGCAATATGGAATAAAAATTACCTATTCCATTCAAGACCAGCCTAATGGAATTGGTGAGGCTTTCTCGTTAAGTGAAGAATTTATTGGTGATGACTCATGTGCATTGATACTAGGTGATAATATTTTTTATAGAGACTCTATGCAATCTTTCTTAAGTAAAGCCATAGAAAATTTGAATGGTGCAACTATTTTTGCTTACCACGTAAGTGACCCAGAAAGATTTGGTGTAGTAAGTTTCAATAGCGAAGATAAGCCAGTATCGATAGAAGAAAAACCAAAAAAACCATTATCTTCCTATGCTATACCTGGACTGTATTTTTATGACAATTCAATTAAAAAGATATACAAGAAAGTTAAACCTTCTTCACGAGGTGAAATTGAAATAACAGATATAAACAGAGAATATCTAAATATGAACAAATTAAATGTTGTAAAGCTTGGTAGAGGTGTGACATGGCTAGATGTTGGTCTTCCTGATAGCATAATAGAAGCTTCTTCATTTATTAGAACAATAGAAAAGAGACAGGGTTTAAAAATAGCGAATTTAGAAGAAATTGCTTCTTCGCTTGGTTATATATAAATTATTTCTTATGAAATATTGAAACTTTCATATAAGGGAAAGGGACGCCTAGTACATTAAAGATAAAACT
>Ga0310344_10001283_pt1 | contig 19292 bp, 22 predicted proteins | sample HC15DNA20200_MG_FD_203801 | JGI IMG/M metagenome (GOLD analysis project Ga0310344, IMG submission 203801) | Marine microbial communities from station ALOHA, North Pacific Subtropical Gyre - HC15-DNA-20-200_MG | ecosystem: Environmental > Aquatic > Marine > Oceanic | place: Pacific Ocean: North... | reverse complement strand
AGGTCTTAGATGAATTCGATACTCCGAACGTGAGCTGAACATTCTGTAGGGCTCAGATGCTCCCTGTGTGGTGAGATCGTCGATCATTACGCCGATGAAAGAATCTCCCCTATTCGGAACAAATGCTGCCCTACCTCCAACCGTCAACGCTGCATTCATGCCTGCTACCAGGCCTTGTGCACCCGCCTCCTCATATCCCGTAGTGCCGTTAATTTGCCCAGCGAGATATAAACCTGGAATAAGCTTGGTCTCCAAACTCGGGAACAATTGTCGCGGGTCGACATAATCATACTCAATAGCATACCCCGGACGTATCATATTCGCTTGTTCCAAACCGGGAATGGTCTTCAACAATTTGAGTTGAATATCTTCTGGTAAAGAGGTGGATATGCCGTTGGGATAGATGGTGTGGTCATTTAGCCCTTCCGGCTCAAGAAATATTTGATGCGAAGTTTTATCCGCGAACCTTACCACCTTATCTTCGATCGAAGGACAATAACGCGGTCCCACCCCGCGAATATTGCCCGAGAACATCGCCGATTTTTTGAGATTCTTACGAATTATGTTATGTCCGGTTTCGTTGGTAGCTGTAATAAAACAATCAATTTGATCTTGAGAAATCAAGTCATTCATATATGAAAAAGGCTGTGGCGAATCATCCCCAGGCTGAGATACTAAACATCCAAAATCGATGCTTCGGCCGTCCAATCGGGGTGGTGTTCCTGTCTTCAGACGTCCAAGCTTAAATTCAGCGCGGTTCAAAGTCTCCGAAAGACCGGTTGTCGCCGGATCACCTACCCGGCCAGCGGAAATTTTTTTCGTTCCCATATGGATGACCCCCCTGAGGAAAGTCCCTGTTGTGAGAACAACGCGAGCCGCCAATATCTTTTCACCCTTGGCGGTGATCACGCCGCGGACCCATGAATCCCGCCCTAGGATAAGATCCTCTATTTCATCCGCTCTAAGTGTAAGATTTTCCTGATTAGCTAATTCGCGTTGCATGGCGGCACGATATAGCGCGCGATCCTGCTGCGCCCGCGGACCGCGCACAGCAGGGCCTTTGCTGCGGTTTAACACTCTGAACTGAATCCCCGCTTCATCGGCAACACGTCCCATGAGGCCGTCGAGCGCATCAATCTCGCGCACCAGCGTACCCTTGGCTAGGCCGCCGATGGCAGGATTGCATGACATCTCACCGATCGTCTCAAGCTTATGAGTGATCAGTAGGGTTGTAGCGCCAATTCGTGCGGACGCAGCCGCCGCCTCGCAGCCCGCATGGCCGCCGCCGATGACGATGATATCAAATGCCTTTGCTGTCGACGTGTTGTTCGACAAGTGTTGCTCCTAAATTCAGTGCCGCCAAGTCTTCTATTACCATATCTTTTAGTGGTCATTACTTTCCTATACAGAATTCCTTGAAAATGATATCGAGCACCTGTTCGATATCCACCCTCCCGGTGATTCTGCCAAGAGAATCGGTCGCCAAACGCAGTTCCTCCGCCGCCAGTTCCTGACCCACATCGATATCACATCCGTATAGGGATTCTAGACATTTCTCTAATGCATGGCGATGCCTGGCGCGGGTAGGCAACGGCGCCGCAGAAGGCAAGTGCCGCGCTTCGAGATGTTCGCGTATTCTGACGAGTAGATCGCCCATTCCTTCTCCTGTTTTGCAGGAGACATTCAGCACGCCGTGTCCGTCGATCCGCGCAACGCGAGCCTTTTCATCAATTAAATCGCATTTATTGAGTACGAAAAGCGCCCGCTCGTCGGCGAGCCGGGTTACTTCCTCACCGCCTTCCGGCCAGTGTGCCCCATCAAGAACCACGATGTTGAGATCGGCCGCCTCAGCAAGAGCGCGGGCGCGGCGGATTCCCTCCGCTTCCACTGCTCCCTCGGCGGCACGCAGGCCCGCCGTATCCGCGACAGTGAGCGGCCAGCCGGCAAGGTCGATCTGCACTTCAACGACGTCCCTCGTAGTACCCGCATCAGGCGCGACAATTGCCGCATCTCTTCCAACTAACTTGTTTATAAGACTAGATTTTCCTGCATTTGCCGGGCCCAGTATGGCGACCTGGATGCCGTCCCGAAGTCGCTCGCCCCAATGATCGTCGGCGAGGTGGGCGTCAATCTCATCGGCGATGGCGTGAATTTCTGGCGCCGCCTGGTCAAGCACACCGTCAGGCAACTCTTGGTCGGAAAAGTCTATCGTTGATTCTACCAATGCGCGAATATTTAACAACCGAGCCCTCCACCCCTCATAGAGCACGCCAAGATTGCCTTCGCTTTGCCTTAGCGCCTGGCGGCGCTGAAGTTCCGTTTCGGCATTGATTAGATCTGCGATTCCCTCGGCGGCAGTGAGATCAAGTTTGCCATGTTCGAAGGCGCGGCGAGAAAATTCGCCGGCCTCAGCCGGACGCAGGCCCTCCAACCCACCAAGCGTCCGCAGCAGCGCCGCCAAAACTGCGCGCCCGCCGTGGATATAGAACTCTGCGACATCTTCTCCCGTATAGCTCGCCGGAGCGGGAAACCAAAGCACCATAGCGCGGTCTATTTCATCGCCGTCCGCAGGCTCTCTAATAGTGCGCAGCGTAGCCCGCCGGGCTTCCGGCAGCGGCATATCGCCGGTAAGACGCCGCAACGCGGGGCCCGCCTTGTCGCCAGAAACGCGAACCATCGTCACTGCGGCTTTACCCGCCGCGCTAGCAAGAGCGAATATGGTATCGTCGAAACGCATTTTTCTGTATGCCGTTCCGCGTGCCTCTCTCACGGCACTAACGGCCGCGCGCCTCCAAATTATAAGTAAACGTATTTTTTCGAGAGCGTTCCGCAGCGGCTTCGCCTATTCAGCGGTGCAGCCCTCGGAACCATTAAGGCGCACTTCATCATGCTCTTCCTGATCAGGATGCAGCAACAATCGCTCGACGCGTTCGCCTTGCACCACATGGCGCTCGAGAATCTCGTCGAGATCCCCGGTCGTCCGATATGTATACCAGACTCCTTCCGGATAAATCACCAGGGTGGGCCCCAATTCGCAGCGATCCAGGCATTGCGCCGCATTAACCCTTACGTTCTCAATGCCACGCGTCTTCACACGCGCCTTCAGATGAGCGCGTAATTTGCTTGCGCCGTACAATTCGCAACAGCCACGAACGTGGCCATCGGGACGTTTGTTCACACAGCAAAAAATATGGCTGCGGTAGAAAGGCCGATCTGTACTCACAATTTATCACCCTTTTCGTTCTTGTACACCTCACCAGCGCCAGTAAATTCGACCCCAAAGCTCTTTTTCAACTCGCCCGAGTCCCTGACGCTGCCGGGCGGCCAGTTTTTCAACTGTGCCTCGGGATCGATGTCTCCGGGGGCGGAGCGCATTCGCTTGGTCGTCGCGTCGTGGGTCACCTGATGTATTTCGTCGAGATCGGGTAGGCCAAGAAAAAGACGCGCCTTTTCCGGCGTACAATAGATATCAATGGTCGCTTTCATTGTACCCTTTCACTTTCCGCGCGGTTGCGCTGGCCTAGCGGCGGTTTCCATATATATTCACGTTTGCATTCCGCCAACAACTTCTTAGCGCCGGGCGAACCGCCGCAGCTCATATCAAGCAGGAATCGCCAGCAGGGGTCATATGAGCGACAATCAATTGGCTAGCGAGTCCAGTCCCTACCTTCAACAGCACCGTGACAATCCTGTGCATTGGCGCCCCTGGGGCAGCGCCGCGCTAGCAGAGGCGCGGGAGAGCAACAAGCCGATCCTCCTTTCGGTCGGTTATTCCTCTTGCCATTGGTGCCACGTTATGGCGCATGAAAGCTTCGAGCATGACGAAACGGCCGAGTTGATGAACGAACTGTTCGTCAACATCAAAGTTGACCGCGAAGAGCGCCCGGATCTCGACGCCATCTATCAGCGCGCTATCATGATTATGGGCCAGCAGGGCGGCTGGCCGCTCACAATGTTCCTTAATAGCGAGGGTGAACCATTTTGGGGCGGTACATATTTTCCGCGCGAGCCGCGCTTCGGACGACCGGGTTTTCGCGAGGTGCTCAAACTGATCCACAACACCTATGTCAACGAGCCTGAGAATGTGCAGAAGAACCGCACCAGTATGGTCACTGCACTCAGCAAGATGGCGGAAAACTCCTCCGGCAGCGATATCGACGAGGCTCAGGTCGAGCGCTTCGGACAGACCCTCCTGCGCGAGGTCAATCCGCGCCACGGCGGCATCGGCGGAGCGCCGAAATTCCCCCAGGTGCCGATGCTGGGCATCCTGTGGCGAAACTATAAGCGCAGCGGTTCCGAACTAATGCGCACCGCCGTCATACTATCGGCGCGACGCATGAGCGAGGGCGGCATCTATGATCATCTCGGCGGCGGCTATGCTCGCTACTCCACGGATGAGCGCTGGCTCGTGCCACATTTTGAAAAAATGCTTTACGACAATGCGCAGATTCTCGAACTCCTCTCCGAGTTGTGGCAAGACAGCGGCGAGGAGTTGTTCCGACAACGTGCGAAGGAAACGGTCGATTGGCTGCTGCGCGACATGCTGACTGGAGAGGGCGCCTTCGCCTCTGCGCTCGATGCAGATTCCGAAGGGAAGGAGGGGCGCTTCTACGTCTGGCAGGAGAGCGAAATTGATGATCTGCTCGGTGCCGAGGCCGACGCCTTTAAGTCGGTCTACGACGTCACAGGCCAGGGCAATTTCGAGGGCAACAATGTTCTTAACCGCCTCCAGCACCAGCCCGAGGCCACGGAGCACACAGAAGAAAAGATGAAGCCGTTGCGTGCCAAGCTGCTTGCCGCGCGCGACAAGCGTGAATGGCCAAGTTGGGACGACAAGGTGCTGGCGGATTGGAACGGCCTTATGATCGCTGCGCTCGCTTTTGCATCCGCTGTATTCGAGCGGCCTGACTGGTTAGAAGCGGCCAAAAGAGCCTGGAATTATATAGCTGGCGAGATGGCGGATGGTACGCGCCTGCGTCATTCAGCGCGCCATGGGCAAATCAAGGAAATAGAATTTCTCGACGATTATGCAGAGATGTCGCGCGCCGCGCTGATGCTCAACGAGGTTACCGGCGAGGTGACTTATCTCGAACGGGCACGGGATTGGGTGAAGGTGCTCGACGAACAATATTGGGACCACAACGCTGGCGGCTATTACTACAGCCCAGCGCACAGCGAAAAGCTAATCGCACGCAACAAATCGGCGCATGACAATGCGACGCCCGCAGGCAACGGCACACTGGTCGGCGTGCTGGCAAAACTCTATCTGCTGACCGCAGAGGAAGAATATCTTGAGCGCGCAACTCAATTGGTGCATGCCTTTTCGGGAGAACTCGGCGAACGTTTCGCGCCGATGCCAACGCTAATCAACAATTCTGAGCTCTTGCACAGCGCCATACAGATTGTCCTCATAGGCAAGCGCGGCGAAACCAAAACAGATTCGATGATCCGTACAGTCTATGGCATGAGTCTGCCCAACCGGGTGCTGAATGTGGTCGCGCCGGAGACCGACATACCCGAAGGCCATCCTGCCCATGGCAAATCTCAGAAAGATAATAAGGCCACTGCCTATCTCTGCATCGGCGCAGCCTGCTCACTGCCAGTGACCGATGCCCAGGCGCTGCGCACGCTGCTGCTCAGAGCTCTTGATCCGGGCGACCCGCCCGCCGCCACTGCCGACGAGTCGTGATGGGTGCCACCACTCGCCATCGTGTCTACACGCCCGTCGGGCCGGTTACAATCGAGACTGATGGCGAGGCGCTCATCCTGCTTGAATTCGGTGCCATCGGCAATGTAACGATGGACGTGCCCAAGCCCGGTGTCGCGGCAGAGACGGTACGCCAGCTCGACGCCTATTTCGCCGGCAAGCTAACGCATTTCGAGCTACCGCTCCGCGCAGCGGGCACGCCGTTTCGGCAAAAGGTGTGGCGTGCGCTCAGCGCCGTGCCCTACGGTGAGACGCGGACCTATGGCGATATCGCAAGTGAAGTTGATTCCGCTCCGCGAGCGGTCGGCGGCGCCTGCGGTGCTAATCCCATCGCCATCGTCGTGCCGTGCCACCGCATCACTGGATCGGGCGGCTGGATCGGCGGCTTCTCCGGCGGCAGGGGCTGCGCGACCAAGCAATTGCTGATACAACATGAAACCGCGCATAGGTGTTTGGCCGTTTGATATGAAACAGGGAGAAAAAAATTATGCCGGGAAGAATGATCGACATCAAGGCCGATGATGGCGGAGGCTTTCAGGGTTTTCTTGCGGCACCAGATTCTGGAAGGGGCGCTGGGGTCATCGTGCTGCAGGAGATTTTCGGAATCAATTATTTCATGCGTGAGACCTGCCACCGGCTAGCGGCCCAAGGTTACGTGGCACTCTGCCCCGATCTTTTCTGGCGACAAGAGCCGGGGGTCGAGCTCTCGGACATGACGGAAGGCGAATGGGGCCATGCCTTTGGCCTTTATAAGGGCTTCGACATGGATAAGGGAGTCGTTGATGCGAGCGCGGCGCTTGAGCAGTTGCGCGCCCTCGACTGCTGCAGCGGCAAGGTCGGTGCGGTTGGCTATTGCCTCGGCGGCCTACTAGCTTACCTGGTCGCCGCGCGCACCAAGGTGGACGCTTCCGTTGGCTATTACGGCGTCGGCATCCAGGACGCCCTCAGCGAAGGGGGCAATATCACTGGTCCGCACATGATGCATATCGCTGAGCTCGATCAGTTCGTGCCCACGGAGGCGCAAACGGCAATTAAGGAAGGCCTCACCGACAACGCCAAGGTGACGATTCATTCCTACGCAAACGTGGATCACGCCTTCGCCCGCACCGGCGGCGAACATTTCGACACCGCATGTGCCGAACAGGCAAATTCACGCACTGCAGAATTTTTTGCCCACCACCTTTCATAGTCGCGGCAAGGAGCTCTTGACCTGAGCGGCAGGGCGGATGAAACTCCCAGAGTGGGACTATCATCAGAACATGCGCGTCGCCTACACTCTGGCTGATCTCTAGAGCGGCGGCAGTGCAGAGCGAATAAATATCGTCGCGATGCTATCCTATCAAAGGCTCAACCACCAGGTTTAGAAACGCGGGCGTTAATCTAAACAAATCAGCGGAGCGAAGCGAACCCATGGCATGGCACAAGAAAATTCTTCGCGTTGATCTCACCAAGGGAACCTGCACGGCGGAGGCCATGAACATGGACTGGGCTGGGCAATATCTCGGTGCACGCGGACTCGCCAGCAAATATCTCGCTGAGGAGATGGATCCAGCAGCCGATGCGCTCTCAACCGGCAATGTACTTATCTTCGCCACCGGCCCGCTCACCGGCACCCCCGCTGCCACCGGCGGGCGCTATGTAGTGGTCACCAAGGGGGCGCTCACCGGCGCCATCGCGTGCTCCAATTCCGGTGGCCAATGGGGTGGCGAGTTGCGCCTCGCTGGCTGGGATATGGTGATAGTAACCGGCAAATCAGACAAGCCGGTATATCTCCACATCGAGGACGACGACGCCGAGTTATACGATGCGGGGGGCTTCATCTGGGGCAAATCGGTGTGGGACACCGAGGCGGCTCTCAAAGAGCGCCATAGCGATCAGCGCATACGTATCGCCTCAATCGGGCGTGCCGGCGAAACCCTCAACCGCTATGCCTGCGTGGTAAACGATCTCGATCGCGCAGCGGGACGCTCCGGCGTCGGCGCGGTGATGGGCGCAAAGAATTTAAAAGCGATCGCCGTGCGCGGCACCAAGGGTGTTGCCGTGAAGGATCCAGGTGGCTTCGAAACCGCCGTGCGAGCCGCGCGCGACAAGCTTGACCCCAGCCCCGACCGCGCCGGCCTTGCCGCGACGGGCACGATCTCCATGCTCGACATCACCCAGGCTTTCGGTAGCCTACCGACGCGTAACAACCGCGATGTTCAGTTCGAGAGCGCGAGCAAGGTCGGTGCCGCCGCCATGGCTGCAAACCGGCGAACTGATGGTGGTACGAATTTGATCAACGGAAAGGCCTGCTTCAGCTGCACTATCGGCTGCGGCCGCGTCTCCAAGCTAGATCCCACCCATTTCTCCGCTAAGAACGGCGAACGCTACAAAAAAGCCTCGGGCGGGCTCGAATATGAATCAGCCTATGCACTAGCACCCATGGTCGGTATCGACGATATTGAGGCGGCGACTTTCGCCAATCAGGTGTGCAATGAGGAGGGCATGGATCCGATCTCCTTTGGCGCAACCCTCTCAGCAGCGATGGAGCTCTACGAGACCGGCGCCATCGGCGACAAGGAAACCGGCGGCTTAAAATTGAATTTCGGTTCGGCGGAGGCATTGGTTGAAAGCGTCAAGCTAGCCGGCCTCGGCAAGGGCTTCGGCGCCGATCTCGGCCTTGGCGCAAAGCTCCTCTGCGAGAAATACGGCCAGCCGGATTTCGCCATGGTCGTCAAGGGACAGGAGTTCCCCGGTTATGACGGTCGCTCCATGCAGGGTATGGCACTCGCCTACGCTACCAGCAACCGCGGAGCCTGCCACCTAAAGGCCGACCCCTATGGAGATGACTTCGAGGGAGGCCCACTCGAAGGTAAGGCCAAAATAGTCTACGAATCGCAGAACACCGTGGCGGCTGTCGATTCAGCTGGCATTTGCCTCTTCCCGATGAGCGTGTGGAATTTAAACGATGTAGCTGCGCAAGTCGACGCAGCCTGCGGCGGAGGCTGGAGCGCCGAACGGATGGCGGAAATGGGCGAACGTATTTGGAATCTTGAGCGCCAGTTCAATCTGGCTGCCGGCCTGACCAGCAAGGACGATACTCTGCCCAAACGCATCCTCACCGAGAAACTCAAATCCGGCTCTGGTAAAGGCAAAGTGGCCGAACTCGGCAAGATGCTACCTGCTTATTATGAGCTGCGCGGCTGGGACAATGAAGGCGTGCCAACGACACAGACGCTGCAGCGCCTGTCGCTTGCATAGGAATTAAGAATAAGGCGTGAAGATCACCATCAAGTCAGTTGCCATCCGGCCACCTGAACCGCCTAATCAGGAGCGAGAAATCGAGTTGCTCAAAGGCGCGAGCGTAGCTGACGCCTTAGTTAAATTTGGCCTCGCAAACCCCGATGCCCATGTGACACTCCTCAACGACGAACCGGTACCGGCGGGCGAACGCGCAGCGAAGGCGGTTACTTCCGGTGACGTGCTGACGATCTTTCCACCGATCCATGGCGGTTAAGATAAAACCCGAACTTGCGGCATGGCCCACAACGAACGCGGTTCATTCACCTTTATTCCCTAGCAATCATACGCCCAAGCCAGCCGCCCCCACAGATATGGAGATGAAAGTGGGGCACTTCCTGGCCGCCATGGCCACCAATATTGGCAATGGCGCGGTAACCCTCACCATCGACGCCGAGCTGACGCGCAATCTCACCTGCCTTCTGGAAAAACCGCCCGACGACATCAGCCGGAGCATCTCGGGTGAAATCGTCAAGCGACAAATACTCACCTTTCGGGATCACCAACACATGGACCGGAGCCTGCGGATTTATGTCACGGAAAGCCAACACCTCATCGTCTTCAAATACCGTATCGTTAGGTATCTCTCCGCGTAGAATTTTGGCAAAAATGTTATTTGGATCGTAGCTCATGCCCACCTCCGTAACTTTCGCGCTATTTTTCAGCGCGGGATTTTTTCTCGTCCAGGCCAGAGACGCCGCGGCGTTCTCGCAATACCTCAAGCGCTTCCTCCGGGCGAATGCCCCGATCGGCCCAGAGAATAAGGAGATGGAACAGGAGATCTGCGCTCTCGGCTAGAATTTCGTCGCGCTCGCGGCGCGTAGCAGCGATCACCACCTCAGTAGCCTCTTCACCGATTTTCTTGGCGATATGGTCCGTGCCTTTGGCGAACTTCTTCGCCGTGTAGGATTTCTTCGGATCGCCGAACTTGCGGCTAACGATCACGCCGTAAAGCTCGTCGAGCACCGAATCACTATCAGCCATGGTTCTCTCCTAGATGCCGCTCTGTGTCATGGATAGTGCGTCTGAACGCCAGGATCAACGCACGGGCACGTTGGCAGCGCGCATATGGGTCTTGGCTTCGGAGATAGTGTGCTCGCCGAAATGAAAGATCGAAGCAGCGAGGACAGCCGTGGCGTGGCCTTCGCGAATGCCAGCGACGAGATGATCAAGAGTTCCGACACCGCCCGACGCGATCACCGGCACGCCAACCGCGTCCGCTACAGCGCGTGTCAGCTCAATATCGAAGCCTTTCTTGGTGCCGTCGCGGTCCATCGAAGTCAGCAGGATCTCTCCGGCACCGAGTTCGGTCATACGCTTCGCCCACGAAATGGCTTCAATGCCGGTTGGCTCACGCCCGCCATGGGTGAAAATTTCGAATTGCTGCGAGCCGGTGCGTTTGGCGTCAATCGCTACGACGATGCATTGCCGGCCAAATTTTTCCGCCGCCTCAGCGACGAATTCTGGTCGATCTACCGCCGCGGAGTTTATCGACACCTTGTCGGCGCCGGCCAGGAGCAGCTTACGCACATCTTCGGTTTCGCGCACACCACCACCAACGGTGAGCGGCATGAAGCAAACCCTAGCGGTGCGCCAGATCACCTCATACATGCTCTCACGCCCCTCAAGGGTGGCCGTGATATCGAGAAAGCAAAGCTCGTCTGCACCCTGTTCGTCATAGACCCTGGCCTGCTCCACCGGATCACCGGCATCGACCAGATCGACGAAATTGACGCCCTTAACAACGCGCCCATCATGAACGTCGAGGCAGGGAATGATACGCATTTTAAGCATGGAGCAATCACGCAGCCAAAAGCGCAAGAGCAGTATCCGCTTCAACGCGCCCGTCATAAAGCGCCCGGCCGCAGATCACACCCGCGATGCCAGCATCCTCTTCCGCCTTGAGGGCAGCAAGATCGTCATGGCAGGAGATGCCGCCTGAGGCGATCACCGGTGTAGTGATGCGCCGCGCGAGCGCCGCGGTCGCCTCTACATTGGGTCCCTGCATTGCGCCGTCACGGCTGATGTCCGTATAGATGATCGCCACCGCACCGGCATCCTCGAAAGCCTTTGCGAGGTCTGTCGCCAGCATATCCGAGGTCTTAGCCCAGCCCTCCACCGCAACACGCCCATCGCGTGCGTCGATGCCGATGGCGATGCGCCCCGGATGATCGCGGCAGGCTCTTTTGACGAATGCGGGATCGCGCAAAGCTGTCGTGCCGAGAATCAACCTATCGATGCCGCGCGACAACCAATGATCGATGGTCGCCCGATCCCGGATGCCGCCACCAAGTTGGATAGGAATTTTTACCGCGCCGCGGATCGCCTCGACAGCCTCGTCATTCACCGGCTTCCCGGCGAAGGCGCCATTGAGATCAACCACATGGGTCCACTCAAAGCCGGCGGCCTCAAAGCTTCGCGCCTGGTCTCCGGGGTTGTCGGAGAACACGGTAACATCGGCCATCTGGCCGCGCAGCAGACGCACGCATTGACCGTCCTTAAGGTCGATTGCTGGATAAAGGATCATAATTCCTTGCAATAATAATGGCCCGAGACGGTCTTGCCGTCGACAAAGGCGTATTTTGGATGGATACCCCAGCACTTGAAGCCCAAAGTCTCGTAGAGGTTCACCGCTGCCTCCTGGGTTTCACGCACCGAAAGATTCATCGCCGCAAAGCCATGTTCGCGCGCCTCCTCCTCGACGTGCTCCAGGAGCTCGCGCGCCATGCCGTAGCCGCGCGCCCAGGGGGCGACGAAGTGAGTATCGATCAGGCAAGCAAACGCCCAGGCCTCTTTTTGCGGCGGCGGCGAGACGAGCTGAACCGAGCCACCGATCACTCCGTCGAGCTTACCAACCAAAAGGGTGCGCTCTGGCACTAGCGTCACGCCCCGCCAGTAACGCTCAAAATCTTCGGCTGGCGGCGGACGCAGCCAGCCGAAGCCGGCGCCATCTTGAATCGCTTCGGACGCCGCATCGCACAACTCTCGGAGCGCGCGCCTACCGAGCTTAGCGGTCTTTTCAACCGTCACCTCCGCCGTCACATCACCCTCTATCATTGCCGCCTCATTATGGCTGCCAACCGAGGAAATTGGCAATCAGGCGAAGGCCCGCCTTCTGGCTTTTTTCCGGGTGAAACTGGGTGCCGATCATATTGCCGCGCCCGACGATGGCGGTGAGCGCCGCACCATACTCCACCGTAGCGACGATATCGCTCGCGCGCTCGCACTGCAGATGATAGCCATGCACGAAATAGGCGTGGGTGCCGCTCTTCAGCCCGGTTAATACCGGGTGATCCGGCGTGGAGATGCTGAGATCGTTCCAGCCCATATGCGGCACCTTGAGGCCGTTGGCTGGTGCGAGTGCTACTACTTCGCCATCAATCCAGCCAAAGCCTTCATGGCTGCCATTCTCATAACTCGTCCGCGCCATCAATTGCATGCCGACGCAGATACCAAGAAAAGGCACGCCGCGGCCGATCACCGCCTCTTCCAGTGCATCACGCATACCAGAGAGCGCCTCAACGCCACGCTTGCATTCGGCGAAAGCGCCAACGCCGGGCAGCACTATGCGTTCGGCGCTTACTACCTCCCTGGCATCCTCAGTGACGCAGATCTCCACGCCGTTCGCTCCCGCCGCGTGTTCAAAGGCCTTTGCGGCGGAGCGTAGGTTTCCCGAACCGTAATCGATGATGACGACGGTCATGACCAGAAGCCTGGATTGGGGCCAAGGTCGAGCCTAGGGCCCGTCGGCAGGTCAGGCGGATGCAACGGCGACGCAGACAGCACTGTCTGGCCACTATTGGATGAGTTGCTCTTGTCCAGTAAGTGGGCGAAGCGCAGAAAAGCATGGGCGCGGTCGCGGGCAGCGACGACAGCGACCAGCTCCCAGCCGCTATGCGCCAGACCAAGGCGCCGCCAGTCATTCCCGCCGAAACCGCAAATCACCGCATAGCCGATCAAAAGAATCGCGCGTATACGCCAATCGGGTGCGAAGATTTCAGGTAGCCCGACGATCAGAGCGAGCGCTAAAGTCATCGCCAACGCCGTTAGCCACAAACCGTGGGCGATCGCCCAGAGAACGGAGAAGACAAAGGCGAGCCAGTTGAAGCCCTCACGCAGCAGCACCACCCCGCCGAGCACCTTGTCGGCGTGGGTCGCCGCCTCACCTTCCGCAGCCGGGCCGCGGTTCAGTGCCTGGGGGAGATGGGCCGTGAAATAGCGCATGGTGGCCTCAAACCTCCGCCTCGCCGCCAAGTGTCCCCTTGGTGGAAGGGATCATCGTCGCCGATCTCGGATCAAGGGTCATAGCTTCGCGCAGCGCGCGCGCCAGCGCCTTAAAGCAGGCCTCGACGATGTGATGACTGTTATCGCCATAGAGGCACTCGACATGGAGCGTGATCCCCGCCGACTGGGCAAAGGCCTGAAACCATTCCTTGAAATGCTCAGTATCCATATCGTCTAGGCGTGGGCGCTGGAAGTCGACCCGCCAAACGAGGTACGGCCGATTACTTATATCGAGGCTAACGCGCACACAGGCCTCGTCCATCGGCACGAACGCGCTGCCATAGCGTGTAATGCCGCGCTTGTCACCAAGCGCCAGACTTAACGCCTCGCCGAGCGCGATACCACTGTCCTCGGTGGTGTGGTGATAGGTCACTTCGAGATCACCTTCCGCCTTTAGGGTGAGGTCGATCAGACTATGGCGCGAAAGTTGCTCCAGCATATGGTCGAGAAAGCCAATGCCGGTGGAAATGTCATAAGCGCCTTCGCCGTCGAGATTGACATCGACAACGATACTAGTTTCTTTGGTCACCCGCTCAACGCGGGAGGAACGCGACGGCTGTTTCATGACGCGGTTGCTCTCTAAGGGACGTGAGGTCCGAAATCCAGGGATAGTCGGGCGCCGTTGTAGCAAGAACAGGAATGTTTCGCCAGAGGCTTGACCCGGCGGGGCCAATCACCACATGGTTGAGGCAGAAGCGCCAACCCACGACCCTTAGGCGCCGCAAGGGAGATTGCCATCAAAACCGACTCATCCGACACCGCCGTTTGGCACGGAACAACCATCTTATCAGTGCGCAAGGACGACACCGTCGTCATCGCCGGCGATGGCCAGGTTACTCTCGGCCAGACAGTGATCAAATCGAACGCTCGTAAGGTGCGTCGCTTGGGCTCTAGTAGCGAAATCATCGCCGGTTTTGCCGGCGCTACGGCCGACGCGTTCACTCTCTTCGAGCGCCTTGAAGGCAAACTCGAACAGCATCCCGGACAACTTATGCGCGCCTGCGTCGAGCTTGCCAAAGATTGGCGTACGGACCGCTATCTCCGTCGCCTCGAAGCGATGATGGCAGTGGCCGATGCCAACATCTCCCTGGTGTTGACCGGCACCGGCGACGTGCTTGAGCCCGAAGACGGTCTGATCGCCATCGGCTCAGGCGGAAATTACGCGCTCGCCGCGGCGCGCGCGCTCGTCGACATGGACGAGCTCGGCGCCGAAGCTGTGGCGCGGAAGGCCATGGCCATCGCCGCCGATATCTGCGTTTACACGAACAGTGCCCTGGTGGTGGAGAAAATACCCAAATGACAAGTTTCAGCCCACGCGAAATCGTTTCCGAGCTCGACCGTTTCATCGTCGGCCAGGACAACGCCAAGCGCTCCGTCGCCATCGCCGTGCGCAATCGCTGGCGTCGCCAGCAATTGCCAGAGGATCTGCGCGAAGAAGTCCTGCCCAAGAACATCCTAATGATTGGTCCGACCGGCGTCGGCAAGACCGAGATCGCGCGTCGACTTGCGCGCCTTGCCCAGGCGCCATTCCTGAAAGTGGAGGCGACCAAATTCACGGAGGTTGGCTATGTCGGACGCGACGTCGAGCAGATCGTACGCGATCTTGTGGAGATCTCGATCCACATGACCCGAGAACGGATGCGCAAGGAGGTCACCGCCAAGGCGGAGCTCCATGCCGAAGAGCGCGTGTTAGATGCATTGGTCGGCAAGAATGCCGCTCAGGACACGCGGCGCAAGTTCCGCGAAAAGCTGCGCAATGGAGAACTGGCGGAGAAAGAAATCGATATAGAAGTATCTGAAAACGCAGGCGCTTCCCTGCCGACCTTCGAAATCCCCGGCATGCCAGGAGCACAGATGGGCATGCTCAATCTCGGCGATATGCTCGGGAAGGCGATGGGCGAGCAAAAGAAACCAAAACGCATGGCAGTCGGAGAATCCTACGATGTGCTAATGGAGGAAGAGAGTGACCGGCTACTCGATCAGGACAAGGTGATACGCGAGGCGCTAGAGAACGCTGCCAATAACGGAATCGTCTTTATCGATGAGATCGACAAAATTTGCGCACGATCCGACCGGCTCGGCGCCGATGTCAGCCGCGAGGGCGTGCAACGCGACCTACTGCCTCTGATTGAGGGCACTGCGGTGGCGACCAAACACGGCACCATCTCGACCGACCATATTCTGTTCATCGCATCGGGCGCCTTCCATCTCGCCAAGCCAGCGGATCTGCTGCCAGAGCTTCAAGGTCGCCTACCGATACGCGTCGAACTTCAGGCACTTACCCGGGATGACCTGAAGCAAATTCTAACCGAGCCAGAAAATAGCCTCATCCGACAATACACTGCGCTCCTTGGCACCGAAAAAGTAACGCTCGATTTCAACGAGGAGGCGATCGACACCATCTCCGACCTCGCGGCCGAGGTGAATCACACGATCGAAAATATAGGCGCACGCCGACTGCATACAGTAATGGAAAAGCTCCTGGAAGAAATCAGCTTCAACGCCACCGACAAGAGTGGCGAGACCATCGCCATCGACAAGACTTATGTCGAATCCCGCGTCTCGGACCTTGCCAAGGATTCAGACCTCAGCAAGTTTATCCTCTAGTCTTTAAAAAAGCTTCGGATCAAACCGCCTTCGCGGTCTATGGTACGAGCCTTTTTACGGCATTCTTCCAATACCGCTTCTGGAATCAGACGCCGTGCAAGCCACAGGCCAGCGGCGATAATGACGATGTCATCTAGCATTCCAAGCACCGGGATGAAATCCGGAATAATGTCTATCGGGTTCACGGCGTAGAGCAAAATGAAAACCAGCACCAGCCGCATCGACCAAGGCGTCTTCGGATGGCGGATGGCGTAATACATCGCGAGGGCCTCAATCTTGAGTTCCCGGGAAGTTTTCTTAATGTAGGCAACCCACCCCATCGTTTTAACGCCGCCGGCGTAACAGGAGGTAATATGCGCCAAGGCCCCCGTCACGCGGTACCGCCTGTTCGATGGCGACAACCATGGCGCGGAGCGGCGGCTGGTTGAGCCAACGTGGAACCATACGGCGCAGTACGCCGCCATCCTTTACCGAGCCCTTTCCAGTAATCACCAGCACCGTGCGCAAGCCCAACATCTGGCATTCAGCGATGAAGCTGTTGAGCTCCGTATAAGCTTCGGCCTGTGTCATGCCGTGAAGGTCAACCCGCGCCTCGGGGCGGAGCTGGCCGCGCTTTAGACGCTGGGCATTACGCTTGTCGAGTCCGGCGGCCTTACCCGGCGCTAGTTCCGGATAGCGTTCAGGTTTAGGGGCAAGAAGCGGTGAGGGAGAGGTGGACGACCTAGTTTTATCTTGTTTGAAAAGTTTTTTTGTTTTGTTCTTCGCCTTGGTTGCGCCGGACTGGTTCTCGGGAGGAGCGTCAGAGTCGAGAGGTTCAACATCGCTCATGACCTTGTGCCAGAGCGCTTGCTCTTCACGGCTAAGGGGGCGCTTACCGGCCACCAGAGTCAATCCTCAACGATAATGATATGTAGTCGCCGGGGACCATGGGCGCCGAGCTGTATGGTCTGTTCGATATCGCCGGTGCGCGACGGACCGGTGATCAAATTTACCGTACGCGGCATAAAGTCGCCATCACCTCTCTCGCGTAAATGCCGCCAGCCTTCTTCATAACCGCCAGTAATTTGGCCAGCGCGCAGGATGACGATATGATTCTCCGGCAGGAAGTTAAGCGTTGAAGGACGCGTCGCCCCCGAGGTCAACATTAACGTACCGGTCTCCGAAAATCCCATCTCGGCGGTGGTCACGCTTACCTGATCTGCATCCGATGCCTTATCCCGGCGAATATTGAGCAGCGGGCGCTCAGCCCAAGGATAGGCGTCAAGATTCTCGTCGGGCGCCATGACGATATCGCTTGGCAGATTGTTCTCTGCGAGATAATCCGTCACCGCTCCTGGGACATCCGTGACGCCAGGAACGCGCGTAACGCTTGCCTGCACCGCTTTGGCCATTTCGACGAAGAGCGTGATACGCGCATCCTGCGATTTATTACCTCGCGCCGGCACAAGATTAGTTTTTGGCGAGTCTAGCCGAGCCTTGAGTTCGACCTTGCGCTCGGCGGAGAGCTCGCCGCGACCTAGGCCTTGGCGAAGCGCGCCCATAATCCGGGCGCGACCGTCTCCAGTGTTCATCGCCGTCGCCATTGGCTGTGGAACGAGCCGCCTTCCGGCGCCGGCATGTCGCGCGTAGCCGTCCAGCTCCGGCCGAAAGGTAGGCTATAGATGTACCCTTTGCGCCCGCCAAGGACGCTCAACAACGCTCGCGCCAAACCACTCATCATACGATAGAGAGCCGGGCGGCGGGCGAACCAAGACCAAAGCGCCAGGCTCTGGCGATGGCGCGGCAGTTGTAGGCGGGCTTCGAATTCGCGCTCACGCCAACGTCGCATCAGGCCAGGCAGCGGTATGCGCATCGGACACACCGCCTCGCAACGGCCGCAAAATGTCGAAGCGTTGGGCAAGTGATGGGCTTCCTCAAGACCAACGAGGTGCGGCGTCAGCACCGCTCCGATCGGACCGGGATAGACCCAGCCATAGGCGTGGCCGCCAATTGAACCATAGACCGGACAATGATTCATGCAAGCGCCGCACTTGATGCAGTGAAGCGCCTCGCGGAATTCGGAGTTCAAGATATTGCTGCGTCCATTGTCGAGCAAAATGACGTGGAATTGCTCCGGTCCATCAAGATCGCTCGAACGTCTCGGCCCAGTCGAAAGAGTGGTATAAGCGGAAAATTCTTGGCCCGTAGCCGAGCGCGCCAGCAAACGAAGGATGGTGCTCATATCCTCGAGCGTTGGGATAGCCTTCTCCAAGGTGGCGAGCACAATATGCACGCGCGGCAAAATCTGCGTCAGGTCGCCATTGCCCTCATTGGTGACGATGGCGGTGGTACCCGTCTCGGCGACGAGGAAGTTGGCACCCGTAATGCCGACATCAGCAGCGATAAAACGTTGGCGCAGCATGGCGCGTGCCTCGTCCACAAGTTCGTCCACCTCTTCAAGGCGCTTCGTAGCACCGTGTTCCTTATGCCGCTCAAAGAACAAGTCGGAAACCTGGTCTTTGGTCTTGTGTATTGCCGGCGCGATAATATGACTGGGGTATTCCCCGGCGAGCTGAACGATGTACTCACCGAGGTCGGTCTCCACCGGCTCAATACCATTCTCCTCGAGAAACGGATTGAGGGCGATTTCTTCGCCGATCATCGATTTTGATTTTGTCACTGTCTTCGCGTTCGCCGCGCAGCAGATATCGAGTACCGTCTGGCGCGCCTCTTGCGGCGTTACACACCAATGCACCTCGCCACCGCTCTCCTCAACCTTGTTAGCGAAGTGCTCAAGATAGAAATCGAGATGGTCAATGGTATGGGCCTTTATCTCGACCGCTTCGTCGCGCAGTGCCTCGAATTCCGGCAGACGCGCCGCCGCCTCGGCGCGCTTGGCGGAGAAGCCCGTGCGAAAGCGCGCAAGTGCTTCCTGCAGCCCATCTTCACCAAGGCCCTTGCGCGCGCGCGCAACGAAATCATGGCTGGTCGGTTCCATCTTCCCCTCAACCCATCCGCCGCGGTGATTTGCTCTCGCCGATGGCGGGTCCGTCCGCCATATCCGCGAGCACCTCGGCAACATGGCGTACTTCGATATTGCGACCCTCACGGCTGAGCCGCCCGGCCATGTTGAGCAAACAGCCAAGATCTCCTGCAAGCAGGGTATTGGCGCCCGTAGCAGCGATATCCACCACCTTGTCGCTCACCATACGAGTCGAAATATCGGGATATTTAATGCAGAAGGTGCCGCCAAAACCACAACACTCTTCCGCGCCGGGAAGGTCCTTCATTTCGAGACCGGAGACGCCCGCTAGCAGCCGCCGCGGTTGCTCGCGCACACCGAGCTCGCGCAGACCGGCGCAGCTGTCGTGATAGGTTACACTACCATCAAAACACGCCTCGACATTCTCCACGCCGAGTTCGTCGACAAGATACG
>Ga0310344_10001282_pt1 | contig 19293 bp, 15 predicted proteins | sample HC15DNA20200_MG_FD_203801 | JGI IMG/M metagenome (GOLD analysis project Ga0310344, IMG submission 203801) | Marine microbial communities from station ALOHA, North Pacific Subtropical Gyre - HC15-DNA-20-200_MG | ecosystem: Environmental > Aquatic > Marine > Oceanic | place: Pacific Ocean: North... | reverse complement strand
GGCTACCTTCTACAGCTCAGATGGACCGAACAACCAGGTCGGTAAGAACTTCCCTGAGCTCGATGCGAAGATTAATACTTCGCGTACGATTACTGACTTCGATGCACAGATCGACGCATACCATGACATCCAGCGTTACATGATGGAGAACATGGTTGTTCAGCCGTTCTACCCACGTGCCGAAGGTACGGGGATCAAGTGGAAGGGGTTCCGTGGTCCAGGAGAGTGGAAAGCCTGGGGTGGTGGAGCCTTGGGTGAACGTAACCACATGGGTGAGACCATGCCAATGTGGTGGTTGGAAGACAACCTCCGCTAGGTAAAGTTGTGAGCACTTGTTGCTCGCAGATATTGTGTAGAATTGCAGGCGAGCCCGAGGTGTCAGACTCGATTCGAATCTGACACCTCGATCGTTTGTTGAGAGGCGGGCGTATGGGTAAGTACATTATTCAACGACTCGTGCTTGGTATACCAACGTTACTCGGACTGACGTTACTTATTTTCTTTACCTTCCGTGTGATTGTTCCCGTGGATGTTATTGATGTGGCTGTATTTGATACTGAAGTTGTCGACGAAGAGCGAGATCAAAGGCTGCGAGAAGAATTTGGTCTGACTGGGCCGCTACCTGTTCAATATGTGCGCTGGCTAGGCAATACGCTTACCGGTGACTCGGGTACCTCTTTCTTTACTGGCCGATCTGTGACTGAGGAAATGGTCAATCGCATTCCGACCAGTATCCAGATGGGCGGCGGCGCACTCATAATCTCGATCGTATTTGCTGTTCCGTTTGGGCTTCTTTCCGCCGCAAAACAGGACTCGTGGCTTGATTACATAACACGTGGCGGTTCGATTATGTTTTACGCGCTGCCAGGCTTCTGGATCGGAACGCTTGTGCTTGTATTCGGTGGGAAATGGTTCAATTGGGCACCACCGATTGCCTATGTGACCCCATGGGAAGATCCGTGGGGAAACTTTAAGCATGTCATCACACCAATGTTAATTCTGGGATTGAGCCCGATCGGAATCCAAACACGACTCGTGCGGACTCAGGTCTTGGAAGTGATGCGACAAGACTATGTGCGCACCGCTCGTGCTAAAGGACTCAGGTCGAGCACCGTCTATTGGAAACACATACTGAAGAACGCTTTGTTGCCAGTAGTTACAGTTGTTGGATTATCTGTGCCGAGCGTTGTGGGTGGCACGGTTATTTTCGAGACGGTCTTCCTAGTACCTGGTGTCGGTCGTTATCTGCTTGAATCTCTTACGAGACTTGATCTCTATGTAATCATGGCAACCAACTTATTCTTCGGTGCACTATTGGTCTTTATGAATATTGTGGTTGATGTGAGCTATGGCTTGATAGATCCTCGCGTACGAATCGCAAGTGGCGACTGATGGGGGGCACGCGATGACGATTAGCGAAGTCTCTCTTCAGGAAAGTTATTTACTGAGGAAAGAGCCCTCAGCGTGGACTGCGCCAACGCGTTGGCTGTGGATGCTCCTGAGGCGTAAGCCGCTCGGATTTAGTGGCCTGGTCATTCTGGCGATATTTGTTCTTAGTGCCGTTTTCGCCAAATGGGTAGCACCGTACTCATATACCCAACCGGACTTTATGGCTCGTCTTGAAGGCCCCAGCATGGCGCACCTTTTGGGGACCGACAATCTTGGACGCGATCTGCTAAGTCGCGTTATCTATGGGACGAGAGTTTCCTTCGGTATCAGTTTTGCTGCCGTGGTTCTCGCCAAGACGTTGGCGACGCTCATGGCTCTTATCTCAGGTTATTACGGAGGCTGGTTCGATAAGCTCTTTCAGCGACTGGTCGATATTTGGATATCCTTGCCAACGCTGGTTATTCTTATCACACTGATCGGTGTTCTGGGTCAGGGTGCAACGACAATGATCGTTGTTGTGGGTCTTGGGAATGCTCCGAACGCCTCGAGACTCGTCCGCAGTATTGTGGTGTCAGTTCGTGAAGAGCCATACATCATGGCTGCAGAGTGCTTGGGTGCTTCACACATGCGGATCATGTTCCGGCATATGCTCCCGAATATCGCGCATATCGTTATCTTCTCGGCGACGGTGACCCTTGGATCAACGATCCTTATCGTCGCTTCGCTTGGCTTCCTCGGCTATGGTATTCCACCTCCACAGCCAGACCTTGGTGCGATGCTGAGTGGTGATGGTCTTGAATTTATGCGTAGACACCCATATATGGCATTCTGGCCTGGTGTCGCGATTACATTGATTGTCTTTGCATTCAATGTGCTTGGCGACGCTCTTCGTGATGTTCTCGACCCTCGACTGCGAGGTGGTTAGAGCTCTAGGCGAGGGTTGTCGGGAGTCATATAGAAGTCTTTCAATCTGAAAGTGATTCAGCTAGATTGATTGGCCTGCATAGCATGTCGGTTTCTGATCGGCCCTAGAGGATCCGCCAGCATTTGGATGGACCGATGGGTCGTTCAAGAATTGCAGAATTAGCGAATATAGCGGTTACGTTCATTCGAGGAGGATTTGTATGAGTGATTTCGAACATATCATTTACGAGAAGCGTGGTTACGTAGCTTGTATTACGTTCAATTACCCGGAGAAATTGAACGCGATGGATCGCATCATGCATGAAGAGTTGCAGCAAATCATCCCTGAAGTGCAGAACGATAGCTCGGTGCGCGTGGTGATGTTTACTGGCTCAGGTCGTGGTTTCTGTAGTGGTGCTGACGTGCGAAATTTCCGTCCAGACAGTCATCGGGAGGCGACTGCAGGACCCGGAGAGCAGGTTTACTATACTCAACCAACTCCGTCGTCACCCATGCCGCGTTTCATGCATGACACGATCAAAAAGCCGGTTATCAGTGCAATCAATGGGATTGCTGCAGGTGCTGGCTACGGTATGGCGATGGCTTCTGATCTTCGCATCGCTTCGAAGAATGCGAGTTTCTCGCACGTATATCTTCGCCGTGCATTGATTCCAAGTGCGGAACTCTGGTGGCTCCAGCGGTTGGTTGGTATCAGTAACGCACGGCATCTGCTCTACACGAATAGAGATATCGATGCTGAGGAAGGTTACCGCATTGGATTGATATCGCAGCTTTCTGAACCTGACGAGTTGATGGATGATGCTTGGGCATTGGCTGAGGAAATTGCTTCCTTGCCGCCAGTTGCGACGCAGTGGGCGAAGGTACTGATGGACAAGGCACTTGATCTCGATTATGACGACACACAGTATCTCTCTGGTCTTGCCCGTGGTCTCTCACAGCCAGCAGGAGAATTCGCTGAAGGTACGCGATCCTTCCTTGAGAAGCGCGCTCCAGAATTCAACGCTGAATAGTCATAGCGTATAGCTCAGGTGTGATGGCCTGATTTGGTAGTAGCCATACTTGCTGTGTGATGATCTCAGAAATAGGAGACATCACCAGCTCGTGTGGCTATTTGGTTTGTCTTAGTTCGGTAATTCCGTTGTGCGATCGTCGTGAATTTGTGATTCGAAAAGTATGTTTATCTCGCATCAGCATTGAGACTGACAGCGCTACCAGCGGGAATCTTTTCGGTAGTTTCGATAGCCCGACGTTGGTACCGATTTCCTCTACGCCTCTGTTGAATGCTAGGACGGTGCGGTAAGTATGGTGGTGTGAATGAATCGGAAGCTGTATCTCACCGGTCTTTATCGATAAGGAATATGACTTCCGAAGTCTTGTCGCATAATTACTGAGCGAGGATCTTATGTGGTTGGTACACCGATCCCCTTGGAGCCTGCGGATTGGCGGAGTAGCCATGTTATTGGTGATCCTGTATGCCGGTATGAGTTACTTTCTGGCGAGCAGCGTTGCCAATGCAGATCGGACGAACCCGTTCAGCACGCCTGAACAGTACGGTCTTTCCTACACGAATGTAGAGTTTCCGACTCGCGGTAGTGCAATCTCACTTAGTGGATGGCATATTCATGGATCCGAAGCCGCTCCTACAATCATTTTTGTGCATGGATTCGAAAGTAACCGTGCGGGCTCTGAAGCCGTCGCTTTAGCAGCAGATCTTCGAGAAACAGGATTCAATTCGCTTTTGTTTGACTTGCGTGGTCACGGCAGTTCCGGTGGTGGACAGGTTTCAGGTGGATATTTTGAACAGTACGATTTATTGGGAGCGTACGATTATCTCGTCGAGCAAGGAGTCGCATCAGATACCATAGGTGTTATCGGGTTTTCTATGGGTGCTGCTATCGCTGCACTGGCCGTTTCCGAGGAACCTTCTATACGCGCTCTGGTCTTGGATAGTCCATTTGCCGATATTTCCGATCTGATTAGCCAGGAAGTTGCTCGAAAAACTCCATTGCCGGAATGGCTTGTCCCCCTATTTACTCCGGGGACGAAGCTAGCAGCGCGAGTTGTTTATGGGATCAAGCTAGGAGATATTGCTCCCGTTAAAGCAGTGACTCGCATCGATTACCCTATTGTTCTTGTCCATGGTCAGGATGACACACGCATCCCATCAGACCACGGTGCTAGGGTACACGCAGCATCTCATGTTGATAGTGAACTGTGGCTGGTCCCCGATAGCGGACATGTCGATGCTTTTCTCAATTATCCGAAACAATATGTGCGCTTGGTTGAGGATTACTTCCTCGAACGCTTAACAAAAGAATAGAAGACGGATGGATTGAAAATCCTGACGACTCAATAGCTCGAAACATATGACGTCAGCTCATCAGTGTTTTTTATTGAATAACTGATCGTAATAGGGGAAGTGAAAGCCAGAATTATCCAGCCGTTCCAAAGAGCGGAGAGTCGCTATGATTTTGGAGCCTCATAGTTCAGGCCATGAGCCTTTTCTTGTGCATCGAGGAACTCTTCCGATGAAAGCAATCGAGTGGTTCGATAATTATTCAAGTGTCCAGGTGCGTTCACCGCTAGTGAAAATGCTGCGGCAACTTTGTCGTCAGCGAGGGAAACGATACCGATAACGTCATATTCACCGAGACAGAAATCCAGACTGATAAGCTCGCCGCCTAATTTCTCTGTAATAGCTAGGATACCGGCGGTGCGTTCCTGGGGCTGACTCACAAATGCGGCAACCGCAGTCGAAGTGTATGAAGCTTGAATCAGATAACGTGGCATGGTGAACTCCATCATGTTTTTGCGTATCAGTCTTTTTTCAAATAAGGAGGCATTGATTGCTATAGAAGTATTTTTTCTATACTGGGGCAATATTGCATAAAGCTGGTGAATTTAGCTACTCATTCGTTCAATGCAGTATTAGATATCGGAATAAAATATCGGCGTTAATGTCCCGCTGTGCCAGGTTTGTGGACTCATGAGTCATGGTTGACTTGGAAAGTCGTTGCTGAGGCGTCAGTGGACGGCTAAGTCAAATTGATCCCGCGTACCGCCTGCTCATGACTGGTCGGATTTGTCCGATCCATTCACAGAAGTATTCGAACGACTGATTGGGATACAACTCGACGTCACCGTATTGATCATCCGGATGCGCTCGCTCGACAGTGACTTTCTGGGGCCAGAAGTGCATACCACTGACAGCATCTGGTTGGACCGAGAATGTCAATTCTAATTAGCACTACTATCCAGCATCCTCGTGAAGTATCTCGATCGCGCTAGCGACTGCAGTCGGACTTTGATGCAGTCGCAGTCTCCAACATCCTCCTCAGGCGGATCCCGGTGCAGTAGTGGCGAATGCACTGTGCATCGAGTATGACATGCTTATCAAGCAGTCCGAGAGTTGAAAGTTCTAGAGCTTAAATCACGTAACGTCAGGTAGGTACTAATTAGGTAAGGTCGAGTACTTCGATTCCCACGAGTCCAAGTGTAATCATGAAGGCCATGGTGCCGAGAATGGTAACCGCGACCTTTGGTCCGACTGCTCCAACCTCACGGACATCTACACCTAGTCCCAATCCGACCATCGCTACAGTGAATAGCAATTTACTGACAGTGCGAACATCTAATCCGACATCTTCTGAGATTATGTCAGTGCTTCTTAATACAGCGAGTACTAGGAAACCAACTACAAACCAGGGTACATATGTTTTGATTTTGTTTTTAAGTTCCCCGGAATTGTCTGAGTCACGGTGCAGAATCCCAAGCAGAATAATCATTGGTCCGAGGAGCAGGACCCGGACCATTTTTACAAGTGTTCCACTCTGCCCTGACACCGACGAAACTGCGAAGGACGCTGCGACTACTTGCGGCACTGCGTATACAGAAATGCCAGCAAGTATTCCGTATTGGACGTCATTCAGATCGAAGACAGGAGCAAAGAACGGCAGAATCAAAATCTGTCCTACACCAAGGATCGCACTGATACCAATGGCCGCTGCGACTTCATTTGGAGTGGCCTTGATCACTGGTGCTACGGCTGCAACTGCCGAGTTCCCACAGATCGAATTCCCTACGCCTACTAGGACGGCTAGACGTGAGCTTAAGCCTAATATCTTATGCCCGATGATCCATGCGACTGCGAGTCCGCCAAACACGGCTACCAGTATGAGTAGCAGGAGCGATGTACCCGATGAGGCGATATCTTGCAGCGCGACACTTGCACCGAGTAGCAATACTGACGCTTCCAGAAGCTGTTTTGACGCGTACTTGCCGCCAGGTCCAACATTAGCCGGTACCGGCAGTAAATTCTTGGCTAGGATTCCAAAGAGGAGTGCTATCACTAGAGCATCTATGACAGCTCGGTCAATGATTGATTTTTCGATTTCCGCTACGACCCACGCGATTGCTCCGATAACTACACAGAAAGCAATGCCAGGGAAGTTAGTTTTCGTGAGTCCGAAGCGTTCTACTAATATCATTTTATTTGTTCGAATCCAGGTTATTCAGTGGCTTGTTTCAACAGAAAGGCTGCAAACGATCAGGCGTAACTAGTTGCTGAAATGTATGAGCGCTAGAGACTACCGTCAAACGATATTGAGGTATCGATTTCAAAAATAGATAGCCCAAACGTTATATCCGACGAATAATAATGAGTGCTTCGTTGGCGATTTATTTCGGTATCTGCTAGTTCTTTATTGTTGAACGTTGCGATTTCCAGCGAACCAGCTCACACCTCGGGAGAGCGAGTAGATGGACAACCCTGATTGTACCTTCGCCCTGAGCGGCACGCGTATCGTCGATATGACAACTGGTATTGCTGGTCCGTACTCGACACTGTTGCTAGCTGGTCTTGGTGCAGATGTTCTCAAGATCGAACCTCTCGAAGGCGATCCGGCTAGAGGTCTTCCGCCATTCACGAAAACCCGGACCGGAGGTGAGATCAGCCTCACCTTCCTTCATTTAAACCGCGGTAGCCGTAGCGTCGTACTAGATCCCACTCAGGAGTTAGACAGAAGTCAATTTCGTAACCTCATTACAACCGCTGATGTACTGATCCTTGACGGACCTATCGAGGAAGCATTGGCACCTTGGGACATCGCACCGGGTTATTTTCGTGCAAGTCACCGAAGGTTGGTAATTGCCAGCTTGGTTGCATTTGGTGGTCCGGGGCCGTGGTCGAAATGGGATGCTCCTGAGATCGTTTTCAGTGCTGCCACTGGCTTAGCCTCGTGCACTGGTGAATCGCACCGCTCACCCTTAAAAGTGGGTGGGCATGTCTGTCAGGTAGCTCATGGACAGACGGTGGCTGTAGCCGCTCTCACAGCACTTTTGGATGCTCGACGCACAGGACATGGCACCGATGTGGAGATTTCGGGTGCCGAAGCGAATGCTGATTTACTCGAAATGTGGGCGGCTGGTGCCTACCAAGGACGACCGATGCCACGACAAGGAAGGAATCACAACGCTAACTATCCGTTTGAGGTCTATCCTTGTGCAGACGGACTTGTTGGAGTGCATGCGGGACCAGGTTCATGGGAAGGATTTGAACGATTAGTCGATTCCGAAGAACTCAGACAGATTGATGTCTCGGGACACGAAACTGACCGAATGCACCTGCGAGAACAGATTGACCCGATTATTGTCGACTGGTTATCCGGACGACAAAAAATCCAGACCTACCACGACGGTCAGGCTCGTCGTCAAGCCTTTGGCTATGTTGCTACGGTGGAGGATCTGGTGCATTCGCCACAGCTTGCTGAGCGTGATTTCTTCCGACGGATCGATCATCCAGAAGTCGAAAAGAGTGGGCTCTATGTTGGTCCACCTTTCCGTCTTGCGAGCGGTTGGCAAGATCACCGGGCGCCGCTTCTTGGCGAGCATACCGAAGAGGTACTAGAGGAGCTGCGGACAGGAACGCGATCAGTGCCTACTAGTGCTATTGAGAATGATGACACGGTGAAACAGTTGCCACTTCACGGGATCCGCGTGCTGGACCTTACTCAGATTTGGGCAGGCCCACGCGCCACGAAGGTACTGACAGACTATGGTGCCGATGTCATCAAGATTGAACCATCGACTCGCACTGACTCGACGCGATCGTACGGGAAGTACCTTGCGTTAGGGCGTGATGGTCAGGGAATTGATGAGCGGGAATTCTATCGTCAAACGCAGTTTGAACAGCTGCATCGTGGGCAACGCAGTGTCACGCTGAATTTGAAATCGGAGATCGACAAGAAGGCATTCGATCAATTGGTGGCATCGAGCGACGTTGTCATCGCGAACTTTGCATACGGCGTATTATCACGTCTCGGTATTGATTGGCCTGACTTAGAACGCATCAATTCTCGAATAATCTTGCTTTCGATGACAGGATTTGGAGATTCGGGACCGGAACGCGACTACGTTGGTTATGGCGTTACTCAGGAACAACTTTCTGGGATCTATGGTCTCACCGGCTACAAGGATGACGAACCTCTGAAATCTGGATCGAATATCGGAGACCCCATGAATGGGATGCATGGAGCGGTCGCAATTCTGGCTGCACTCCTTGAGCGTGAAGAAACTGGGAAAGGACAGTACATCGAGCTCTCACAACTCGAATCAACTGTTCCATTCATTGGAGAAATAATTCTCGATTACGGGTTCAACAGCCATGTAGCAAAACCGCTCGGGAACACACATGAAATCTGGGCCCCACATGGTATTTATCCGGCGTTGGGAGAAGATTGCTGGATAGCGATTGTTGCTCGTGATGATGATGAATGGAGTGCCTTGCTTGACACACTTGGCGGGCAAAAATTGTACGAGGATGCTCGCTTTCTCAGAGTTCAAGATCGGTTGTCGAATCGAAAGGAGCTCGATGTGGTGATTGGTGAACTAACTTCTCGCTGGGATCGTGAAGAACTTGCGATAAAGCTTCAGAATGTAGGTGTACCGGCTGCGCCTGTATTAGATAGCTTTGAAGTGCAGCACCATAAACATTATGCGGCCACGAACTACATACAGGTGCGAGATTACCCCGGTGGCGGTACGTATCGATACTTTGGCCCACTTTGGCGAATTAACGGTAGTCGTCCCGAGATTCGTGGCTCAGCACCGTTGCTTGGGGCGCACAATCGTGAAGTACTAAAGCAGCTCACTACTCTGAAGCCGGAGGAAATCGAGGCTGGGTTGGGGTAATGACTCGTAGCCTCGATTCCAAGTAGAAATTTCTGGCATGGCGGTCACTTTTGGTTGAACAGACTCGTACGATTTAGAGGCGACCTTTTTGCGCTGCTTCCGTTGGTTCAGTGGTGATCAGGCCGCTGGTTTCGAGCGCAGCATATTCATCATCAGTCATCCCTAAGAGCTCACGAAACACGTACTCATTATGTTGGCCAAGGGTCGGTGTCGGAAGGCGAGTACCAAGAGGTGTTTTTGATAGCTGTCCGGGGCGTCCTGGAAATCGGTGTGGTCCAGCATCAGGCTCGTCGGTTGCTTCCCAGAAGCTTCTAGCTTCTAGATGAGGGTCGGCATAGAGATCAGCAGCAGTATAGACCGCACCGGCGGCAATGCCGGCATCCTGTAGCTGATGCATTGTGTCTATTTTCCCGCGATCCTTAGTCCAGTCTGAAATTATGGAATCCAATTCATCATGGTTGCGATGTCTTGCACCAACAGTCGCGAAACGATCATCATGGATAAGTGATTCTTGACCGATCAGGTGAGCGAGCGCTGCCCACTCATCGTCACTAGAGATTGCTAGTGTGACCCACGCATCCTCGCCACTGCAGCGGTAACATCCGTGCGGTGCCATGTGCGGATCACGGTTACCTATTCGTTCTGTGATTCGTTCGTTCATGCCGAAGTCGAGCACCTGCGCACCCAGTAGACCGACGACATTCTCACGTTGTGAGAGATCGATATGGAGGCCTTTTCCGGTCAGTCGTCGTTGACGTAAGGCGGAGAGGATCAATCCTGTTGCCATAGCGCCACCCGCTGGATCGGGCAATTGTACTGTAAGGACTCCCGGCATTTCATTGGCATATCCCGTGATGTAGGTAATTCCCGCTAGCTGTTCCAATGTTCCACCGAACGAGACATATCCGCTTTCCGGTCCGGTCGATCCTTGGCTATAAACAGAAGCAAGAATGATCTCAGGATTGATTTTGCTGAGATGATCGTAGTCAAGTTCCCATTTCTTCATTACTCGGTTAGAGAAATTCTCAATTACGACATCACTGATAGCGACTAGTCGCCGGAAGATCTCTCGTCCCTCGGTGGTTCCCATTTCGATAGTGATGCCGAGTTTGTTCCGGTTACGCTCGTTGATCATTCCTGAACGGTTCCAAGACCTCTCGCCGGGTTCTCCATTAGGGTATACACCTCGAGCTAAGATCCGGAGATTGTCGGGATGGCTCCCTGATTCGATTTTGATTACCTGAGCACCGCCGTCCGCAAGCCACTTTCCGGCGAAAGGGCCTGCCCAGAACATTCCGAGATCCAATACGCGGATACCGTCTAGTGGTAGCCCACTCGTGTCGTCTGGTTGTGTTGTGCGATCTGTCATAGTTCGTGCCTAGTCATAGCACCCCTGCCGCCTGTAATTCGCCGATTTCTGCTGCGGAAAGGTCAGTGAATTCACTGATCACTTCGTGTGTGTGTTGCCCGAGCAGTGGAGCCGGTTCGAAGCGGCAATCAGATCCTGTGAGCTTCGCTGGGAAGCCAGGGTATGTCAGGGTTCCGGCCTTCGGATGTTCGATTTCGACAAAGAATTCGCGTGCCTGAAGCTGAGGTGATGCCATGATATCGCTCATATCAGCGAGGTATGCGGCAGGGACGTGTGCCTCTTGGCCGAGGCGATATGCCTCTAACTTCGTTTTCTCCAGAGACCAGGTCAGGATCTCGAGGTCCATTTCACCTGATTGTTGCGCCTGAATAGCACTCGCTGCATCTCTATCATCGTCCGCTGCGTCTGGACCAAGGATTAGTCGTCGGAAGTCATTGTAGACATGTGCTTGGACTTGGAATGAGATGAAGCCATCCGAGGTAGGGATCGGTGTTCGCATGTCACCTCGTCGGATCACGGTGCGGTGGTATTCGTAATCCACTAAGTCTTGAAAATGACTGGCCCCCAAACCTTCGAGGACACTTACGTCGACATGCTGGCCAATACCCGCTGTTTCCGCTAAGTGCATTGCTAGCATGGTCGCGGTGAAGGAGTTAATTCCAGCTACGTGGAGGGCTGGGCTACCACCGAACTTGAGCGGTTCGCGGTTGATATCTCCGACAATATTCATCAGACCGCCAATTGCGAATAGTGTCATTTCTGTGGCGTGCCAGTCGCGATAAGGTCCGTTTTGTCCAAAAGGAGTAATCGAGGACATTACTAGTGAGTCGTGCTCATCAGATAAAGCTGCGTAGGAGATGTTTCGTTCGTCACAATAGCCGGGAGCGAAGTTTTCAACGACTGCATCAGCTCGCTTTACAATGCTACGGAAGAGATCTTGACCGGAGGGTGTGTCGAGATCGAGAGTGACCGAGCGTTTATTCCTGTTCAAGTAGAGAAACAACGCGCTGGATTCTCTGTCAGGAGCATCGTTGGGAAATGGCCCGAGCCGCCTTGTCTCATCGCCTTCAGGTGGCTCTATCTTGATTACATTAGCCCCAAGTACCCCCATGATTTGGGTGCAGTACGCGGCAGGAATTCCATGCCCTCCCTCAACGATAGTCAATCCATCTAGTGGTCCACTCATGAAGCGCGCCGTGCCATTCCGCCTTCGGCCGTGAGGATCGGTTCTGTGCCGATCACGCCTTCATTTGTGAGTTGGTCGATTTCAGAATTGCTTAAACTCAGTAGGCCACCGAGTATTTCATAATTGTGTTGGCCGAGTTTCGGTGTAGGTGTTCTCGTTCCATAAGGGTTTTCAGACAGATGCATTGGTCGGCCGTAGTATTCCTGTGTTCCACAGCTGTAATCTTCGACTTGTTCCCAGAATCCTCGCTCGCGTAGATGTGGGTCTTGAAAAAGCTCGCGAGGGTTCGTTATCGCTCCTGCTGTGATGTGATGAGATTGCAATAATTTGAACAATTCCATCTTTTCGAATCGTGCAGTCCATTCGCCGATAAGTTCATCGACTGCATCACGGTTGCGCATCCTTCCCACAATGGTTGCAAAGCGGTTATCTGATCCGAGGTTTACTCGCTCCATCGCTTCGCAGAGCCGTAACCATTCAGCATCATTACTGATCGAAATGGCGATCCATTCATCTTCACCTTCGCATGGGTAGCATTCGGAAGGATTCGATCCTGGCTCGTGGTTTCCTATACGAGGCGGAACTTGTCCTGTCAGAGAATATTCGACAATCGCATCACCAATTATCAGGGTAGCTGCTTCGCGCTGAGACAAGTCAATATGGAGGCCTTCACCTGTTTCCTCACGATGTCGAAGAGCGGCGATTAGAGCGAATGCTGCTGTTGCACCTCCGATGGGATCGGGGAGGGCAAAGCCAACGCTACTTTTCTCATCATCTGGATAGCCAGATGTATAGGAAATCCCACCGAGTTGTTCAAGGTTCTGGCCGTATGAAACATAGCTGCTTTCGGGTCCTGTGAGCCCCTGACTCATAATAGAGACCATCACTAGCTTAGGATTTGCTTTGTGAAGGACGTCCCAGCCGATTCCGAGCCGGTCCATCACCCCTAGGCTGTAGTTCTGGGAGACGGCGTCAGACTGCTTAGCCAATTCGATGAAGAGATCACGACCTTTTGGATGTGAGAGATCGAGCGCGAGACTTAGTTTGCTTCGGTTTCTTTCATTGACCATTCCAGAACGGTTCCAATGGTCGCCATGTTCACCACCTGGATCGTTATCTGGATAAATTTTCCGCGCTTGGATCCTTAATGGATCAGGTCGCCTGCATGACTCTACTTTGATTACTTCTGCTCCTGCATCCGCCCATGCCCGGCCGGCGTTGGGTGCGGCCCAGAATTGACCCATGTCAAGGATGCGAATTCCTTCAAGTGGAAGTCGATTTGCCATCAAATTACCCCAGCTCCAGATAGTTGAGTTAATTCCTCACGCGAGATATCGAGCAGCGAGCTGTAAACCTCGATGTTGTGCTCACCGAGGCATGGTGCCGGCCGAGTAGGAGCCCATGCGTTTTCCCACTGGAAAGGCAGTCCGGGAACGGTCACTGTACCCGCTTCGGGGTGATCGATCTCCTGAAGGAATCCTCTATGTTGGTACTGAGGCGACTCGATCAGGTCTGCCGCATTCGCAGCAAATGATGCAGGCACGTGTACACCTTGGCCTGCCTCGTATACTTCGCGTTTCGTTCGATCAGCAGCCCATCGGCTCAGATATTCATCGAGAGCTTGTTTGCTACTGCCTGGATCCAATGGATTTGGTCGTCCTAGTTCCTCTGGAGCGCCGATTAGAGCTGCCAGTCTTGCCATCTGTTGCTCCTGTGCGGAAACCATTGCCATGCCGTCTTTTGTGTCGACTCCGCGAAGAGTTTCTCCTCTGGGGTTCCCAGCTGCTACCTCTGTTCCATAGTAAGAGACTTCGACCATTGCCTGGGCGTGACTTGTCACCTGACTCTCGAGGATGGAGAAATCAACGTTCTGTCCTATACCACTTTCTTCTGCACTGCGTATCGCAAGCATTGTTCCGTATGCGGCCGAAAGTGCGGCCAAGAACTCTGCTGGTGCACCTCCCATACGTATCGGTGGTCGACCCAATTGCCCACTACGGTAGAGATGACCACCCATCGAAAACATGGTGAGCTCGCTAGCCTGGTAATCACGATACGGTCCAGTGTTGCCAAAGTTGGAGATGGATGTAACGATTATGCTCGCTTGCCTCTCACGAAGTACTTCGCCTGCAAGATTGAGTTTGTCCATCACTCTTGGCTCAAAATTCTCAATCACCACATGGCTTTTTTCAACTAGTTTGAGGAAGAGTTCTCGTCCGCTGACAGAGGCTAGATCAATGGTTATGCCACGTTTACCTTCATTGAGATACAGGTGCATTGGACCGGATTCACCCTTTGCAGCACTTGGCTGAAAGGGGCCACGGCCACGGATAGGGTCTCCGCGACCAGGTGCCTCGATTTTGATCACATCAGCACCTAGGCGCGCGAGAAGACGTGCGCAGAACGGGCCGGCTATCTCTCGACCAATATCGAGCACACGGATACCGGAGAGTGGTGGCTGTTCCTTGTTCTTCAAGGACTGATCCCGAATAAACCTATTAGCCCCGCCAGCCTGACCACGCAGTCAAGCTGACGGGTGCGAAAGGTGAATTTAGCGGCCCTTGAATGTCGGGACACGCTTCTCAGCGAAGGCCTTCAAGCCTTCCTTTGTATCTTCACTGTCTTTAATGGTCTTTGCCAGAGCAGAGGAGTTCTTGACTCGTTCCGCAAAGTCTGGAATTGCTCGACCGGTTACAGCTGCCTTCTTGATCGTTCGAACTGCAAGTGGAGCGTTCTGCGTGATCATGTTTGCAACTTCGTAGACTCGATCCATCTGCTTATCACGCGGGACGATCTCTTGTACGAGGCCGACACGGTGACCTTCCTCAGCAGTGATGAATTCACCAGTCATGAGCATCATGAGTGCATAGCCGAACGGAACATATTGGGTAAGAATCGTCGGGCCGCTGATCGAAGCGATACCACGCTTTACCTGTGGCCATCCGAATTGTGCGTCATCTGAAGCTATACGGAAGTCACAAAGGAGTGCGAGGCCTGAACCTTGCGCAAGTGCATATCCGTGTGGCGCTGCAATAATCGGCTTCGACAGGTTGCTCAGGTACACATAAAGGTCATCTGTAGTCCCCGTGGGAGCGCCCGGTACCGGGTCTGCCTTGTCTCCACCTGACATTACGAGGTCGTGTCCGGTGCAGAATGCACGACCATTGCCCGCAAGTACGGCGACCCATACGTCATCGTCGTTTTCGATTCTCCAGAGACACTCAAAGATGTCCTGAATCATCTCATCATTGATTGCGTTGAGCTTTTCCGGTCGGTTTAGCGTGATCGTGGCGACGTTGCCCTCGACCTCATAAATACACGTATTCATCTAGTTCCCCTCCGCGCATGTGTACGCTGCTTGATCCAGTAGTGGATCTTTAGTTGCGTGGCCAGCCGAAACACATGGTCCTGCAGGACGATATGTGGCTTTTTAACCGCCGCCGAAGTCTACCCTCTCAAGCTGTGCGAGGACAAACGAATTTGATGGGATTATTTTCGTTAACCAAGGAAATATGGAAACTAATGCCCGCAAAAGGGGTCGTGTTATCTCGGATTATGCGATGCCGAGAGTCTCCGACTATTCAAAAGCGCATGGAAACCAATTGGTAAAAGTGTTTTTCGAACCTCCGGTTCATCCATGATTGCGATCGGATTAGTTAAAAGTGCATAGTCTCAGAGTCATTAGCGGTTCGAATAGAATCAGTTGCAAGGCAAGTTAAGGGAAACGCATGTCAGTTTTACTCTACGAAGTGCGAGACCGCACTGCTTACATCACCTTGAATCGACCAGAACAGCGGAATGCTCTCAATCAAGAATTGACCGATGCACTGATCGAGGCTTTGACTGACGTTCGAGAAAATCCAGACGTTTGGGTGGCTATCATTAGCGGCGCGGGAGATATCGCTTTTTGTGCTGGTGCCGATTTGAAACGCATGGAGAAGCGCACCGGTATCGCTCCTGAGCAACCTCAGAAGCGATCAGACAAGGGTGCAAATGATCTCTACCAGTTCATCCGACATACATATAAACCAGTAATTGCGGCCATCAATGGTTATGCCCTCGCAGGAGGTGCCGGAGTAGCCCTCTCCTGCGACATTCGCATCATGTCGGATCGTGCTCATCTCGGTTGGCCGCATGCTAATCGTGGTATTAGTTCAATTAGCGGACCCGCTCTTCTTGCGCATATGGTGCCTATCAATAAGGCACTCGAGATTGAGTATTACGCTGAACATATCGACGCTCAGCAAGCTTTGGATTTAGGACTGGCGAACGCTGTTGTCGCACATGAGCAACTGATGGAAGCTGCAGAAGCTTCTGCGGCAAAAATCAAATCGAATTCACCTGCGTCGCTTCGTCACATTAAGGAAGTTGCTATCCGTGGACTTGAGATGTCGATGGACGACAGGATCAGTCTTGCGATTGAGTTTCACCGCAGGTGTTTACAGACAGAAGACGCTCAGGAAGGCCTGCGTGCGTTTGCGGAAAAGAGAGATCCTGTCTGGACTGGGAGCTGAGCCTTTTTTTGGCCGAATCCCTCTTAGAGTACTCCGGTGATTGCAAGCTCTGTTAATTCGTCGCTTTGAAGACCAAGTTCAGAAAATATCTCCGTGTTGTGTTCGCCAAGTAGCGGCGCACGTGAACGCATTCCGACAGGACTAGAGGTGAAGCGGTAAGGTGCTCGTGGGTAGCGGACTACTCCTTCGTGGCCGTGGACGTTTCCGTCGACGAAGAAATTTCGATCGGACCAGTGAGGATCATCGAGGTTTTCTTCTGGCCGTCGAACGATACCCCATGGAAGACGCATCGATTGACCACGGCGGTACACCTCCTCGCTTGTGAGTTTTCTGGCGAATCTGGCGACTGTATCGGCGACGTGGTCACGTTCCTGTGCGTGAGAACGTGGGTCGGTGTAGATCACGTCGATGTATTTTGGGTCATGGAGGTCATCTGCCGCGTCATGTTCATCCATCCATTCAAGAAGTGGCTCCCATGATGCCCTCGACCGTGGGATTCCTCCACCAAGAAGAAGCACATAGCGTCCGTCAGCACATTGGTGCTGCGTTGGCGCACTGAGATCTACCGATGCGTGTCGACCAGTTTGCCGTTGCACGATTGATTGCAGGTATTCCCAATTGGCGAACGCACCCTCAGTAGTCGCACTGATGCATTCGTGCATCGATAGATCGATCAATTGCCCGACGCCTTCAGAGCCACGTTGCCATAAGGCAGCAAGAATCGCGGAGGCTGCGTAGACGCCGGCAATCGCGAAAGAGTGTTCACCGTCAGATCGAATTGGTGGTAGTTCATGGTCGTCATAGCCGCTACTCATCGGTGGTCCACCAAGTGCCATGCTCACGATGTCGGTGACCTTCCAATCACGAAACGGTCCAGTACGTCCGAAAGGAGTAATCGAGCACCAAACAAGTTCTTGATGGTCACTACACGCCTGATAGCCTGACTTTCGTTGATCTAGGTGGTCCGGTCCGGTGCTGTCTATCACTAGATCGACTCCGTTGACTAGATTACGCCAGAGTTCTTGAGCGCGTGGCTCATCGAGATTCAGGGTGATTCCGCGTTTGCTCGTGTTCAGATAGTGATAATGCAGGCTGGTATTGATGTCAGGTATGTCGCCAACAAAAGGTCCGGTTTGTCTGCTACGTGCGCCTGATGGGGGTTCGACGCGAATCATGTCGACACCAGCATCTGCGAGCAATTTTCCCGCAACCTCGCCACCATCTCCGATTTCTAGTGCACGGAGTCCATCGAGCGGGCCCATTAGACAGCGAGCTCAGACTGCATTCGTTTGATTTCTGCTTCGGAGAAGCCGAGCATGTCGCGAAGTACGGTGACTGTGTCCTCTCCGTAGGTCGGTGCTCCTCGGTCTAGGCGCCAGCGAGCCTGAGAAAAGTGTGCTGGAAAACCTTCAAACCGATGTACTCCTAGTTCTGTGTGTGGTGCGGTCTGATAGAAACCACGGTCTCGTAGTTGAGGATCTTTTTCCATTTTGTCTGCCATATTCTGTGCCGCGCCGGCCGGAACGTTGACCGCTTGCAGCGCATACATCAGCTTGCGCTGATCGTGCTCTCGAGTTTGTGTTGCGATGATTGTGTCGAGCTCGTCTTGATGTTCAACGCGCTCAGTGTTCGTGCTAAAACGTGAATCATTCATCAGGTGTTCGATTCCGAGAACTCCACAGATCGCACGCCACTGTGTCTCTTTTTCGCATGCGATAGCAATCCAGCGATCATCGTCAGTACCAACAGGAGCACAGCGATACATACCGTGGGGCGCAAGACTTGGTCGAAGAGAACGATTCCCTATTCGTTTAAATTCTCGCTGATTGATTTGATAGTCGAGTATTGGAACTCCGCCTAGCACCATTCCGGTCTCGACCTGGGACATGTCGATGTGTTGCCCTTGGCCGGTGCGCCGACGATGGTGTAAGGCGATGAGAGTTGCGAGAGCTCCATAGTATCCAGCCGTGTGGTCTAGATACGAAAACCCCCAACCTGCTGGCGGCTGGTCTGGCAAGCCTGACATGTATGTAACGCCGGAAACTGCCTGTGCAGTCGGACCCCAAGTAACATAAGAAGAATCTCTGCCTTCGTGTCCGAAACCTGACATCGATACGTAGATGATATTGGGTCGTAGTTCCTTGAGTCGTTCATAATCGAAGCCCATACGCGAGAGAGCACCAGCGCTAAAATTCTCAATTACAACGTCAGATTGTGCGATCAACCGCTCAACCGCCTTCCGACCATCGGGATGGTGGACATTGGCGGATATCCCTTTTTTGTTGCGGTTGAAATTGCTGTGGAACCCTGAGCCATTGATCGACGGATTCGAGGGGTCTTGTTGTAAGCCCAAGCGCATCGAGTCGAGATGCGACTCGTTTTCTACCTTCACTACTTCTGCTCCGAGATCGGCGAGAATTCTAGTCGCTTGCGGACCAGCGACGATCCAAGTGAAGTCACATACGCGCACACCATCGAGTGGCAGTTGACCGTGTTCCGCATAACCAGACATTAAGACTTCCCTTCAGAGGCTTTGCGTCTTCCCTATCCTACGACAGCGAGAGAGCTATATCGGGTTTGTCGTCGGAGTTTGTAGCGAGCCTATCTTCTGCAAATCTCATCGAGCACGGAACAGAATCAATGGCAATGCTTTTTCTTTAGAGATTGAGCGAATCGCGGATGATAATTTCCTAGTTCGGATAGCTACGAAGCGCAGAGTGAAT
>Ga0310344_10001280_pt1 | contig 19295 bp, 17 predicted proteins | sample HC15DNA20200_MG_FD_203801 | JGI IMG/M metagenome (GOLD analysis project Ga0310344, IMG submission 203801) | Marine microbial communities from station ALOHA, North Pacific Subtropical Gyre - HC15-DNA-20-200_MG | ecosystem: Environmental > Aquatic > Marine > Oceanic | place: Pacific Ocean: North... | reverse complement strand
GAGCGCGCTGATCCCGGCCCACGCCATCCCCGTCTACACCCCCGACTCGATCGGCCTGGGCGAAGACGGCCCGACCCACCAGCCGGTCGAGCACCTGGCTTCGCTGCGCTACATCCCTAACAACGACGTGTGGCGCCCGTGCGATGCCGTCGAGTCGGCGGTGAGCTGGAAGGCGGCCATCACCCGCAACGATGGCCCGAGCTGCCTGGTGTTCAGTCGCCAGAACCTGCCGCACCAGCCGCGCAGCGACGAACAGGTCAAGCAGATCGAACGCGGTGGCTACGTCCTGGCCGACGCCGAGGGCGGCACGCCGGACGTGATCCTGATCGGCACCGGTTCGGAAGTCGGGCTGGCCGTGGAAGCCAAGAAGCAGCTCGACGCCGCTGGCCTGAAGACCCGCGTGGTCTCCATGCCGTCCACCGACGTGTTCGACCGCCAGAGCAGCGACTACCGCGAGTCGGTGCTGCCGAACGCCGTGCGCAAGCGCGTGGCGGTGGAAGCGGGCGTGACCGGCTTCTGGCGCAAGTACGTCGGCCTGGACGGTGACGTGGTCGGCATCGACACCTTCGGCGCGTCGGCGCCGGCCGAAGTGCTGTACAAGCACTTCGCCATCACCGTGGACCACGTGGTGGCGGCGGCGAAGGCGCTGTAAGCCTTCAGTCCCTGCAGAGGCGAAAGGCCGGCGGAATCCGCCGGCCTTTTGTTTTGCGCTGCGGTCAGAGCGCCTGGCCGTCGTGCAGCACTGGGTAGGGATTGAGCGCTTCGCCCTCCCACCAGTGCCGCTCCGGGCCCAACCTGAAGATCGCGAAATGCAGGTGCGGCGCCTCCGGGCTGGCGTTGCCGGTGCTGCCGACATAGCCGATCACCTGCCCGCGGCGGATCGCCTGCTTCTCCGCCAGGCCGTCGGCGTACCGCTGCAGGTGCGCGTAGTAGTAGGCGTAGCGACCGCTGGGCTCGAACTGGTAGATCGTCAGCCCGCCACGCTGGCTGTCGAACAACTTCTCCACCGTGCCATCGGCCACGGCCAATACCGGCGTGCCGGCGGCGGCCATGATGTCGATGGCGTCGTGTACGCGGCCTTCGCTGCGCGCATCGGTGAAGGTGTCATGCAGGTCCGCACGGGTGATGCCCTGCACCGGCAGCAGCAGGCCATTGCCGGCCGGAGCACTTCCGGTGAGGGTGGAGGGGGCCGGCGTCGACGCCGGCACGGGCGCCACGCCGACATGGCTGGCTTCCGCCGCGGGCGCGACAGCTGGCGGCGCCGGGGCCGCGGGCGTTTCCTGTAAGGCGACGCGCTCCGGTGCCACGGGGGCCGGCGCGGGGGCGACGGACGCCTCTGTTGCGCCGCCGGTCGCTTGCACGAACGCCTGGTTGATCTGGGCGCCGGTGGATATCGTCTCCGGTCCGTAGAGCCACCAGTAGCCCGCGGCACCCACCAGCAAGCCACACACCACCAGCGCCAAGGTCTTCATCGCCTCACTCCTGCAGGATGGCCGGCACCGAGGCATCCACCGCGTCGGCCACCGTCAGGGCATCCCAATTGGTCAGGCGGATGCAGCCATGCGACTCGGTCTTGCCCACGTGCCCCGGTTCGGGCGTGCCATGGATACCGTAGTGCGGCTTGGACAGGTCGATCCACACCGGGCCGACCGGGTTGTTTGGCCCCGGCGGCAGGGTCGCCTTCTTGTCGTTGCGGCTCGCGTCCCAGAACAGCTTGGGGTTGTAGTGGAACGGCGGGTTGCGCGACAGGCCGAGGATTTTCCAGCGCCCGATCGGCAGCGGGTCGTGCGTGCTGCCGGTGGACGCGGGGAACTGCGCGAACACCTTGCCCTGCGCATCGCGCAGCGAGACGGTCGAGTCGGACTTGTCGACCACCAGCGTCGCCGCCTTCGGCAGCGGTGCGCCACCGCCCACGGCCGGTACGCGCAGCACAGTGCCGGCCCGGGTGAAATCGGCCTGCGGGTTGAGTGCGCGCAGCAGCGCCGGGCTGGCATGGAAGCGTTCGCCCAAGGCTTCCTCGATGGACTGGTAGCCCATCGCCGGCAGCTTGGCCTGGTCGGCCGGTTCCTTCGGCAACGGTGCATAGGGGCCGGCCACGTCGGTGTCGGTCAAGGTGTAGTCCGCCAGCATCGGCGCCTTGTCGCTGGACAACGCCTGCCAGGTGGCCTCGTCGAGTTCACCGCTGGCCTTGAGGTCGTGCGCGCGCTGGAAGCCAGCCACCGCCCGGCGCTGGTTCGAGCCAGCCAGTGCGTCGATCTCGCCCGGCGAGAAGTGCGCGCGATCCAGCAGCACCTGCGCGGCGAAGTTGGAACGCGGGCCGATATCCGGCGGGGTGATATCCGGTGCGGCGGCCGGCGCCTGCGCGGCGGCAAGCAGCGGTGCGCAGAACAGCAACAGCGCGAGCGGGCGTGAGGATGACGTGCACATCGGCATGCGGAAAACTCCTGCGGAACGTGCCCGCAGCTTGCCGTGACCCCTTGCGCGCGACGCGTGAAAACGCAGCCGCGCGGCTGAAGCGACGTTCAACGCGCAGTACGTGCCAGGGCGTGGCGCACGAGGCGGGCCTGCGCTTTCTCGCCGATGCCGTTCGGCGCATCGAGGCCCATCCGTTGCAACGCCTGCATGTCGTCGGCCAACGGGCCGCCCAGCACGCCAGTGAGCAGGGAAAGCTTGCCGCGCCACGTACTGCTGCCCTGCTTGAGCCAGGTGAGGGCACGCAGCAGGCGCTGCTCGACTTCGGTGAAATCGCTGCCGAGCGGGTAGTCCGGCAGCGTGCCATCGGCGCGGAACGGGGCCAGTGCGGCGGATAGCGCTTCGGGCGTGTTGCGTTGCCATGCCGAGGGCGCGTCGAAATCCTCGCGCAGCTTGCGCGACGCCTTGGCCTCCTGGAGCAGGCCTTGCTGGAACGGCACCTCGGCAATGGCGGCCATCGCGATCACGCAGTCCTCGTCGGTGGCGCCGAGCAGGTCGGCGATGCCGTACTGGTTGACGTAGATGTCGCGCAGGTGGCGCGGGATGGTGGCGTGGCCGTACTGCCAGCGCACGTTGGATTCGACATGGCCCGCGCCATCGCTACGGCTGGCGCGCAGCATCAGCACGCTGCGCGCATCCTCCAGCGCATGCGCCATCGCCACGAAATTGTATTGGCCGCCCACGCCGGACACGATGCGCCCGTCTTCCAGTCCGTCGGACGCGGCCGCCCCCAGCGCGGTGGCGATCATGCAGCTGTTGAAGAAGCGCGCGTCGCGTCGTTGCAGGCGCTCCAGGGCTTCATGGCCGCCGTAAAGTTGGTTGATCTCGCTGATGCGGCGCATGCCGATGCCGTGGCCGCCATCGCCGTTCTCGCGCAGCCAGTCATAGAACGCGTGCGAGCCGAGGTAGAACGCGCCGTGCAGGAATTCGCCTTCGCGTTTCAACCGGGCATGGTCCTGCGCATCGGCGGTGCCCTCGTGCAGACGCTGCATCAACGCGGCATCGTCATGCACGCGGCGGTGGATCACGCCGGTCTGCACCAGCCGGCGGAAACCCTCGTTGAGCATCTCGCTGCAGCCGTACAGGCCTTGCGTGAAAGGATCGAGCCCGCCGTGGGCCTGCACCAGCGGATGCGATTCGAGAGCCGGGTCCAGCGCGCGCAGCACGGCGCGATAGCGTGCGTTGTCGGTGTGCCGCAGCACCAGCGCGTGGCTCAGTGCGTCGGCCAGTGCGCCGATGCCGATCTGCAACGTGCCGCCATCGCGCACCAGCGTGCTGGCATACAGGCCGATGGCATGGTCGGCATCGTTCACCGGTTGCCGCGGCAGGGCGAACAGCCTGGGATACGGGCCGGGGGGCTCGATCGCCACATCGAAGAAGTCATCCGGCGCGATGGCCGAACCACCGATCCATGGCAGTTCGGGATCGATCTCGGCCACCATCAACGGGCGCGGCAGGTTGCGCCGCGCGATGGCATCGAGCAGGTCCTGGGTGAGATCGTTGTTGCACGACAAAGACAGCCGTGTGCCACCCGGCTCGCGTGCCACCTTCTGCACGACCAGGTTCGGCGCGCGCATCGCCACCGCGTCGGCCGCCATCGTGTAGTTGAGGCTGGTGTAGGCGCGCTGCGCCTGGCGCGAAGACAGCATCGCGCCGGACTGCATGTAGAACTCCTCGACCTCGATGTGCGCGGGCAGTGCATCGCGGCGCATCGCCTCCACGTAGGCCAGGCGCGGGAAGTCCTCGCCGAAGTGGCGCTGTGCGAACGGACCGAGGAAACGGCCTTCCAGGCCGGTGGCTTTCCCCGGCGGGTCCAGCGAAAGCGCGGTGTAGAGGTGCATCGGCCGCGAAGGGTCGGTGGACACGCGCGCATACAGCGCGTTGAGCAGGCGATGCGGCTTGCCCAGGCCAAGCGGGGCGCCCACGCGCAGCGGGCCGGTCACGCGTTGCAGGATCAACTCGACGGCGGTGTGCAGGTCTTGAACGGATTCGATCATGGGCACGAGCGTAGCCCAGCGCCCGCCAAGGCCGCATGCCGCAGGGTGACCGGGGGCTTGACAAGGCATTCGATTACGCGCGTAATCGTGAAAAATTACGGGTGTAATCGCATGGCGGGAGCGTTGACGATCAGCGAAGCCGAGGCGGTGGTGATGCAGGTGCTGTGGGACCGGCATCCCTTGGCTGCCGAAGAAGTGTTCGCGGCGCTGTCAGCGCACAGCGGCTGGGCCGAGCCCACGGTGAAAACCCTGCTCAACCGGCTGCTCAACAAGGGCGCCATCGCGGCCGAGAAACAGGGGCGTCGCTATCTGTACTCGCCGCGCATCGAACGCGCGCAGTGGGTCGCGCAACAGAGTGAGGGACTGCTCGAGCGCCTGTTCGGTGGCCGGGTTGCACCGCTGGTGGCGCATTTCAGCGCGCGCGGAAAACTCAGCGCCGAGGATCTCGCCGAACTCAAGCGGCTGGTACGGGAACTGGACGATGAAGGCTGACCCGGCCGCGTTGTTGCTGCTCACCGCGGTGTTCAGTGCCGCGTGCGCCCTGGTCCTGGCCTTGCGTCCTCTGGCCCGGCGTATGGGCGGCGCTGGCGCGGCCTATGGCCTGTGGTGCCTGCCACCGTTGATGCTGCTGGCACTGGCGATTCCCGTGCCGCCGGACATCGTGCGGCCGATGCGCGAACTGGGTGCGTTGCCGGCGGCCGTACTGCAGGCCGGGGCGATCCACGCGGAAGGTCATGCCGCTGCCGGCTGGATCGCGGCCTGGCTGCTGGGTGCCCTGGCGTGCCTGGGCTGGCAGTTGGCGCGTCAACACCGCTTCATGCGCGCGCTCGGCACGCTGGTGCACGTCCCGCATCCCCGATTGCCGTTGTATCGCGCGACCCACGATGCCGGGTTGCCGGCCCTGGTCGGCCTGTGGCGTCCGCGCATCGTGCTGCCGCCGGACTTCGAGGCCCGCTATGCCCCGGCGCAGCGCACCTTGCTGCTGCGGCACGAGCAGGTGCATCGCCGTCGCGGCGACCTGCCGTGCAACGCGTTGGCCACGTTGTTGCTCTGCCTGCAATGGTTCAACCCGATGGCGCATCTGGCGCTGGGCGTATTCCGCCGCGACCAGGAAATGGCCTGCGACGCCCGCGTGCTGGCGCGGCGTCCTCGACAGCGGCGGGCTTATGCAGAGGCGATGCTGATCGGCCAGGCCGCTGCACCGCTGCCACCCCTCGGATGTCCCTGGCCTTCGCGCCACCCGCTCAAGGAGAGAATTGCCATGCTCAGGCAGCCCCTGCTTTCACCGCGCCGTCGCTTTACCGCTGTGTTGTCCATCGGCCTGCTGGCCGCCGGCGGCGGCTACGCCGCCTGGGCCGCGCAGCCGGCCACGCCTGCCAAAGGCGCGGCGGTGCAGCCCGCGCATGTCCCGGCAGCGGCTGGCCAAGCCGCAACGCAAACGCTACCTCCGCCGCGCTATCCGAAGGACGCCTACGAGAAGAATCTCGGCGGCCAGGTCATCCTGCGCATCGATGTGCGTGCTGATGGCAGCGTGTCGAACGTGGTGGTCGAATCTTCCCGCCCGGCCGGTGTATTCGACGCAGTGTCGGTCGAGGCGGCGCGGCAGTGGCGCTTTCGTCCGGAGATGAAAGACGGCAAGCCCGTGGCGGGGCGGGTGCGCGTGCCGGTCACCTTCGAAATGAATGCCACGCCCCCGCCCGCCGGCGGCAGCGCGGTGGCGTCGCGCTGATGCGGGGCGCATGTGTGCTGGTGCTGGGCGTGATGCTGGCAGGCTGCGCCACCACGCCGGATACCTACGAGGCCACCCGCAGCGACGCCGTGGACCAGCGATTGCTGTCGCCCTCGGTGCGGCAAGCCGGCGCGGCGGCGATCGACAGCTATGCAATGCAACCGCAGCAGGCCTTCCGCATGCCGCTGTTGCACGACAATGTCGATCCGGCGCTACCCGCCGATACCGCACGTACCGCGCTGCCGCCGACCACCGTGTGCGTCCGGGTGATCATCGACGCGCAGGGTGCCGTGCAGCGAACCGAACCGCTGCTGGACCGTGCCGAATGCGCCGCCGGTGGCGAGCCGACGAATCGCGACTTGCTGCAGGCGGTGGATCGCGCGGTGCTGACGTGGCAATACGAACCGGCGGCGATCTGCCATTACCGCGAGGTGGCGCCGAAGCGCCCGGGTGACTGTGCCGACGCCGAACGCATCGAGCCGGTACCGGTCACGCTCAACTACGCTTTCACCTTCCAGATGGAACGCGGGCAGATGCGGGTGAAACGCGCCGGGCGCTGAAGGCCGTCATAGCATCTCCGGCAGGAACATCCTTTTGCGCGAGATGTCCGGGCCGGAAACCATGAAGCGTCCATCGCCGCGGTAATGGACCGTGCGCGGTGTGCCGGGCCGGTGCGCCACGTGCGCGCGCACGACCTCCCAGATGAAGAGGTTGTGCTTGTTGATCTGGCTGCCATCGTGCAGCCGGCACTCGAAGCTGGCCCAGCACTCCCGGATGCGCGGCGCCGCCACCACGTCACCTGGCGTGGTGCTCAGGCCGAAAGTGTCGAACTTGTCGATCTCCGCGCCGCTGCTGTTACCGATACGAACCACGGTATCCACGATATCGACGGTGGGCAGGTTGATGACGCATTCGCGTGAGCGCCTGGCGAGATCGAAGCTGTGGTTTTCGTTCCACAGGTAGCAGGCCCACAGCGACGGCGAGAAGCCCATCACCATGTGCCAGCCGAGCGTCATCACGTCTCGCTGGCCGCGCCAGGCGGTGCTGACGAGCACGATCGGGCCGGGTTCGAGGAAGCGGCGCACGTCCTCGACGGGAAATGGATGTTGCCGATATTGCTTCATGCCGATTCCTGCGCTGGGGTGAGGCGTCATCACATGCCGGAAGCCGTAAAGTGCCGGTGGCCGCAAGGTGATTGTCAGATGGATTTCACGCCCCCGTCATCGCGACTGGGGATGAATGGCCGCTGTCTCGCGCCTCGCGAACAGGGGAGCGCGCGCGGGATGCGCCGGGTCGTGCGCTCCCCGTGGGCACGTCGGCGCTTGCAGCATGTTTCCCGCGGGAAGGGCGCATGGAGCAGGGCGATGGATCGTTCGACCGCGGTCGTGGCGGCGCTGCCGCTGATATGGGTGTCGGGCCTGGCCTGTGCACAGGACACGGTGCAGAGCCTGCGGGCGGAAATCGCCAACGTCGAACAGACGCTGCAGTCGCTCAATGCACGGCTCGATGCCCTGGAAGGCAAGCCGCCCGCGCAGCAGGCCGTACCCGCCCCCGCATCCGCCACTGCCGGCGCGCCTGCACCTGCGGCCACGCCGGCCAACGCACCGGGCGTGTCATCGCCACCGGCCGCCGCGACCTACACGCAGGCCACGCCGCCGGGTTATCACAGCGTGCTGCCGCCGCGTGATTCGGTGGCAGATCCCTCGACCGCCGCCTCGCGCGCGGACAACACCGTCTCGCCGACCGACCCTGATCTCAAGGGCTTCTTCGCCATTCCCGGCACCGATACGATGATCCGCCTCGGCGGCTACGCCAAGCTCGATGCCATCGCCGACGCGCGCGCCGCGGGCGACCAGGAGCAGTTCATCACGTCCACCATTCCGGTCGGCAGCCCGAACCGGGACACGTCCAACTTCGAAGTGCACGCCAAGCAGACGCGCTTCAGCTTCGAGGCGCGCCGCCCGACCACGCACGGCAACCTGCGCTTCTACCTGGAGAACGATTTCTTCGGCAGCAGCGACAGCTACGAGTTCCGCCTGCGCCACGCCTACGGCCAGCTCGGCAATACCTATGCGGGCTATGGTTATTCCACTTTCATGGATGCCGACTCGCTGCCGGACACGCTCGATTTCGCCGGACCTGGCGGGGCGGCTTACCTGTTGGTGGCCGGCATGCACCACAGCTTCTCGATGGGCAAGGGCAATACCTTGACCCTGGGTGCGGAAAATCCGGAGACCGAACTCGACCCGGGCGGCAGCGATGCGGTGGGCATGGACCGGGTGCCGGACCTGAGCCTGGTGGCGCGCATGGAGCGCGACTGGGGGCACCTGCAACTGGGCGCGGTGGCGCGCAGCCTGGGCTACAACGCCGATGGCCACAAGCAGACCACTTATGGCGGCGGCCTGTCGCTCAGCGGCTCGTTCTCCTTCGCCGACCGCGAACTGCTGCTGTTCGGCCTGCTCGGCGGCAAGGGCATGAGCCGCTACACCGCCGACCTCACCGGCTCGGGCCTGGACGCGGCCATTGCCGCCGATGGCGATCTGGAAGCGCTGCCGATCTACGGTGGCTTCGTCGGCTACACGCATTACTGGTCGCAGATGTGGCGCTCCAACCTCGTCTACGGCCAGCTCTACCTCGACGGCCAGGACGTGCTGGCCGCCGATGCGTTCAAGCGCAGCCGCTACGGCGCTTTCAACCTGATCTGGAGCCCGGCGCCGTCCTGGACGATGGGCATGGAACTGCTCTACGGCCAGCTCGAGCAGCAGGACGGGCGCAGCGCGGACACGATGCGGCTGCAGGGCAGCCTGCAATACAACTTCATCAAGTGACGCCGTGCCACGGCCGTCATGGCCGCGGCCCGGCGACAACCCACGAGGAGTGATGGCCATGGCGCAGGGCAAGAAGATCGGCGTGGTGGGGGCGACCTTCCTGGTCGCGGGCAACATGATGGGCTCGGGCGTGTTCCTGCTGCCTTCCAGCCTGGCCAAGATCGGCACCGCCTCGATCTGGGGCTGGCTCGTGACCACCGCCGGCGCGCTGCTGCTGGCGTTCGTATTCGCCAAGCTCGGCAAGCTCTCGCCGCAGGCCGGCGGCCCCTACGCGTACGCGCGCGACTGGTTCGGCCCGTACATGGGCTTCCAGACCAACACCATCTACTGGTTCGCCAACTGGATCGGGAATGTCGCCATTCCCATCGCCGCGGTGGGCTACTTCAGCTACTTCTTCCCGGTGCTGTCGCAGCCGCTGGTGCGCTGCGTGGCCGTGCTGGTGCTGGTGTGGCTGCTGACCTTCGCCAACATCATCGGACCGCAATTCGTCAGCCGCGTGCAGACGCTCACCACCAGCTTCGCGCTGGTGCCGATCCTGGGCCTCGCGATCGGCGGCTGGTTCTTCTTCAAGCCGGAGCTGTTCGAGGGCGCGTACAACGTCTCCGGGCAATCGAACTTCGGCGCCATCTCCAGCGCGGCAGCCCTCACGTTGTGGGCGTTCATCGGCGTGGAATCGGCCTCGGTCACGGCCGGCGTGGTGGAGAACCCGGAGAAGAACGTCGCGCGCGCCACCCTGGCGGGGGTCGCATTGGCGGCGGTGGCCTACATCGCCAGTTCGGCGGTCATCATGGGCATGGTGCCCAATGCGGACCTGCAGACCTCCGATGCGCCGTTCGCGCTGGCCGCCGCCAACGCGGTCGGCGGGTGGGGCGGGGCGGTGGTGAGCCTGTGCGCCTTCATCGGGGCGGCCGGTTCGCTCGGCGGCTGGATCCTGCTCACCGCGCAGAGCGCCAAGGCGGCGGCCGACGACGGGCTGTTCCCGCAGCTATTCCGCAAGGCCAATGCCGACGACGTACCGGTCAAGGGCATCCTGGTCGTGGCGGTGCTGATGACGGCGGCGGTGCTGCTTACCTCCACCTCGCAAACCGCTTCGGCACAGTTCGATGTCATCACCTCGGCTGCCGTGGTACTCACGCTGCTGCCGTACATCTACTCGTGCGTGGCCTGCTACTTCGTCGTGGAGCGCTCGCATACCTGGGCGCATATCGGCACGTTCTGGGTGCTGACCAGCGTCACCGTCGTCTACTGCCTGTGGGCGGTGTTCGGCTCGGCAGGGGCGATCGTCAAGTACGCCTTCCTGTTCGTGCTCTTCATCACCGTGTTCTATCCGTTCTTCAGCGAACAACGCCGCCAGCAGCGGCAGACCGTGCTCGTCCCGCCGCGTGCCGGTTGAGCAGAACGTTCCTTCGTATCGCCTCGCGCAAGGAGAGTATCCGTGTACTTCAAGTCCCTGGATTACCCCATCGTCGTCATCGACGCCGACTACGAATCGCCACGCATCGGCGGCATCCTGATCCGCGCGCTGGTGGAGGAACTGCGGGCCAACGAGCAGCGCGTGCTGTGCGGGCTCACCCTGGAGGACGCCCAGGCCGGCGCGCGCACGTACGTGGCCGCCTCGGCGGTGTTGATCTCCATCGATGGCACCGAGGACGTCACCGGCGAGTTCCAGCGCCTGCTCGGCTTCCTGCGCGAGCAGAGCCAGCGCCGCGCCGACTTGCCGGTATTCCTCTACGGGGAGCGGCGTACCATCGAGAAGGTGCCGAGCAAGCTGCTCAAGTACGTGCACGGCTTCATCTTCCTGTTCGAGGATACCAAGAGCTTCATTGCCCGCCAGGTGATGCGTGCGGCCGAGGCCTACATGGGCAAGTTGCTGCCGCCGTTCTTCGGCGCGCTGATCCATCACGCGGCCGAATCGAACTATTCCTGGCACACGCCGGGCCACGCCGGCGGCGTGGCGTTCACCAAGTCGCCAGTGGGACGGGCCTTCCACCAGTTCTTCGGCGAGAACACGCTGCGCAGCGACCTGTCCATCTCGGTGCCCGAGCTGGGCTCGCTGCTGGACCACACCGGGCCGATCCGCGAGGCGGAGATCGAGGCGGCACGCAACTTCGGCGCCGACCATACGTTCTTCGTCACCAACGGCACTTCCACGGCCAACAAGATCGTCTGGCAGGGCACCGTGGGGCGCGGCGATGTGGTGTTCGTGGACCGCAATTGCCACAAATCGCTGATGCACTCGCTGATGATGACCGGCGGCATTCCCGTGTACTTCACCCCCAGCCGCAACGCGCACGGCATCATCGGGCCGATCAGCCTGGACCAGTTCTCGCCCGAGGCCATGGAGCAGCGCATGGCGACGCACCCGCTCGCCAGCGCGGCGCGCCAGGCCGGAGCCAAGGCGCGCATCGCGGTGGTGACCAACTCCACCTATGACGGCCTGTGCTACAACGCCGAGAAGATCGCGCGGCAGGTTGGTGGGAAGGTCGAGTTCCTGCACTTCGACGAGGCGTGGTACGGCTATGCGGCCTTCCATCCGTTCTACGAAGACCATTACGGCATGGCCAAGGGCAAGCCGCGCGAACAGGATGCGATCATCTTCACCACCCAGTCCACGCACAAGCTGCTGGCGGCGTTCTCGCAGGCGTCGATGATCCATGCGCGCGATGCCGCCGACCGCAAGCTGGACGCCGAACGCTTCAACGAGGCGTTCATGATGCACACCTCCACCAGCCCCCACTACGGCATCATCGCCTCGTGCGATGTCGCCTCGAAGATGATGGAAGGCGAAGCTGGTCGCTCGCTGGTGCAGGAAATGCATGACGAGGCCATCGCCTTCCGTCGCGCGATGTTGCACGTGCAGGATGACCTGGGCCGCGACGACTGGTGGTTCCGCGTCTGGCAGCCCGATGCCGTCGCCCGCTCGCTGGGCAAGGGCGACACCCCCGCGCCATTGGTGGCCAAGCGCGACGAGTGGTACCTGCGCCCCGACGCGCACTGGCATGGCTTCGAACAGCTGGCCGACGAGTACGTGCTGATCGACCCGATCAAGGTCACGCTGCTCACGCCGGGTCTGTCGATGGACGGCGAGATGGGCGCGCGCGGCATCCCGGCCGCCGTGCTGAGCAACTTCCTGTGGTCGCGCGGCATCACTGTGGAGAAGACGAACCTCTATTCGGTGCTGTTCCTGTTCTCGATGGGCATCACCAAGGGCAAGTGGAGCACGCTGGTGGCCGAGCTGATGGCCTTCAAGGCGCTGTACGATGCCAATGCGCCGCTGCAGAAGGCGCTGCCCGAGCTGGTGGCGTCCTATCCGGTGGCCTATACCGACGTGGGCCTGCGCGAGCTGTGCGACGACCTGCATGCGTTCAATACGGAGTTCCGCGTGGCCGAGGTGATGCGCGAGATGTACGTGGACCTGCCAGAGCCGGCGATGACCCCGGCCGACGCCTACAACCATCTCGTGCACGGACGCATCGAACGGGTGGATATCGACCAGCTGTCCGGGCGCATCGCCGGCACCATGCTGGTGCCTTATCCGCCGGGCATCCCGACGATCATGCCGGGCGAGCGTTTCGGTGCCAGCGATGAGCCGATCATCGAATCGCTGCGCATCGCCCGCGCCCAGAACGAGCGTTTCCCCGGCTTCGAATCCGACGTGCATGGCCTGATCATCGACAAGGGCGTGAACCCGCCGACCTACAAGGTCGAGGTGCTCAAGGTATGAGGCCACGGGCCGGCGCATGAGCGATACCCGCCAGGAACAGCGCATCCTCAAGGTCTCCATCGCCGCCACCGTCGGCGTGGCGGCGATCGGCTTCGTCGGCGGCTTGCTGGCGCGCTCGCAGGCCATCCTGTTCGACGGCGTCTACAGCCTGGTCGACGTGGCGCTCACGCTGGTGGCACTGGCGGTGCTGCGGCTGGTGGCGCGCCAGGACAGCCCGCGTTTCCAGTACGGCTACTGGCACCTGGAGCCGATGGTCGAGGCGCTGGGCGGGGCGATCCTCAGCCTGGCCTGCATCTACGCGCTGGCCAACGCGGTCATCGGCTTCAGCGATGGCGGTCATGAAGTGCGGTATGGCGCCGCGCTGGCGTGGGCGCTGCTGCTCACGGTGGTGGACCTGGCGATGGCCGCGTGGATCGGCCGGCATGCGCGGCGGCTGGAATCCGGGTTGCTGGCCCTGGACGCACGGGCCTGGCTGCTGACCGGGCTGATGAGCCTGGCAGTGGTGCTGGCCTTTCTGATCGCGCTGGGGCTGCACGGGGGCGCCTACGCCCGGTGGACGCCCTACATCGATCCGCTCGTGCTGTGCCTCATCAGCCTGGCGGTGCTGCCGCTGCCATTGCGCGGCGCGTGGCGGGCGATGCGCGAGGTGCTGCAAGTGGCTCCGGACGACCTCGACCGCCGCGTGCAGGAGGTGATGGCGGCCTTCGTGGCCGAGCACGGTTTCGTCGGCTTCACCAGCCATGTGGCCAAGATGGGGCGCATGCGCTTCGTCGAGATCCACATCCTCACGCGGCCGGACTACAACCCGGGCTCCATCGGCCGTGCCGACGCCCTGCGCGACCACATCGCCGCGCAGCTCGGCGCGCGCGAGGCGCAGTTCTGGCTGACCATCGACTTCACCTCCGACCCGGCCTGGACATGAGCGCCGCCGCCCCCAAGAAGATGGGCCTGGCGATGGCCACGATGCTGGTGGCCGGCAACATGATCGGCACCGGCGTGTTCCTGCTGCCGGCCAACCTCGCCACGGTGGGCAGCATCTCGGCGTACGGCTGGATCATTGCCACCGCCGGCGCGGTGGCGCTGGGGCTGGTGTTCGCCCGGCTGGGGCAGGTCGATCCGCAACCCGGCGGGCCGTATGCCTATGCGCGCGATGCGTTCGGCCCCTACATCGGGTTCGTCAGCAACTACGCGTACTGGTTCGGCAACTGGATCGGCAATGTCGCCATCGCACTGGTGGTGACGGGCTATCTCGCGCACCTGCTGCCGGCGCTGGACCCGCTGCCGGCGCGCATGGCCTTCACCCTGCTGGTGATCTGGGGCTTGAGCCTGGCCAACGCGCGCGGCGCGCGCTGGATCGGCGCGCTGGAGACCTGCACGCTGCTGCTCGCGCTGATCCCCATCCTGTTCATCGCCATCGCTGGCTGGTGGTGGTTCGATGGCGGCCTGTTCCGGGCCGGCTGGAACGTCAGCGGGCTGGGCGAGGGTGCGGCGATCTCGCGCAGTGCGTCCATCGCGCTATGGGCGTTCATGGGCGTGGAAAGCGCGGCGGTGTCGGCCGAGGTGATCGACAACCCGCGCCGCAACATCCCGCTGGCCACGCTCGGCGGCCTGGCCCTCGCGGCAGGCATCTACATCGCCTGTTCGCTGGTCATCATGGGCATGCTGCCGATGGCCGAGCTGCGCGACTCCTCCGCACCCTTCGCCGAGGCCGCGCGGGTGATGGTGGGCCCGTGGGGCGCGCTGGCGATCGCCCTGTGCGCGGTGTTCAAGTCGTTCGGCGCGCTGGGCGGGTGGATGCTGCTGGTGGGGCAATCGGCCAAGGCGGCGGCCGAGGATGGGCTGTTCCCACGGGTGTTCTGCCGGGTCAACCGCCACGGCATGCCGGGCGCGGGGCTGATGATCGTGGCGGCACTGATGAGCGCGCTGCTGCTGGTGACCGCTTCGCCCACGCTGTCCCACCAGTTCGACCAGCTCACCAACATCGCGGTGCTGCTGACGATCATCCCGTACCTGTTCTCGGCCGGTGCGCTGATCTGGAACAGCCTGGCGCGCAACGAACGCGGCGGGCCGCTGTGGCTGGCGATGGTGGCCGGTGGCGCGGCGATCCTCTATTGCCTGTACGCGCTGCTGGGCGCCGAACCGCAGCTGCTGGCCTATGCCACGGTGGCGATGCTGTTCAGCGCGGCGCTGTACCCGTTCTTCATGCGCCGGATGCGCGAGGTGGCCGCAACGCGCGGGGCCACGCCGGCCAAGCTCCCGGCCGCCTGACGCTACGCTCCCGCGCACCGCAGGCGCGGCCTCAGCCGCGACGCGACCCACCCTCAGTCCAGCACATGCACCGCTTCGGCGATGCGCCGCACTTCCTCTTCGCGGTGGCTGACGTACAGCATCGGCAACGCCAGCTCATCGCGCACCCGCTGCAGGTAGGGGATCAACTCCTCGCGCCGCGCCGCATCCAGCGCTGAAAGCGGCTCATCGAGCAGCAGCAACGCCGGCTGCGACAACAGCGCCCGACCGATCGCCACGCGCTGCGCCTCGCCCCCGGACAGATGCCGTGGCCGCCGTTGCAGCAACGCACCGATGCCCAGTAGCGCGACGATGTCGTCGAACGCGAACCGCGCCTGCGCCTGGCCGCCGTGGCGCCCATAGCGCAGGTTCGCGGCCACATCCAGGTGCGGGAACAGCCGCGCGTCCTGGAAGACATAACCGATGCGCCGCCTGTGCGCCGGCACATCCACCCGCGCCGCCGCGTCGAACAGCACGCGGTCATCCACCACGATGCGCCCGGCCTGCGGCCGCAGCAGCCCGGCGATGGCGTTGAGCACGCTGGTCTTGCCCGCCCCCGATGGCCCGACCAGCGCGACCACGCGCGCGGTTTCCTCGATCCGCACATGGCGCCGGTAATCCCCGCGGCGCAGTTCGATATCCACCGACAGCATCAGCGCTCCTGCAACACGCGCTGGCGACGCACCAGCCATTCGGAGAGCAGCAGCGCCAACAGCGAGATCACGAAGGCCACCGCGGTCAGCCGCCAGATGCCGGCTTCACCGCCAGGGACCTGCAGCAGGCCGTAGATCGCCGCCGAGAGCGTCTGTGTCTGCCCGGGAATATTGGAAACGAAGGTGATCGTCGCGCCGAACTCGCCCAGCGCCTTGGCGAAGGCGAGCACCGCGCCGGCCACCAGCCCGGGCCAGGCCAGTGGCAAGGTCACGGTGAAGAACACCCGCCAGGGCGCGGCGCCGAGCGTGGCCGCTGCCGCTTCCAGCCGTCGGTCGGTGGCCTCGATGGACAGGCGGATCGCGCGCACCATCAACGGGAAGCCCATCACCGCGCAGGCCAGCGCGGCGCCGGTCCAACGGAACGCCAACTGGATGCCCAGGGTTTCGCGCAGCCACTGGCCGAGCACGCCCTGGTTGCCGAAGGCGATCAGCAGCACGTAGCCGGTGACCACTGGCGGCATCACCAATGGCAGCAGCAACAGCGCATCGAACAACGCCTTGCCGGGGAATTCGCGCCTGGCCAGCAGCCAGCCACAGGCCACGCCGAGCGGCAGGCTCGCTACCGCCGCCACCAGCGCGACCTTCACGCTCAGCACGATGGCGGTGATTTCCTCCGGCGAGAACGCAGGCACCATGGACTCAGGGCGCCAGGCTGAAACCACGGCGGCGGAAGATGTCCTTCGCAGCCGGCCCCTGCAGCCACTGCACGAAGGCGCGTGCCTGCGGCGAGGCCTTGGCCAGCGGTGCTACCGGATACACGATCGGCGGATGGCTGGTGGCCGGGAACGTGCCGACCACCTTCACCTTCGGCTCGGCCTGCGCGTCGGAACCGTAGACGATGCCCAGCGGTGCCTCGCCGCGCGAGACCAGCATCAACGCCGCGCGGACGCTTTCGGCCTCGGCCAGGCGCGGGGAGAGCGCGTCCCACTGCCCCAGTGCCTCCAGTGAGGCGCGCGCGTACTTGCCGGCGGGCACCGTGGCGGTCTGACCGACGGCCAGGCGGCCATCCGTGCCCAGCGCGCGGGCGATCGCGCCAGGCGTGGCCGGGTCGACCGGGCCGGTACCGGCATGGGCGGGCGCCACCAGCACCAGCGTGTTGCCGAGCAGGTTGTGGCGATCCGCACCACGCACCAGATCGCGCTGCTGCAGGTAGTCCATCCATTCCAGGTCGGCGGAGAAGAACACCTCGGCCGGCGCACCCTGTTCGATCTGCCGTGCCAGCGTCGAGCTGGCCGCATAGGAGGTGGTGACCGCCACGCCGGTGGCCTTCTGGTAGGCGGCGGCGGCCTCGTCCATCGATTCCTTCAGGCTGGCCGCAGCGAATACCGTGACGGTGCCGGCGGGCACCTGCGCCTGCGCCATCACGGGCAGCGCGAGCACCAGCAGCGAACAGAGCAGGCGGGAAAAGTGCTTCATGCAAGGCTCCGGTGGGACGACGCCTGGATCATACCGACCCTGGGTGCGGTCGCCATGACCTACAGCGGCAGCAGGTCTTCGTAGCGGCCGCCCTGCAGGTTGGCTTTCACTGCGGGGCCCATCAGCTTGGGCTCGGCGAGCGTGGCATCGCGCGCCCGTCGGCGGGCGACGAAATCGTCCTGCGCCACGCCGTGCTGCACGTGGATGTTCTCGCGCTGCTGGTCGGCCACGCAGGTGGCGTGCGCGAGCGCGCGGCCGTTGGGGCCGTAATCGTGGCAGACGAACATGCGCGTATCGCCGGGCAGCGCGAACAGGCGCTGGATCGAGGTAAACAGCTGCTTCGCGTCACCGCCGGGGAAATCGCAGCGGGCGGTGCCGCCGTCGGGCATGAAGATCGAATCGCCGGGGAACAGCGCATCGCCGACGAGGTAGGCCACGCTGTCGGGCGTGTGCCCGGGCACGGCGATCACGCGCACCTCGAGCGAGCCGAGCGCGAAGCGTTCGTCGTCGGCGAACAGCGCGTCGAACTGCGAACCGTCGGCACGGAAATCGGCCGGCAGCCGGTAGCGCGGCGCGAACGCCTGCTGCACCTGCACGATGCCCGCGCCGATGCCCAGCCGCGCCTGCGGCCACGCCTGGCGCAGCCATTGCGCGGCCGACACGTGGTCTGCATGGGCATGGGTTTCCAGCAGCCAGCGCACCTGCCAGCCGCGTGCGGCCGCCGTATCGACCAGTGCCTGTGCCGGCGCGGTGCCGACCTGGCCGGTGGCGGGATCGAAATCCAGCGCCGGATCGATCACCGCCGCCTCGCCGCTGAGCGGGTCGGCGACGAGGTAGCTGAAGGTGTTGCTCGGTGCGTGCAGGAAGGGCAGGACGTCAGGACGCATGGGCGGCACCTCGGCGGTGGATCAGGGCGTGTCGAGGGCGGCGTTGAGGATCGCCGCCAGGCGGTCGCCCGCCTGTCGCAGCGCTGCCTCGGCCATCGGCCGGTACTGCGCCACGTAGCCCTCGGGCAGGACGTGCCTGGCAGGGTACACACCCGGCGCGATGGCGACGCGGCACGACGCCTGCGCCCACGCCACCGCGTCCGGCGGCAGCACCGGCGTGGTGGCCGGCGTGGCGGGGAGCTGGAGCAGCTGCGCGAGGTAGTCGTCGTCGCTGAGGTGGCGGTCGTAGAGCATCCCGCTGTCCCACAGCGAATGCAGGTTGGTGCCCTTGCCGTTGAACTGCAGCTGGAAATCGTTGCCGCCCTTGTCGTTCGCGTAACCGGCGTGCATGGGCTGGTGGATGTCGCCGACGAAGTGGACGACGAACTTCAGTGCCTGCCGGCGCGCTTCGAGCGGCTGGTGGCGGTCGGCGAGCAACGTGATCTGCTTCTGCAAAGCCTCGATGACGCAGTTGCCATCCGGGCAGTCGGCGGGCGGGTCATAGGCGCAGTCATGCTCGCCCAGGTTGACGTAGTGCCAGCGGCTGCTCTTTTTGCCGAGGTCGGGGTCGTGTTCGCGCAGTTCGTCCGCCCAGGAGGCAATGCCGGCGAGGGTGGGGTTGGGTTCGCCCGCGAGCAGGGTGTCGATCTGCTTTTTCGCCTGGGGGGTGAGTTCGGTTTCGGCCACGCGGGCCACGAGGCGGTGGCCTTGGCCGCCCCAGGCGTGGGCGAGGGGTGTGTGGAGGGCGAAGAGGGTGGCGAGGAGGAGGGTGAGGAGGAGGGTGAGGGTCGGGGGCGGGAAGCGGAATCGGATCATGGGATGGATTGTATCGGCCGTCGATTGCGTCCTTATGTGCTGAAAGTGGGCGGAACTTTTTTGTGGGGGCTGGGTTGTGGGTTGTCGGGCGGTTGGATGCGTTGGCTTGCGGTGCGGGCGCCGCCCTGCCGGGTTGGGGCGTCACGGCTCGGGCGAACGTCCTGTTCGACTCGCCGCACGCGGGCCATGCATGGCCCGCTGACGCCCCTACCCGCCAGGGCGGCGCTAGGCGCTTCATCTCTCACGCTTCGATCAGGTCTCACGCTTCGATCAGGGAAGCGCCCGAAGGGGATGGTGGGAAGAGCAAAAGCAAAAGCCGTCTTCTCCAGCATTCCCTCTGGGGACGAGAGGGTTTCCTGTGTCATCCGGTCGAGGTGATCTGGAGGGT
>Ga0310344_10001278_pt1 | contig 19312 bp, 15 predicted proteins | sample HC15DNA20200_MG_FD_203801 | JGI IMG/M metagenome (GOLD analysis project Ga0310344, IMG submission 203801) | Marine microbial communities from station ALOHA, North Pacific Subtropical Gyre - HC15-DNA-20-200_MG | ecosystem: Environmental > Aquatic > Marine > Oceanic | place: Pacific Ocean: North... | reverse complement strand
CGTCCAACATGAACCTAAACGACACAGGAAACCTTGCGTCACCAGTGATGAGCATCATGGTCGTCGCTGACGGTTCGTGGGATGTTCGTGAAAACGTTGACCTCGATCCGAACCTCACCAAACCAGGAGGAGTTGGCTGAATCGGATGAGTTGCCGATAGTTGACTTATAGAGGACACCAATAGTCAAAAATTGTACGGTCGGATGACCGTCAAATCTAGAAAGTTTGATAAAGAAGGGGCGGGGCCATTCGGCCCCGCCCCTTCTTTACAAATTCGAATAATCTAGAATTCCCCGGAGTCACGAGGAAGTGAATAATTGAGAGCAATTGCCAAACGACGTTCTGCGAGACGCATTTCTCGCGTTGACCAGTTTCTCACACTCGTGAGGGTCTTCCTCATCGGAATTATCATTGTCGGCTTGTTGGCTTTTGTAGCACAACAGATTTTGCCTGATAATCCTTTTGCACGTTGGCGTAACCCGGATGCTATGGGTTTAACGGGTGATCAGTTCAAAGGCTTACTCATGTCGGGGCTTTCGCAGGGGGCTATGTATGGCTTGATTGCCCTGGGATATTCCATGGTTTACGGGGTATTGGGCTTTATTAACTTTGCCCATGGAGAAGTGTTTATGGTTGGAGCAATGACTGGTTTCATTGCGTCAGAGAAATTTAATGCAAATGGTATGTGGGAGAGTAATTTTGCGCTCTGTCTGGTTCTGATTGTGTTTCTTGCGGTTTTCGTATCGACGATTACTGCTGTACTTATGGAGAGAGTGGCATACCGTCCTCTTCGTAATTCGCCGCGGCTGATTCCACTTATCACTTCAATCGGTATTTCGTTTTTTATTCAAAATGCTGTCATGGGTCTATTTGGTCCTGCGACGAAGAGCTATCCTCGCCTACCTGAATGGCTTTCCAAGCAGCGATCCATACTTACTTTTGAAATCGCTGGCACTAAGATTCTCGTTCTTTTAGTTGCTTGTATCTCCATGGTTGTCCTTTGGTATCTCGTAGAGCGTACGAAAACTGGCAAGGCCATGAGAGCAGTAGCAGAAGACAAGGAAATTGCTGCCCTTATGGGGATCAATGTGAATCGTATCATTGTCACTACTTTTGCTGTTGGGGGAGCAATGGCCGGAGTGGCCGGAATTCTTTGGGGTTTGCTCTTCCGAAGTGTCACCCATATGACCGGCTTCTTGCCCGGTATCAAGGCTTTCACTGCCGCGGTAGTGGGTGGTATAGGAAATCTGGGTGGAGCGATGGCGGGAGGTATCGCACTTGGGTCCGCGGAATCGGTGGCGCCGCTAGTGATACTCGAACCTTTAGGTGTCCCCGGAGTTTCGCAGCTGAAGGATGCCGTAGCGTTTACAGTTTTGGTCATCGTGCTCCTGTTCAAGCCGACAGGCCTATTCGGTGAACGGCTTGCAGCAGAGGATCGGGCATGAATACTTCGACTAGCTTGCTAAAGCCAATCCAAACTGTTGGTCTTGAATGGAGACGTGTTGGAAAATGGGGAAGCCTGTGTGGTTTAGCAATGGTTCTCACATCCCTGATTGGAATGCCAGTAGGTCTTGATGGGCGAATACTGATCGAGGGTCGATTGAGCCTTGGATATCTTTCATTAATTTGGCTGCCACTTGTATTTGGTTATGTGGTCCCCAAACGAATTGAGCTTGAAGGCGTAGAAAGTACTACTTATGGTCTCCAAGATTTATTGGCAGGGCTCTGTACGGGGCTTGTAGCTGCGCTAGGTCCGATAGTTCTTATTTTTGGGATAAATAATTTTAATTTGAGAAAGCCCTTAATCAATTGGAGCCCTAAACTTTTCGATCTTCTCACGCACGGTCGTGGAATCGGTACTGGTGTAATCGGGTGGTTAGTAGTATGCGGTTTACTTGGATTTGCTGGGGGAGCTATTCATCTCATCTCCGGCAGGATGCGCCGAATCTTTATCTCTGTGATATTTGGATTGTTGTTTATCTCAATACTTGAAAGTGCTATCACAGATTTGTCCGAGGGCTTTGGCCTTGAGTCGCTAACGGACAGGCTTTATGCAAAGCGAGGAGGTTTGACTGGTGGCTCTTCACTTGTCCTAGCAGCCATTTTGGGTTCACTGTCGTTCTTACTTAAGGGACGGGTTAAGAGAGTGACATCTCGTTACAAAGATATGGATGGGGTCCAGCGTCAGAGCGTCTCGCTGGCACTGATCGCAGTAATCGTGGCTTTATCTATTGTGCTTCCGATATTTCTCGGAACCATTATGAACGAGTTGCTTGCCAACGTGGGACTGTTCCTCTTACTAGCCCTTGGACTTAACATAGTCGTTGGTTTGGCAGGAATTCTCGATCTTGGCTATGTCGCCTTTTTCGCTGTTGGTGGTTACACCACGGCTGTATTGACATCACCGGAGTCGCCTTGGTTTGCTCCAGAACTTCACTTCGGGATTGTTTTAATTATTGTCGTTGTCATAGCCGGAATGACTGGTCTAGTTATTGGTGCTCCAGTAATTCGAATGCGGGGTGATTATCTCGCCATTGTGACATTGGGTTTTGGGGAGATTATTCGTTTATTGTTTCTCTCAGACTGGCTGAAACCATATTTCGGTGGCGCCCAAGGAATTACCAATGTTCCTCCTGTAAACCTTGGTTTGGCGGTGGTAAAGGGCACAGATCCAAGATCTGTGTTTTACCTGGTACTTGTCTTCTGTCTTCTAGCCATTTATGTTTCTTGGCGTTTGCAGGGCTCACGCTTAGGCCGGGCGTGGATGGCAATACGAGAAGACGAACAGGTTGCCGAGGCAATGGGGATCAATACCGTCAACACGAAGCTTATGGCCTTCGTTGTTGGTGCTGTCTTAGCTTCCTTCAGTGGTGCAATATTGGCTGCCAAAGTTGGTTCGGTTTTCCCAAACAGCTTTATGATCCTCGTTTCAATAATCATCCTTGTGGTTGTGATAGTCGGAGGTATGGGAAATATTGCGGGTGTTTTAGTTGGCTCCTTCGTACTAATTGGAATACTGGGGGGACCACGACAGCCAGGTCTCCTTCAGGAGTTTCAGTCTTTCAAACTATTGATTTACGGTGCCCTACTGGTGTTTATGATGCTGAAACGACCTGAGGGATTGGTGCCTAGTGCTCGACGAAGCCAGGAACTTCACCAGGAAGAATTTCTTCAGGATGCGTGGCTCGGAGACGAAGAGGAAAACGAAGAATCGCCTAGCGCTCAAGGACTGTTGGCAGCGAATGTAGTCGAGGATGAAGAAGATAACTCCCTATGAATCATTTGCTTGAGATCTTCGATTTGAAAGTGACATTTGGTGGCTTGGACGCTTTATCTGGATTGAATTTTTATGTAGATGAGGGCGAAATTGTTAGTGTGATTGGACCAAATGGAGCCGGAAAGACAACCTTTTTCAATACGATCTCTGGGCTGATCCAGCCCGTCGAAGGTGACATCCATTTCGAGCAGGAATCAATTATCGGTCTTGACCCTCACCAGGTTACGAACCTTGGCATTGCTCGAACATTCCAGAATGTTCGACTATTTCCGAACATGACCATCCTCGAAAATGTAATGGTGAGTCAACATTGTCGGACTCGGCAACTCATTTTTGGGGCGCTTTTTCAGACACCTGCGTTTAAACAGGAGGAACGTGATATTCGTGAACGTGCTCTAGAAACACTCTCATTTTTTGGCTCTCGCCTTATTGGCTACCGGCTAGAACAACCTGCATTTGTACTGTCTTACGCCAATCGCCGACGTCTCGAAATCGCTCGTGCCATGGCTACCCAACCGCGACTTTTGCTTCTTGATGAGCCAGTTGCAGGAATGAACCCAAGGGAAACCGCAGAGTTGACCGGACTAATCAGCCGTCTGCGTTCCGAGTGGGGATTTACAATTGTCATGATTGAACACGATATGAGAGTGGTTCGTGATGTATCAGATCGGGTAGTTGTTCTTGATCACGGGATTCCTATTGCCCAAGGAACTTATGATGAAGTTTCCAGTAACGCTGATGTAATCGAGGCATATTTAGGCCGACCAGTCGAGACGCAAACATGAACACCTCAGCGAACGCACTACTCGAATTTCGGGGGGTAAATACCCACTACGGAGCAGTTCACATTCTTAAAGACGTCAATTTGTCTATCTATCCGGGAGAGTTGGTATGTCTTCTAGGGGGGAATGCCAGCGGTAAGACTACAACTCTTAAGACTTTGCTTGGAATGGTTATACCGACGTCGGGTGAAGTGGTATTGGATGGAGAAGTTGTGAATCAGCAGCCGATCAGCTACCGAGTTGCAAATGGAGTAACCATGGTTCCGGAGAACAGACGTCTTTTTAAACGTCTTTCGGTAAAGGAAAATCTGGTTCTTGGGGCGTATTTACGAAACAACAAGGAGGAGATTGAGGAAGATCTTGAATATGTCTACCGCCTATTTCCTCGGGTCAAAGAACGCCTTAATCAAAAGTCGGGAACTCTTTCGGGGGGAGAGCAACAAATGGTTGCCATCGGTCGGGCACTGATGTCTCGGCCTAAAGTTCTCTTAATGGATGAGCCATCCATGGGACTTGCACCAGCTTTAGTCCAACAGAATTTTGAATTGATTCAGAAAATCAATCAAGAGGGAATGTCGATTTTTATGGTTGAACAGAATGCAAACATGGCTCTCTCCATCGCCGATCGAGGCTGGGTGTTACAGACTGGAATGGTCGTGCTTGATGATACTGCAGAGGCCCTCCTTTCTAATCCGGAGATGCGGTCTGCATACCTAGGTGAGTCCTAGCTCGTTTTCATCTCTACGCGGCGGTTCACTAGGATCAGATGATGGGTTTTCCCAGACAGGGTTTTCCTCTGTGGATCGTCAGCACCCTAGCGGGATAGGTCGAGATATGTAGGCACTCAAAAGATCGGTGCGTGATATGTCATATATACTTACAGGAATCGGGTCATTCTATGTAGCCTTGAGTTTTGTCATTGGTGATATCCGATGGGTCACGCAATAGTGGGTTCCCAAACCCACCTCCGCCTGGAAGCTCCAGCACTAGTTTACGTCCACCTGGTATTCGTTGTTTTCCCTTCGCATTCAGCTTTGTGCCATTATCTAACATCACGGTACCGGGGGCTCCGTCGTCGCCGCCTTGTCGGCCACGAGCTGGATTAGATACTCGATCGAACATACAATTGAAATCGAAGTAGTAACCGTCGGCTGGTCCAAGTTCGATGACTTGTCCAAGTCCGCCTCGGTGTAGTCCATCGCCACCAGAGTCGGGGCGTAACTCCTTGCGCCAGATGATGATCGGACCGGATTGTTCGGTTGCTTCTACCGACATAGTTCGAACGCCACTAGGGAAGGCAGTTGCGTTGAGACCATCGAGGTGAGGCCGGGCTCCAGTACCTCCGCTATTGAACATTAGTATTTCTCGGGGTGGCAGTTGATTAGTCGGGTCACAGGTACGGGCGCTTACGTGGAAGTTCCAAAGGGCTCCAGATCCCTCGGCGGGAATCAGATCTGGAAGTGCTTGTGCGATAGCACCAAGGCAAAGGTCTGTGACGAAATGACCGATCACATGTCTTACAGAAACAGGATCAGGATGTTGGGCGTTGAGGATACAGTTGGTCGGAGCGCTCACCGTGAAGGGTTCAAGTGAAGCATGGTTGTTTGGCATTCCGGGGGCAAAAACAACAAGCATCGCATATGTTAGATACGCACGGGCGTAGACGAGGGGAACATTAATACCGTAGAGACACGCTGGTGAAGAACCGGCGAAGTTTGCGTGGATTCCGCTAGCGCTTGAAGTGAGGGTGACACAGAGGTTGAGAGTGTCGTTGTAGCCGTCTACTTGCATTGTGTTGGAGTAACTGCCATGTGGAAGTGCTTCTATTGAAGCCAATGTTGCCGAACGGGTTCGATCGAAGATGAATGCGGCTATCTCCTCAAGTCCTCCCAGTTCAAACTCATCTAGCGTTTGATGAAGTCGTTCAGCACCGGTTCTGTTGCAGGCTACGAGAGAATGAAGATCCCCTATAACTTGATCCGTTTCGCGAACATTATGTTTGATTATGGCGAGTAGATTCTGATTGAGCCTGCCACGTTCAACCAGCCTCATGATTGGAATGAGAAGGCCTTCTTCATAAACATCTTTGGAGTCCGGACCGAAGCCGGTTCCACCGATATCAACTACGTGGGCGGTGCAGGCAAAGAAACCTATGAGATTGTTATTTCGAAATACTGGCGTTACCACTGTGAAATCATGTAAGTGGCCTGTCCCTTTCCACGGGTCATTTGTGACATAAGCGTCGTCCTCGAACATCTCGGCTTTTCCAATGGAATCAATAAAGTTTCCGACTGCAGCAGCCATAGTGTTGACGTGCCCTGGAGTCCCAGTTACGGCCTGGCAGAGCATTCGCCCTTGTGCATCGAACACACCGGCTGACAAATCTCCAGCTTCACGAACGCTGGTGCTGAAGGCGATACGTACAAGTGTGAGAGCTTGTTCTTCCACGATTGACATTAGTCGGGTCCACATCACTTGGAGGCGTAGGTCTTTCATAGCCTCGATCTTCCGGATGCGATTGCACTGAGTAGAAGACATCCGTCCAGCTGGAGGATTGCCTCGTAACCGGAGGGGACCCAGACAGAAGTTTGTGATTCCACGATGAGGGCAGGTCCACGCACAAGATCCCTGGGGTTCAGTATGTCACGTTCGACAACGACAGCTTTGACAAAATCGCCGATTGCAGAGTCGTAAATCTGACGGTACTGGTTTACAAGAATCTCGTTTCCCGATTTGATCTGGCTTACATATCTGACGGCTGGACGCAACGTGGAGACCTTGACTGTCCAGCTGAGAACTTCTATGCGTACGCCTTCAATTACTCGTCCGAATAATTCAGTGTAGGTAGTTTGGAAACGCTGGATTAGATCGTCGGAAGCCCCTGTTTCAAAAGAATGATCTTCTAACTTGACTGGTATTTCCCAACCTTGTCCGGAATAGCGCATGAACGCTGTGCGCTCAATTTCAAGATGTTCGGAGCTATTTCGGACAGCGTTTAGCACAAAAGAGGTGGCTTCAGTCTCCAGAGTTTTCAGCATCCTGTCCACCACATTCCAATCCAAATTATCTAGTTCGGCGTAATGGCTGCGAATAGCTTCATAGGTAAAAGGAGCGCGTAGAAATCCGATAGCTGATCCAACCCCGGCCCCTGGAGGAATCAAGATCTGTCTGATATTTAGTTTTTCGCTAAGTCTTGCTGCATGGAGAGGTGCTGCTCCTCCGAACGCCACCATCGTGAAGGCACCTACGTCCTTACCGTTTTCAATAGCATGAGCCCGGGCTGCATTGGCCATGTTCTCATCGACCACTTCTGTTACACCTATTGCGCCTGCTTCGGCACTGAGATTTAGTCGAGATCCGATGTCATCTAAGAGGGCCTTATTGGCAGCTTCTGGTGAGAGCTGGATTGTATTTGCTCGAAAGGTATCGGATGCAAGACGTCCAAGTGTCAAGTCTGCGTCAGATACAGTCGGTTTGGTACCTCCAAGCTGATAACACGCTGGTCCTGGTTCCGAGCCTGCGCTACGAGGTCCAACCCGTATTTGTCCCAAAGCATCAACTGAGGCAATAGAGCCTCCGCCAGCTCCAATCTCAATCATTTCGATTACAGGAATAGAGATTGGCATTCCACTACCTTTTGCAAAACGATGGGTTCGTGCAACTTCAAATGTGTTAGCAGTTTTTGGTGTTCCGTTTTCGATCAGACAGATTTTGGCAGTTGTGCCACCCATGTCGTAGGAAAGAACTGTGTCGAGGTTGTACCGTTCCGCGAGGTGAGCAGAAAAAATAGCGCCGCCTGCAGGACCTGATTCGACCAGTCTGATAGGGAAGCGTACGGCATTGTCGAGACTGAGTAGGCCACCTCCAGAGTGGATTAGATAGACCGGACAGGAGGCTCCGGAAGTTTGCAGTCCAGATTCTAGACGCCGGAGGTAACCCGCCATGAGGGGCTGGAGATAAGCATTCGCACACACGGTGTTGAAACGCTCAAATTCCCGCATCTGAGGTGCTACATCTGAGGAGATTGAAATCGGAGTGTTAGGAAGATATCTGGCTATGACTTCCCGAAGGCGCTGCTCATGGATGTCATTTCGATAAGCATGCAGCAGACCGATTGCTACAGCTTCGTAGGGACCTTCAGGTGTTCCTGTAGCAAGTCGCTCAGCTAGCTGTGTAGCTTCATCTTCGTCAAAGGGCACAATTACTACGCCATTAGCGTCAATGCGCTCTTTGATGACATGACGGTCTTTTCTCTCCACGAGTGGCGCAGGAAGAATGATGTTGAGGTCGTATTGTTCGAAGCGGCTCTCTGTTCGCATTTCGACGACGTCCCGGAAGCCTTCCGTTGTTATAAATGCTGTTAGTGCTCCAGTACGTCCAATAAGGGCGTTGGTGGCCAATGTGGTTCCGTGTATGAAGGTGTCGATATCTGTCCAATTCGTTTGTGCTTCCAGCAAAACTTGTCGGATTCCTTCGAACACTCCTTTCTCAGGTTCCTTATTGTCGGTAAGTACCTTGGCCGAGAACATTCCGCTTGTATTTTCCAGGACGACATCGGTAAATGTTCCGCCTATATCGGATCCAATTCGCACGACCCCAAAAACCTCAGTCCGAATTATGAAGGCTGGCGGTTGACGGAAAACTGCTTGGTGGCATTATGTCTGTGCTTGCAGAACGCTGTTGCGCAAGCATTCCACCATCAACGGTGAGAGTGACCCCAGTAATGTAACGAGCGTCATCGGAAGCTAGGAAGAGGGCCGGGCCTGCGATGTCGTCTGGTTCTCCGATTCGTCCCAGTGGAATATTATCTTCACGCAAACGTCGGGATTCTTCACCTAGCCCCTGAGTATCAATGGCCCCAGGGACGAGTGCACAAACACGTATTCCGTAGGGTCCGAGGTCAAGAGCCATGGCTCTAGTGAGCGCTTCGATACCACCTTTTGATGCGTCATATGCCGAAAAGGATCGGTGGGCTCGAGTAGCTCCACCAGACGACATGTGGATAATCGTTCCGTAGCCTTGTTTCGCCATTATTTTGGCGGCCTGTTGTGAGGTGAGAAAGTGTCCTGTGAGATTAACATCGATGATCTTGCGCCACCAGGTCTCGTCTGCTTCGAGAAAATGCAACATAGGGCTAACAAGGCCAGCGTTGTTGATGAGGATGTCGAGGCTGCCCCACTTGTCCATTACGTACGTGAACATGGCGGTCACTTGGGTGTGATCGGCAACATCCGCAGGTACCGGGGCTGCAGAACCTCCAGCGGAGGTGATGGTATTGGCGACGCGGGTAGCAGTTTCGGCGTCGATGTCATTTACTGCGACCGTTGCACCAACCTTGCCGAATCGTTCAGCAATAGAGCGTCCGATACCTCGGCCCGCTCCAGTTACAATCACTACGCTCTCTTGCAGTGATTTTGCCATGTCGATGCTTTCTCTAACGTTCTTGTATTTGATTGTTTACTTTGAATTGGGCAGGATAGCTTCCTCATTCGTCTTAGGGCTAACGTCGGATACTTTGTATCTTCAGATGAGTAATGCCGTACCGACTACCGTCAGACCTGCCCCTAACCAGGCTCCGCGTTTTGGAGCCTGTCGAGTCTTCATCCATAGGAGTGGAAGAATGACCACAGGTGTTGTCCCAGACAAGATCGCAGCGATTCCTGTGTCACCGTTATCTAAGGCATAAAGCAGCAGAGTCATACCTACAACCATCGCGAGTAAGGCGCTAATAGCGAATCGCCAATGGTCGGATTGCTGTATTGCTTCTTTGGGGAACGAGTCAGAGAGTAGGTCAGTTGGCCGTGCCAAAAGCCACATCACGATCGTGGCGAGGATGACGCGTGTGGCAGCTACGGCAATTGTGTCGGCACCACCATCGAGAACTGGTTTAGCAGCAAGAATTCCGAGTGCTTGTCCGATTGCACCGATTATGGCCCATGCTGATCCGATAATGAGACGTCCATCGATGTGCTCATAGACATCGGATGGATTGACTTGGCCTGAGCCGAAATTGATAGCAAGCATGATGCCGACGACTGCAAGGACAGCTCCGAAAAAAGACCAGGCTGTAAATGCTTCATTGAAAAGCAGTACTCCGCCGATTGCCGCGATCGGTGTATTCGTAGCGAACAAAACGGAGGTACGGCGTGGCCCAATTCGAGCCATGGAGACAAAAAGGGCGGTATCACCTATAAATATTCCGATGATTCCTGAGAGGGTTAGAAGGCCTAAATCATTGCTTTCAAGACTTGACCATGAATTTCGCAGAGTGGCCCAAAGAACGAGCATGCCACAGACCCAAAGCATCCGGATTCGGCACCACCGTGTGCCACCTATCCGCCGTACAGGTTCTGCCGCAACAAGACTTGAGCACGCCCAAGAGGCTGCAGCCAGGAGAGCAGCAATTTGGTAAGGCATAAGTGAAGTTTCACCGGTGAGGACAGAGTGGACAAATCGGTCTTTGTGGATTGCATGTTGATGTGTAGATACTCGATATCGATAAATAAGGCAGATGGTTTGTTAGCTATGGATGGGATTCTTGGCCATCGACTGGTCAAAAACTGCCTTGATTATTTTTGGTTATGAAGATTCGGATTACCGTAGGTTCGGTTCAAGTATTAACACTCTCCTAGTAGACGAGATGTGACAATATGACGAAGCTTGTTCGTATCATCTGAGGAACCTCCATCAGGCTAGTGAGGGGTTAGTGTGAGCCGAACAACTTCGTAAAACAGTCGATTAGTTCGTCGACTATGGGATCGTCGATACCCAAATGAGTAACGAACCTCATGGTCGGTTTCCAAAAACAGGCAGCAAATCCCTGCAACTGAAGGTTTTTCACTAGCTCGTCGTGGCGTTCTGGTGATGGTGTCACCCAGACCATATTGGTGTCATGAATGACTGCCAAGGAATCGATCTGTTTGAGGCCAGAGGCAAGTCGGTCTGCCCTGAGTCGGTCCTCAGTAAGACGTTCCAGATTATGTTCCAAGGCGTACAGGCCCGCTGCAGCTAAGTGGCCAGTTTGTCTCATACCTCCACCTAGCATTTTTCTTGCCCGAGAGGCTCGATCGATAATTTGGCGACTACTTGCAAGCATTGTGCCTGCGGGGGCGCCTAACCCTTTAGAGAGGCAGAGCGATACCGAATCGACGCCCTCAAGAAATCGATCAATCTTCACGTTACAAGCCTCTGCAGCGTTGAAGAGTCGTGCTCCATCAAGATGTACAGCAATACCGCATTCTCGCGCCGTGGTGGTCAGCATGGCTAAATGATCAACGGGTTGTACGAATCCGTTGACTGTATTCTCGAGGCATAAGAGTCGAGAAATTGGGTGATGTGGATCGGGTTCGCGGATAGCGGAACGGACTGCCTCAGGGGTGATTGAACCTCTCTCGTTAACTTCGATGGGCCAAGGTGAAACACCCCCGGTGATGGCTGACCCAGCTGCCTCATTCAAGAATATGTGGTAGTTCTTGCCGACGATGAATTCGTCGCCACGTTCACAGTGAGCAAGTACAGCCGAGAGGTTGCTCTGGGTTCCAGAGGTAAGGAATAGAGAAGCTTCTTTTCCCGTTAGTTCTGCGACATAGTCCTGTAGCTCGTTGACGGTCGGGTCTTCTCCATAGACATCATCACCGACCATGGCGTTAGCCATAGCTTCTCGCATACCTTGGTCTGCAATCGTCACAGTATCGCTACGAAAGTCGCCTCGGATAGGACTCTTTGTGTCTCTACGGTTCATTAAATCAACGCTAGCGGCGTCAACTCATTACAGGGAAGAGCAGCGGCTTAGTATCTTCGATTATGGTGCTGGATCGAAGTTAAGATTCGGTAGCGGCTATGGCAAGGTATGTAGAGTCAAACGGACCTTACTCCGGAGTCATAGTGTCGTCAGGAAGTGAATGAGACCTATGTCTAACCAAGTGTATGACTTTGTTGTGGTCGGAGGTGGGTCTGCTGGTTGCGTCTTGGCAAATCGGCTCAGTAGTAATCCGTCGACTCGAGTACTTCTTCTTGAAGCTGGCCGAATGGACTGGCGGTGGGATGTTGTTATCCATATGCCTGCTGCTTTGTCTATGGGTATAGGAAGCCGGTTTTATGACTGGCGGTACGAATCTGAGCCGGAGCCATACATGAATGGACGACGTATATATCACGCTCGGGGAAAGGTCGTCGGTGGTTCGTCGAGCATTAATGGCATGATTTTCCAACGCGGTAATCCTATGGACTTCGAACGTTGGTCCACCACACCAGGGTGTGAAGCCTGGGATTGGGCGCATTGTCTTCCATACTTTAGAAAGATGGAGACCTGTCTAACTGGCGAGGACGAATGGAGAGGAGGGGATGGCCCACTTAAGCTAGAACGTGGACCAGCGTTGAGTCCTCTTTTTCGGGCCTTTTTTGAAGCTGTCCAACAGGCAGGGCATCCTATAACCACAGATGTCAACGGTTATCGACAGGAAGGCTTTAGTGCCTTCGATCGAAATATTTATCGCGGCCGCCGATTATCTGCTGCACGGGCTTACCTGCATCCTGTACTGCATCGTCAGAACTTAAAACTCGTTACCCATGCACATGCGACGAGACTGGTGATGAATGGAACTCGCGCCGTTGGTGTTGAATATGTTCGTCGGCGTGGTAACCGGTCAAGTGACCCCCATCTAGCTACTGCGGGAAATGTGATTTTGTGTGGTGGTGCTATTAACACTCCTCAACTTCTTCAGCTATCCGGTATTGGTCCGGCCAAAGTATTGACTGCAGCAGGTGTCTCACCGATAGTGGATTTACCAGGTGTGGGGGAGAATCTCCAGGACCATCTAGAAGTCTATGTGCAATACGCATGCAGAAAACCCGTGTCGGTTACTCCATATACGTCAAAATGGCGACGGCCGTGGATTGGGCTCCAGTGGTTGGCTCGCAGAGGTCCCGGCATCTCCAACCATTTTGAAGCCGGTGGTTTCTTGCGAAGTAATGACGAAGTTTCGTGGCCAAATCTGATGTTTCATTTTCTTCCGATAGCTATCCGCTATGACGGTTCAGTGTCGGAAGCTGAGCATGGATACCAATTTCATGTTGGTCCTATGTCTTCGAATAGTCGCGGCTGGGTCCGGATCGATTCGAACGATCCCTTTGTTAAGCCCAAAATGCTTTTCAATTATCTTTCAACAGTAGAGGATCGGCGTGAGTGGATTGAAGCCATCGCTATGGCTCGTGACATCATGAATCAGCCTGCATTTGAGGAGTTCAATGGTGGTGAACTATCCCCAGGTTCAGACATTCGAGATGATGAGTCTGTATTGGAGTGGGTGAGGAGAGACTCGGAGACAGCACTTCATCCCTCTTGTACTGCGCGGATAGGAACTGATGACTTTGGAGTCTTAGATCCGTATTCACTGAGTGTTCATGGAACTGAAGGTCTAAGAGTCGTTGATGCCTCGTCAATGCCTGCAATCACAAATGGCAATATTTATGCTCCAGTGATGATGCTGGCCGAAAAAGCTGCTGATTTGATACTTGGTGAAACACCATTAACACCATCTTTGACTTCGCACTATTATTCTCGGATAAGTGGGGTAGATAATTGAGCTTTTCTATAAACCTGGGATCTCGAATTCGAAAATCGCCTTATTTCGATGCGTTAGTTGCTCATGGCCTGACTCATGTGACCACTTACAACAACACCTATCTTCCTTCTTCGTTTGGTGATCCGGATGCTGAATACGAAGCATTAGTCACACGTGTTTCACTTTGGGATGTTACATGTCAACGTCAGGTTGAAGTAGTGGGTCCGGAAGCTTTCGAACTTGTGCAGTATGTGTCCGCGAGAGATATGACCGGGTGTGCCGTTGGGCGTGTTCGCTCTTCTTTGGTCTGTGATTACGACGGGACTCTACTGAATGATCCGATAATCCTGAAACTGGCGGAAGATCGATTCTGGTTCTCGATTGCAGACAGCAATTTGTTGCTATGGATACGGGCTATAGGTGTTGAGCGTGGTTTGGATTGTGAGATATTTGAGCCTGACGTATCCCCATTGGCTGTGCAAGGACCGAAGGCTGAAGACGTGCTTGTCGACTTGCTGGGTGGTTGGGTGCGTGATATTCCCTTTTTCGGATTCGAGTCGGTAGAGCACGAGGGTATTCCATTCATACTGTGCCGCTCAGGTTGGAGTGGCCAAGGTGGTTTTGAACTTTTTTTAACCGATTCTTCTCTCGGTAAAGCATTGTGGGAGGCTGTGTGGGCAGCTGGCTCTCCGTATGGCATTCACCCTGGTAGTCCTAACCTCAATGAGAGAATTGAGTCGGGTTTATTCTCGTATCGGGCAGATTGTGGAGGGAACGCCACTCCGTTTGAAGTGGGACTGGAAAAATTTGTGTCACTGAAACGGACCGACGACTTTATTGGGAAGAAGGCGCTTTTAGCAGAGAGTGAGCGTGGTCCGGCGAGACGTTTAGTGAATGTTTTACTTTCAGGCGAACGCTTTTCTTTAGTTAATGAACACCCCTGGCCGGCATTTGATGCAGATGGTGAAACAATTGGTGAGGTACGGGTTGCAGCGTGGTCGCCTAAACATCGATCCAACTTCGCCTTGGCGTTGATAGAGAACCAGATTGCTGGTGGAGGATTTACTACGGAGACCCCAGATGGGGAAAAACTGGTAGCAACTCACCTATGTTTTTTTGGTGCATGACTTGTAGCGTTTACGACTCGAATATTCAAGTTTTTGCCATGAGAAACGGGTAGTTATGAAGAATTTACCGTTTAGCTAGGTGTGTTTAATCACTGCTCTGACAGCATCTTGTTTTGCAGTACGGAGAAGAATCTTCATAGCGGTGTCAATATGATTGAGATCAACTACTTGGCCAAGAAGTGGAGTGGTAGGAAAGTCTCCCAAATTCAAAATTCGGCAAGCTTCGCGGAGTGAGTTCCGTGTGCCGCCAGCACCACCATGGATTGTTAGTGCCCGCGTCACGACATGATCTGAAAGAACACTGACTGGGGTGCGGTTTTTAAGTCCGGCCCAGATGATTTGGCCACCGTGGCGGACAAGGTCTAAGCAAAGTCCCGCAGTTGATACGGTCGATGTAAGGTCCACTGCTACCGAAGCCCCTAAACCCTTTGTGATATCTCTCACTAGCTCAACAGGGTCGTCGACACTTACGTCGACTGTGTAATCTGCTCCAACCTGTCGCGCAACATTTAGCCTGAGATGATCAGCGTCGGTGCCGGTTATTACCACGGTAGCACCGAGAGATTTTGCGTAGGCTGCGCAGGTAAGCCCCATATGGCCGGGACCCTGGATGACTATTGTTTGACCAGCTTCCAGTTTGGTTTTCTGAAGCCATGCCACCATATTCGATAGAGGCTCAAATATGGTTAGTTCCTCAGCTGGAATGTCATCGGTCAATCGAACCAGATTGGTGTTTGGAAGGATGGACATGTACTCTCCGTATCCTCCCCATAGGCCTTCGCGCTCGTCAAGTCCGAAGGAATAGCCGTAGCATCGAACACCGAAAGTATTGTCTTCTGTTGGATCTCCGAAGGTGACGATATCGACAGCGACTCGATCGCCAATTGCTAGATCGATTTCGCTGTCATCGCTGAGGGCATGGATTCTCCCCACAATTTCGTGACCAGGGACAGTTGGTGCTACCTCACCTGGGACATGTTTATGGCCATGGAGTTGGGAGACATCGCTATGGCATAGACCAACTGCCTCCACTTTGAGTACGGCTCCTCCTGGTGGGGCGGAGGCTATTTTAAAGTCGTCTCTGAGGGTCCATGTGCCGTCACCGTTGAAGACGACTGCTCGGCAGCTACTCACATTCTTTGAAGGAGTGTTCCGGTACCCAGTCCGCCGCCACAACACATTGTGATAAGGGCATGTTCGGTATCGGATCGCTGCAGTTCATGAACGGCTTTAGTGGTTAGAACTGCTCCAGTTCCTCCTAAGGGGTGGCCTAGAGCTATAGCTCCACCATTTGGGTTGACCCGATCCATATCGGGCTGAAACTCTTTTTCCCAACAAAGGACCACTGCAGCGAATGCTTCATTGATTTCTACGAGATCTATATCGCTCATGGTCATAGAGTTTTCGTGAAGCAGCTTGCGAGTAGCTGGGATCGGACCCATAAGCATGAATTCTGGATCCGATCCGACAAGGCATGTGTCGACTATTCGAGCCAAAGGCTGAACACCAAGTGCAGATGCTTTTTCAGCCGTCATGAGTAGTACAGCAGCAGCGCCGTCAGAGATCTGTGAGGAAGAACCTGCTGTGTGCACTCCGTCGGGTCGGCCGGTCGGCTTGAGTTGAGCCAAGGCATCAAGAGTGGTTTCTCGTAGACCCTCATCGCGTGACACGTTAAGCATTTCACCAGAGGCTTCCCCATTATCATTGAGTACTGGTGCTTCAACAGTGGCGATTTGAGTTCCGAAGCGATCCTCCGCCCAAGCCCTAGCTGCCCGATCTTGAGAAAGCTTGCCAAAAATATCGCACTCTTGACGGGTGACCCCCCATTGATCGGCCATCCGTTCTGAACCTTCGAACTGGCTTGTGAATTCAAACAGCTCTGAATAGTTGTGGTTGATAGGGTGTCCAGAGTTTGGGTCCTTGGGTGTGGTGGCTCCAAAACCGACTCTACTCATAAGCTCGACACCACACCCGATAGCAGCATCGACAGTTCCGGAAGCCACTAGGGAATATGCGAGATTGGTGGCTTGTTGAGATGAGCCACATTGGGCATCTACCGTTGTTGCAGGGACTTCAATTGGCAGTCCAGCAGTTAGCCATGCTGTACGCGTAACGTTGAAAGTTTGCATACCGACTTGAGCGACGCAGCCACCAATAACTTGGCCGATGTCGGAAGGGTCTAGTCCGGTTCGATCGAAAAGGGCTTTCTGGACGGTCCCTAGAACGTCTATCGAATGACATGTAGAGAGGCCGCCGTTACGTTTACCGATTGGGGTTCTCACTGCGTCTACTATTACGACATCGGATTGGTGGTTAGAGGTCTTAGTCATCGGTTCTCCAAATCATGAGGCAGAGTTGTTAGATCGGTAGGCCACCTGTTGCTCGGGCAGTTGAGCCATAGTCTGTGAAGGTATTAATTGTACGCTGAGCAATGCGCATCTGGTGGACTTCGTCAGCGCCATCTGCCAGACGAGCCCAGCGGGCGTGTTGGTACATGTGAGCGAGAGGGGTGTCGGTGGAATATCCAAGGGCGCCGTGCACTTGGATCGATCGGTCAACAATTCGATTCAAGGTATTGGCTACAAAGTGTTTGGCCATTGAGACTTCGGACTTGAAATCTTCATTGCGGTCAATTTTGTAGGCAGCGTGCAGAACCATTAATTTAGACTGGTACAGCTCCATCGTTGAATCTGCAATTAGCCATTGGATGCCCTGCTTCTCAGCCAATAATGAACCGTGACTAAAGCGTTCTAGGGAACGTTCCACCATCATGTCGAGAGCTGTTTCAGCTTGAGCTATCCAGCGCATGCAGTGAGCAAGTCGGGCGGGACCCAATCTGTACTGGCCCAACAGATGCCCTTGGCCACGCCCTCCGAGCATTTTTGTTTCTTGTAGTCGCAAGTCTTCAATGAGGATTTCCGAGTGACCTGTCGATCCGTGCATGGTTTCGATTTGCCGAACTTCTGTCCAGCCCTCCATTGGGAGATCAATGAGGAACGCTGTATTAGCGGCTTGGGGCAGATCTGGATCTTCTTCTGTGCGGGCTATGAGTATCGCGAATTGAGCCCTGTGGGCGTTGGAGATAAACCATTTATGGCCATTGAGCACCCACTCTTCACCATCTCGGTATCCACTCGTCCTAATCAGAGTTGGATCAGAGCCCGCCACCTCCGGCTCAGTCATAGCAAAGCATGATGTGCTGAGTCCTTCGCAGAGTGGTTTTAGGTACTGCTGTTTTTGTTCCTGAGTTCCCCAATGAAGAAGGGTTAGCATGTTCCCTTCATCCGGTGCTTGGCAATTGAGTGCCCACGGACCGTAGTAGGACCTAGCGGCTTCTGCTTGAACCATTGCCAACTGTACGTGGGTAAGACCCATCCCACCCCATTCTTCGGGCATATGAGGCAGCCAAAGCCTTTCTTTGTAGGCCATTTTTCGCATAGCGATCAGTTCTTTGATTCGGTCGTTCCCTTGGAGTGGTAAGGCTTGTCCGTCTCCTTCGATCCGACACTCGGCTGGTTTGATGACATCTTCAACGAAGGTTCGGACCCGTCGTCGGATGTCCTCAAGGTCAGGTGAAAGACTGAAATCAATGGCCATGGGGGATGTTCTAAAGGTTGCGGCTGGGACGTCCTGGCCCCGTTGTGGGTTGTCCATCCATTCCAGGGTTTAGTTGCGCTTCGGCCATTAGAGCTGTCACAATTTCTGTCAATTGAGCAGGGTCATCAGGTTGAGTTGCTGTGGGTCCAAGACTCCATTGCTCCGCTATACCTAAACGATCGCCAACAATATCGAACACTCGGCCGGTTACATTTTCCGCCGCTTCGCTACAAAGCCACACCGCGGGTATTGCGATCCACTTTGGAGACATTTTTTCTCGAGTCAGATCGTCCATCTGATCCCATCCGGGGAGATCTTCTGTCATTCGCGTGAATGCACCCGGAGCTAAACAGTTGACGGTTACACCGTATTTCACCAGTTCCATGGCTGTGATTACGGTGAAGGCAGCGATTCCCGCTTTAGCTGCGCCGTAGTTTGACTGTCCGATATTTCCATAGATTCCGGATGGCGATGACGTATTGACGATGCGCCCAAAAGTTTCGTCTCCCGCCTTAGCCTTTTCGCGCCAGTAAACAGAGGCATGGTGTGTGGGGGCGAATGTACCTTTGAGATGGACATTGATAACGGCATCCCAGTCCGACTCAGCCATAGAAAATACCATACGATCTCGGAGGATTCCGGCGTTATTTATGAGGATGTCGCAACCGCCGAAGGTATCGAGGGCTTGTTGGATCATTTCACCTGCCGCGTCAAAGTCGGCGACGTTGGCGCCGTTCACAGCCGCTTCACCGCCTAGTTCTTCGATTTCGGCCACAACTTGTTGTGCGGGTGAAAGGTCCGAACCACCACCGGATGAGTCACCTCCCAGGTCGTTCACTAAAACCTTGGCTCCATTTTCAGCAAGTAATAGGGCATGTTCGCGACCTATGCCGCGCCCAGCCCCTGTCACGACAGCGACACGGCCTTCACAAATTTTACTCATCGAATCTCCTCAGAATTAGAGCG
>Ga0310344_10001277_pt1 | contig 19321 bp, 18 predicted proteins | sample HC15DNA20200_MG_FD_203801 | JGI IMG/M metagenome (GOLD analysis project Ga0310344, IMG submission 203801) | Marine microbial communities from station ALOHA, North Pacific Subtropical Gyre - HC15-DNA-20-200_MG | ecosystem: Environmental > Aquatic > Marine > Oceanic | place: Pacific Ocean: North... | reverse complement strand
CCACCAGGAGGCATAGCAGGCGCAGAATCTTTTTCTTCCGGTTTATCAGCTACCATTGCTTCTGTTGTAATTAACAATCCTGCAATTGAAGCTGCATCTTGTAATGCTGTTCTAACAACTTTAGTTGGATCTATAATTCCTTTAGAAAACATATCGCAGTACTCTTCATTTTGTGCGTCATAACCTTGGTTTGGTTTTTTACCTTCTAAGAGTTTACCAACAATTACCGATCCATCTACACCAGCATTTGTAGTAATTTGTCTTATTGGAGCTTCTAAGGCTTTTCTTACAATATCTACTCCAGCTTTTTGATCTGCTCCCTTAGATTTGACTTTATCTAAATCTTGAGCAGCATAAAGCAATGCACACCCACCTCCAGCAACTACTCCTTCTTCAACAGCAGCTCGAGTTGCATTAAGTGCATCTTCAACTCTATCTTTTCTTTCTTTAACTTCCACTTCTGTAGCCCCTCCTACTTTGATTACAGCTACTCCACCAGCAAGCTTTGCTAATCTTTCTTGGAGTTTTTCTTTGTCGTAATCCGAAGTGGTTTCAGCTATTTGTTGTTTAATTTGAGCACATCTAGCTTCAATATCTGATTTCTTTCCAGCTCCTGCTACAATAGTACTATTATCTTTATCAACTTTAACTTTTTTGCACGAACCAAGATCGTTTATTTTTACATTTTCTAATTTTATTCCTAAATCTTCTGATATTACCTGGCCTCCAGTTAATATTGCTATGTCTTCCAGCATCGATTTTCTTCTGTCACCGAAGCCAGGAGCTTTAACAGCAACAACTTTCAACCCACCCCTCAACTTATTAACCACTAAAGTTGCTAAAGCTTCTCCTTCAACATCTTCAGAAATTATCATCAAAGGTCTTCCTGCCTGAACCACAGATTCTAGCAGAGGTACCATTGTTTGTAAGTTTGCTAATTTTTTTTCATGTAACAAAATTAGAGGATTTTCTAACTCTGTTGTCATTTTGTCTGCATTTGTAATGAAATAAGGAGAAAGATATCCTCTATCAAACTGCATTCCTTCAACAACATCTAATTCTGTTTCAAGACCTTTTGCTTCTTCAACAGTAATTACTCCTTCGTTGCCAACTTTTTGCATAGCTTTAGAAATCATATCTCCAATTTCTTTTTCACCATTTGCAGAAATTGTTCCAACTTGAGCAACTTCATCATTAGTTTTTACTTTTTTTGAAGATGATTTTAATTTTTCGATTACGTGAGATACCGCACTGTCTAATCCTCGTTTAACATCCATTGGATTCATGCCGGCAGTAACGTATTTAATTCCTTCCCTAACTATAGATTGAGCTAAAATTGTAGCTGTAGTAGTTCCATCGCCTGCTTCATCGTTTGTTTTACTAGCAACTTCTTTAACCATTTGAGCTCCCATATTTTCAAATTTATCTTGTAGCTCAATTTCTTTTGCAACAGTTACTCCATCTTTTGTTGTTCGTGGAGCACCATAAGATTTATCTAAAACTACATTTCTTCCTTTAGGACCCAAAGTGACTCTTACTGCATTGGCAAGCGTATCAACGCCCTTTAACATTTTCGTTCTTGCTTCTGTGTCAAATTTTACTATTTTTGCCATTTTATTTTTTTCCTTTCGAAATTCCCATAATGTCAGATTCTTTCATTATACTATATTCTTTTCCGTCAATTTTTACTTCGGTGCCTGACCACTTACCAAAAAGAACTAAATCTCCTACTTTAACATCCATAGGTATGATTTTTCCTTCTTCAGTCTTTGCTCCAGGCCCAATAGCCACAACCTTACCTTCTTGCGGTTTTTCTTTTGCTGTATCAGGAATAATTATTCCACCAGCTGTTTTTTCCTCACTATCAAGGACTTCAATTAATACACGATCGTGTAGAGGTCTAAATTTCATACTAAAAATACTCCTAATTTTTTTTACAAGCAGTTATATAACTATGTGATGTCAAAATTTCAATACCCCCCCCTTAAAACCTATAATTTATAGCATAATTGCTCCAAAATAGTGTATTTTTAATCTTTCATGAGCTAATCATCTAATATTATGGAAACGAAACTTATTAAGGGCTTAAGTCAAGTTCATAGCAAATATGATACTTTTTTCATAGATTTGTGGGGTGTCATTCATAATGGAATTCACCTTTATCCAAAAGCAATAAATGTCTTAGAAAATTTAAGTAAATTAAAAAAGAGATTTGTACTAATATCTAATGCCCCAAGACCATCAAAAAGTGTTGAGAAATATCTTGTAAATTTACAAATGAATAAAGCTTTTGTTAAAAATGTTTTTACTTCTGGAGAGGCAGCTTTACAAACTTTAAAAACAAAAGTTTATGGTGAAAAATTTTATCATTTAGGTCCAAAAAGAGATGAAGATTTAATTAAATATTTCAAAAAAGATCAAACTAGTTTAGAAAAATGTGATTTTATTTTGTGCACAGGTCTTTTTGAAGATGAAGAAAATTCGCTAAACTATTATAATGATTTATTAAAAAAATATACTAAATTGAAAATGTTGTGTACGAATCCTGACTTAATAGTACACCGAGGTACAAAAAAAGAGTACTGCGCTGGTTCAATAGCTGAAATTTTTAAAAAGCTAGGAGGAATGGTAGTGTATTTTGGAAAACCATATCCTGATATCTATAATTTTTGTATTAAAAAAAAGAATGAATCAATACTCGCTATCGGTGACAACATAAGAACGGATATAAGCGGAGCAAATAAAATGAACTTTGATTCATTATTTATAACTGACGGAATTCATAAAAAGGAATTTTTAAACTTATCATTACAAAATTACGATAAAATTCTTGCCAAGTACAAAACCAAAACGAATTATTATCAAGAAAGGCTAAGCTGGTAGTATATGAAAATTTTTAATAGTCTTAATATTCCACAAAAATATAAAAAATCATCTCTAGCTATTGGAAATTTTGATGGTGTTCATAAAGGACACCAGAAAGTTTTTAAATATGCAAAAAAATTTGCCAAAAGAAGCAAGTCAAAATTTGGAATTTTGACTTTTTCTCCTTTGCCGGTAATGTTTTTTAACAAAAGAGTAAAAAATTATAGATTAACATCTGAAGATGAAAAATTTAAACTGCTTAAAAAATATGGTGTAGATTTTGTAATTAATATTAGATTTAATAAAAGTTTTTCAAAAATAAGTGCAGATAATTTTATAGAAAAAATTATTTATAAAAAAATAAAACCAAGGCATATTTTTGTAAGTAATAATTTTAAATTTGGTAATAAAAGAAAAGGCAATGTAAATCTTTTGAAAAGATTTGGAAAAAAATATGAGTTTAAATTATTAAAAATTAGTCCATATAAATATGTACGAAAATTAGTATCTTCATCAAGAATTCGAAAATGTTTACAAAAAGGAAATATTGAACTAGCTAATAAATTACTTTCTAGAACTTGGTCCATTAGCGGATACGTTATAAAAGGAAAAAAATTAGGAAGAAAGTTGGGTTATAGAACCTGCAATATAAGAATAAAAAATTATATCCTACCTTTAGTAGGAATTTATGCGGTCAAAGTATCAATTGGAAATAAAAAAAATATATCGCGAGGAGTTGCTTATTTTGGATCTCGACCAACTTTTAAAGGAAAAGAAATTTTTCTTGAAATAAACATTTTTGGTATTAAAAAAAATCTTTATAAAAAGAAACTAAGGGTGTATTTCTTAAAATTTATAAGAAGTGATATAAAATTTAGTAGTTCAGCCAAATTAGTAAGGCAAATGAATAAGGATGTAATTTTAGCAAAAAAAGTTTAAAAGCTAAGTTAGTTGTATGAGCAAAGAAAATATTAATTTACCAAAAACTTCATTTTCTATGAAGGCAAATTTACCTAATAAGGAACCTGAAATTTTAAAAGTTTGGGAAACACAAAATTTGTATAAAAAATTACGTGAGTCTAGAAAAGGGAAAGAAAAATTTATTTTACATGATGGACCTCCATATGCAAATGGACATATACATATGGGAACAGCCCTAAACAAAATTTTAAAAGACATGATCACAAAATTTCATCAAATGGATGGAAAAGATTCGGTTTATGTTCCGGGATGGGATTGTCATGGATTGCCAATTGAGTGGAAAATCGAAGAGCAGTATAAAAAGAACAAGAAGAATAAAGATGAAGTTCCAATAAAAAAATTTAGATCTGAATGTAGAGATTTTGCAAGCAAGTGGATTGACATACATATTAAAGAATTCTGCAGATTGGGAGTAAAAGGAGATTGGAAAAATTATTATTCTACAATGAGTTATGATGCTGAAGCACAAATTGTACGGGAGTTAGGTAAATTTTTATTAGATGGAAGTTTATACAGAGGTTTCAAGCCTGTTCTTTGGTCAACCGTTGAAAAAACTGCTCTTGCCGATGCTGAGGTAGAATATAAAGATCATACTTCTAATACAATATATGTAGGATTTAAAATTAAAAATTCAAAAATCACAATCTTAAAAGATTGTGAAATTGTTATATGGACTACTACTCCCTGGACTATACCAGCAAATAAAGCTTTAGCTTATAATAAAGATTTAGATTATTCGATTATAGAAATTAACTCAGAATTGAAAAATTTTGATAGCAAAAAAATTATAATAGCAACCCAGCTTCTTGACCAGTTTTCTAAAGAAAGTGAAATAGGAAATCATAAATTAATTAAAAATCTGAAAGGAAAAGATTTTGAAGGAGTTGTTTGCTCACATCCTTTTAAAAAAATAGGATATGAATATGATGTCCCAATGCTGGAAGCAAATTTTGTAACTCTTGAACAAGGAACAGGATTTGTTCACTGCGCACCTAGTCATGGACCTGATGATTTTAATTTATGTTTAAAACATGGAATAAAATCTTTAGACACAATAGATGATGATGGCAGATACACTAAACATATAAAAAAATTTGAAGGCATTCACATCTTCAAAGCAGATGAAATTGTAATTGAAAATCTTAAAAATTGTAAAAAATTATTAGCGAATGGTAAACTAACCCACAGCTATCCACATTCTTGGAGATCTAAGGCACCTTTGGTTCATAGAGCAACGCCGCAATGGTTTATTTCAATGGAGAAAACTGATTTAAGAAAAAAAGCCCTTAAAGCTATTGATGATACTGATTTTTATCCTCCAAGAGGAAAAGATAGAATAAGATCTATGATAGAAACAAGACCGGATTGGTGTATTTCGCGACAAAGAGTATGGGGCGTTCCTCTTCCAATATTTGTATCAAAAAAAAATCATGAACCTTTAAAAGATCCTGAAATAATAGAAAATATTGCAAAAATATATGAAAAAGAAGGTGCTGATTGTTGGTTTGATGGAAATCCAGAAAAATTTTTAGGAAAAAAATATAAAAAGGATGATTATATTCAGTCAACTGATATATGCGAAGTTTGGTTTGATAGCGGGTCTACTCATAGTTTTGTTTTAGAAAAAAGAAAAGATTTAGCTTGGCCGGCATCGATGTATTTAGAAGGCTCTGATCAACACAGAGGATGGTTTCATTCGTCTTTATTAGAATCATGTGGTACCAGAGGCAGAGCTCCTTTTGAAAGTATTCTCTCTCATGGTTTTGTGGTTGATGGCAAAGGATTAAAGATGTCTAAATCAACAGGTAATATTATTGCACCTGAAGATATACTTAAAAAGTATGGTGCTGATATTTTGAGAGCTTGGGTTGCTGCATCAGATTATGCAGAAGATTTAAGACTAGATTATTCAATACTTGAGCAGCATGCTGAGTCTTATAGAAAAATTAGAAATACATTTAGATTTTTATTAGGCAATTTACAAGATAAAAAAATTGATTTTGATTTAAATTCAAAAGAAATCGATAATTGGCCCGAACTTGAGCGTTTTATGTTGCATCAAATTTTTAACCTAAATAAAAATATTAAAGAGTACTTTAAAGAATATAATTTCCATAAACTTTATAGAGAATTACTTAATTTTTGTGCGCTTGACTTGTCCGCGTTTTATTTTGATATTAGAAAAGATGTGCTTTACTGCGATGAAATAGAATCACCAAAAAGAATAGCATGTATTAACTTTTTAAGTATAGTTCTAGACTCTTTGCTAAAATGGTTTGCTCCAATATTATCATTTACTACAGAAGAGATATTCCAAATTTTAAATAAGGAAAATAAATCAAGCATTCATTTGGAAAATTTTCCAAGCATTCCATCTAAATGGGAAAATAAAAAATTGTTCGAGAAGTGGGAAAAACTCAAAATAGTGAGAAACGTCGCTAATGCAGCAATTGAGATTAAAAGATCAAATAAAGATATTGGCTCCAGTTTAGAGGCTGAAGTCGAAATCTACCTTGGAAAAGAATACTTAAACTTAACCAAAGATGTAGATTTGGCTGAGTATTTTATTATTTCAAAAGCAGAAGCAAAACCAATAATTGAAGATAACAAACTTTTTAAGCTAGAAGAAGTAGATGAGGTAAAAGTTTTAGTAAAAAAAGCCAAAGGCAAAAAATGTTCTAAGTGTTGGAAAATTTTAGAAATATCTTGTGATAGAAAAAGTTGTGGCTTAAATAATTAGTTATGAAAAAAATTATTATTGTTTTAACAATATTTTTTTTAGATAGAGCTACCAAATTATATTTAATAGACTTGCAGTCAAATGGAACAGATGTTGATTTTTATATTTTTTCATTTTTAAACTTTTTACTTGTATGGAATACAGGAATTGGTTTTGGACTTGCTTCTTTGGAATCGAGCATTTACTATCATGTTTTGACAGGAATTATTGCAATAATTAATTTTGTTTTAATTTATTTCTTACTAAAAGCAAAAGGTTTTAGTGCTTATATGTTTGGCATATTAATTGGTGGCTCTTTAGGAAATTTGTTTGATCGAATCTATTATTATGCAGTTCCAGATTTTATAGATCTACATTTAGGTAATTTTCACTGGTTTATATTTAATGTAGCTGATATTTTTATAACAGTAGGTATAATTGGTCTAATATTTATAGAATTATTTAAAAATGAAAAAATTTCATCAAATACTTAAAAAAATATTTTTTTTGTTTATAGTTACATTATTTATTTCATCCTGTGCAGATACCTGGGATTCTGTGAAACGAGGCATGACTGGAGAGAAAGAAAAATCAACCGATGAGTTTTTTGTAAAGAAAAAAGATCCACTTATTTTACCACCTGATTTCGATCGTTTGCCAACACCAGATGATATAGATATAGAAACGCAAGAAGTTTTAGGTATTGAAAAAAAATTGAAAGAAACACAAATGTCCGAGGAAGTTAGTACAAGTTCTAGTTCTACTGAAGAATCAATATTAAGACGTATAAGAAAACAATAAATGTTAAATAGCCTTTTGGTAAAAAATTATATTTTTAATAAGAAAAAATTTAATAAAAATCTCTTGAAAACAAAGAAAGTGTTTCATTCATTTTTACATGATTTAAATAATTATAAGATCCCTTTACTTGAAAGTTATAAAGAAGATTACGATTTTGATTTTTCAGCAAAAACGATTAAAAGATTTTCTAAATTCAAAAATATCATTATTATTGGTATGGGAGGATCAATCTTAGGTGCAAAAAGTATTTACTCTTTTTTTGGCGAAAGAATAAAAAAAAAATTATTTTTTTTTGATAATCTAGATTCAAATCTACATTCTAAGTTTAAAAAAATTGCAGATCTAAAAAATTCATGTTTTGTAGTTATTTCAAAATCAGGATATACTCTTGAGACAATAACAAATTTAAAAGCTCTATCTCCAATTTCTTCATTAAAAAATAAATTAGTTATTATTACTGAAATAAAAGACAACGATTTAATAAGCATTGGAAATAGATTAAATGCTGAAATCATCGAACATAAAGAGTTCATCGGAGGCAGATTTTCTGTTTTATCTGAAGTAGGGATGTTTCCTGCAGCTTTAATGAATTTGAAAGTAAAAAAATTTAAAAATTTATTTAGATTGCTAAAAAACAAAAATTTTTTAAATTCATTAATATATAGTGTTTCTCATATTTACACCTTAAGTCAACAAGGCGTCAAAAATTCAGTAATTTTAAATTATGACTCTCATTTAGAAGATCTAAGCTTTTGGCAACAACAATTATTAGGTGAAAGTTTGGGGAAAAAAGGAAAGGGAATAACGCCAATAGTATCAACATGTCCAAAAGATCATCATAGTCTTCTTCAGCTTTACCTAGATGGACCTAAAGATAAATTTTTTACTTTTTTTAGCTCGTTTAAAAATAAAAATAACAAAATTGATTCTGTTGTGAATGCCCAGTGTGAAGCAACAAAAAGTATTTTTAAAAAAAATAAAATTCCGTACAGGCAATTTGTTTTCAAAAAAAAAGATGAAAGTGAGCTAGGTGCTATTTTTACGTTTTTTGTTTTAGAAACATTGCTTTTAGCGCGATTAATTAATGTAAATCCATATGATCAACCAGCCGTAGAACAAGTAAAAATTGAAACAAAAAAATTTTTAAAATAAAGACTTTGAAGATTTTCCAAAAATTATTTCTGAAAGACCGTAAGCTCTTTTATCAATTATATTAAAATTAAATGTTAATTTTTCTTTGGATTTCTTGTGCCTGTGTAAAATAATAATACCGTTTTTTTTCAACAAATTTTTTGCAATAATTAATTCAATTAAATTGTTTATATTTGTTTCCTTAAAAGGAGGATCACAAAAAATAAGGTCAAATTTTATATCAGTAAATTCAAAAAAATTTTTATCATATCTTTTAATTATGTTAAAAACATCTCCATTGAATATTTTTGTTTTTTTTTTTACTTTTAGTTTTTCAATATTTTTTTCTAAAATTTTTATAGCTGCTTTTTCATTTTCAACAAAAAGAGATTTTGCAGCCAATCTAGAAATACATTCAAGACCAAAAGAACCTGTTCCAGAGTATAAATCTAAAACATTTGCTCTTTCCAATTCAAATGAAATTTTTTTTGAATGAGCTAAAAAATTAAAAATACTTTCTCTAACCATATCTTTAAGTGGCCGGATTTCTTTACCTTTTGGGCCATAAAGAGTAATTCCTTTAAACTTTCCTGCTATAATTCTCATAATTAGTTATTTTTTTATAACTCTCCAACCAATATCTTTTCTAAAAAAACCATCATTCCAATTTATTTTATTAATATTAGCTATAGATTTATTTCGCGCTTTTACAAAACTTTCAGATGCAGAGGTTATGTTTAATACTCTTCCTCCGCTTGAAAAAATTTTACCATTCTTAATATAGGTACCAGCGTGAAATATTTGATTATTCTCATCAGCCGCAATTTTGTCTAAATTTTTAATTTCGCTATCTTTAATATAATTTAATGGATAACCTTTTGCACATAAAACAATAGTCATACAACTTTTGTTACTCCACTTAATTTTTAAATCATCTAATTTATTATTTAATGCGTACCCCATAATTTCAAGCAGATCACTTTTTAATCTCAACATAAGTACCTGACATTCAGGATCACCCATCCTAATATTGTACTCTATTAAATAAGGCTCATCTTTTTTAATCATTAAGCCAGCATATAAAAAACCTTTAAAAGGATAACCTAAATTTTTCATAGCTTTAAGAGTCGGTTCTATGATTTTTTTTTTAATCTTGTTTTCAAGTTGCTCAGTAAGAAGTGGGGCAGGAGAGTAAGCTCCCATCCCTCCTGTATTTGGGCCAGCGTCTCCTTCTCCAACTCTTTTATGATCTTGGGCAGATCCAAAAAAAAGATATGAGTTTTCGTCAACTATAACAAAATAACTTAATTCTTCTCCTTCTAGAAATTCTTCTAAGACCACTTTATTTGAAGATTTAAATTTTCCATCCAAAATTTCTTTCGTATTTTTTAAAGCCTCATCATTAGTTACGCATACGGAGACTCCTTTTCCTGCGGCTAAGCCATCAGCTTTAACAACAATCGGAACTCCATTTTTTTTTATAAAATCATGAGCATTTTTAAAATTATCGAAAATACCAAAATTTGCAGTTGGTATATTATTTTTTTTACACAAATTTTTCATAAAAGCTTTTGAACCCTCTAGTTGAGAAGCAAATTTGCTAGGACCAAATACATTTATTTTTTTTTCATTCAAATAATCAATGAGTCCATCGACGAGAGGTTGTTCGGGACCTACAATAACTAAATCTATACTTTCTTTTTTTATTATCTGATAAATGGCATCGAAATCTGAAATATCTGCCTTAATATTTTCTGCTATTTTTTGAGTGCCAGCGTTCCCGGGTATACAAACTAGTTTTTTTATTTTTGGCGATTGTTTTAATTTATAACAAATTGCATGTTCACGACCACCACTTCCTATCACGGCTAAATTCATATATTATAGATATATTAATAATTAAACATACATGAACAGAAATAAAGCAAAACTTAAATTTAAGCCAAATAATTTTGAAATTATTGAAAATGGCGATTATGTTGTTTGTGCAGTATCAGGAAAAAATATTCCTCTAGATCAACTAACCTACTGGAACGTAGAACTTCAAGAAGCTTATTTTTCGCCAAAAGAGGCCCAACAAAGATATGAAGAATTAAATAAAAAATGAGAGTATTAATAGCTTTAGCATTTATATTTTTTACAACCTCAAGTTTTGCAGTTACATTTGATGGCAAGTTTATTCAGGGCTCTTTTATTCTTGGAAAAACTAAACCAGGCTCAGAAGTATTTATCGATAAAAAAAAAGTGAAAGTTACGAATGATGGATATTTTGCTTTTGGACTAGGTAGGGATAGAAAAAATGATGTTGTAATAACAATAAATAAAAAAAAAATTGTCAAAAAAGTTTTCAAAAGAGAATATAAAATTCAAAGGATAGATGGACTTGAAGAAAAAAAAGTCACCCCGCCGGAAGAGGTTTATGAAAGAATTAAAAGAGAAAATAAATGGATAGGAAATGCCAGAGCCGTTAATAGTGACTTAACTTTTTTTAAAAATAAATTTATAAATCCATTAGAAAATGCGATCGTCACAGGTGTTTATGGGAGCCAGAGAATTTTAAATGGAAAACCTAAGTGGCCCCATTTCGGTATAGATTTTGCAGCTGATGAAGGCACAGAAATTAAAGCTATGTTAGATGGGGTTGTCACTTTAGCAGAGCCAGATCTATTTTATACTGGTGGCACTTTAATATTTGATCACGGACATGGTATTTCGACACTTTACATGCACATGAAAACATTGATGGTTAAAAAAGGTCAAAAAGTTAAGCAAGGAGACGTTATAGGAACTGTTGGCTCGACGGGAAGATCTACAGGAGCACATTTAGATGTTAGGCTGAATTGGTTTCAAATTCGTTTAGATCCAGCAACAGTTCTTGATATTCAGTAATTTAAATATATTTTTCTTTTTTCAAAGAAGTAACAAATTTGCAGCTAGCACAAGCCGGATTATATTCTGGCGGTTTTTCCATAAGACAAATATCGATAATATCTGTAACTCTTTTTATTAATTCACTGTGACATCTCTTACCTTTTAGATACAAAGTTTCAAATTTCATATTACAAGACTCTTTAGAAATTTCAGTAATCTCTTTTGGTTCAAAAAGATATAATCCTAATTCTTCAATATCAGAAAATTTTGGAGTTTTAGAATTTGGATTTTGAAAAATGGTAGCATAACTTTCTAATTGAAGCTTGTAGTTTTCAATTTTTGATGGATTAATATTAGTAGTTTTTAAATCTATAATTCCGTATTTTTTTGGACTAGTTTTAAATTCGACAACCACATCAGTTTTACCATTAATCACAAAAGATCTTCCTTTTTTATCTTTAAGTATAGATGATCCTATAAATCCACTAAGCTCTGTCATAATACGACCATCAGGCAAAGCTTTTGACATTAATTTTATAGATTGAGTAATTAAAAATTTTTTTTGTATAAGATCAAATGCATTAAATATTGGAGGAAAAAAAGCATCAAGCTTGATGCCTTTGTGTGATAACCATAAACATCTTTTGCATTTTAAGGCATAATCGAGTCCACTAGGAGTAACTTTAAAAATTGTTTCTTGAATCATATTTATTTCCAACGATTATGTGACCAAATCCATTGTTTTGGATTTTTAATTACCATTTTCTCAATGATATTATTAATTTTAAGAGTAATATTTTTTGTATCTTCTTCGTCATTACCTGTTTTTTCAATTTTATAAGGCTCATGAATAGTCATTTCAAAATCAGGACCATTTTTTCTTTTCAAAGAGATGGGAACTAATTTACAGTCATATTTTAAAGCTAGCTGAGCGGGTATAGTTGTGGTGTGCGCAGGTTTATTAAAAAAAGGGACTCTAGGACCTTCACCAACACGCTGATCTACCATTAATGCAATACTATAACCGTTTTTTACTTTACTAATTATTTCTCGCATTCCTATTCGACCTTTTGGTATTTGGTTAGGACAAATGTATTTCATTCTAAAATATTCCATTAGCGGATTTAAAAAAAAGTTATTTAAAGGTCTATAAATTGCTGCACATTTAATTCCAAATTTGTCTAATTCCATCGCCATTAATTCAAAATTTGCAAAATGACCAGAATAAAAAATTACAACTTCATTATTTTTTTTAATTTGGTCTAAATATTCAGATCCATTAATTTTTATGTGATCAAAACCTGTTTTATTCAATTTAAAATCTCTCAAAAAAATATATTCTGCAAAAGTTCTTCCTACATTTGACCACATACTATTAACAATTTCAGTTTCCCTTTGTTTATCAAGTTCTCCTAGTCCAATTTTTATATTTTGTTTTGTAATCTTTTTTGATCTAAAAAATGGGCCGATATATTTTCCTATTATACTTCCCAGACTTGAGGCATTTCTAAGACCTACTATTCTAAAGATGCAGAATAATGAAATTATACTAATAAATTCAAAAAAATATTTAACAATTTTCATATAATTTTTTTTATTTCTTCTACAAATTGTTCGCTATTTTCTATTTCAATTTCTATCTTTAAATACTGGATATTTTTTTTATAGACTTCATTGATTCTAAAATAGTCTTTTTCAGTTGTTAGTAAAATAATATTGTTTCCTTTTAATTTATTAAGCAAAATTTCCATTTCTTTTTCAGAGTATTTATGATGATCAGTGAATTCTATTTTTTCTACCATATCTATTTTATTTTCGTCTAACAAATCAAAAAAATTTTTAGGATTTCCAATTCCAGCAAACGCAATAACCTTTTTATTTTTAAACTTTTCAATATTTTGTGCTTTATATTTTGTATAAAATACTTTTATATTTTTATTTTTACTAAAAATTTTATTTTCAATATTTTTATTTTTTTTACCATTTATAATAACGCAATCCGCTCTTTGAAGTGCAGAAAGATTTTCCCTCAAAGGTCCGGATGGTATAACCAAACCATTTCCTAACCATTGTTTCTCATTAAAGCAAATAATAGATAAATTTTTTTCTACAGAAAAATCTTGGAAACCATCATCTAAAATAGCAACATCGGCTTCATTTTGAATAGCTTCTTCTAAAGCCATTATTCTTTTTTTGTTTTGATACACAGGACCAGTCTGTTTTTGCAGCTCAACTTCATCTTCATATGAATCATATTTTTTTCTTATAAAAACTGGTCTTTTGTTTAATTTTTTTAGTATAGAAAATATTTCAATGCTTAATGGAGTCTTGCCCGTTCCACCTAAATAAATATTTCCAACACAAATAATTGGAATAGAGAATTTGTAAGTTTTGGTAGTAAAGCGTTTAAAAGAACTTAAAATTTTAAATAATAAAGTTATTGGCAAAAGTAAAAAAGAAAAAAAGGAGATTCGGTTTTTATCCCAAAACTTTGGTTTAAAAAAATTCATCTATAATTATTTATATATATTTTTTTAATTCTATGATCACATTATTAAATACATTTTGACCATAATTCTGTATTTTTACTGCAATCTCTTCATTTTTAGCCTTATCTTCTTTTAATTCTTCAACTATTGATAGACTTAATTCTTCAGATCCATTTATTTGTTTTGCAACACCAAGTGTTTTTAAGTACTCATAAATTTCCATAAAATTGCTTACATATGGGCCATGGAAAATTTTACAACCTAATCTAGCAGGCTCAATTGGATTTTGACCACTATCCATTATTAAAGATTTTATTAAGGATTTTCCAAGAAAAACACATTTTGAAATATTATAAAATTTTATGGCCTCTCCATAAGAGTCTACTATTAGTATATCGGTATTTTCACTTACTTGATTTAAATTGCTAAAAAAAACAACATTAAGATTTAAACTTTTTAGTTCGGCGGCAATATTGTTGGCTCGTTCTATATGCCTTGGAATAATGATTGTTAAAATATCGTTATAACTATTTTTTATTTTTAAGTGAGATTTTGCGCATAAAATTTCTTCTGTAGGGTGAGTACTAGCTGCACACCATATTTTTCGTTTTTTGATTTTATTTATAAATTCCGTATTCAATTTATTATTTAAAATTCTTTTTGTATTTGAGAATTTTAAATTTCCATAGTTTTTAATATTTTTTGCTCCTAATATTTTTAAAAAATTTTCACTTTCTTTATTTGAAACAATACATGAATCAAATTTTTCAAAAACTTTTTTTGCAAAATTCTTTGATAGCTTCCATCTTTCAAAAGTTTTTTTTGTTATTCTAGCGTTAACCAACAATAAAGGAATTTTTTTTTGTTTTATTTGAAAAATCAAATTTGGCCAAATTTCCGAATCAACAAAAATAGAAAGATTTGGATTCCAATGCTCTAAAAATTTTTTCGTAAAAATCGGAATATCCAAAGGAAGAAATTGATGGATTACTTTTATATTTTCAGCAAATTTTTTTTCTAAAATTTTACCAGAACTTAACGTGATTGAAGTTATTAGAATCTTGTTAATTTTTGGTTCTTCTATAAATTTTTCTATCAATGGTAGAATACTCATAGCTTCCCCAACACTTGCTACATGAAACCATAATAAAACCCCTTTTTCTCTTGGAATATTTATTTGTGATAATTTTTCTTTATATCTCTGAGTATGTTCTTTTTTTTTTAATTTTCTATAATATAAATAAAGAGGAGCTATGGGGAGTAAAAGGTAAGTTAAAAATTTATACCAAAAATGCATATATTAATTTGCACTTATTTGTTTGCTGTATAGATTTTTATAAATTATTGAATTTTTAAGCAGCTCATTATGCTTGCCAGTTTCTACTATTTTTCCATTTTTAAGAACAATAATATTATCTGCCCTAATGATAGTTGATAATCTATGGGCAATAACAAGAGTAGTTCTATTTTTGGTCAAGTTAATGATAGCATTTTGTACTTTTTCTTCTGATTCCGCATCTAATGATGAAGTGGCCTCATCCAAAAGGATTATGGGTGAGTTTTTTAAAATAGCCCTTGCAATTGAAATTCTTTGTTTTTGTCCTCCAGATAATCTAATGCCGTTTTCTCCTATTATGGTTTCGTATGCTTGCGGTAAACTTTCAATAAAATCAGCCGCCGCAAATGAACAGGCTTGCTTTATTTGTTCATCAGAAGCATTTAAGTTTGCATAGGCTATATTTGCACGCACAGTGTCATCAAATAAAATTATATCCTGGCTTACTAAAGAAACATTTTTTCTTAAAGAAGATAAAGTAACGTCTCTAATATTTTGCTTATCTATACTTATTTCCCCTTCTTTTGCATCAAAAAATCTAGGAAGTAAATTTATAATTGTACTTTTGCCTGCACCACTATGACCAACAAGTGCAGCTGTACTACCTCCGGCAATTGAAATATTAATGTTTTTAATAGCGCTGTCCTCTGTTTTCGGATAGGCAAAACTCACATTTTTATATTCTATATTCCCCTTATTAATTTTTAATTTAGGCAATCCACTTATTTCTTTAATACTTGGTTCAGCATCAATTACGGAAAAAACTCTTTCAGCTGCTGCTGCGCCTTGGTAAAATAACATGTTTATAGTTGCTAGAGATCTGATTGGTTGGTAAGCAAGCATCATTGCCGTTAAAAAAGAAAAGAAGCTATTTATTTGTATCTCTCCAGTAGTGACCATTATTCCAGTATAATAAATAAATCCAGCAATCATTATACCTGTTAAAATTTCCATGATTGGAGTTGCTCTAATGATTACTGAAGCAATTTTAATTTGTTTTTGCATATGTAATTTTAATATTTCTTTGGATCTGTCAAATTCAAATTTTTCTTGTTGATATATTTTTATCATTCTTGAGCCTTTAATCATTTCACTCAAGAACGTGGATAATTTCCCAGAAACTTCTGCACTTTCAGTTGTGACCTTGCCCAATCTTTTTCCCATTGATTTAGCAACAAAAGCTGCTAACGGCATCATAATTAGTGCAAAACTTGCAAGTTTCCAATTTTGGTAAAACATTAACGAAACCAAAACAATTAGAGTTAAAGAGTCTTTCATCAAGTTCAGCACACCTGTTCCAACCATACTTGCGATCATACCCACATCATAAAGAAAATGAGAAATATATTTTCCCGAATGTTTTGATTCAATAGCGTGTGTATCAGATTTAAGAACGCTTTCGGTCATTTCAACTGAAAGTTTTCTAACTATTTCTTGACTCACTTTAATTAGTACAAGTCTAGAAAAATATAAAGACAGACCTTTAATTGAAAATGCTATTACAATAGCAATGGGTATTAAGAACATCATAGTTTTGTCTTGGTCGATAAAAATTTTCTTTACTGCAGGGTCCAATAAATAGGCGATGGTTGCGGTGCCTCCAGCAACGCCAAAAGATAAAATTAGAGCTATTATTAATTTACTAAAATGTTTCTTTACGTACGATTTGTACATTCTGAGTAAAATTTTTTTTAAAGTGGGTAATTTCATGAAAAATTGAACGAAAATATAAAAATAAAAATTAAGAATCCAGTCAAATTATTCATTTTAAAAGCAGAAAGACAAAATTCAGGTTTTTCGATTTTAAAAGACTTTATTTGATATAACAATGTTGAAATAAATAATATCGATATTGTTAAAAAATATTTATTTATTTCCATCATAAAACTTAATACTAATATAAGAAAAATGCATATACTATAGCAAGCACCAACAAAAATTTTTACGTTATCTTTAAATTTAATAGAAGTTGATTTAACACCAATAATTTCATCATCACGTATATCTTGAAGCCCATATATCGTGTCATAGCCTAGTGTCCAAAATATGGCTGATAAATATAAAATGATTGGTTCAATAGATATGCTATTTGTTATTGAACTCCAGCCCATAATTATTCCCCAGTTAAAAGTTAATCCCAAAAAGAGCTGAGGCCAATAAGTTATTCTTTTCATAAAAGGATAACCAAAGGCTAAAAACATTGAACCTAAACCTAATACAACTGTTAAAAAATTAAATTGCAAAAGTATTAATAAAGCAGCGAGGCAAAGAGCTATGACATAAATTAAAGAATTTAAAACAGTTATTTTGTCAGCGGCAAGCGGTCTGCTTTTCGTTCTTAAAATTTTTTTATCAAAATCTTTGTCTACAATATCATTAACGATACAACCAGCACTTCTCATTAAAACTGAGCCTAAAAAAAATAAAATTATATGCTTTAAATATATATCCACATCTCCACTAAAATAAAAAGCTAAAGTTAGTCCCCATGCGCATGGCCAAAATAAAAGTAAAAAGCCTATAGGTTTATTTAGTCTTGTCAGCTGAACAAATATTTGGAATTTTTCCATCAAGGAATAATAACTGCGGGTCCAATAATTTTTCTAGACTCTAGATCTTTATGTGCTTGTACAACTTCTTCTAATTTGTATTTTTTAAAAATTTTTACTTTTATTTGCCCTGACATTATTTTTTCAAACAATTTTTCAGCACCTTCTGCTATTTCATCCCTTGTTCCTAAGTATTGTCCCATCACAGGTCTTGTAAAATAAATACCTTTTGGCTGTATCATTTTTATTACATCAATATTTAACACTGGGCCAGATGCATTACCAAAAGATACCATCATTCCTCTTATTTTGAGACATTCAATCGAACCATCAAAAGTGTTTTTTCCCACACCATCGTAAACAACAGGAACACCTTTACCTTTTGTAATTTCTAAAACTTTTTTTGCAAAATCATCTTTAGAATAATTGATTACAAAATCACAACCGTTTTTTTTGGCAATATTAATCTTATCGTCTGAACCAACTGTTCCAATAATCTTACATCCCAAACTTTTTGCCCATTGACAAAAAATTTGACCAACACCGCCAGCGGCAGCATGAAATAAGATAGTTTCATTTGAAGTAACAGGATAAGTTTTGTGTAGCAAATAAAATGTAGTCAGTCCTTTTGTCATTAAAGTTGCCGCAATGTCAAAATCAATTTCTTTTGGTATTTTAACAAGATTTTTTGTTGGATAGTTTCTTTCAGAAGAGTAAGATCCAAGAGGAGCGCCCGCATAACAGACTCTATCTCCTATAGTAAAATCTTTAACTTGCGATCCTATTGCTTTTATAATACCCGAAGCTTCTGCTCCTATTCCAGACGGTAATTGAAGCGGATATAAACCTGAACGGTGATAAGTGTCTATATAATTAAGTCCAATGGCCTTATGTTCAATCAAAACTTCTTCAGGACTAGGTTTTTCAAGTTTAACAGTTTTAATCTGCAGAACTTCCGCTTCACCAGTTTTTTCAATTTCTACAACTCTTGTCATTTTTGAATAAAATTTCCACTTTGATAATCTTCAACAGCTTTAAGAATTTCTTCTTTAGTATTCATAACAAAAGGACCACCTCTAGCTATTGGCTCTCCAATTGGTTTTCCAGATATTAGTAGAAATTTTGATCTAATTATACCTTTAACTTTCAGTCTTTCGCCCTTAGTAAGAAGAATTAAAGTAGAGTCTTTAACTTTTTTATGATTTTTATCCCCAATTTTAATTTCACCCTCAATTAGATAAACAAAAGAATTATGCGTTAAAGGGAGTTCAAAATTAAATTCTTTATCTTTTTCAAGCTCAATATCAAAATATACCGGTTCAATATTATGACCTTTAACAGGACCCTCAGCATTGCCAAATTTTCCAGCAATAGTTTTTATTTTTTTATCTGAGTCTTTATGAATCTGCATTTCCTTAGAGTCTATATAAATGTATTCTGGTTTATTCATTTTTAATTTTGCGGGCATATTTACCCATAATTGGAATCCATGAAGCTTACCCTCAGTCATTGCAGGCATTTCAGAATGAATTATACCACCACCTGTTTTCATCCACTGTACGTCACCTGCAGACATTCT
>Ga0310344_10001276_pt1 | contig 19326 bp, 18 predicted proteins | sample HC15DNA20200_MG_FD_203801 | JGI IMG/M metagenome (GOLD analysis project Ga0310344, IMG submission 203801) | Marine microbial communities from station ALOHA, North Pacific Subtropical Gyre - HC15-DNA-20-200_MG | ecosystem: Environmental > Aquatic > Marine > Oceanic | place: Pacific Ocean: North... | reverse complement strand
TTCCATGTTAATAGATTCAGTAGCAATAGCTTCACAAACTCTTGTTGCTGAAAAGATTGCTAATGGGGGGTTTTACTGGAAAAGCAAATTAAGTAAGCAGTTATTGACTATATGTGTTTTTATGGCAATTTCTTTATATGTTATTTCAGTATTCTTTATCGATGATCTTGTTGTCATATTGTCAAACACTGAAAAACTTAATTCTACTGTTAATAATTTGAGGTTTGTATTTGCTGCGACTTTGCTTGTTGGTTGTTTTGCATTTTTATGGGATGGAATTTTGTTGGGTTTAGGATCATTTAGGCATTTTTCAATCATTACTATAGCGGGGTCTATTGCAGGAGCAGGATTGATGCTCTATTCATATAACAAATTTTCTAGCCTTTACAGTCTATGGTTTTGCTTACTTATATCGTTGTGTATAAGGACATTATTAGGTTTTTATTATCAAACAAAAAAGTGAATTGACTACTTTTTACAACTATCAAGACTTTCTAAAAGGTCTTGAGAAATATCTTTGGGGTCTTCAAGACCTGCTGACACTCGAACCAAATTTTTAGGAACTTCTGCAGGAGTTCCTTCAGCTCCAGGATGAGTCATATAGGCAGGAATCTCTAATAGGCTCTCAACTCCTCCAAAACTTACAGCAAGTTTAAATAGTTGAAGATATTTTCCTATAGAAGTTAAGTCAATATTATCAGCAACTTCAAAGCTTATCATTCCTCCAAATAAGTCCATTTGTTGCTTTGCTACTTTGTGGAAAGTGTTTTTTTCTAAGCCAGGATAATTAACTTTTTTTACCGCTTCAGATTTTTCTAACGAAGAAGCTAATTTTAGAGCATTTTCAGAATGTACTTTAATTCTAGCTCCTAAAGTATACAGACCCCTTTGACACAGGTATGAATCAAAAGGAGAAAGAACAGTACCTATCTTTTTTTGGGTTTCAAAAAGCTGGGCATGTATTTCTGGATCTTTAATTATGACAACCCCCCCCATAGTGTCGCTATGTCCTCCTATATATTTTGTTGTTGAATGAATAACAATGTCAGCTCCATGCTCCAACGGTCTTGTAATAAAAGGAGTAGAAAAGCTGCTATCGCAAACCAATAGAGCTCCTTTTTCATGAACTATGGATGCCACTTCTTCAATATTAATTACATTTAATAAAGGGTTAGAAGGTGTTTCAAGCCAGACAATTTTCGTTTCTTTATTTAAAGCTTCTTTTACTTTGTCAAGGTCGGTAAAGTCAACAAACTCAGATTCTATGTTGTTTCTTGGTGAAATTCCAGTGAAGTAGTTTACTGTCCCACCATATACGCTATCTGTAATAATTATTCTATCACCAGGAACCATTAGACGAGATACTAAATCTGTGGCAGACATTCCAGTAGAAACTGCAAGTCCATGTTGAGTCTCATAATCTTCTACTCCCTCTAAAGAGGCAATTGTTTTTTCAAAGAGCCTTCTTGTAGGATTGCCAGCTCTAGAGTATACAAAGTCAGCATCCATTTCAGGGGTAGCACTAGCATAAGTTGTTGTTAAGTGAAGGGGAGGCATTGCATCATTTGAAGATACTTCTACTCCACTTTCTGTATGAATAGCTCTAGTGTTTAACCCTTTCTTCATTTCCCTCCTATTGAATACGACCAAACAATTCTATATGATTATTTAATTTTTTGTCTTTATTTCTACTTTTCGATTAACTTCTATCTAGATAGTAACTTAATACTTGTAATTCTTGAGATAAGTCAACATTCCTAATCTGGATTCCTTCTTTTTTTATTATCCTCGAGGGGGCAAAGTTTAATATAGACTTTATTCCAGCTTCCACTAATAAATCTGCTGTTTCTTGAGCATACTCAGCAGGTGTAGCAATTATGCCAATTGCTACTTTATATTTTTTTGCATCAGACTTAACATTTTCTGTTGACTTAACAACCAAACCGGCAACTTTTGAAGAGACTTTTTTTGGATCTGAATCATATAATCCAACTATTCCAAATCCTTTGTCTTCAAATCCCCCATAATGTGCAAGTGCTGAGCCTAAATTTCCAATACCGATTATTATTGCACTCCATCCTGAGACCAGACCAAGTTCAAGTTTAAGCTGGTTTTCTAGGGTTGCTATATCATAGCCAACACCTCGAGTTCCCAAAGTACCTAAGTAAGACAAGTCCCTCCTGACTTGAGCATCATTCACTTTTGCTAGTTCAGCTAGTTGCTTAGAAGAAATTCCTTTTTTATTTGTTTCAAGTTCTGCAAGACAACTTAAGTACAAAGGCAGTCTCTTTACAGTTGTGGGCGGTATATTATTTTTCACTAATGCACAATGTATTAGAGATATAATTTTATGCGTAATAAAAAAAGTAAAAAACTAGTAAAAACTAAACTTAATTAATTTAAGGTCTTTAATATTTACTACTAACTTGTTAATAATGAATAGTTTTTTAAGAAATTTTGATGTAGTTATTATTGGAGGAGGCCCTTCTGGGGCTAGTGCTGGTATTGCATATAAAAAACTTAATCCGTCACTAAAAGTTGCAATAGTTGATAAAGAGATTTTCCCCAGAGATAAATCTTGTGGGGATGCAATAGGACCAGGAGTAATTAGCGTTTTAAAAAGATTTTCAATTCAAGATATTTTGGACGAAGAACCTAAAGTTGTGTCAACTTCTTTGTCGGGACCAGGACAAGTTCTAATTAATAATTATATTCCTGAGGTTAAGAACAAAGAAGATTCAATTGTTTATGTAATTCCAAGAAAGGAGCTAGATTATAGAATTCTGAGGAAAGCTATCAATTTTGGTGTTGAAGATTTTACAGGGCATAAGTTTGATTCAATGACCAAAAATATTAATGGTTGGGAAGTTGTCATTTCAAAGGATGGTATTAGAAAAAAATTTAATACTCGTTTGTTAGTTGGAGCGGATGGAGCTAACTCTAGGGTTAGAGCATCTCTTGGTTTAAGTTCAAACGAGGATAAACATAAAGCGATTGCTATTAGAGCATACATAGATAGCCCAAATTTTATAGAGTACTTTAATGAAAGATCATTATTTTTTGAAATAAACGTCTCAGCTGCTAGAGGCTATGCATGGGCCTTCCCAAGTAGAGGTAACTTGATCAACATAGGAATAGGGGTGCCCGTCCATTTATTTAAAAAGTATAAATTGAACATAGATTCTTTATTAGAAAGTTTTATTTTAACATTAGAAAAAAAAGGAATAATTGTTAATGGAGTTCGAGAGAAGAAAAGTTATATGCTTCCTTTTGCATCATCTTTAAGAGAGTTAGCACATAGTAACGCAGCATTGATTGGTGATGCAGCATCTATGATAAATCCTATGAGCGGAGAAGGTATTTTTTATGGAATGGAGGCGGGTTATATTTTAGCTAACAATACTTTTGATAAGATTGATTCTGAAAACTTGCAAAAAGGATTGTTTAATTTCGAAGAAGAATTTAAAAAAAGATTCAACAAACATTTTCTTAGTTGTACATTAGCGAGAATTATTCTACAAATTCCTATTTTGACTAGAAGGCTATTGAAGATAGCTAAAAATGATCAGCACACAATTGACTTTATCGTAGAGCTTTTATTTGATGAAGCACATATAACCCTAAAAGAGCTTGTTTTCTTGACTATTAAGTTTCTAATCCCTATAAAGCTCTTAGAAATTAGAGCAAAAAATAATACTTCTCGTCAATAAAAGAAATATAAATTAGTAAAATAGCAGTATGGTTTGTGAAATATTTCACAAATGAAGGGATTGGTAAAATGGACCAGTGGATACCAATATTAGTAATGTTGATAGTCGGCATAGGGTTCGCTTTGTTGAGCCTTGGTGTTTCTTATTTACTGTCTCCAAAAAATCCAACTATAGAAAAACGAATGCCGTATGAGTGTGGAATATCCCCTGAACATGAACCTTCACAGAGGTTTCCTGTTAAATTTTATATGGTTGCAATGCTATACATTGTTTTTGATTTAGAGATTGTTTTTTTACTACTTTGGGCAACTCAATTTTACCAATTGGGTTGGTATGGGATCTTAGTAGTCGGTATTTTTACTCTATTTGTACTTGAAACCTTATATTATGTTTGGAAACGTGGTGTATTGGATTGGAATATCTCTGGAAGAACAAGGTATTACAGTAAGTTAATTAAGGATGCAGCATAATGTTTGCTCCTGATAATATTTTTACTACTTCAATAGAAAAAGCTGTACGCTGGTCAAGAACTCAATCTATGTGGCCTGTAACTTTTGGACTAGCTTGTTGTGCTATCGAAATGATGTCAGCAGGTTCTTCAAAGTATGACCTTGCAAGGTATGGGATGGAAGTATTTAGAGCTTCTCCTCGTCAAGCAGACTTAATGATTGTGGCTGGTCGAGTATCTCAAAAAATGGCTCCTGTTTTAAGACAAGTTTATGACCAAATGGCTGAGCCTAAATGGGTTATTGCTATGGGAGCATGTTCTTCCTCTGGGGGAATGTTTAATAACTATGCATTAGTTCAAGGAGTAGATCAAATTGTTCCTGTAGATATATATGTTCCTGGTTGTCCTCCAGGTCCTCAGTCTCTTATGCATGGAATACTTACTCTACATGAAAAAATTATGCAAGGAGAAATTAATAGGTGATGAAAGAAGAAGTCATAAATATTCAGATTCAAGACCTACATTCTAAAGTGGAGGAACTACATAATGAAGGGTACGAAATGCTTGTAGACCTTACAGTTGTAGATTGGTATCGAAAAAGAGATTTAAGGTTCGAATTAGTTGTTAACTTACTCTCTCTATCCAAACAAAGAAGAATTAGAATTCTCTCAGCTTTCCCAGACGGTAATCCAGAATGTAGATCATTAACTGACATTTACCCTGGATCAAACTTTTATGAAAGAGAAGCATTTGATATGTATGGAATAATGTTTGAAGGGCACCCAGATTTAACAAGAATACTTATGCCTGATGATTGGGTTGGACATCCACTAAGAAAAGATTTTGGTTTAGGAAAAATTCCTGTGCAATTTAAGAATGCTCCAAAGGCTTGAATCATGAAAGAAGAAGATATAACAAAAAAGCAAGATACAGAGTTCTGGGCGACTAACGCTGAACAAGGTGGCTGGACGGTTACCTCAACAGATGAGGGAAGTCAAAAGATGAAAATAGAAGAATCTTCTGAAGAACTTGATATACAAATGGGTAAAGAGATTATTGATGACTACATAGATTTAGAACAATCTTCTAATGAAGATGAAAGAATGATAGTTAATATGGGTCCACAACACCCTTCTACACATGGGGTCTTAAGACTTCAGGTTGAATTAGAGGGAGAAGTTGTAAGAAGAGTTAAGCCCATAATTGGGTACCTTCACACTGGTATGGAAAAAACTGGTGAATCATTGACCTATTCTCAGGGCTGCACCAATACGACTAGGATGGATTATTTATCCCCTCTTTTTAACGAACTAGTATTTTCATTAACAACTGAGAAGTTGTTAAATGTTGAAGTTCCTGAGAGAGCAAAACAAATACGAATTCTAATGACGGAGCTTAACAGGATTGCTTCTCATTTGGTAGCTCTTGCGACTGGTGGCATGGATATAGGTGCAATATCAATGATGATTTTTGGATTTAGAGAAAGAGAACTAATTCTTAATTTTTTTGAAAAGACAAGCGGTTTAAGAATGAATCATAATTATATAAGACCGGGGGGAGTAGCTGCTGATTTACCTGACGGTTGGGAAAAAGATATTGAAGAAATACTAGAAATAATTCCAGAAAAACTTAAAGATTATGACCAAATGCTTTTAGATAATCCAATTTGGAATGGAAGATTGAGGAATGTTGGAATATTAACAACACAAGAATGTTTTGACTTAGGAATTACAGGACCAAGTTTGCGCGCAAGTGGTAGTGACTGGGACTTGAGGAAAGTGCAGCCCTATTCTGGAATCGAAAATTATGATTTTGAAATTCCTGTTCTCTATGACTCCGATGTCTTCTCACGCTGGAGAATAAAAGTACTGGAGATAAATGAGAGCTTAAAAATAGTTCGACAAGCAATGGAAACAATGCCTAAGGGTGATTACAGAATTGATGATAAAAAGGTGACACCTCCACCAAGAAAGAGATTAGATGAGTCAATGGAAGCTCTCATCCATCATTTTAAATTATTTACTGAGGGCTTTAAAGTACCTGCAGGTGAAGCCTACGTAGCTGTTGAATCTCCAAGAGGAGAACTAGGTTGTTACATTGTTTCAGATGGATCAGCAAAGCCTTATAAAATGCATATAAGAGGACCTTCTTTTTGCAACCTACAAGCTTTACCGGTTATTATGTCAGACAGCCCAATCGCTGATGCAGTGGCATCTATAGCTTCACTAGATCCAGTAATAGGAGATGTTGACAGATGAGTTGGAAAAGACCTCTAATTGCTGAAGCAAAAAAGCTTATTGAAATGTATCCAGAAAAAAGGTCAGCATTAGGTCCTTTGTTATATTTAGCATTAAGAGAAGATGGCTATATCTCTAACGATTCGATAAAACAGATTAGCGAACTAATAGGAATTACTGAAGTACAAGTTCACTCAGTTTCTACGTTTTACTCAATGTATAAACAGAACCCTGTCGGTAAATACTTAGTTAGTGTATGCAAGTCTATCTCATGTGAAATTAGTGGAAGTAATTCAATTAACAAAGAGTTAATGGATGTAACTAATCTCAATCATTTAGAAACTGATGAAGAAGGAATGTTTACAATTGAAAAAGTCGAGTGTATTGGTGCATGTGGAGGAGCACCAGCAGTACAGATAAACTACGAAACCATTGAGGGAATAGAAGAAGGAAAAATATCAGAACTTTGTTCTTGGCTAAGAGAGGTTCAACCGGAAGTTGTCAATTCAGATGAATTACAAGAAAAGTTTGGAGGAAGAAAGTCTTTTGATTGGGCAATCGAAGACAAATTTGGAACTACAGGTCCATACCCAGGTTTTCAAAACTACAACACTGTAGGGGAGCAATCTTGAAAGAAAAAAGACTTCTTACAAAGCACATGTATGACAATCCTGAGGACAGTCACACTATTAAATCTTATATTAAGAAGGGCGGTTACGAAACATTAAAGTCGGTTCTTAAGGAGCTTGATCCTCAGAAAATATTAGATGAAGTAAAAGAGTCAAATATTCGCGGAAGAGGTGGTGCAGGATTTCCCACTGGAACAAAATGGGGTTTTCTTGGAGAAGAAGAGAGTAGGTATCTTGTAATCAATGCTGATGAATCTGAACCAGGAACATTCAAAGATAGAATATTGTTAGAAAGAGATCCACACCAACTAATTGAGGGAATGATAATTACATCTTATGCCTCAAATATATCAACCTCATTTATATATATAAGAGGTGAATATTCAAAGTCTGCGAGAAGAGTGCAAGCTGCTATTGACGAAGCCTATGAAAATGGTTTTCTTGGAAACAATATTTTAGGAACTGATTTTTCTTTAGATATAACTGTTCATTTGGGTGCTGGAGCATATATATGTGGTGAAGAGACAGCTTTACTTAATAGTTTAGAAGGAAAAAGAGGTGAACCTAGACTCAAGCCACCATTCTTTCCTGCTGCAATGGGTTTATATAATAAGCCAACACTGGTGAATAACGTTGAGACTATTTCTTCAATCCCTTGGATACTTGAAAATTCAGGAAAGGCTTATGCAATGTTGGGGACAGAAGGATCAACTGGTACAAGAATATTTAGTCTATCTGGACACGTCAATAGACCAGGAAACTACGAAATAGAAATGGGCTGTACATTCAGAGAGTTTCTTGAAGATCTTGGTGGAGGAGTAAGTGGAAGTAAAAAAGTTAAGGCATATATTCCTGGAGGTGCTTCAGCCCCTTGGTTTACTGGGGATCAATTAGATATAAAGATGACCATTGATGATGTTGCAGAAGCTGGTTCTATGTTGGGTTCAGGAGCAGTAATCATAATGGACGAGAACACATCAATGTTAAGAGCTGCAAAAAGTATAGTTAGCTTTTTTGCTCATGAATCATGTGGGCAATGTAGCCCCTGTAGAGAAGGAACAACTTGGATGGAGACTATACTCGAACGAATTGAGAATGGTAGAGGAAGAACTTCAGATATCAACTTATTATTAGATATCTCCGACAATATATCACCTGGTTTAGAGTGGCCTCCAAAAATGACAACTATATGTCCTTTAGGACCCTCAGCAGTTTCACCAATTGTTTCTTTAATGACCCATTTTAGAGATGAGGTTGAATCATTAATTCCAAGCAAGGTGTTGTTATGACTGAAAAAATAAAAATAAATGTAGATAATAAAATTTTAGAGACCGAGAAAGGCAAGCTTCTTATTGAAGCATGTGAAGACAATGGGATAGATATTCCTAGATTTTGTTGGCACAAAAGAATGGACCCTGTTGGAATGTGCAGGATGTGTTTGGTTCAAGTTGAAACTCCAAGAGGAATGGCCTTAGTTCCTTCTTGCACCGCAGATGTAACAGAGGATATGATTGTTGATACAACATCTGACACAGTAAAAAAGGCTCAAGAAGGTGTTTTAGAATTCTTACTTATAAACCATCCATTAGATTGCCCTATTTGTGACAGAGCAGGTGAGTGCCCTTTGCAAGATCAAACTATGACTCATGGTCCGGGTGAGAGTAGGTTTATAGAGGAGAAAAGAAAATTTGAAAAGCCTATTCCTATTTCTGATCTAATACTTTTAGACAGAGAAAGATGCGTGCTTTGTGACAGATGTACAAGATTTTCAGAAGAGATTTCGGGAGATCCTTTAATTCAATTTGTTCAAAGAGGAAATAATACACAAGTACTCACCTTTCCTGATGAACCATTTAATTCTTATTTTTCAGGGAATACAGTACAGCTATGTCCAGTAGGAGCATTAACTTCAACATCGTATAGATTTAAAGCAAGACCATGGGATCTGAAGTCAAATGAGTCAACATGCAATCAATGTTCTATTGGTTGTTCTATAGATATAAATGTATCACAAGAAAAAGTTCTTCGATATCTTGGAATTGATAATGAAAATGTTAACCAAGGGTGGTTGTGTGACAAAGGAAGGTATGGTTTTGAATATATCCATTCAAACAACAGAATAATAACTCCAAAAGTTAAGGTAGAGGGTGAATTTATAGATACAACTTGGAAAGAAAGTCTCAACATTTTATCAACAAGGATTAAGAATTCTATTGATTTAAATGAAGATTCAGTTGCCTTTATTGGTGGTTCACTTGGAACTAATGAAGACCACTATGCCTTGGCTTATTTATTAAAAGAAGCTATTAAGACCAGTAATATATATTCAACTGATAATTTTCAGCTGTCTACGAACTTTATATTGGGTGATTACTCAAGAGCAATTATGGATGATCTTGATCAATCTGAAACAATAGTAATCTGGGGTCAAGATATAAAAGAGACTCTTCCTATTTTATATTTACGTGTTAAACGTGCTGTTAAGAATGGTGCAAAGTTAGTGGTTATTGGACCAAAGACCAATCCGTGGTCTGAATTAGCAGATTTAATAGTTGTTTATGAACCAGGAGAAGAGTTAGATGTAACAAAAAAAATAAAATTAAAACGTTCAAAGGTCTTTCAGGAATTTAATGAACTTATCCAAGGTAAAGATGTTACTTATTTGGTTGGAAAATCAACATTAAGTCAAAATGATACTCATTTAGAACATTTTGTTTCTTATATAATTGAGAATTCAAAAGCCAAGATTCTTCCATTAGTAAATAAGTCAAATAGTCTAGGAAAAATTCATATGGGTTTATTTAATTCAGAAAATAATATAGAAGATTTTATCAGTAAAGCAAAAGAAGGAAAAATAAAAACACTTATCATTACAGGTAGCGATTTCATTACAAGTTCAATCTATAGTAACGAACTAAAAGATGCGATGACCTACATAGAATTTATAGTCGCAATTGATATGTTTGTTAACGAGACAAGCCAGAGGGTTGATACAATTTTACCTGTAACAACTTTACCTGAGAAGGAAGGTACTTTTACAAACTTTGAAAGCAGGGTTTCACGACAGAGAAGATCCACACCAATTCCAGGCCAAGCTAAGTCAGAATGGGAAATCGTTGTTCATTTACTAGAATTACTAGGACTTGATGGAATAGGGCATTCAGAAATCGAAATAAATAAATTAATTGAAAAAAATATTAGTGGCTACAGAGAAGCCTCTTTTGATAACCTAGATAAACCTTCAAATCAAAATGGACTATTGGTATCACAAACAATCACATTTATGTCTCCTGAAGTTTATAGTCAGGATCCTGTTCAAAGTGACGAGTTTAAATTAATTTTTTATGAAAAGCTATATGGGGATAAAATTATGCAAAACAATGCTCCTTCTATATCTTTTTTAGGAGCAAATAGGATTATTGAAATTTCTCCAAAGGATGCAAAAACTCACAAAATAGAACAAGATACAAATATTAAGTTAGTAACAGGAGATGACTCGATAGTCTTAAAAGCTAATATAGATCAAAATATTGAACCTGGAACCCTTTGTATCCCTATTAATAGAAGAGGTGTAAGTCAGTTTGGTAAATATTTACATGGAAAAATAGAAAAAATTTCTGAAGGGGAGTTACTTAATGTCGATTGAATTTCTCATTTCCATAATTAAAGTTCTTTTAGTTCTTGGTTTGTTATTAACTAATACAATATTATTGATTTGGATTGAAAGAAAAGTAGTTGCAGGAATGCAGGCCAGAGTTGGCCCTGATCGGGCTGGACCTTTTGGAATATTTCAAACAGTAGCAGATGCTATTAAGCTTTTGCTTAAAGAACAGATTTTCCCATTGAATGCATCTAAAGGTATGTATCTACTCGCACCTATCGTTGCTTTAGTTCCGTCTTTTTTAATTTTCATGATAATCCCATTAGGTCCTGACTTGAACCTTGTTATTAATGGTCAAGATATTGATGTACCTTTAGTTGGTGCAGACTTGAATGTAGGAGTTCTTTTCTTTCTAGCTATTTCATCAGTCGCAGTCTACTCAGTTGTGTTAGCTGGTTGGTCTTCTGGTTCAAAATATCCTTTACTAGGAGGTATAAGAGCTTCTGCTCAGATGATTTCTTACGAAGCAGCCCTAGGTCTTGCTGTAGTCCCTGTTATTATATATGCAGGTTCTATGTCACTAACTGACATAGTTAGTAGTCAGCAAGGACATTTATCAAGCCCATTTTCTATTCCAATCATAGAAGATGTCATACAGCTTATCCCTAAGTGGAATATCTTTCCACAATTTGTTGCATTTTGTATCTTTTTTATTGCAGCTGTTGCAGAAGTCAATAGAGCTCCTTTTGATTTAGTTGAGGCTGAACAAGAATTGGTAGGAGGTTTTCATACTGAATATTCAGGCTTTAGATTTGCTATGTTCTTTCTAGCAGAGTATATAAATATGTTTAATATGTGTGCTATAACTGCCACTTTCTTTTTAGGTGGATGGTTAGGACCAACATTTTCAAATGTATTACCTCCCATTGCTACTGTTTTCCTTCCTTTTGTTTGGCTTGGTGTCAAAATATTTGGTTTACTTTTCATCTTTATATGGATACGTGCCACCTTGCCAAGGTTGCGTTATGACCAGCTAATGGAGTTAGGTTGGAAAGGATTGATACCATTTTCCCTAGCTTGGATTATCTTATCTTCATTAACACTCGGCATTAGAGAATTTGGACTTCCTTGGGGTTGATTATATGGCAATAATTTATGATTTATTTAAAGGTTTAGGAGTAACATTTAAGGAACTTTTTAAAGCTTCCGTTACAGACAAGTATCCAAAAGAATTTCGTTACAAACCAAAACGATTTCACGGAAGACACATACTTAATAGACATGAAGATGGAACAGAAAAGTGTATAGGTTGTGAACTCTGTGCTGGGGTTTGTCCTGCCGATTGTATATATGTAAGAGGTGAGGATAATCCTGAAGAAAATCCTATTAGTCCTGGTGAAAGATACGGTTTTATATACGAGATCAACATGCTTAGGTGCATTTATTGTGCACTTTGCGTAGAAGCATGTCCAACTGAAGCAATTACTATGACTTCATTATTTGAAATGAGTGTACAAGACAGAGAGTCGGCGATCTTTGATAAAGACATCCTTTTAGTAGATGATGATGGAAATCCAAGGTCACATGAAGAACAAACAAATTTAACAGACCCTAATGACCTTAGTGAGTCAGATGGATGGATGATCGCAACTTCGCCAAATGGGAAAATTGATTACGAGAATGTTGTCGGATGGAAAGGTTCACTTGGAACTGGGGTAAAACCTCCTGAGAAAGGTCAAGTGACTGAGAGTAAGGAAAAGCAAGGAGAAGATCAATTATGATTCAGATAGGAAGCTTTCTTTTTTTAGCTATCTTAATTCTCTTAGGAGCATCAATTGTTATTTTTGCAAAAAATCCTGTTCACAATGCAATAGGTTTGGTTTTGACCCTTATTTCCCTAGCAGTTTTATACCTAACTATGTCAGCAACGTTTATAGCAATGGTTCAGATTCTTGTTTACGCAGGAGCAGTTATGACTCTTTTTCTTTTCGTAATAATGATGATAGGAGTAGATAAAGAAGAAGAGAGAAGAGAGTCAATAAAAGTTCAGTCTTTTTTAGTTGTAGGGTTAGTTTTTCTCTTGTTCGGTCTCTTAACTTATGTCAGCCTAGTTTCAGGTTTTAAATGGGATCTTCTATTCCCTCAAGCCGAATATGCTGTAATAGGAAGCCCTGAAAGTATTGCGTCACTTTTATTTACAGAATGGGTTTTGCCTTTCGAGTCAGTTTCAATTTTATTAATTGTCGCTACGGCTGGAGCGATTAGTTTAGCATATGGAAAAAATAGGAATTTAGGCTAGTTCATGGATATGCAAATTCCTACTGATTGGTACCTGACTCTTGCAGCAATACTTTTTTTCTTAGGTTCATTAGGGATCATGATCAGAAGAAATGTTTTGATTATGTTTATGTGTATAGAGCTAATGTTGAATGCTGTAAATTTAACTTTTGTTGCTGCTTCTAGACACTTTGGGTCATTTGATGGGCAAGTCGCAGTTTTATTCATTCTCGTTGTCGCGGCCTCTGAAGTTGTTGTTGGTCTTGCGATTATAGTTTCAATTTTTAGTAAAAGGTCATCAGCATCTGTTGATGATTTAAGCTTGTCGAAAGGTTAGTTATGGAAGAATTACTTCTCTTAGCTTTATTACTTTTACCTTTGGGTACGGCGGTATTCATAAATCTTATTGGTAAGTATTTAAAAGTAAATCAGATTGCACAAATATCAAGCCTTGGGCTAGCAGGAGCTTTTTCTATTTCTCTTCTTTTATTTTTCTTGCTAGGTCTAAATAATTTTGAATCTCTCTCATTTAATTATTTCACATGGATTGATGCTATGAATGTTAGTGTAGGGTTAAGATGGGATGGGCTTACTGGGGTAATGGCTCTTCTCATAACCCTTCTAAGCTTTATTATTCAATTGTTCTCAGTATCTTATATGGAAAAAGATGAAAGAGTAGCAACATATTTTGTTTACTTTAATTTCTTTGTCTTCTCAATGTTATTACTAGTTTTGAGTTCAAATTTTTTAATATTGTTTATAGGTTGGGAACTAGTTGGATTAAGTTCTTACTTACTTATTTCTTTCTGGTACAAAAAAGACTCAGCTTCTTCAGCTGGAAAGAAAGCTTTTATACTAAATAGAATTGGAGATGCCGGTTTTCTCATTGGATTAATGATCATATTCAATATATTTGATTCGTTTGATTATGATTTTATTTTCTCTAACACCAATCTACTGAACTCTAACCAAGCTTCTCTTATAGCATTTTTTTTAATGATTGGTGCATTTGGAAAATCTGCTCAATTGCCATTGTTCAGTTGGCTTCCAGATGCGATGGAAGGGCCTACTCCCGCAAGTGCGTTGATTCATGCGGCAACTATGGTAACTGCTGGTGTTTTTATGTTAGTAAGAGTTTCCCCAATTCTAACTAAGGCGCCGAATGTTCTTTTTCTAATAGCGATAATTGGAACTATAACAGCTTTTTTTGCCTCATTTGTTGCTATGACTCAATTCGATATAAAAAAAATACTAGCTTACTCTACAATTGCTCAACTGGGGTATATGTTTTTAGCGGTAGGCTCAGGAGCTTATGTTGCAGCTATTTTCCATCTTCTCACACATGCATTTTTTAAAGCACTCCTCTTTTTAGGAGCAGGAGCTGTTATTCACGCAATGGATCATGAGCAAGATATTAGAAACATGGGAGGACTCATTAAAAAGATGCCTACTACTGCATATACAATGCTTATTGGTACTTTAGCATTATCTGGTATTCCACCATTAGCTGGTTTTTGGTCAAAAGATGAGATATTAGGTTCAGCATTTGTTGCCGGAGGTTTCTACTTACCACTATGGCTTATTGGATTGATTACTGCTGTTATGACAGCTTTCTATATGGGACGATATTGGATTTTAATTTTTTTAGGTGAAGAAAGAACAGAACAAGCCTCTTCTGCTGAAGAGGTCCCAAAGTTGATGAGGGTTCCTTTAGTTTCCTTAGCCTTTGGTTCAATATTTGTAGGTTTTGTCAATACCCCTCTTTTTCATGGTGTAGAAAAAACATTAAAAGAGGTTTTATACAATATAGATGTAATACATCCACCTACGGGGTTGAATTTTATCCTTTTAGCTTCTATCTCCGTTCTTGCTGGCTTAGTTGGTTTATTTTTGTCCAATATTATTTTTATACAGAAAATAAAGGATCCTTTTAAAGAGTTACAAGACTTTCCACTTCTACCTAAGAAAATACGAATAATCCTTGGAAATATTTTTAATGAAGAAAGGAAGATTTTCGTTCTTATCAACTCTGCATTATTGTTTGTCAAAAAACTTTCATTTAATGCATTGTATTTAGATGTGTACGGTAGAAAAGTTTTTGTTGATGGTTCAAAATCTTTATCAAAGTTTGTAGCAGTTTCTATTGATCAGTTATTAATAGATGGGCTTATCAATAATTTAGCAAATTCTTCCATGTATATTGCAAAAAAAGTGAGGACACTTCAAAGTGGGTATCTTCGAACCTACATATCTGTATTCGGCATAATGTCAATACTTCTTATCGCATTCATAGTTTTATCAATTGGGAGGTTTTAGATGGAGATAGCACTTCTTGCTGGGATAGCAACACCTCTATTTTTTTCTTTTCTTATTTCATTAATGTCTAGTAAAAGAACAGAATTATTTTTTCCTATATCTGTCCTGGGTTCGACTATTCCAATCGCCACTTCAGTTTACTTACTTATGTTTGGGAAAATAGAAGGATCCTTTAATAACGTACTTGAGATTGCTTGGATTAAGCCATATGGGATTAATTGGTTCATTGGATATGACGGAATTTCTTTAGTAATGATACTACTTACAACTTTGCTCGTTCCTTTGGCACTTCTTTCGTCATCATCCAGCTTACGTAGATCAAAAGGTTTCTTAATCTCTATCTTGGTTCTGGAATCAGCTGTAATGGGTGTCTTTACTAGTGCTGACCTACTGACCTTTTTCTTGTTCTTTGAAGCAATTTTAATACCAATGTATTTCATTATTGGGGTATGGGGTGGTGATAATAGAAAATATGCAACAATAAAATTTATCCTCTATACAGTCTTTGGTTCTATCTTTATGTTTGCTGGGATTATTATTACAGGATTATTAGTTTTTCAGCAGTTTGGATATCTAGCATTTGACTTTCAAACTGTTTCAGCTTTAGTACTTTCATTACCTCAGCAGAAGACATTATTTTTACTATTTACCTTTGCCTTTGCTGTAAAAGTTCCAATTTTCCCATTCCACACTTGGCTTCCAGATGCTCATGTCGAGGCACCTACTGCTGGAAGCATTCTCTTGGCAGGTGTTTTATTGAAACTGGGAGCGTATGGATTAATCAGGATCTCTGTTCCTTTTTTTACTGATGCATTCTTAGAGTATCGAGAGCATATAGCATTATTGGGAGTTGTAGGGATAATTTATGGTGCAGTAGTTGCAATTCCGCAAAATGATATAAAGAAACTTGTAGCCTATTCTTCTGTAAGTCATATGGGATTTATTGTTTTAGGTATTGCTTCTGGAACTGTGATAGGAATGCAAGGAGCTGTATTCCAGATGATTAATCACGGGATTACTACTGGGGCCCTCTTTATGTTGGTAGGATTCTTGTACGACAGAAGACATACTCGCAATATGTCAGAATTTGGAGGAGTTAAAACAGTTATGCCTCTGTATGCTTCTACATTCCTTATAGCATCGCTTGCTTCTATAGGGCTCCCAGGGTTCAATGGATTTGTTGGAGAATTTATGATATTAATTGGATCTTATGAAACATATAATATATACACAGCAATTAGCGCTTTAGGAGTAGTTTTTGCAGCTATATATATGCTGTGGGCATATCAGAAAATATTTACAGGTGAAATAAGAGAAGAAAAAAACAAAAATCTTTCTGACCTAAATCTAAGAGAGAAACTATCAATAACCCCACTACTTTTGTTAATGATAATAATTGGAGTTTACCCATATTTAATTGAACAATTTATCAATTTTGATGTATTACATATAGCAAAAATTATTCAGATATCTATAAGTGGAGCATCGTAATGATTCATGAAATTCTCGGTATAAATTATTATGTGATAGGCCCAAGTTTGTGCTTACTTATGACTGGTGTCTTCCTTTTAATTTCAGATCTTACGTTCAAATTAAAGCCTAGATATCAGTCAGTTGTTGTAATTGTTGGTTTATTAATAACAGGGCTTCTTATTTATCTTAAGTATGGAGAATTTGTAAAGTTGGGGATTTCAAGTCATTTTTCATCGATGATCCTATTAGATGAATTTTCACTATTTGGAGATTTTCTTTTGTATATTATTGCAGTGTGTTCCTTCCCTTTGCTATGGTCTGCTTCTGGGGCATTAATGGAAAAAAGAACAGAAGCTATTGTTTTAGTTTTAATGAGCCTTTCTGGCTTTATGCTTATGACTTCCTCAGAACATTATCTCATGTTATTCATTGGTCTTGAAATAGGATCGATAAGTTTATACGCTTTAGCAGGTCTTAATAGAAATGACCCATACAGTAATGAAGCAGCATTAAAGTATTTTCTTTTTGGTTCTTTTGCATCTGCAGTATTAGTTTATGGTGTCTCTCTTATATACACTTCTATTTCTTCAATAGGTTTCTTTGAAACTGCCCTCTCGATTTCTTATGTAGGGGATTCAAACATCCCATTAACTGCAGTAATAGGTTTACTATTATTCACTTTTGGTCTTTTGTTTAAAGTATCTGCTGCTCCCTTTCATGCTTGGGCTCCAGATGTATACCAAGGAGCTCCTACAGCTTATGTTGGGTATATGGCGGCAATAGTGAAAACCTCTTCTTTTGTAGTGCTTGCTAGATTATTTACAATTATCTTTCCTCTTTTATCTATAGATAGATCTATAGTATTTCAAATTATTTCAGTTTTATCAGTAGTTTTGGGTTCATTCTTTGCAATAACGCAGTCTGATTTCAAAAGACTCATTGCATATAGCGGTGTAGCTCAAGCAGGACTAATTTTTTCTGGAATTGCATCAGGAGGCCAAGCAACTATTTCATCTTTATTTTATTTAGTTACCTACATGATTCAGTTAGTTGGTATCTTTATTGTGATATCTATTGTAGCTGACGGTTTTAGTTCTACTATAGAGTTAGATTCTCTCAAAGGCATACTCAAGAACTACCCTTTGCTAGGAGTTTCTTTTTCAGTGTTTCTTCTTGGCCTTGCAGGGATGCCTCTAACCAGCGGTTTTATTGCTAAATTTTTGTTATTTACTAATCTCTGGGCTTCTGATTTATATATTTTGGTTCTTATTTTCCTTGTTGCGTCTGTTCTTGGTTTTTACTTTTATTTAAAACCTATATGGGTTCTTTCTATTGAGGATTCAAGTATTGAATCTAAAATTGTTGTATCTAAAGTTAATTTAACAATAGTTTCTTTACTAGCTTTATTGACGATAATTATTGGGATTAGCCCTAGTCTATTGCTTAATTTTGCAGACTGGGTGGTTTCTTCTTACTTGTAGTATGATTGATTATTTTTTACCGTATCTACACCATCAAGGAGGATGGGATGAAATGTTGTGGTTTGTTATGCCTGTATTGCTGCTAACTTGGTTTAGAAAAAAACAAACAGAAAATCAAGAAGAATAGATTTTTATCTAAGATTTAAAGACCTATTTCTAAATCCAACAAAACCAATAATTAAAAAGATAGCAATTTTTGCTAATACAAGACCTATATCTTCAACAATTAACCCATCTTGATAGGGAGCCCCGTAAGCTCCAAAGGATGAGATATTATCATCAATCCAGAGAAACAAGTCGTTAGTGCCACTTAAGGAATTTGCTATCCACTCTATAGCCATTAACCCTGCACCAAAACCCCAAGCATAAGATGATTTTCCAGTATAAGCACCTAAAGCAAAACCCAATACACCATAGCTAACACCTGCTAATCCTGCCATTAATGTTGAGCTCATTAAAGGGGCGTAATCGAGTGTTTGGCTTAACTCCATTGTTGCCATTGGTATGTACATAACATTCGTCCATGTAAAGGTTATGAAAAGTCCAAAGAAAATAGCTACAACTGATTGTGTTAAGTAAACAGTCGCTCTTGTCATTGGAAGAGAGGCGACGAATTCAAATGTTCCATCTTCTTCAGCTTTTGCACCCATCTTATTTAATAAAACAATAGTGGCTATGGCAACCAAGATAACCCCAAATAGATTCAGAAAGTAAGCTGTAACCATCCCTTCAAGTGTAAAAACATTATCCCAATCATCTATTCCAAGTAAATTCATCAATGTGTCATTTTCAGACATTCCTCTAAATGCTTCTTTTTGAGCATCAATCACTAAATCTTCAACACTTTCATTTGCGAAACTTAAGGGTAAAATTGTGAAATATAAGGCTGGAGCTACAGCCCATGTCATTATAAATTTTTTTGGAACACTCAACATATATTTTAAATAACTAAACATTACTACTTCTCTCTATCGTAAAATTCAAAAAAGGCATCTTCTAATTCCTTACCTTCATCTTTTGCTTTCTTTTCGAATGTCTTATATGATTCGTCATAAATTTTTGAACCTACCTTAAGAACAGCCATTGTGTCAGCTATTTTCTCTACCTCAGAAATTATATGTGAAGATAGTAAAACAGATGCTCCGTTATTAGAA
>Ga0310344_10001274_pt1 | contig 19339 bp, 18 predicted proteins | sample HC15DNA20200_MG_FD_203801 | JGI IMG/M metagenome (GOLD analysis project Ga0310344, IMG submission 203801) | Marine microbial communities from station ALOHA, North Pacific Subtropical Gyre - HC15-DNA-20-200_MG | ecosystem: Environmental > Aquatic > Marine > Oceanic | place: Pacific Ocean: North... | reverse complement strand
TTGGCCGTGATTATGCTACTCACACTGTCTATCGTCACTCTAGCAGCAGTACAAGGATACACAGGAACTGTGGTCGATGAGCGTACTACATCTGCTCAGACTGGAGCCGACCTGCAAGTCCAGTTTGATTCTGCAATCACCGAGCAGCAAGCCAGAGATGAGTTGATGCTGGCAATCCAGAGGGCAGGATACAGCGAAATCACTGACATTTCTTCCATGACCTCGGTTGCTGATATCTTCACCAATCCGAAGAGCCAGAACTCTTTGGTCAGGACATGGGTTCTATTCGACGGACATGAGAATACTCTAATCTGGGACACTCAGACCGTCCCTAGAGACGATATCGACGCAGCAGTATCTCAGTGGTCGAGCGGCTCATTCACCGCCGGTGCGGCAGCCGTAGACGTGTTCAAGGATCTAGAAATAGGGAGTTCACAGACAATTGAGTATACCGAATATGACTTTGAATTAGGACCCGACTTTGAATTCATAATTACTACGACTGTTACTGAGTCAACGGCCCAATATCAGGGGCGCCACCAGTGGGTTCCCGGACTTTCCTCCACCGAGGCAGAGCAGGCTATAGTGATCGGCGAATCGACCTACAGAGAATTAGTAGGAGATGCAACTGCAGATTCATACACCTCGACAAGATGGTTCTTCGAGTTGTGCGACCAGTCTGAGCAAGACTGTGCCGATGCACTCAGAGCAGTCAACGCTGAGATTTCCAATGGCAACGGGGTCAGCGCCGCTCAGGACTGGTCAACTGCTCACAGAGAAAATGAGCGTAATGGTGGGCTTATCTTCGGCACTCCTGGGCTTCTAAGCCTACAATTCATAGTTGCTTCACTGGCTTCAGTTGCTTCCGCTTTCGTATTCCTATCGCTAGTATTGACTCAGAGGAAGAGAGAGTTGGCAATCCTACAGGCGATTGGAGCCAGCCCTAACCAAGTAACTCGACTGGTTCTATTCGAGATCCTGTCAATTCTAACTGTCAGTATGGCTCTAGGAGTTGTTCTTGGACTCGCTATCGCCGAGTCATTCAACGGCTTCTTTGGAGTGTTCGGATATATTTTCCAAATATTCCTCGGCCAGAGCGCTCCAATTGATCGAGATCTTGTCTGGCCATGGCTCGATCTTGCACTGGTCAATGCATCAGTACTTTTCGCAGTTCTTATGGCATTGATTTACACTACACGCAGGGCTCTACAGGCCGATTTGGCAGTGGTATTGAAGGGGGAGTGAGATGACGGAGAGAGCTGAGATTCTGAAGTCTGACGGGCTTTATCACGTCTACGAATCCGGTGCTGAGGATGGTAATGTAGTTGCTCTACGAGGATTGCACGTCACTGTCTACGAAGGTGAAGCAGTAGCAGTAATCGGGCCTTCAGGTTCTGGCAAATCGACCCTTCTGAAGTGTCTTGGTGGCCTGATGAAGCCGTCTGCAGGGGGTGTCGAGCTTACAGGAAAAAGGATGACAAGACTCACTGGAACGGAGTTAGTAGATCTTCGTCAGAAAACTGTCTCATTCATCTTCCAAGACTCAAATCTGCTACCGCACCTCAACGCATTGGACAATGTCGCCCAACCACTCCGGCACCAGGGGGTGCTCCCTGGTGAAGCCAGAGCTAAGGCGCAGGCACTGCTAGATCGCCTTGGCATGGGCGAAAGATCCCGTGGAATGCCCGAGGAACTCTCCGGAGGAGAGCAGCAGAGGGTTGCGATAGCTCGAGCCCTCATCACAGAGCCTAAGCTGATTCTGGCTGACGAGCCAACTGGATCCCTGGACCCGATTACCAGCAGGGAGGTTCTCGAGTTATTCGATACTCTTCACAAAGAGGAGGACGTTGCGTTCTTCCTTGTCACACACAACAGAGAGGTCGCAGCCTTTTGCGAACGCTCGCTTGAACTTAGAGACGGACGTTTTGTTGCCCAGCATGGAACAGATGTGGACATTGCTGACCTATCTGGCAGCCGCGAGTTAATCATCGACGATACAGGCACCGTAACTCTACCTCCAGACATACTGACTCAGATTGGCGGCCCTGGGAGATTCGAGATTCCAAACATTGTGCGCGACTCTCTCAATCTTGAGAGGGTCTCAGATGATAGGATTGACATCGATGGCAAGTCCGAGATGACCCTTGCATCCACCTGTCCCGCATGTTTCCACGATTACGGCGACAGCGAAGAGCAGCGCTGTCCGGAATGCGGCTCGAGCCGCCCAATGGTTCAGGCCTGAGGCAGGACCAGATTCTGCGGCTTGGCAATACCTAGGTCTGCAGGCAACTCTCTAACCTTCTCGGGTAGAGTGATTGGAATCATCTCCTTGCCAATCAAAGCCACTCTGCTCTCTCTTCTTTCTGACAAAACCTCTCTGCCGACCAGCGGTGCCAGACGTTGCGAGAAGCCCATCACATCATCGTGACTAGGCATGTTTTCGATAGTCAGATTGTTTCGGCTGTTACCTACGTATACGTATCCCTTGGCCTCTATGAAGTCAGGATCTGCAAGGTTATCCAAGCGAGCATAATCTTCGTGATGACCAAGTGACTCGTGTTTGATTAGTGTGTGTCTACACACTGTCCTAGTATCTAGGCTCGGAAGCAACTCTAGAGTCTGCTCAAGCTTGTGGAATGCAGCTTGGTCGAACTTGGGTTTACACAGCCTATCGAAGACCTCCTTATTCGGAGCATCAACGCTCACGTACAACTGAGTTGGCAATGGATCGAGATTCTCAATGACCTTGGGGAGACTCCCATTGGTAACTAGGAAGGTTGAGGTCCCATGTTGGTGACAGATGTCGAGGAACTCACCTAGTCGCGAGTAAAGAGTAGGTTCGCCATTCAGAGAGATAGCGACGTGCTTGGGGTTCTGTGCCTCCAGCCACTTCTCTCTGTCGGCCTTAGGGTTCCCACCGAATCCTGTCAGTAGTCTTCTCTGGGCGCGAACCGATTCCAAGTACAGTTCGTAAGGATCATCATCAATCTTGTGCAGAGTCTCAGAGTGAGGCTCCCTCCAGCAGTAGGTGCATGCTAGGTTGCACGTATCCACATTGGGTGCCATCTGCATGCAACCATGGCTCTCAATGCCGTAGAACGTGCCCTTGTAGCAGGAGCGGTCTGCAATCAGACTCTGTTTTGTCCAGTGGCAGACTTTGACTCCACCATGCTCTCCGACTAGGTGATACTTCTGCTTAGTGAGTCGGGACGCGATCTTGGGTTCGATGCGAGTAATCGGGCTCTGCACACACTCACCTATCGCCTGCGTGGGGCCATCCTGTCTTGAAACTGCCCTGTTCTACTCAAATGATATACTCTCAGCACCAATCCGAACTGATGACCCGTGCAATCGCGGCGTGCCTCACCCTCGTCTTACTCTCTACCTCTATGTCCGGCTGCTTCTCCGCCGACACAGATGAGGAACTCATTGAGCCCAGTAACCTGACGATTTCTCCAGATACCTTGTTGGGAGCGCAGTTCCAGACCGTCGAGTTCAGCGCTTCAAGTGCGATGAGCGTTCATGTACCCTATCTAGTACTGGATCCCGATTCTGGTTATGTGGTCAATGGTACGACTCTGAAATTCGCAGAATCTGGAACTACAAGTATCGAGTTGCTCGCACCTTCAAACGCCAATTCGACGTATTTCTTGCTGGGGGCGCTAGGTCGTGAAGAGTGGCCGCTCCGTGCAACCAACCAGAGCTGGCACGAGTGGTTCCATTCGGGTGAATTTGAGCAGTCACCATACACCTTCGTCGAGCATTCAGTGCTGAGGGAGAACGATTCTGCCTACACAATCGAGGATGGCGCATTGCATAGTACAGGTTTGATTGACGGCCGCAACGTCTTCGAGTGGCTGGAACTATTCGCTGATCCTGATTCGGGTTACAATCAGCGCTGGGGACCCTTTACCCTCAATGACCCGACATACATGAGAGCCGCCAATTTCATGCAATCAGAACTACAGGGGATGGGATATGACGCACAGGTCCACAGGTACTGGATATCCGACTTCTCCTATGCTGTCAATGTCTGTGGCTACAAGGAAGGAACAATGTTCCCAGACGAGTGGTTGGTTCTAGGCGCACACCTCGATATCGCCGAGCCAGGAAGTCCGCCCGGCGGGGGCGCGAATATCGGTGCTCATGACAACGGAGCAGGTGTAGCACTGGTGCTAGAGGCTGCCAGAGGATTGGCCCAGTTCGACCACCGCAGAACTATTGTGGCTTGCTTTTGGTCCAACGAGGAGAACGGCTACGATGGTGTCGATAGGTGGATTGACAATATCCCCGCCGGAGTCACACTCTCCAACTATCTGAACGCCGATGCAGTAGGTACCAACTGGCCTGGCTACTACACCTTAGTAGTGGACATCATTCCCGAGACTGACAATCAGATAAATGAGCAGTGGCCAATGGTCAGACTGGCGGAATGGATAGGATCCAACAACAACGACATCGCCGAGGCGCTGCGACTTGGTAGGGAGATATACAACACCGAGGGGTATGCTTCGATGAAGGATGTTGATTCGAGTGACCAGAAGAGACTCTCCATCTCGGTGCATGAGTCCCAAAGAGGTAGGAGTGATTACGAGAGGATAGCAGACCAACTCGGAGTGGTGTCGATGGATTTCGGCTCGCTCACAGGGGGCTCTGACTGCTATCATGGGCCGTGCGACACGCTCGAGACGATGATCGACATGATGGTGACCGACAACGGTACAGGGGTGCAGAATCTAGTCGAGTCATTCGACTTGATTTCTTGGTGGCTATTCAATCTCGCGATGTATCTAGATGAGGCTCCGATATACAACGAGTCCTAGCCGTACTTTACACCGGTTCCGTAGGCAAATACCTCAACTGCCTTAATACTCGCTTGCGCTCCTTGGGGTGCCATATCAGAGGTATCTATCCTCACATTGATTACATCGTCGAATCCATTTGCGACGGCATTCTCTCTCAATCTCTGCATTGCCTCAGCCCTACCGGCTGCAACCACTTTCTGGAAGATATCTATCGAGCCCCCGATTAGATTGTTGATTTTACCAATCAACAAATGCCAGTGACTGGGTCCGAAGACGACCCCGGCCCACACCACACCACACTCAGTAATGTCAGTTCTATAGCCTCCATCTAGCGTAGTTAGTGGATCGCGACCCAATGAATCACGCAATGACGCCTCTCTGGATGTTGTGTCAGCAATCTGTTCGTCTAATTTCTTGCCACTGAAGAAGACAGCATAGATGAGCATGAATGGATATGCAAATGAGTACAGTATTCCACCAGCGGCTAGAAGCAAAAGAGGGAGCGCGCATATGCTACCTATTACTAACGGAATAATCAGCGCCCACTCTGCCATGGAGAAAACCTCCTTCACTCGGCCTTGACAGCTGTGCCATAAGCGAACAGCTCTGCTGCTCCTGCAGTCACTGCTGAAGTAGCGAACCGCACATTCACTATCGCGGTGGCTCCTCTACCCATAGCCTCAGCGACCATCCTTCCAATCGCCTCTTGACGAGACTCCTCAAGCAGTTCTGTGTACTTCACGAGTTCACCACCCACGATGTTCCTGAGGCCTTGAGTGATGTCTCTGCCCACATTCTTTGCCCTCACCGTCGAGCCGCTTACGACTCCGAGAGTTTCTGTAATCATCATTCCAGGTATCGTTTCCGTGTTGACGACTAGTATGCCTTGCACCGTCTGTTCCATATCATGGCCACAGCACGATAGACGCTTCAAGATTGGGGCGGAGCAGTATCATCTGCAATTGGAGCAGACATTAGTCTAGTTGGGGGTTTTGATTTGCTTGCAACAAGACCTAGAATACCTACGAAACAAATATTGCAGACAATTATCTGACCCCAACCCATTAGCAAATAGAATGGTTCCATCAATTCTACACTGGCCTCCCATTCGTCAGTGTCGCGGCCAGTAGTGAACTCGGGCACCAATAATCCACTTCTCGACAACATCCACATCAAACCCATGCCGCCTAGTAGATTCACTCCTATCCAAGCTCCTACCAACTTTATTCCCAGATCCCTGTCACCCCTCCAAAGCACTGGTACACTGAACAGACCAATAATGGCAAGAATCCCGCTGTGGAATGCTTGAAACTTCAACAAACCCATCATCTCATCCATGTATTCTAACATGTCATCCCAGAATTCATCGTTCTCGGTCCACTCGGCCTTCTCCTCATCGGTTCCATCTTCAGGATAGGGCTCTATTTCTTCGAAATCTTCAGGCATTAACCTGTCAACAAACATTGGAGTTAGTACTCCAGAAGCCACACTGAGGAGCATGAAGATCGAAATCAGTGCCATGAAAATGGCTAGTCCCTTCAACCACCAAGGCGAAACTTCCTCGGGAACATAAGGAGATTCGAAAGCAGAGTTCATGACCTTCGCACGGGTTCTTAGGATTAGACTATCTCTATTCCTATTGATATCCTAGGGATAGTTCGATTGCTAGGATGGATACACTCACGACCTGGGTGAACGCAGAAGTTACCGCGTAGGAATTTGCGACCTAGAATTAGCCGGTGTCGCATTAGTGAACGATCTTTCAGGCACAACTCGATGTCAAAGTCGATACCAGCCATCTCAAGGGTTGTGCGAATCACTGGTCGAAGAGTCTCATGACCACCAGTGTCGCGAATACGCCTCCAACCCGATACAGGACGCTCTATCCAATCACTATCTTCGCCGAGACGAAATCTCACTATATTCTCTAGATCCGACTCAATAATCTCGATCTCGCTGGCGTGTAATGTACTAGACCATGCACCTGTATCCATCTTGGCTAGCAGCGGCTCACCATCGAGCTCAGGTATCCCTACCCACTCGCGCCAGCCTACCATCACTAAATCGAACATATTCCTCATTGGGCGGCCGGCCGAGAGGGGTTCTTGAATCCGTCGGATAGAGTATCATTATCTCGCAATCTGAAACTCCGATTTTTTCCCCGTTCCATGACTAAACCCTCTATTGTCGAATCGTTGAAGTACGGGTGCCATAGGCCATACCTAATGGCGCAAGACGGCATACCTGAGGCTTTGACCTTCGATGACGTCCTCCTGATGCCAGCCGAGTCAGCGGTCCTTCCGGCTGAAGTCGACATCTCTTCGAGATTCACGGACTCAATACAACTCAACATCCCGCTGATCTCCGCGGCGATGGATACAGTCACCGAGAGTGAAATGGCAATCGCCATGGCACAGGCCGGCGGAATCGGTGTAATCCACCGCAACATGAGTGCTGAGGCCCAGGCTGCCGAGGTCTACCGAGTCAAGAGATTCGAGTCTGGTTTGGTTTTAGATCCGGTCACCGTTTCACCTGACAGCACCATAGGTGAACTACGCCGAATCAAATCGCAGAATGGATTCTCCGGCTTCCCGGTTGTGGATGACTCGGGAATGCTAGTTGGCATCATCACCAATCGAGATATCAGGTTCGTTTCGGATGATTCGGTCGAAGTCTCTACTATGATGACCACCGGTGTCGTCACCGTCCCCGAGGGAGTGGATCCTGAGGAGGCTAAGCGACTCCTACACAAGCACCGTATCGAGAAACTAGTCGTCGTAGATGAAGACGGCGGTTGCGCTGGCATGATGACAGTGCGCGACATCCAGCGAAGCCGTGACAACCCTGACTCATGCAAGGATAGTCATGGCCGACTGAGAGTTGCTGCTGCTACTGGTACCGGAGATAAGGGAGTCGAGCGAGCACTAGCACTATTCGAGGCAGGGGCCGACGCAGTTGTCGTCGACACTGCCCACGGACACTCGCACGGTGTAATTGACACGGTCAGAGAGATTCGCAACCAAGCGCCCGACAAGGCGCAGATAGTAGCTGGCAACATCGCAACCGGCGCCGCTGCTGACATGCTGATTGGTGCTGGAGCTAATGCGGTCAAGGTCGGGATAGGCCCCGGGTCTATCTGCACCACCAGAATCGTCTCGGGTGTGGGAGTTCCACAACTCACTGCTGTACTAGGGGTCGTCTCAGAGTGCGACAAGAACGACATCCCAGTGATTGCCGATGGCGGCATCAAGTACAGTGGCGATATTGCCAAGGCGATTGCGGCTGGGGCTGATTGCGTGATGGCTGGATCAGTACTTGCAGGAACAGATGAGTCTCCGGGGGAGACAATTCTGTATCAGGGACGCTCTTACAAGGTCTACAGAGGAATGGGTTCTGTTGGTGCGATGAGCGAAGGAGCGCATGACAGATACTTCCAGTCCGAACAGGGAGACACTCGCAAGTATGTCCCAGAGGGAATTGAGGGCAGAGTACCTGCAAGGGGGCCGGTTGACAATGTAATCTACCAGATGGTCGGAGGTCTGCGTTCGTCGATGGGGTACACTGGAAACGGCTCAATCACCGAGATGAAGTCGAACTGCAACTTCGTTCGAATTACTAACGCCGGCCTCTCTGAGAGCCACGTGCATGATGTTGAAATCACCCGCGAGGCCCCTAACTACCGCAGGTGAGGCATGCATAGTATCGTTCTCGGTGGAGGTTGTTTCTGGTGCGTCGAGGGCGCACTCAAGGGTCTGCGTGGAGTTAGCGAGGTTATACCTGGCTATTCAGGCGGCCACGTCGAGAACCCTACCTACGAACAGGTCTGTGGCAAGCGCACCGGTCATGCAGAAGTAGTCAGAGTAAACTTCGATGCAGATGTCATTGACATGCCGACCGTACTCGAGGTTTTCTTCACTTGTCACGACCCGACTCAGTTGAATCGTCAGGGCAACGACATCGGACCCCAATATCGCAGCGCTGCTTTCTACTCCGGAGATGAGCAGAAGTCACATATTGAGGATGCCATCGAAAAAGCATCTATTCTCTACGATTCCCCCATTGTAACTGAGGTCAGTCCTTTGATCAATTTCTTCGTGGCCGAAGATTATCACCACGATTACTTCACCAATAATCCGGGCAACCCCTACTGCAGGATGGTGGTTGCTCCGAAAATCGCTAAGACTAGAGCCAAGCACGCACCACTGTATGACTGAGGCGGCAGAACTCAGCCCAGAGCCCTGGGCAGTACACCTTCTTGGCCTTGTTAACCCGATGATTGTCATTGCAGGAAACCTTCTGGGTGGCGCCTACACTGCCATGGGGGTAGTTTTCGTTTGGGGGGTCGGCCCCATCCTCGACATCGTCATGGGCGAGTCCAAGCAGCCGCGCCCACCTAGAGAATCCGGACTGCCTTTCGAGACTCTTCTATGGGTTCATGGAATCGTCCATTTCATCGTCCTAGCGACTTTCTTCAGATTCGCATACCTTGAGGCATCAGTATCGCTATGGCTGGTTCTCGCCGCACTTTCTACAGGTCTATCAGCTGCTGCCTCGGCGATAGTAACAGCCCACGAATTGGGCCACAAGAAGCCGAAGAGTCCAGGATGGAGGCTCGCTAGGATGCTTTTGTTCAGTATCCACTATCCTCATTTCACAACCGAGCACAATCACAACCATCACAAGTGGGTAGCAACCGAAAATGACCCGGCTAGCGCTACCGAGGAAGAAGGACTGTGGTCGTTCTGGATCAGAACCATTCCAGGACAGTTTTCCTCCTCAGTCAGAATCCACAACAAGAAGGGCCGGACCGGTTTTAGGAATCCATCTTATCAGGGGCTCGTAATTCAGGTTGCAGCGCTAGGAGTCATACTAGTTCTGCCGCAAGGGCAGATCATGGCAGTTGGTTGGATAATTCTCTCTACCATTGCTATTTTGACTCTGGAGTATGTGAACTACATCCGCCATTGGGGGCTCAGGAGAGAACTTGACGAGCGTCAGACAGCGATGGAGGCATGGAATACTGAGGCAAGATGGTCTCGATGGTCCCTAATCGAGTTGACCCGTCACTCTGATCACCACCTTAGGGCTAGTGTCCCGTTCTGGCAACTTCGTCCCCATCCAGAGGCCCCTGAGCTTCCTGCAGGATACTACGCTTGCTGGTGGCCCTGTCTCATACCTCCTATCTGGAAGCGCTGGGTCGGCAAGCGCATTCCTAGGAACGCCGTCTGAGCCCACTCAGTCAGGGTAATCTTCAACTGTGCTTCGAAGCCGAGCGCTCGCATGGTTCCGGATTCGGTAGAGGCGACTTCAGTCTCAACCACCTCTGCTCTGATTCACACAGGTCTACTTAGTGTGGGACTGAGCAATCTTTTCTGGAAGGGAGGTGAACTGAAGGCCGACGATAATCCAGAAACTCTACTGTTGGTAGCAATGGCTCTCTTCTGTGTCGCCATTCCTTTCCAAGGACTGTACATTCTTCTAAGTAGGATGATTAGAGAATATTCCAGTTCTGTCATGGTCCCATCTTCAGTACTGGTACTAGCATCTCGCTGCGAACTAATCAGTTATTCATGCGGAATCACTGGATTTTGTCTAATGCTCGTCAGAACCTCTACGGTGTTGGCTGGAACCTTGATTGGCTCAACCATTTTAGTCGTAATTCTGGCACGTTCGGCACTTTCAGTCCAAACGAGATGACATCGTTGCCGTAGTGATGTTGATGAGGCCCGGAGTATAGACACCAACAATGGCAGAGGCGATTGCCTTCCCCAGCCTGCCCCCGGCTTCACCTTGGGACGCATACCTACTAATCCTGATTATTCCGTTCATTATGCGCTTGATTTTTGTCATGCCACCATTAATTGATCTAGTAAACACATACGCCCCCCCTGGGGAGAGAACCAAGCATCTCAAGTGGTTCTCAGAGAGACTGAGGAAGTTACCAATCGATGGGTTTTGGCTCATTGTAGTAAACGAGATTCTCTGCTTCCTACTGCCTGCAATTATTGCAATCACCGCTAGAGTCTGGTTTGGGCCGATAGGTTGGCCCAGTTGGGAAGAGACTCCCCAAATCGGCGTAACATTACTTCTCATTGCTGGTGCTGCATGGATTATTGCCGATTTCACCAAGGTAACTCGCTCGCGCAGAGGCATCCAACTTCTAGCCAAGTATAATCTGACCACCGCCAAGGTTGCCGTTCAAGCCGCTGTGGTAGGGCGTGAAATTCTCAGAGGAGTGGGTGAGATTGAGGTCCCGCGTCCTTGGAGAGATGTCATAGATGTTGAGCATACAGTTGATGGGGACTATGTTCCTGCACCTTCCAGTGGTCCTTTGCAGAGACTCAAGAACAACCTACTGGATATAGCAGCGGATTTTGCTGAGAATACGATAGATCAGATTAGGGGCCCTGCCGGGGAGGCGATGGATAAGTTCGACGAGGATATCCAAAGAAAGATTGCCGAGCGTGTAAGCGCTTCCAGTCGCTCTCTGCTAAACAATGTCGTCTTTTCCATCGCTCCTCTACTGGTGCTGGCTGGCCTGCAGAGATTGGTCTAGAAGCTCCTTCTCCTTGGGAGAGATCGCGAATATCCAGACTAGTCCGAGGAAAATCTGTACCATACCAGTCAGTGCAATCACTTCTCTCAGAGAAAGCATTCCATTGTCCATAATGTATCCAGCACTGATTGCGGAGATGCCCATCATCAGCGTGATAACAAAATGATCTGTTCCAGCAACTCTGCCCCTCCACTCATCATCAGATCTCTCTTGTAGGAATGTAGTCGAGAGTACCCAATTAAGGCCGCTTGCGGCATGGGAGAGAAACACCAGCAATAGTACGAACTTAGTCCATTCAACTGCAGAAACGGCGATGTAGAAAGCACCACAGACTCCTACCGCTAGTCCTATCAGATACGGTCTGAGAGAATCATTCTCCATCAGAGGACGTCCAGCCAAAGGTCCGAATCCACTCCCGAATCCACGAGCCATGAATAATACCCCTACTCCAGCAGCAACCTCTCCAAAACCAGCCTCCATACCAATCAGAATCAGAAGGAAAACCTGGGCTCCCCCTCCGGATGCCCACAACCCCTTGGCAAACACTATCCTGCGAATCGAAGGATTGGAGTGGATGTACTTCCAACCATCGGCGATTTCTCCTAGAACCACAGAAGGGGCCACGCTACGCCTCTCGGAACTTTCAGGCCCTCCAGGAGGCAATGTCATGACTCCGAGAGCCGCTAGCGCGAAAGTAGCACAATCAATCCATAGAGCGGTCTCAATACCATAGGCTGAGATTGTCAGCCCGCCTATGGCAGAACCAAGTCCAAGCGCGACCGACCATCCCCCTGAGGCAAGGGCATTGGCGGTAAGCAACTCCTCCTCATTGCAGATGTTCGGCAAGTAGGCATACTCTGCAGGATCGAAGACGGCCCTTGCTGCCACCATCACGACTGCGAGTACGTATACAGAGGTCAGGCTGCCCAGAAGATCCAGAGACAGCACCGTCACTAGTACGAATAGAGAAGACAGGTTTGCGAGTATCATCAGCCCTCGGCGAGAATATCTGTCTGCCAACATTCCCGCGAATGGAGTGAATGTAGCTAGAGAAAAGCTCCTCGATGCGAGGACCCCGGCTATGGCCAAGGGAGAGTTGTCTGTAGCCTCTCCAGCGAGGATGAACAAGGCAATGACGGTGAACCAATCGCCGATGAACGAGATTTCATTAGCAAGAAAAAGACGTCTGAAGGGACGATTTTCTCTTAGCAGTTGGATATATCCAATCTTCGCCATAGGTCTCTGCCGACGCTCGTATGCTATGATTGTGGCCCACGGAAGGGAAGCAATAAGACCAAACGGCCGGAGGCGATTACATGGTCGATGAGCGCCTGGTCTGGATTGATCTCGAGATGACTGGCCTAGATCCGGATGAGAACACAATCATTGAGATTGCAACAATAGTGACGGAGGGAGACCTGGAAATAGTCTCTATCGGCCCAGCCATTGCCATCTCTCAGCCCGAGTCGGAGCTGGCTAAGATGGACGATTGGAATGTCACTCACCACACAGAGAACGGACTTCTAGATAGGGTCAGGAATGAGGGTATTCCGATGTCCGAGGCTGAGCAATTGACACTAGATTTCGTCAGTCAGCACTGCAAGCATGGCCAACCACCACTCTGTGGAAACACCATCGGACAAGACAGACGATTTCTCAGACGATATATGCCGAACTTGCACGACTTCTTTCACTATCGCAGCGTCGATGTGACATCTATTAAGCAACTTGCAGACAGATGGTACCCAAACTTACCAAGAGCTACCAAGCCAGCAGGTCACAGGGCTCTTGACGACATCAAAGGAAGCATAGCCGAACTAGAATACTATCGTCAGAACATCTTCATTCCTGAAGAGTGACTATTGAGTCTCAACCAAATCCCAACCAATTGGAATCCCATCTGAATCGGTTAGCAATACGTTGATTCCGAAACCTCTTCGGTGGAAAGCAATCAACTCCAGACCATGTATCAGATGACCTGTCACAGCACGTCCCAGTATTGGACGATCATCCTCGGTGGGGACAAGCTCTCTACGCTCACCTTCCACACCATCGAGCCATGGCAATATTCCCTCCGGCGAGTAACGAATTCCCAAAATCATGTCGCAACCCTCGGTCCATTGGGCCGACTCGGCATCAGCACCGCTCGGGATTGCTGGTGCATTGGGATGAGTGTGGAGCCAGAATGAGAAGCGACCACCACGGACTCCACGAGAGCTGTCAAACAGCCCATCCATCCACTCCTCTGGGACATGGTGCACCGAGAACGAATCCCCTCTGTTCACCATGTGAGGATTTCCGAGTACAAATCCCTGCCCGGAGAAAAGTCCATTCTCAAAGTCAGAACCACGTAAGGCAACCTCGACATCTTCTCTATGTGGCAGAGAAGTATCTGCATCCATTCCTACCAGAATCTCATCCGGCAGCGACTGAAATGTCCATTCCAGAATAGTTGAGAGGGCATCTATTGGCATCAGGACATGAGCTGGATAGGCATTCTTCGACCGAATCGAATCTGCATTGTAAGTGGTAGCGGCGTCCACCAACCAGCCACCTGCCATGTGCATGGGTCGAGGCTGCTTGACTTGAGTTCGACGGAATCATTCGACAGACACGTCTAGAACTACATGATCCCAGTGCGGAGCGTAACTTTTCACCCTAATTGGGACTCTAGCTTCGATACTACGATTTGTATTGATTGACTGCAACTCATCCATTACTTGATTAGCCCAAGAAGAATGATCCTTTGCAGGTGCTACCCCATGTATGTGCAGCACCCCTCCCGACTCACTTAGGGCTCGCATAGCCACAGAATAACCATCCTGTGAAGATGGTAAAAGACCCAGAATTACTCTGTCTGCAATACCTTGCAGATCGTCCGCAGTAACTCGATTATCTCCGAAATACAACGAACATCTTTCAGAAACTCCATTGTCCTTGAGATTAGATTCCAGGGCCCTGAATGAATTGGTATTCCATTCGCAACAATGGACATGCTCAGCCTGCGAGTGCATCAGAATGGGCAGAGTGTAGTAGCCTATCCCTGCATAGAGATCGAGCACCACCTCGCCTCGTTGTACAATCTCTCCCATCCTACGCCTCTCGTTGACGTTCCCGGCCGAGAACATGCACTCGGTGAGGTTGTAGCCGTAGTCCACTCCATTCTCTCGTCTAATGACCCAATCTTCGTCGCCGAGCACCATCTCGACAGTGGGCTCTCTCTTCTCTCCTACAATCTCACTAAATCTTCCTATTCGCTCGACCTTTAGTGCGGTTGCTACCACAGTCCACAACTCAGTTCTGTCAATGGAAGCCCAACCTTCCTCAGAGAATGAATCACGTTGGAATAGGGCGACATCAGCAAACCTCTCCCAGCGCCTTGGAAGAGTTCCCAACAGAGATGAATCAGCACCCTCTCGTTGAATCAATTGGCCGACGCTTTCACGTAGTCGGCCATGAGGGTCCTGCTCACGCATCGCCTCTGTGACGACGCATGACGGATTCAGACTTATGGTGGATGGCTGCCCATCCGCGCGGCATGAGCCGCGCGGCAGTCGCACTGACTATGCTGTTGTTGATGCAAAGCGTCGTCGCCGCACCACCTCCCGGTCAGCCCGAAGTGACCAACGACATCTGCTCGACTTGGAACAGCTCGGATGGTATCTGTGACGATTACGACTCATCTCTAGACTTGACACCAGGTCCAGAATGGATTGCAAGCTCTGTAGAGATAGATGTAGCCGACGCCGAGATGGTCGAGATGCGAGTAGGTCTAGCAGTACACGAGATGTCCAGAGATGACTTGAATCTAAATGACCTAGATCTTGAGGGCGACAGCGCTCCTTGGGACGGAATCCCTGCAGATTATATCAGGAATTATGAGGGACTTGATAGGGGAGGTGGAGACTCTGTTTCCGATCTTGTACTAGAGCGCGTGGAGCAGATTATGGAGGAGTTCATCGACATCAACTTCCCGAATGCCAATACCACGACAATTACCACGGTCTCTGAGGTGGAGTACAAGTCAAAGTCCGATGCTCAGTGCGTCTACGACTCAGATTATGACTCGATAGACGAGGTTAATGGATATGAGAACAACCCGTTTCATCCTCCTATATGCTTCCAAGCAGTACTACAGATGCAGGTTGATACAGCTGCCTTCGGCCTCAAATCCCAGACCTCGGACATTAATCGAATGATGCAGGGAATGCTTACAATGGGCGCCTCGCTGAATTCGCAATTCAATGCCACTTCCCCTATGGGACATTGGTTGGAACTCTCTGTGATGCCACCTAGTTATGCGAATGCTGAGAGCGTCGAGGAACCAGGGTCTATTCTGAGCCGAACACTCGATGGATATCCGCAGTACTATTCGATTGTTACAGTAGACAACACTCAGGCAGTTACTGAGGCAGCCATAACTTCGGTTGCCTTACATTCCAAACTCAGTCACAGACCTACGACAACTCCGACATACACATTTGAACAACAGGATCCCTCGCTCAAGATTAATCTTGAGATTGATGCCTCGGATCCTCAGAACTCTCAGTTTGAACTACAGATTGCTATACACCACCTCAACTCTGACACGCTGAGCGACTGGAATGCCGACCTGCACGACGGCACAATCGAGATTCCTTGGATATCTTCTGATGGAATCAGATTACTCGATCAAGAAGTCAGTGAGGACCTATCTGCATTGATTCAGGGAATTCCAATTGCAGACATTTCTTCTGCATTCTCTCAGTCCCTTGGGGCAGAGATATGGTTCGACACACCGCAATTCTCGGATGCCGATGAAAACGGCGGTCTAGATTTCCAACACACGCCCGGAGTGACCTGTGAGGAGTCTCTACAGGTACGCTACTGCATAGAGGGCGAGAATGCCATGGGTGGGTATTGGCCGGTCATGCTCGAGACCAGTTCCCAATCAACTCCGATGAGAGTCGCTTCCGTTGTAGAGCGTATCCTCGAGAATACAGGCGGCGATATAGCCTCAATCGACCTGTCGAAGGTCACCGACGAGGACCTGGCCTCGCTGATGGGTATCCTAGAGGTGGAGATGCAAGCTGACACCTCCTGGCTGCACGACCTACTGCCCGAGGATATGCCGAATACCGAGTTGACACTCACATTGCATCTTCCAGAGTGGATAGAGTCCACTATCGATGATCCATCTAAAGTGGTAATCATCGCATCTTCCTCAGGGGAGGATGAGCAGGATTTCGCGTTCAAGGGAACCCGTATTTTCGACTGGAGAAATCCTATCTGCATTGATTCCGATCCCTGTGAGGAGGAGAGTCCAGACCTCATCTGTGGGCCCAATCAGATGACCTGTATCTCATTCGACATCGTGGTGGACATAGAGAAGTTCGCAATCAGAGAGACTTCTTTCGCCGCCGAGGTTGAATTCTCTGCCGATGTCGTAATGGAGATTTATCGTCTAGGGATAGAATTGGAAGAGGAAGGCGTCGAACTCAGCCCAGTTCCTTCAGACTTGCTAAGGAGAGGGATTGTGATAGGAGATAGGATAGATGGAGGGTTACTGGCAGGATCAGATCTTGAAGCCCCTATCGATCTCGGGGTCGGTGATCCGATTATGCTCGAGATATCCAATCAGGGCCTGCAGTCATTCGGCGACGATTTGACATTGCGATTTGGAGAGATTATCGAATCATTCGGTAGCATAGAGATGGTCCAAGACTTCGGAATGGGCCCCTACACCATCACCGGAGAATTCGACGACACCCCGTTAGTGGCCGTTTTCGACACGGTGACCATGCCTACTGACTCCGAGACTGGAGACACCGTCCCGATGCGCCTCGGATTCGAAATCGAGAGCACCGTAGTTAGTGCCAAGTTGCGCGGAGAAGAGATTTCCATCTCCGCGCAACCCGCCTCTATTGGATTCAGTATCTCAAGACAGATTCTCGCTGCTTTCGGATACCCAGTCGCGAACTCTTCAGGTGTTCATATCGACGGACTCGAGTTCTTTCTTGAGGTGACTCCTCTGATGGAACACACCGTGTTTGGAACCATTCGTTCTTCAGCCCGAATGGAGATTCATCTCCCATCTTCGATTAGATTGCTTACTTTCGAAAGCCGAGAAGGTTTGGGCGAGTTAATTGAGCAGGATGGCAGACAGGTTTTGGTGTATAGAACGCCAATCTGTCCCGATGCTACTAGTTGGTCAGAGTGCAGCGAAAACAAAGACATTGTATCGTATTCGGTTGAAGTGAGTTGGATGTTCGTTATTGGTGAATTGGCTTCTTACATTTTCATGCTGATTTTTGCAATTGGAATGCTAATCAGTAGACGCAGGAGGCGGAAGCGAGAGCGCAAACAGAAGAAGGCAGAGGAAGCCACTAACGAAGAACAGGAAATTACTGAACGAGCTTTGGAGTCGGAGTTCGGAAAACTCGATGATGGAGCCACAATTGTTGACGAATCATTCTTCGAATAAGCTTCCATGGGGTTCCGCCGGGAATAATCTGAAAAGCCACATTTCCTTTTACCAACCATGGAGGATGAAGGAACTGGGAAAACCGATCCGTTGGAAAAAATAGGCCCAAGACGATTACGTGCGGCAATTTGGCTATTTGTCATTGCATTCATTGTTTTCGGAAATGCCGGTTCAGATCCGGCTTGTGATTATGGGGACCGCCCTCCTCAATCGTCTCCTGATTATTGGGACTGGCTTGCCGAAGAACCAGACTGTGAACCCGACTCTGTCGATGAATTAGGATCTGACTTCTTAGATGCAACTGGTATATCCAAATCTACTGCACAAAAAACTGCATGGTTTTGTTTATTCTTGGCATTTCTTCTAGTGTCGAGCTATACAAAACACTTTCCAAATAAAGGAATTATATTTGACAAACCATTCGATAATATAGAAAGAGAAAACCCCGAACCAGAGCCTGAAAAAGAAGAAAAATGGTGGGAAGATTAGCCATTCAAATGCTGGTATATACGCTCCGCCATCGACTTGCCAATACCCGGGACTTCACACAATTCTCTGATGCTTGCATGTTCGATTCCTCCTCTACCGCCAAAGTGCCTTAGCAGAGCCTGAATCTTCTTCGCTCCAATTCCTTCTATCTCTTCGAGGGGATCACTCAATGCGCCCTTACCTCTTCTCTTACGATGGAATGAATTGACGAATCGATGTGCCTCATCTCGCGCGAAGACCAGTACTCGGCCACGACGATCTAGTACGATATCATCAACATTCATTCTGTGAATGGTTTCTTCACGTTTAGAGAGAGCTGCTAAGGGAAGACGATCGACCAAACCATGATTGAGCAATAGGTTATGGATTTCATTTAGATGAACGACTCCTCCATCGATGAGTAGAAGGTCGGGCCATTCCTCTTGCTTCTTGAGCCATCTTTCAACGACATGGGACATCATTCGAACATCATCCATGGCCGGGTCCTTGACCACATAGGTTCGATACTCCTTCTTGTTAGGTCGACCACTGCGAAGGCAGATACTTGCACCAACACGCTCCTCTCCTAGCAATTGAGCCATATCGAAGCAGACAATATTGTCCAATTTTTCCATATCTAGTAATTTCGCTCCCTCATTTGCCGCTTTTTGTTCCAAATTGCCACTATGCCTTAGTTGATTCCGCATCAATTGCGCTTCAGCATTGGCGTCGGCCATTCGACGTAATTTTGTCAATTCACCTCTTTGCGGATTCCTCACCACAACCTTCGCACCTCTGCGTTCAGTTAACCAAGTCTCCATCCATTCACCAATCGGAGATGGAACAAGAATGGTCTTTGGCGGTCTACGTTGGGCATAGTGTTCCGAGAGAACGCGGCACACAGATTCTGTGATATCTCCTCGATGAATCAGTGGATACTGTGTTTGACCGACAACCATGCCTTCCTCTGTAGATAGAAGAACGATAGCCCCTAGATCACCCTGATTAGCAAATCCAACCGCATCACATTCCTGATAAAATCTCGAG
>Ga0310344_10001272_pt1 | contig 19351 bp, 20 predicted proteins | sample HC15DNA20200_MG_FD_203801 | JGI IMG/M metagenome (GOLD analysis project Ga0310344, IMG submission 203801) | Marine microbial communities from station ALOHA, North Pacific Subtropical Gyre - HC15-DNA-20-200_MG | ecosystem: Environmental > Aquatic > Marine > Oceanic | place: Pacific Ocean: North... | reverse complement strand
ATATAAATTTGGAAGTATTGTTTCATTAGTCTCTGCTAGTACTTTTTTTCATGTTAAAGGTAATTTAATTTTAATGGATGGAGATGTTTTTTATGATAAAAAAATTTTGAAAAAATTAATCAATTCAAAAAAAACAAACTGTCTTTTAATAGATAAAAAATTTGAAAAAGGAGAGGAACCAGTGAAAGTTTGTATTAAAAATAAAAAAATTTTAGATTTTGGAAAAATTGTAAAACAAGATTTTGATTATCAGGGAGAATCTGTTGGTTTTTTTAAGTTTTCATATAAATCATCATTGGATCTTTTAAAGGAATCAAGAAAAATTATGAGATTAAATAAAAATTTAATGTATGAAGAGGCAATTCAGAAATTAATTAAAGAAAAAAAAATTCTAATGAATTTCGAGAACATAACAGATATACCATGGATAGAAATAGATTTTAAAAAAGATTTAGCATTAGCTAAAAGTAAAATTTTAAAACAAATTAATGAATAACATAATAAAAAAATTCAGTTTTACTTTGCCTTGGGATCAAAAAATTGCGGAAATCATTTCTAAACCATTTATTTTTTTTAATATACATCCAAACGTTGTAACAATAATTGGAATTATACTCGGAGTTTTTGCTGGTTTTTTATTTTCAATTGGAAATATTTTTTATGCAAAAATTGCTTCATTAATTTTCTTTTTTGCAGCTTGTTTTGACCATGTTGATGGAGAAGTTGCAAGAAAATTAAATAAAACTAGCATTCTTGGTCATTACTTAGACCACATAGGAGTTTGTATTACATATATTTCTTTATTTGTAGGCCTAGGTTTTTATTCTGAAAAAAATTTTGATTTAGGATTAAAATATGGTTGTATTTCTGCGCTTTGTGTTTTCTTAATTATGACTATTAGGTTTTATTTAGAAAGAGTAAAAGGAGACGAAGCAATTCGTCAAAATAATATACTAGGATTTGAACATGAAGATATAATTTATATTGTAATACCTATAACTTTCATAAATAAAATTCCAGAATTTTTATTTTTTTCCTATGTAGGCACACCTATTTTCCTTGCAATAACTCTTTTAATTACTCTTTATAAAATAAAAAAGTTATAGTTTATTTTTAATTTTATTAAAATCTATTTTTTGATTAAATCCTAGAATTAATCCTATGCTTATCCAAATTATTTCTCTTAACCTTCTTATAATTGCAACAGCCAAACCCAAAGGAGTTGAATCTTTTAATGCATTAACAGCTAATACAAAGACTCCTTCTTGTGTGCCTAGATTTGATGGAATAAAAAATAGCATAGCTCTAACTAGCTGAACAAGAGTTTCAATGGCTACAGCTTCTAAAAAAGTAATCTTTTGATTTAAAAGATAAAAGATTGTGTATAATTCTAGGGCTCCAAAAAACCAATTGCATAAATTTAGAAATAAAATTTTAAAAAAATCTTTTTTTGTTTTTTTATAAAATTCAGAGATTTTATGTTCTGTTTCTTCTAAATGTTTAAAAAAAATATTAATTTTTTTTGATAATTTATTTTTGAAAGCATTATGAATTTTTGATGTTAATTTATATCTTTGTACAATAAAAAATAAACTTATTAAAATTGAAAATAATGTAAAACCTATTACGGAAGCTTTTTCAAAACCAGCACCAAATTTATTTGTATAGAAAATACTCACTAAACCAACAAAACAAAAAATTATTAATGCAAAAAGAATAATGGTTTTTGCAAGTATTAATGATCCAATAGATTCTTTATACCTTATATTGAAATTATTCTTTAGAAGAAATGCTTTTATCGGCTCTCCTCCAACTTGAAAAAGCACATAATTAAATGCTTCACCAATAATTCTAATTTTAAATATTTGATGAATTTTTAATTTTGTTTTAACTAAGTTTTCAATACATAACTGCCATGAATAACTATCAAAAACAAACCCAATAAAATAAATTACCAAAATAGAAAGAAAGTTAAATCTTAGTTTGTTTAATTCATTTAAAAATGAATTAATATCAACTTTGCTAAAAATAAAAATTAATAGAGATATACCAAAAATTAGATATAGGAATTTAAATTTAGACAATTATAGATATCCTTTTTTTTATTATTTATACTAAAATACCCTATAGAACATATATCTTCTATATAAATAAAAATGTCAGAAAAATTAAAAAAAAAACTACTTTTTACTCCTGGTCCGCTTAACACCTCAGATCTTACTAAGAAATCCACAATTATCGATTTAGGTTCAAGAGATAAAGACTTTATTAGAATCAATAAATTATTATTCAAAAAAATACTTTCATTGGGTAATGCAAATAAAGGATATGTTTGCTTGCCTATACAAGGTAGTGGTACTTTTGGTTTAGAAGCTACATTTGAAACATTACTTTCTAAAAAATCTAAGATTTTAATTCTTACTAACGGAACTTACGGAAATAGAATTGTAAATATTTGTCAAAAAATTGGAAAAAATTTTATAGTTTTAAAATTTCCAGAAAATCAAAAAATACAACTTGATAAAATTAAGAATATTTTATTAAAAAACAAATCTATTTCACATTTATCCTTAGTTCATTGTGAAACTAGCAGTGGTATTTTAAATCCATTAAAAGAAATTGCATTATTATGTAAAAAATACAAAAAAAAATTAATAGTTGATGCTATGAGCTCCTTTGGCGGAATAAATATAAATATTGAAAAACTTAATATTGAGGCATTAATTAGTTCAACGAATAAGTGTTTGGAGGGAATTCCTGGTTTTTCCTTTTCAATAATAAAAAAAAATTCCTTATCTAAATCTAGAAGTAACGCAAGTTCATTGTCGTTAGATTTATTTGATCAATGGAATGGTTTTTTAAAAAATAATCAATGGCGTTTTACTCCACCAATACAATCAATTCTTGCTTTATCATATGCATTAGAATTATTAAATAAAGAAGGCGGTATAAGTAGTAGACACAAAAGATATAAAAATAATTATTTAACTCTTCTATCAGGTATGAAAAAAATTGGTTTTAATTGTTTTCTTGATTCCAATCTTCATTCTCCAATAATAGTAAGTTTTCAAATGCCAAAAAAATTTAATTTTAATTTTTTTTATAATAATCTTAGCAAATTAGGTTTTATAATTTATCCAGGAAGTATAACAAAAGAAAAAACTTTTAGAATTGGGTGTATTGGAAATATTTACCCTAAACATATAAAAATGTTATTACAGGGCATAAAAAGTACTTTAATAAAAATGAATATTAAACATTTATCAAATTAATTTTTTTATTAGAATATCTTTATGCTCAATGATGATCAAATAAAAAAATTTAAACAAGATGGATTTATTTTAGTTCCCAATCTATTTGACAAATCTGAAATAAAAAAAATTCTTAAATATACTGAAGAATTACAAACTTCACCTGAAGTATCAGGTAAGGAATGGAAATTTTTTGAAAAGAGTCAAATTAATAAAAATAAAAAAGTTTTAGCAAGAATAGAAAATTTTTGTAAATTTCATACCGGCTTTAATGATTTATGTACCAAAAGCAGGATTATAGAATGTGTAAATGATTGTTTTGGAGAAGAAGGAGTCTTATTTAAAGATAAAATTAATTTTAAAATGCCTGGTGGCTCGGGCTTTAGTCCTCATCAAGACTCTCAGGCTGGATGGGATGATTACGCAAAATTTTTTTTAACTGCTATGGTCAGTGTTGATGAGTCTACTATACAAAATGGTTGTTTAGAATTTGCTCCTGGTCATAATAAATCTGGACTTATTGGAAAACTATGGAAACCATTATCAGATGAAGATATGAAAAATATGAACTTTATTCCAATTGAAACCAAACCAGGTGATGCTGTTTTTTTTGATTGTTTTGCCCCACATAGATCAGAGCCAAATTTAACAGACAAACCAAGGAGAATTCTATATTTAACATATAATAAGTTATCTGATGGTAGTTATAGAGAGAAATACTATAAAGATAAGTATAAAAATTATCCACCTGATATAGATAGAGATCCAAATAGAGATTATAATTTCAAAGTTTAATTCTTTAAAAAATTTTTAAATCTTATAGAAACATTTCTTGGATGTATAGAAGGTCTCCCAAGATTTTGAATTGATCCTTTTTTAATTTTAATATGAACAAAAAAAGGACCATTTGTAGAACTGAAGGTTTTTTTAATAATACTTGAAAAATCATTTATATTATCTATTGAATAAGATTTTTTATAACCACAATTTGTAGCAATTTTAGCAAATTCAACTGTTGAAGCATTTGTTAATTGTTGACCAGTTGAATCATGTACATTGTTATCAAGTAATACATGTACCAGATTCTTCGGTTGATTAGCGCCTATTGTTGACATATTTCCCATTTTCATAAGTAATGCTCCATCACCATCTAAAACTATAATTTTTTTTTTTGAATTTAACGCTACTCCTAATCCAATTGCATTTGCGCAACCCATAGAACCAACTTGATAAAAATAATTTTCACAATCATTAAGAGTAAATAATTCCCTTCCAGTTTTTCCAGTTGTTGCAATAATTGCAATTTTATTATTAATATTCTTTTGTATTTCTTCCAAAATTTGAAATCTTGTTGGAATCTTTTTCTTTTTGTAAAAAAATAATGGATTGTTTCTTTTTTTTATCAAAAATTTTTTTTGTTTTAATTTTTCTTTTTTAATAGTCCCCTTCCTCATTATTAATGCATGTGGTAAAGAGTTTTTGTTTATTGAATTATTAATTTTAGAAAGAACTTTTATTAAATTTTTTTGATTTGTAGGAAAAATTTCATTTTTAATTTTAGATAACGTAAGTATTTTTTTTGTTATTTTTCCAATTAGTTCATGTTGAGGCTCATCTTCTATTTTTGGGTCACCTCTCCATGTTGTTATCAATAAAATTGGAATTTTAAAAGGGTAATTTAATGATGTTAAAGGATTAATCGTGTTACCAAGACCAGAGTTTTGTATCATTACAACACTTTTTTTTCCTGCTAACCATGCTCCTGTAGCAACACCCACGGCTTCTCCTTCACTTGTTGCCCCAACATACTTTATTTTTTTTGAATTAATAACACCGTTTATTACAGAAGTTAGATGAGAACAGGGAACACCTGTAAAGAAATTAAATTCATATTTCAATAACTGATTTATTAAAAAATTTGCAGATATCATAAACAACTATTATTCATTTAATATAAATTTAATAAAGAATATAATTAATAGTTAATGGAAGAAGATGAAGATATAAAACAAGATTTCAAAGAAGAGAAAAATTATGACGAATTAAGTGTAAAAGATCTATCAAATGAAATAAATATGCTTAAAAAACATTTAAAATCCTTAGAAAAATTGCTAAAAAATAAAAAAACAGGTCATAATGAGGCCAATAAATTATTTAAAAAATAAAGGTTTTTTTAATAATTACTAATAGTATAATAATAACACCTTTATATAGAGGGAGGGTAACTATGAATAAATTAACTGCTACGTCTGTTAGCATTGGAATAGTTGGAGCAATAATGTCTTGGATTTATCTAGGAGTATTAGGTGCTGCCGTTGCTATTCCTGTATCTTTTATTGCTTGGGGAGCTTTTGCTGCCGCAGGTGGTAATAACAAAGCTGTTGCCGGAACTGTTACTCCATTAATTTATGGAGCTGTTGTTGCATGGGTAACTGCTTTTATAATTATGCCACAACTAGGTAACCTTATAGCGAATGGCGCTGTTGCTAATGCATTAAGCGTTGGTATAAGCGTTGTAGCGCTTATTTACGGTACTGGAAAAGTTAAAGCTTTTTCAGCTACTCCAGTTGCTGTATATGGTTACGCACTGTTTTTTGCGCTTGTTCTATCAGGAACAGCAGGAGATTTAACAGGAGCTAGCTTAACTGGAAATCCACTTGTTTTTGTTGCTGGATTTGGTATAGCTGGTGCTGTTTTTGGCTTGATTGCTAATAATTTAGCCGCATCTCTAGGCAAATAATTCTTATAATTTATAAGTATTAAATGAAAAGGTCGGTTATTTTGTTTAAAATAACCGATTTTTTCTTATATTATCATTTATAACATTCATTATGGCGGGAGTAGCTCAGTTGGTTTAGAGCGTCGGCTTGTGGTGCCGAATGTCGTGGGTTCGAATCCCATCTCTCGCCCCATAAATAAATAATAATATCAATTATTTAAATACATAACTTAATGTAATATTTTAGCTATTAATTTGAGTTAATGGTAAACCAACGCTTTTTAATAAATTTATATCTTCACTTGTATCATTATTTCCTGTTGTTAAAAGCTTATCGCCATAAAATATTGAATTTGCGCCTGCCATAAAACATAATATTTGCGCCTCGTTGTTTAAATCTTTTCTCCCTGCACTTAAACGTACTCTTGATTTGGGCATAATAATTCTTGCGCAAGCACACATTTTTATAAGTTCAATAGAGCTTATTTTTTTTCTATTTTCTAAGGGAGTTCCTTTAGAAGGAACTAAAGCATTAATAGGTACGCTTTCTGGGTGAGGGTTTAAGTTTGACAAAACCTGTAACATTTTAGCCCTATCTTTGTAATCTTCCCCCATTCCTATTATCCCTCCGGAGCAAACAGTTATCCCAGCTTTTCTTACTCTTTTTATTGTATTAATTCTGTCTTTAAACGTTCTAGTTGTTATTATTTTTTTGTAAAAATCAGGGCTTGTATCAATATTATGGTTGTAAGCTTTTAAACCTGCTTTTGCAAGTTGATTAGCTTGTTTTTGATTTAGCATTCCTAACGTTACACATGATTCCATACCTATTTTTTTTATCCCTTCAATCATTTTGATTACTTTATCAAATTCTGAACCATCTTTTACTTCTCTCCATGCTGCTCCCATGCAAAATCTTGAAGCACCAGAATTTTTTGCTTTTTTAGCTTTTTTTAAGACCTCTTCTACACTGATAAGAGTTTCTTTTTTTACTCCAGTATTATAATGAGCAGATTGAGGACAGTATTTACAGTCTTCGGGACAAGCACCAGTTTTAATACTTAATAAACTTGCAAGTTGGATGTCTTTTTTAGGAAAATATTTTTTGTGAATTTTTTGTGCTTTTAGAACAAGTTCAATTAATGGCAAACTTAAAATTTTTAATATTTCATTTTGCGTCCAATTTGATCTAATCATAACTATATATTAGATAATATATTTTAGATACATAGAATAAAATTTTAATTTTATTAATCAGAAAATGTTAAAAAAAAATATTTTAAATAATGCAATTCTTAGTTGTAAAAATCATCGAGACTTAGATAAAGAAACAATTAAAAAGTTTACACCAGGATATACTTTGATGAAAAATGCTGGAAAGGTTGTTTTTAAGGTAATAAAAGAAAAATTTAAAAAAAAAAAAAAAATAAAAATTTTATGCGGCCCCGGTAATAATGGAGGCGATGGATTTGTTGTAGCAAAATTATTAAAAGAAAATGGTTACTCAAACGTTTATTTATATTGCTTAGTTAATAAAAAAAAATTAAAAGGAGATGCTAAATTAGCTGCTGAGAATTTTGGAGATAATTTTAAAAGTTTTTCTGATTTGAGCATATCAAGTAGAGATGTAATTATTGATGGAATTTTTGGATCGGGTTTAAAAAAAAATATTTCAGGTAATTTAAAAAATATTATTAATAAAATAAATTTAAAAAATCCATATTCCATATCAATTGATATTCCTTCAGGAATAAATGGAGACACAGGCCAAATTCAAGGAATTGCACTAAAATCTAATGATACAATTACTTTTACTAGAAAAAAAATGGGTCACTTGTTATTACCTGGAAAAGAATATTGTGGAAATATTAAAGTTAAAGATATTGGGATCAATTTAGAAAAGTTATTATTTAAACCAAATGTATTTGAAAATCATCCTGAGAATTGGAAAAAAAAATTTCCATGGCCAAATCAAAAATCTCACAAATACACTAGAGGATTTACATTAATAATTTGTGGAGAAAAAATGACGGGAGCATCTAGATTAGCTGCAAGAGGTGCTGCTAGGATAGGATGCGGATTACTTTGTCTTGGAGTCCCAGAAAGAAGCTTCGATATATATTCAATAGAGAATCCTATAGCCTTAATTGAAACAATTGATAATGAACAAGATTTGAGAAACTTGTTAAAAGATAAAAGAATAAATACTGTTTTAATTGGACCTGGCTTAGGAATTGATAAAAAAAAACTAAGCTTAATTTTAGAAGTAATAAAAGAGAAAAAAAGAATAGTTGTTTTAGATGCCGATGCTTTAAAAAATAATTTTAAAAAAATTGTACAAAAAAATAAAACAAATATAGTTATAACACCACATGAGGGAGAATTTTCACAGGTTTTAAAAAGCTTAAAAATTAAAAAAAGAAATGATAAGATCAAAACAGCATTAGAATTTGTCAAAAAAACAAAAATTAATTTAATATTAAAAGGAAACACAACAATTATTTGTTCTGAAGACGGTCGAATTTCAATTAATACTAATGCTTCTCCCTTTTTAGCAACCGGTGGTTCAGGAGATGTTTTAGCTGGTATGATTGCGGGATTAATTTCTCAAAAAATGGATATTTTTGATGCATCTTGTGCAGCTGTATGGATACATGGAGAAATTTCTAAAATAAAAGGTCCAGGATTAATAGCAGAAGATTTAACTGAAATGATACCAAAGATTTTAATGAAAATAAGAAAATAGAATAAATACTACTAATAGTAGAAAAAGATTTTATTGAATTTTTTATATCATTGAGTATTTTCGTAGAAAGCAAAGAAACTTTGCGGGTGTGGCGGAATTGGTAGACGCGCTGGTCTTAGGAACCAGTGGATTTTTCCATGGGGGTTCAAGTCCCTCCACCCGCACCAAAAAAAGACATGAATAAAAAAAAATAATAAATATTATAATTTATATGCAAGTAACTGAATTAAAAAAAAAAGGATTAGAAAGGGAATTTAAGATTATTGTTCCATCCAAGGATGTTACTGAAAAGTTAAACACAAGTTTATTACAAATATCCAAAGATGTTGAAATAGAAGGTTTTAGAAAAGGCAAAGCTCCTCTAGATATTGTTAAACAACGTTTTGGAGAAAATGCATTAAATCAAACTTTGGATGAATTAGTTAGATCTACAACAAACGAAGTAATAAAAAAAAATAATTTAAAATTAGCTATGAAACCAAAAGTTGATGTTAAAAATTTTGGTGAAGATAAAGGTCTTGAATATATCATGACTTTAGAAATATTACCCGATATTAAAATTGAAGATATAAAAAAAATAAAATTAACCAAATTTGTTTCAAAAATAAATGAAGAAGATTTTAAAAAAACTTTAGAAACATTTACAAAAACTCAACAAAACTTTGTCCTAAAAGAAGGTAAAAAAGTTGAAAATGGTGACGGAGTCTTACTAAACTTAAAACCAACTTATAATAATGAAATTGTTAAAGAGGCAGCAATCGAAAACAAAATGACAATAGTTGGCAATAAAATGATTATACCAGAAATTGAGAATAAAATATTAGGATCTAAAGCTGGGGACAAGTTAAATTTTGTTTGTAAATTTCCAAAGAATTTTCCAAATAAAGATATTGCTGAAAAAGATGTTAATGTAAAAATAGATATTTTAGAAGTTAAGGTGGCTCAAGAAAAAGTTCTAGATGATAATTTAGCTAAGTCAATGGGTGCTACAGATCTTAATGATTTTAAAGATAGAGTAAAAAAACAAATGCAAGAAGAACTTAATAACAATTCAGTAATGATATTAAAGAAAAATTTAATAGAGGAATTAGATAAAATTCATAAAATTCAACTTCCAGCAGGAATGGTAAATTATGAGTTTGAGAATATTTGGAAACAAATTAACGAAAATAAATCAAAAGGCATAATCGATGAAAGTGATAAAAATAAAAAAGATGAAGAACTAAAAAAAGAATATAAATCTATAGCTGAGAGAAGAGTTAAAGTGGGTCTAGTTTTAGCTAAAATTGGCGAAGAAAACAAAATTTCTGTTAATGAAGATGATTTAAAAAAAGCAATAGAAGAAGAAATATTAAGACAACCAGATGCAAAAGAACAAATCATAAAATTTTATTCTGAAAATTCACAAGCCCTTGCCTCACTAAAAGCTCCAATATTTGAACAAAAAGTAGTAGATTATATTTTAAATAATATAAAAATTGAAGAAAAAGAAGTTAGTAGAAAAGAATTATTAAAAAAATAAAAAAACATTTAAAAAAAAAAAATAGTAAATATCTATAAGTTTATAATGGCAAAGTCTAAAGTTAATAATTTAAGTACTTTAATACCAATGGTTGTTGAACAAACATCCAGGGGTGAAAGATCATATGATATATACTCAAGGTTATTGAAAGAAAGAATAATTTTTCTAACTGGAGTTGTGGAAGATAACGTCGCGTCGTTAATTTGTGCCCAACTACTTTTTTTAGAATCTGAGAATCCTAACAAAGATATTTCTTTTTATATTAATTCTTCTGGTGGAACTGTTACAGCAGGTTTGGCGATATATGATACAATGCAATATATAAGACCTGATATTACAACAGTTTGTATAGGGCAAGCAGCTTCGATGGGGTCTTTGTTATTGACTGCTGGTTCAAAAAATAAAAGATATGCTCTTCCTCATTCAAGAATAATGGTGCATCAACCATCTGGGGGTGTGCAAGGACAAGCATCAGATATACAAATTCACGCTAATGAAATTTTAACTATTAGAAAAAAATTAAATGAAATTTATGTTCATCACACAGGGCAGAATATAAAAAAAATTGAAGAATACCTTGATAGAGACAGTTTTATGGGTCCAGATGAAGCCAAAAATTTTGGATTAATAGATAAAATCGTAAACAAAAGAGAAGATATAGAAAAAATAAGTGACAAGGAATAAATTTTCTATTGCAATTAATTTAATAAGATTCATATAATTTTAAGGGACTCAAAATTATGATTAAATCTACTGGTGATAATACGAAAAATACATTGTATTGCTCTTTTTGCGGAAAAAGCCAACATGAAGTAAAAAAATTAATAGCAGGCCCAACAGTTTTTATTTGCGATGAATGCGTTGAATTATGCATGGATATTATCAAAGAGGAAAATAAATCACATGTATTAAAAAGTAGTAGCGGAGTTCCATCACCAATAGATATAGAAAAAACATTAAATGATTATGTTATAGGGCAAGATAAAGCAAAAAGAATATTATCAGTAGCTGTACATAACCATTATAAAAGATTACATCATATTTCAAAATCTAATGATGTTGAATTATCTAAATCTAATATACTTTTAATAGGACCAACTGGTTGTGGAAAAACTTTACTTGCTCAAACACTAGCACGAATACTTGACGTTCCTTTTACAATGGCTGATGCTACAACATTAACTGAGGCAGGATATGTTGGAGAAGATGTTGAAAATATTATTTTAAAATTATTACAATCAGCAGATTATAATGTTGAAAAGGCTCAAAGGGGAATAGTGTATATTGATGAAGTTGATAAAATATCAAGAAAATCTGAAAACCCTTCAATAACGAGAGATGTATCAGGAGAAGGCGTCCAACAAGCATTACTTAAGCTTATGGAAGGAACTACAGCATCTGTGCCGCCTCAAGGTGGAAGAAAGCATCCGCAGCAGGAATTTTTACAGGTTGACACTACAAATATTTTATTTATTTGCGGAGGTGCTTTTTCAGGTTTAGAGAAAATTATTGATTCGAGAGAGAAAGATACTTCAATAGGTTTTGAATCAAAATTAAGAATTCATAATAAAGAGGAAAAAACAAATTTGCTTAATAAAGTTGAATCAGAAGATTTTTTAAAATTTGGCTTGATACCTGAATTTATCGGCAGATTACCTGTAGTGGCTGTTTTAGAAAATTTAAACAAAAATTCTTTAGTAGAAATACTTACAACTCCAAAAAATTCTCTTATAAAACAATACCAAAAACTTTTTGAAATGGAGAATGTTAAACTTAGCTTTACCAAAGATGCATTATTAAGTATTGCAGATCACTCGATAAAGAAAAAAACAGGAGCAAGAGGACTAAGATCAATTTTAGAAAACATTTTGCTCGATACAATGTACAAACTGCCAATATTAGAAGGTTTGGAGGAAGTAATAGTAAATGCTGAAGTTGTTAAGAAAAATAGGGAACCTCTCCAAATCTTTTCTGATAAAAAAAATAAAGTTGACACATCCGCGTAATTTTATTTTATAATTGTGTATTATTTCCATTAAATTAATTTATTATTAAATAAAAAAAATTGAAAAAATTAAAAAATAACCAAATTATAATTCCATTATTACCGCTCAGAGACATTGTTGTTTTTCCAGGTATGATAACACCATTATTTGTTGGAAGATCTAAATCTATTGCAGCATTAGAAGAAGTGATGACTAAAGATAAAAAAATTTTTTTAGTAACTCAAAAAGACGCAGAAACAGATGATCCTACTCCTAACAATATATATACTACTGGCTGTATAGGAAAAGTTATTCAACTATTAAAACTTCCAGATGGAACTATAAAAGCTTTAATAGAGGCACAAGAAAAAGCAAAAATTTTAAAATATATTAATAAAGATAATAATAATTATTATTTAATTAACGCAGAAGTCATAAATAACAAAAAAATTAAAAAAAATACAAAAAATGATGCAATGGTTAGAAGATTAATTTCTAGATTTGGAGCATATGCTAAATTAAATAGAACTGTTCCGTCAGAAGCTTTAAATTCAATATCCCAACTAACAGATCAAGACCAATTTGCGAACACACTTGCTTCGTATTTAGTTTTAAAGATAGATTTAAAACAACAATTGCTTGAAATGTCTACAACACAAACACTTTTAGACAAGATTTTAGTTTATATAGAAAATGAAATTGGCGTTCTTGAAGTTGAAAAAAAAATAAAATCACGTGTTAGAAGACAAATGGAAAAAACACAAAGAGAATATTATTTAAATGAACAATTAAAAGCAGTGCAAAAGGAACTTGGAGATCTTGATCATGGAAAAAATGAATTTTCTGAATTAGAAGAAAAAATAAAAAGTTTGAAATTAACGAATGAAGCAAAAGAAAAAGCTGAATCCGAATTAAAAAAATTAACCACAATGAGTGCTATGTCAGCAGAAGCTTCTGTAGTAAGAAACTATTTAGATTGGTTATTAAATGTACCTTGGGATGAAAAGTCTAAAATTAACACTGATCTTACAAAGGCTCAAAAGATACTAAACAATGATCATTACGGATTAGAAAAAGTTAAAGAAAGAATATTAGAATTTCTTGCTGTACAAAAAAGAGTTGAAAAAATACAAGGACCCATACTTTGTCTTGTTGGGCCACCAGGAGTAGGGAAAACTTCACTTGGTAAATCAGTAGCACAAGCGACAGGTAGAGAATTTGTTAGAATATCATTAGGTGGAATACGTGATGAATCGGAAATAAGAGGTCATAGAAGAACATATATAGGATCAATGCCAGGAAAAATAATTCAAGGGATGAAAAAAGTAAAAAAAAGCAACCCATTATTTTTATTGGATGAAATTGATAAAATGGGATATGACTTTAGAGGAGACCCATCTTCGGCTTTACTTGAAGCATTGGATTCAGAACAAAATAATAAGTTCAACGATCATTATCTAGAAGTAGATTATGATTTATCTAATGTTATGTTTATTACAACTGCAAATACTTTAAATATACCACCTGCATTATTAGATAGAATGGAAATAATTAGATTACCTGGTTATGTTGAGGATGAAAAAGTTGAAATTGCAAAAAAACATTTAATACCAAAAAATATTTCTAATCATGGTTTAAAGAAATCTGAATGGAAAATAAATAGTAATGCATTAAAAGAATTAATTAAATTTTATACTAAAGAAGCTGGTGTTAGAAATTTAGAAAGAGAGTTAAGTAATTTAATTAGAAAAGCAATTAGAGAATTATCTACTTCAAGAAAAAAGACTAGTATTAATATATCACCAAAAAATCTTGAGAAATACTCAGGAATAAAAAAGTTTAGAAAGAATGAATTAGAAGACAAAGATTTAGTTGGGATAACGACAGGATTAGCATGGACAGAAGTAGGAGGAGAACTTTTATTGATTGAGGCAGTCTCAGTTAACGGAAAAGGAAGAATAATTAGTACAGGAAAATTAGGAGAAGTTATGAAAGAATCTGTCAGAGCTGCTGAGAGTTATGTCAAATCACGATCAGATGATTTTGGTATCAATTCAAATTATTTTAACTCTAAAGATATTCATGTTCATGTTCCAGAAGGAGCAACACCTAAGGACGGACCTTCTGCTGGTGTTGCGATGTGTACATCTATAGTATCTGTTATGACTGGTATACCAGTTAAAAGAGATGTAGCAATGACTGGCGAGATAACACTAAGAGGCAGAGTTTTGCCAATTGGCGGTTTAAAAGAAAAACTTATTGCTGCAAATAGATCAAATATCAAAACTGTTTTAATACCATCAGAAAACAAAAAGGATTTGACTGAGATTCCAAAAAGATTAGTTAAAGGATTAAAAATAATTACTGTTTCAAATGTAGACGAAGTATTAAAACATTCTTTAACAAAAAAAATATCACCTATTGATTGGTCAAAATTACCTGTCTCTGAAAAGAAAACAACTAGCAACGAATTAATTGTATAAATATTACTTTTTTTTTTTACAATTTTTTTAGAATCACTATTGACTTTTAGAATTATTCTCAAATAATATTTCTATAGATAATAACCTTGGGAGGAACATAAATGAATAAAGATGATCTTATTGGTAAAGTTGCTAGTTCAGTAGGTTTATCAAAGACTGAGGCTGCAAAATCAGTTGATGCTGTATTTTCTAATATATCAGGTTCACTTAAAAGCGGAAAAGAAGTTAGATTGGTAGGGTTTGGAACTTTTCTCGTAAGCAATAGATCTGCTACAACAGGTCGTAATCCAAGAACCGGTGAATCTATACAAATTCCTGCAAAAAAAGTACCTAAATTTAGAGCTGGTAAAGTTTTAAAGAATACTGTAAATAATTAATTAAGAATTTTAATCAAAAATAAAAAGGAAACCGTAGATTTTTCTACGGTTTTTTTATTATTATACATAATCATTTATATCATTATGCAAATAGGGAACAATTTTGCATCGAAAATCACGAGAAATTTTGTAGAATATAATTATGTTAGCTATAATTATTTTAGGAATTCTAATATCTATGGTTATCGGTCTTCTTGGTATATATTTGGTTCCAAAAATGTCTAAAGATCTCGCAGAAGATGCTTGGGGAGCGATGGCTGTTCTTTTCTTTTTTCAAATCGGTTTCGGTATCGCTGAACATGGCTTTAGTACTTTTATGTTTGGCCAAAGTATAGGATTTTGTATACCACTTGTTATTGGTTCTTATTTAATAACAATCATAAAAAGACCTGGTACTACTGAAATTGATAAAGCGTTTACTTGTCCTGAAATGGGAAATGCACTTCTTGCAAATGTTTGTCTTGGCGCATTAATTACTATTAACAATCAGTTTTTTTCATAAGTGCTACCAATTTTGTATCGAAAATCACAGATCGCGGTGCTATTTTTATTAATGAATATTTCTTGAAAATATACTATATTCCTATATAAAAACCGATGGGGTGATTAGCTCAGCTGGTAGAGCATCTCGTTTACACCGAGGAGGTCGGCGGTTCGATCCCGTCATCACCCACCATAGTGGGGGTGTAGCTCAGTTGGTTTAGAGCGCCTGCCTGTCACGCAGGAAGTCGCGAGTTCGAGTCTCGTCACTCCCGCCACTTTAAAATTAACCACTAGATTGTTTTTTAAATTAGATTAAATTAGTAATAAGTAACTTTTTTTTTTAAAAAAAAATGTTGTACGAATATTTACCAATTTTGTTATTTTTAATAATTGCAATTGTTTTTTCTATTGGATTATTGTCTATTTCATTTGTTTTATCACCAAAAAAACCAAGTAATGAAAAATTATCTCCTTATGAATGCGGATTCGAACCTTTTGATGATGCAAGAACTAAGTTTGATATAAGATTCTATTTAGTATCATTATTATTCATAATTTTTGATTTAGAAGTAACTTTTTTATTTCCTTGGGCTGTTTCTTTAAAAAACATCGGTGTATTTGGTTATACATCAATGATGTTTTTTTTGTTTATTCTAACTATTGGATTTATTTATGAATGGAAAAAAGGAGCGCTTGAATGGGAATAGCTAAATTAGATAACAATAAAAAAAATTTTTTATTTAATAATTTATTTAAAGAACAATTTAAAACCAAAGGTTTTATCACTACCAAATTTAATAATCTATTAAATTGGGCAAGGTCTAATTCTATGTGGCCTATGACATTTGGTTTAGCATGTTGCGCTGTAGAAATGATGCATACTTATATGAGTAGATATGATTTAGACAGATTTGGAATTGTTACAAGAGGAAGCCCAAGACAATCTGATGTTATGATAGTTGCTGGAACTTTATGTAATAAAATGGCTCCAGCATTAAGAAAAGTGTACGATCAAATGCCTGATCCTAAATGGGTTATTTCAATGGGATCATGTGCGAATGGTGGTGGCTATTATCATTATTCATATTCTGTTGTTAGAGGATGTGACAGAATTATTCCTGTTGATATTTATGTTCCCGGTTGCCCTCCTACAGCAGAAGCCTTACTTTATGGAATAATGCAACTTCAAAAGAAAATTAAAAGAGAGAATGTTTTTTTTAGATAAATATCATGAAAAAAGATTTAAGCCAATTTGAAACTTTTGTAACTAAAACGTGTAAAAATATTACTAATCATGAAGTAATTAACAGTGAGTTGATAGTAACGTGTAAAACATCAAATATAGTAGATTTGCTTGAAGATCTAAAACAAAAAGATGGTTTAAATTTTGAAATGTTATTAGATATTACGGCTGTTGATTACCCACAAAGAACAAAAAGATTTGAATTAGTTTATAATTTGTTAAGTATAAAAAATAATTTGCGAATAAGAATAAAAATTTTTTTAAATGACAATCAAATTGTTCCATCTATTTCAAAACTTTATAAATCTGCATCATGGTACGAACGTGAAGTTTGGGATATGTATGGTATATCATTTAGTGGAAATAACGACCTTCGAAGAATCTTAACTGACTATGGTTTTGAAGGACACCCATTGCGAAAGGATTTTCCTTTAACTGGCTTTGTTGAGTTAAGATATGATGAAACTAAGAAGAAAGTTGTCTATTCTAAAGTAAAATTAACTCAAGATTATAGAAATTTTGATTTTTTAAGTCCTTGGGAAGGTGGAGTTTTACCAGGTGATGAGAAAGCAAAGAAATAAAAAATTTTTTTAATGAAAGAAGTTAAAATCAAACCGTTAACCATAAATTTTGGGCCTCAACATCCCGCAGCACATGGTGTTTTAAGAATGGTTTTGGAGATGGATGGTGAAATAATAGAAAGAGTTGACCCTCATATAGGATTATTACATCGTGGTACAGAAAAATTAATTGAAAATAAAACATATCTACAAGCAGTACCATATTTTGATAGATTAGATTATGTTTCACCGATGTGTCAAGAACACGCATTTGCTTTAGCAGTTGAGAAATTATTGAAAATAGAACCTCCTATACGGGCGAGTTATATCAGAGTTCTTTTTTCTGAAATTACTAGAATATTAAATCATTTACTCGCTTTACCAGCAATGGCTATGGATGTAGGAGCTATGACACCATTTTTATGGTCTTTTGAACAAAGGGAATTATTAATGGAATTTTATGAAAAAGTAAGTGGAGCCAGATTACATGCTGCTTATTTTAGACCTGGAGGCGTATATAGAGATTTACCAAAAGGATTACTAAAAGAAATAAAAAATTGGGCTATCAAATTTCCAACATTTGTCAAAGATTTAGAAAATCTTCTATCTGAGAATAGAATTTTTAAACAAAGAACCGTAGATATAGGTATTATATCACCTGAAGATGCCATTGACTTTGGTTTCACAGGTCCGATGCTTAGAGCATCTGGTGTTCAATGGGATTTAAGAAAAGATCAAAGCTATGAAGTATATAACAAACTAGATTTTGAAATACCTGTAGGAAAAAAAGGTGATTGCTATGATAGATATTTTGTAAGAGTAGAAGAAATGAAAGAGTCATTAAAGATTATTCATCAATGTATTGATGTTATGCCTAAGGGTCCAGTGATGATAAAAAATAATAAAGTTACGCCTCCAAAAAGGGAATTAATGAAGAAGTCAATGGAATCTTTAATACATCACTTTAAATTATATACAGAAGGATATAAAGTTCCCAAAGGAGAAACTTATACATCAGTAGAAGCTCCAAAAGGTGAATTTGGAGTTTATCTAGTATCTGATGGTTCTAACAGACCGTATAAATGTAAAATTAGAGCTCCAGGATTTGCCCATTTACAAGCAATGGATTTTTGTTCTAAAGGTCATATGTTAGCAGATGTTGTTGCTATACTAGGCTCAATGGACATTGTCTTTGGTGAAATTGATAGGTAAATAAAGTAGGTAATTTTATGTCTAATAATATTGAATTGAAATTTAAATTTAATAATTTAAATTTATTAAAAGCAAAAAAAATTATAAAAAAATACCCAAAACAATATTCAAATAGTGCTGTTATTCCTTTTTTACATTTAGCCCAAGAACAATTAGGTGGCTGGTTGAATAAATCTGCTATTGAATATGTATCAAAATATTTAAAATTACCCTTAATTAATGTCTATGAAATAGCATCCTTTTACCATATGTTTAATTTAAAAAAAGTTGGTAAACATTGTATTAATGTATGTACCACAACACCGTGTATGTTAAGAGGCTCCGATTCTATTTTAAAAAAATTTCAAAAAAATTTAAATATTAAAACTGGGGAGGTAACAAAAGACGGAAAAATTTCATTGCATGAAATTGAATGTTTAGGCGCATGCATTGATGCTCCGGTTATAAAAATTAATAATAACTATTATGAAAATTTAAAATTAGACGATATAAAAAAAATAGTTAAAAATTTAAGAAAGTAATAATTTATGTTAAAACATGAAGATCATATATTTACCAATTTAAATGGCTATAATTCATTTAAATTAAATGAAGCTAAAAGTAGAGGTGATTGGAATAATACAAAGAAAATTATTGAACGTGGCTCAAGTTGGTTAATTAATGAAATAAGACTTTCAGATTTAAGAGGAAGAGGAGGAGCAGGATTTCCTACTGGGTTAAAATGGTCATTTATTCCTGAAAAATCAAAATTACCTAAATATTTGATAGTG
>Ga0310344_10001271_pt1 | contig 19360 bp, 17 predicted proteins | sample HC15DNA20200_MG_FD_203801 | JGI IMG/M metagenome (GOLD analysis project Ga0310344, IMG submission 203801) | Marine microbial communities from station ALOHA, North Pacific Subtropical Gyre - HC15-DNA-20-200_MG | ecosystem: Environmental > Aquatic > Marine > Oceanic | place: Pacific Ocean: North... | reverse complement strand
ACCTGGTGGCAGCCTACGCCCTCAACCGGAAGGAGCGCGAGGTTGACATCGTCCTGATGTCGACCGCGGACGGCGAGGTCGTAAGCAACCTGACCGACGGATTCGATCAGGACCTGGGTTTCGAGTCAATCTCCTATTCGGTCCTGCGGTTCAACCAGGTACCGTTCATGTCTTGGTCGGCGGTGGATGACCGGCTGGCGTACTTCGTCCGCAAGGGGAAATACCGATCCCTGGTACTCCAAAACGTGGTGACCAAAGAGATCGAGGAGATGATCGACCTGGACACAGTCGACCAGCCGGAGTCACCGGACATCTCTCCGGACGGACGCCATGTGGCCTTCTCCGCACTCTCGGACGCAGTGGGCGACATCTTCGTGATGGATGTCGAGACCCAAGAAATTCGGAACGTCACCGAGGACGACTTTGCCGACTATGGTCCGACATTCTCACCTGACGGGTCGTACCTGGTCTACCTGGCACGGATCAGCGGTAACAACAAGCTGTTCAAGGTCGACCTTGAGAGCGGTGAGAAGACGCAGCTGACCTTCGGCACCTTCAACGAAGCGTCGGCCCAGTTCCTCGACGACCATACCCTGGTGTTCGCCTCGACGGCCGTGGATCCACTAACTCCAATCGACCCGGATCTGGCCGCGAACGGCGACATCTTCAACGTCTGGACCCTCGACCTGAATAATGGCGAGCTCCGACAGTACACCGACACAGCCACCGGCAACGTGTCAACGGTGGTCCTTCCGGATGAAGACGAGACCCGGATCGCCTTCATTACCTACTTCCGCGGAGTGTATGGCCTGCACACGGTCGTGCGCGAGGAACCACTCTACACTGCGTCGACCACCGACTACGGCGGCCCGGGCGCTAACATCGACTTCCAAGCGCCGCTCACCCACAACGTGATTGCGGCCAACGCCCGACGCAAAGGCCGGTTCGAGAAGATGTTCCTGGACGCATCTCCACCGATCAACGTCGGGGTAACTAGCGGCGGTGACCTCCTTGGCGGCACAGCGCTGTCGTTCAGCGACGTGCTCGGCGACCAGAGCTTCCAGTTCTACGCCTATTCCATTTCGCAATACCGAACCCTCGCCGCGTCCTACGTCAACATGAGCGGGCGGATGCAATTCGCCCTCCAGGGCTTTTCCCAGGAAAGCTTCTTCTTCGGTACCGCCGGGTTCTTCGCACCGGCGTTCGGCTTCCTGGATCGGGACCAAGCGATCGCGGTGCAAACGGTCCGGGGCGGCAGCGCATTCGGGATCTACCCGTTCGACCGCTTCCGACGAATCGAGCTCACCGGTGGGCTGTTTCACTTCAACGAACGGTTCGACAACCAGGCGCTCGAGCAGGAAGCTCGTCTGTTCCAGCAGGCCCAGTTCGGTAGCACGGAATTGTTCCGGAACGGCTCGACCCTGCCACTCGGCGTGAACTTTATACAGGAAACTGCCGTGTTCCGAGAGTTCGGGCCGGTATCGGGCAACATCGTGGAGGTCGGCTACTCCTATGCGCCGACCATCGGCACGTCTTTCCTTGGGAAGCAAACGGTCGACGCCGACGCACGCTACTACCTCCGGATCGGTGAAACTGGTGTTCTCGCGCTCCGCGGGCGTGGCTTCAAGAGCTTCGGCGACTTCCCCGACTTCCTCTTCTTCGGTGGCAACTCGGAGATGCGGGGCTACGAGTACCTCGAGTTCATCGGACACGACGCCGGCTTCCTGAACGCAGAGCTGCGATTCCCGCTAATCGAGGCGATGCTCACGCCAATCGGCGTCCTCGGCGGCATCCGCGGAACGTTCTTCTTCAACCTCGGTGGCGCGAGCCTAGTTGGTCAGCCGTTCAAGCTGTTCTCGAACAGCCCGACGACGTTCACGCCGACCGTCGGGTACGGCATCGACCCGACCACCGGTGGGTTCATCGAGATCTTCGGCGACGAACGGCAGGTCTCCGGGTTCCGGCTAGTCGACGGACGCGCCTCCTACGGCATCGGCCTCCAGACCACGGTCATCGGATTCCCGGTGCACTTCGACTGGTCCTGGCGGACGCTCTTCAACAAGGACTGGGAGGACCTGGTGTTCGCCTCGCGCGGAGGCAGCGCAGCCTTCCGCGATCCGCAGATCGACTTCTGGATCGGGTATGACTTCTGATCCAAAGAACGACTGAACCAATGACAACCCTCGAGCCCCATGCTCCAGGGTCGTCTCCCTTCTGGACGATGTCCTTGAAAAATGGCTCTCGCTCGTAACTCAATGGTCGCTAGCGCGATACCTCGACGATTGTCACAGCTCCAGACCTGCCGCTCGACCGTCTCTCCGCTCGCTCCGCGAAGAAGACCTCCTGACCGATCTTCGGCTGACGCTCAACACTTTTCTGGATCGGAACGAGAGTTAGACAACTGTCGCCTGAACTTTGGGCTTTTGGTGCTTGACTAGGCAACCACGCGGACCAGCGGTTACCGGCCTGTTCTGTACATGTTGAAGCCTGAAGCCCAGCGTCGCCGGTCCGCGACGTATGACCCAGCACGGACCTTACGGGCTTTGGCCGTCGCTCGCGCCGAAGCCTAGATAACTACAGTCTCTTCAGCCGCATCACGTTGCGGTTGAGGTCGAGGGTGACGCGGTAATCGCTCAGGAAGCTGTGACCGACGATGCCGCCGATATGGAAGCCGAGCAGGGCGCTCGGGCGGTGGAGATTGAGCACGACGACTGAGTAGTTCCGGTACTGCAGCTCGTCGAAAACTAGGTCGGTACCCGGTCGCAGATACGCATCCTCATCCCATCCCGAAGTACCGTAGACCTTGAGCGGGACCTGACGCACGGTAAGCGGCGGTAGCAGATCGGCCGTACCACGGCTGATGGAGATAACCTCACCGCCGGAATCCACCACGAAGCTGCGGGCAAGCTGATCGTTGACCACCCCGCGGACCACCGGTAACCGATACTGCCGCAGCTCCAATTCGATGTCCGCCGGCTCGTCGGGCAGCTCCTCGCCCACGATGAGCTCTTGGCGCTCGTAGTCGATGGTCACCGACAGGCCGAGGGACAACGGTGAGAAGCCTTCCGCCTCTGGCGTCGGCAGTCCGCCAAGCGGCGGGCTCTTGATGATGACGGGGAGGTTGCTAACCTTAAGCGAACCAATCTCCAGCGAATCGAGACGACCGGTCTGAAGGCCACGCAGGCCGACTTCGCCGACGCCGGCGCTCAGCGTGTTGGCGATCGGCTGAATGTCGAAATCTCGCGCTACTGGCTGCGACAAGACGGTCTGTTCGGCGCCGGTGTCCATGACGAAGTCGATCGGATCCCGGCCGTTGACCCGACCACGGACGATGACCTTGTCACGAACCAACCGGAAAGGAATCGTATGCACCCGTCCCGGCTCGGCCAGCACGAGCGCGGGACGGTCGCCGAACGAGCGGAGGAACTGGACCTCGGCTCGCGCCCAATCCGCTTTCTGGCTGTTGGCCATCGTGGGAAGGCGATCAACATATGCTTGGTAGGCGTCGGCGGCTTCAGGGAACCGGCGCATCCGCTGATGAATGAAACCGAGCGTATGGTGTAGGCTCGCGACCTCGGGCGACACCTCGAGGGCGGCCCGCACCCAGTCGAGGGCATCATCATACTGGCCGCGGGTGGTCATGCTCTTGGCCATGCCATGTCGGCCGGCCGCAGACCCCGCGTCCATGGCGAGCACGTCGCGATAGACCTGCTCGGCCTCGTCGAACAGCCCTACTCCCCAGAGCGCGTCACCGCGCAGTGCCAGGATTTCCGGATCATCCGATGCCAAATTAATCAGGAAATCCGCTTCTTCACGAGCCTGGGTGAACTCGGCCACCTGCAGCAGCGACCGAAGCAAGCCACCGGAAGCTATCGCGAGCTGGTCTGGGCCGGCGTCGGCCTTCGCCTCGTCGAAAACGGGGATGGCCTCCCAGTACCGCTGGTCATCAAAGAGCAAATTTCCCAGCTGAATACGCGCCTCGCTCCGCGCGGTGGCCGGCGTCGACTGGGCATCGATCACCATCGGGATCGCCACCCCAGCCGCGACCAAGCAGACCAACGTTTGAGCGACGCGTCTCATACCATTCTCCAAGGGCCACTATGCCCCAATCGCCAAGGCAGGGCAAGCCGGATTCAGGGCATCTGGAGTAGCCAAGCCTCTGAAAACAGCCGCACCGGAGACGAAGCGTCAGAACCGTAGATTGTGTTGAAAACTTCACACCTGCTGCGCGGCACCAGGGAAAACCTCGGCAACAGGCGGGAAAACAGCTTAGCGGGTGTACTGCTCGATCTCGACGCCGTCGTACATCTCGTCGACGCGCAGGATCTGCTTCTGTCGATCGTAGCTGCCGAGCTCGTAGTCCTCGCTCATAATCAGCGCCTTGACCGGCTTGGTGGGGCACACCTCCGCGCACAGCCCGCAGAAGCTGCAGCGCGAGAGGTTAAAGTCAAAGAAATCAAGCACCTTAATCTTGTGCCCGGGCTCCCGATGTCCGCCGAGGAAGATCAACTCGTCTGGACAGGCCTTCGCGCACTGATCGCACACGATGCAAGTCTGCGCGCCAGTCTCCGGCTCTACCTGCAACCGCAACACCCCTCTAAACCGCGGGGCTACCGGACGGCGCTCCGCCGGATACTGGAACGTAAACGCCGGCTGCGGCGTATTGCGCAGGGTAACCAGGAGGCCTTTAATCAGGTCGACTAGGAACACCGTCCGAAACAGTTTCGTCAACGACTGCACGGTTACCCTCTGTCCTCGACGAGAATCGGCTCGCTCTGCCCGGCCATGATCACGCGCTCCTTCCGAAGCACCGTGCTCTCTTTCCGGATCTTGTCCTGCAGACGCATCAGACCATAGAGCAACGCCTCTGGGCGAGGCGGACATCCCGACACGTAGACGTCAACCGGCACGACCTTGTCCACGCCCTGCAGCACGGAGTAGGTCGGGAACGGACCGCCCGCGTTCGAGCAGCTCCCCATGGAGATGACCCACTTCGGCTCCGGCATCTGATCGTAGAGCCGGCGCAGCACCGGGGCCATCTTCTTGGTGACGGTCCCGGCCACGATCATCAGATCAGCTTGCCGCGGGGATGCGCGAAACACCTCGGCCCCGAACCTCGATATATCGTACCGCGAGGTCGAAGTCGCGATCATCTCGATCGCGCAGCACGCCAGGCCAAAGCCCATCGGCCAGAGAGACGATTCCCTAGCCCAGCTCAGCACCTTGTCGAGATTGGTCGTGATGAAGTTGTCTTCGAAGCGATGGTCGATCAATCCCATGAGACAGTCGCTCGGCTACTTACCCTCATACCAGTTGGCGTTGGTCTCGCAGAAGCCCTGCCATTCATCCGGCACCTCATCGTTCGCGAAGATCGCCTCGACGGGGCAAGCCGGAACGCACGCACCACAGTCGATGCACTCATCGGGATGGATGTAGAGCATCGTTTCCGCTTCGAACTCTTCCTCGTCCTTCCGCGGGTGGATGCAATCGACCGGACAGACGTCAACACACGCCGTGTCCTTGGTCCCGACGCAGGGTTCACAAATGCTGTACGCCATCAAGATCCTCCGTATTCGTACCGCCGGAACTCAGAAAGCCCAGACGGCGACGAGCCCGTCCCTCCATGGAACGATGACCTAAACTCGCCGCCCAAAGGATAGCGCGCTGAGCCGGCCGGTTCAACTTCAAACGATCTTCATTCGGCCCGCAAACCCTTCGTCATAACCGTGATAGTGACGAATGGCCGGTTCGGGATATTTCCAACAGTAGTAGCCCTCGCCGTTGTCGAAGTCGACGAGCCAGAGCCCCTTCACGACGATCCCGAGCGCCTCCATCCGCGCAGTCCAGTCTTGGACGACGGTTTCGAACGCCTGTAACCGCGCGGAGCGAGCCGGATCCTGGGAGGACAACCGGTCCAGATCCTCGGAGATCTGTTCCGCTTCGCCCACCGCCTCCTCGGTAACGGCGCGCACGGCGCCCAGCAGTTGCTCGGCCTCCGCCAGGGTGAAGATCCTCGGGTGTGCAGTAGTAGCGGTCATGTCAGGATGGGTTGTTTCTGGACGTAAGCTCCAGCAAGGTGACGCCTGCCGGTTCCACGAACGCCCTGAGCTTGGACGGTGTGCCCGTCAACTCTAGATAAGGTGCCGTAGTGCATCGGCACGACCTGGCGCACACCGAGCCACTGGCAGGCGAGCGCGGACATCCGGCTAGCATTCTATCGAACTCCCTCCTTTTCCCGCCCAGTGCAACCCGGTTTGCGCCTGCCAGCGGCGAGACGCTAACATCGACGAACGATGTCCACCGTGCCTCCTCAGTCGGGCAATGACGCCACGGTCGCGGTACCAGCGACTTTCTACCGTGGGCGGCGGGTCCGCCCCGAGCTGCCGCCGCGTGGCGGCAAACCGCGGTGGCTGAAGGTGCGCGCCCCAGGAACGCCAGGCTACCGACGACTACAGCGCCTAGTCCGCGACCAAGGGCTCCACACAGTCTGCGAGGAGGCCCAGTGCCCCAACATCGGCGAGTGCTGGGACCATGGCACCGCTACCTTCATGATCCTGGGCGGGATCTGCACCCGTGCCTGCGGCTACTGCAACGTCGAGCATGGCCAGCCCAGCCCGCTCGACCTCGGTGAGCCGGCTCGAGTGGCGACCGCCGTCCGGACGCTCGAACTGGAGCATGTGGTCATCACCTCGGTCGATCGGGACGATCTGGACGACGGCGGAGCGGGCGCCTTCGCGTCAACGATCCAGGCCATCCGGACCGATGCCCCTGGGTGCCGCATCGAGGTACTTATTCCCGATTTCGGCGGGAGCGCCGAGGCACTCGAGGTCGTCCTGGCCGCCCGCCCCAATGTCCTGAACCACAATATCGAGACGGTGCGTGCCCAGTACCGCCGGGCGCGGCCGGGTGGCAATTACGACCGCGCGCTCACACTCCTCGACCGGGCGCGCCGCGCGCGCACCGGCCTGACGACCAAGTCAGGTGTCATGGTAGGCCTTGGCGAGAACCGCGGCGAGCTGGTCGCAACGTTCGACGACCTGCGCGCCGCCGGATGCGAGATATTGACCATCGGACAGTATCTCCGACCGTCAGCCGCTCACCTGCCCGTGGCCCGCTACTATCATCCAGACGAATTCGAGGAGCTCAAGCAGGCGGCAGACACGGCCGGGTTCGTCCATGTCGAGTCGGGCCCGCTAGTCCGCAGTTCGTATCACGCACACGAACAGGCAGACGCGGTCGACCGGCGCGGCGCCTGACCTTTACACGACCGGCGCGGGTGAGGCGAAGCCCCATAAAACCGTCATGGCCCTCTTGACCGTCCGTCGGCAGATCATCGGCTGCGAAGGGTGCCCACGTCTGCGCGCCTACTGCGCCCGGATCGCGCAGGACAAGCGAGCCGCGTTCCGAGACGACGTCTACTGGGGACGTCCGGTGCCAGGCTTCGGCGACCGCCGAGCGCGTCTGCTGGTGCTCGGTCTCGCCCCGGCCGCGCACGGCGCCAACCGGACCGGCCGTCCATTCACCGGCGATCGCTCGGGTGACTTCCTGATGGCCGCGATGCACGAAACCGGGTTCGCGAACCAGGCGCTCTGTCGAGACAAGCAAGACGGCCTCGTGCTGATCGACGCCTACCTTTCAACCGTGGTCCGGTGCGCACCCCCAGACAACCGGCCGGCCCCCAACGAGATCGCCAACTGTCACTCGCTGCTGCAGGCCGAGATCACGGCGCTCCCCCGTCTGAAGGCGATCGTCGCGCTCGGCAAGATCGCCTACGACAGCTACTGGCGTCTGCTCGCTGACCAGGACATCACGGTGCGTCCGCGGCCCCGTTTCCATCACGGGCTAGTTTGGCGTCCTCCGGGCGCCTGGCCACTGGTCGTCTCCTATCATCCGAGCCAGCAGAACACCCACACGGGCCGGCTGACGCCGACCATGCTCGTGGACGTCTTGATGACCGCCCGGACACTGCTCGACGAATAGCGCCCTCAGCGGGCGCGTTTGGGCCGGTAAACGTGGGTACTCTGACCGAAGAAGACCTCGGCCGACTCCATGAGCGTCTCAGACAGGGTGGGATGTGGATGGATACACAGCTTCAGATCGGCCGCAGTTGCGCCCATCTCGGTGGCCACCACCCCTTCGGCAATCAGTTCCCCCGCGCCGCTGCCGGCGATGCCGACACCAAGAATCTCCTCTGACTCAGGGTCGACAATCAGCTTGGTCACGCCGGCCGGACGGTCCAGCGTCAGGGCCCGTCCCGACGCCGCCCACGGGAAGCGGGTCACCTGCACCTTCCGACCTTCAGCCTTGGCCTGCGTTTCGGTCAGGCCGCACCAGGCGAGTTCAGGGTCGGTAAACACCACCGCCGGAATCGCTCGCGGCTCGAAAACCGACTTGTGACCGGCGATCGCCTCCACCGCTGTGCGCGCCTCGTGACTCGCCTTGTGCGCCAGCATCGGTTCACCCACAAGGTCGCCCACGGCGAAGATCGTCGGTTCGGCGGTTCGCCGTTGAGGGTCCACCTGGACAAAGCCGCGGTCGTCAAGCTGCACCTTCGTCAGCTCCAAGCCGACGATCTGTGAATTCGGCACCCGCCCCACCGCGACCAGCACCCGGTCGAACCGCTCCTTGGTCGTCTCGCCAGACTTGGTGTGAAGCTCGACCAGGACACCGTCGCGGTCTTCGGCCAACCCGGACACTGTCGTCTCGAGCCTGATGGCCGCGGCCAGCGAGTCGAGGCGCCGCGACACAACCGACACGAGATCACGATCGGCGCCGGGGAGCAGACCGCTGGTCATCTCGACGACGGTCACCGCCGACCCCAGCGAGGCATAGACCGACCCCAGCTCAAGACCGATGTAGCCGCCGCCCACCACGAGCAGTGTTGGCGGCACCGAAGGCACCTCGAGCGCCGAGGTGGAATCCCAGACATACTCGCTCTCTGATGCGAGCGGCCCCGGGGTGGCGGGACGTGACCCAGTGGCCAAGATGGCGTGCTCGAAGGTGACATCGGTCACCTCTCCGTCAGCGCCAGTAACGCGAGTGGAAGTCGGCCCCAGCAGCTCGGCCCGACCACGGAGATAGGTGACACCGCGCTGGGTCGACAGCTGACCGAGGCCACCTGTTAGACGTGAGACCACCTGGTCCTTCCAGGCCCGCATCCGGTCGATATCGAGCGTCGGCTCGCCGAAGTCCACCCCCCAGGCCTCGGCCTCTTTCGCTTCGGTGAGCACCTTCGCAACATGGAGCAGTGCCTTTGACGGCATGCAGCCACGATATAGACAGACGCCGCCTGGGTCCTTGGCTTCGTCGATCAGCGTGACCTGCATGCCCAGGTCCGCAGCCAGAAACGCGGCCGCATATCCCCCCGGGCCGCCGCCAATCACCGTCACCTGCGTAGAAGTCGCCATCCTATGCACTGTAGCAGACCGCGCTCCTTGCCTCATCCGACCTCATCGGACCATGATGGTTGGGGATGGACGGCACGCGCCGACCGCCGCCCCCATCCCAGGGGAGCCCTACGATGCGACATACGAGCCGTCGGATACCCGGCCCGCTCGCCTGCGTCGCGGTAACGGTCGGCGTGGTCGCCGCCCTGGCCGTCTCGACCGGCGCACGCCAGGACACGACGATGACGAGACTCTTCGCCCCGGTCGAGATCGGGGCCGATCTCGACGCGCTCCCTGACTCCGAACGGGAGGCACTCGCGCATATCCTCAGGGCCGCACGGGTCATGGACGGCCTCTTCCTCGAGCAGGTCTGGGCCGGAAACCCTGCCATGCTGCTCGAGCTAGCCACCGACACCAGCAACCTGGGTCGAGCCCGACTGGACTACTTCTTGCTGAATAAAGGGCCCTGGTCACGGATCGAAGACAACGAGACGTTCGTGCCAGGCGCCCCCGAGAAGCCGGAGGGCGCGAACTACTACCCTGCCGGCGCTACCCGCGACGAGGTGGCGCGCTGGTTCGACCAGCTTGAAGGCACCACCAGAGACGCTGCTACCAGCTTCTTCACGACGATCCGACGAGGTGCCGACGGCGGCTTCATCATCGTGCCCTACAGCGAGGAATACGAGGGCCCCCTGGCGATCGCAGCCGAACATCTGCGCCGAGCGGGGCGAGCCACCCAGGAAGCAACCCTCCGCCGCTATCTCGACACCCGCGCGGACGCCTTCTCCTCGAACGACTACTACGACAGCGACGTAGCCTGGCTTGAACTGGACGCCGCGATCGACCTCACGATCGGGCCCTACGAGGTATACGAAGACGAGTGGTTCAACTACAAGGCGGCATTCGAGGCGTTCGTCACCCTGCGCGATGACGAAGAAACGGCCAAGCTGGCCCGGTTCGGCGCACTGCTGCAGGAACTTGAGGACGCGCTGCCGATCGACCCTGCGTTCCGGAACCCGGCACTCGGCGCGCTCGCTCCGATCCGGGTGGTCAACGTCGCGTTCACTTCCGGCGACGCCAACAGTGGCGTGCAGACTGCGGCCTTCAACCTGCCGAACGATGAGCGGGTCATTCGCGACAAGGGCGCCAAGCGAGTAATGTTGAAGAACGTCCAGGAGGCGAAATTTCAGCAGGTGCTGGCCCCCCTCTCGGAGGAAGCACTGTCGCCCGTCGAACTCAGAGACGTCACCTTCGAGGCGTTCTTCACCCACATCCTGATGCACGAACTGATGCATGGACTGGGGCCGAACACCATCACCGTCGACGGACGCGAGACCACGGTGCGACAGGAACTCCGGGAAACTTACAGCACCATCGAAGAAGCTAAGGCCGACATCTCCGGGCTGTGGGCCCTGCGCCAGCTGATCAATCAGGGGGAGCTCACTCCCTCGCTTGAACGCAGCATGTACACAACGTTTCTCGCCTCCACGTTCCGGTCCATCCGCTTCGGGATCGGCGAGGCGCACGGCCGCGGGGTAGCGATCCAGCTGAACACGTTCCTCGATGCCGGCGCCGTCACCGTGGACGCAGCCGGCCGTTTCAAGGTGAACCACGACCTGATCCCTGATGCCGTCACCGGATTGACCCGGGAGCTGATGACCATCCAGGCGACCGGCGACATCGAGGCCGCCGAAGCAATCCTCGAGACGCGCGGCGTGGTCCGTCCTGAGGTCCAAGACGTCCTCAACCGACTCAGCGGCATCCCAATCGACATCCAACCAAACTACGTCACCGCCAATATACTCGCCGTCGACCGCTGACCCCTCCAGACCCCACGTCATCCCTATGACGTCGGATCCGGGATTATGATGAGAACCATGTCGCTACCGGAACATTTGAGAGACCTTCGCGCAGCAGTCGAAAAGGGCCAGCTACCCCACCGCACCATCAAGCAGGAGATGCGGGACAACCTCCTGCGCCTACTCGAAGTCGGCACGCCGCTGTTTCCTGGCATCGTGGGCTATGAAGACTCGGTCATCCCTCAGGTCACCAACGCCATTCTGTCTCAGCAGAACTTCGTGCTACTTGGACTGAGGGGACAGGCCAAGACCCGGATCCTGCGCGGGCTGACCACCCTGCTCGACCACCGGATCCCGGTGGTGCCCGGCTGCCAGATCAACGACGACCCGCTGGCCCCGCTCTGTCGTGCCTGCCGGCTGCGCGTGGCCGAAGAGGGCGACGACATGCCGATTGCCTGGCTCGAGCAATCGAAGCGCCTGGTGGAGAAGCTGGCCACGCCGGATGTGACCATCGCCGACATGATCGGCGACGTGGATCCGATCAAGGCAGCCCGCGCCGGACTCGAGCTTTCCGATGAGCTCACGATGCACTACGGTCTGCTACCACGCGCCAACCGCTGTATTTTCGCGGTCAACGAGCTCCCCGACCTCGCCGGTAAGATCCAGGTCGGCCTCTTTAACATCCTCCAGGAAGGGGATGTGCAAATTAAGGGCTATCCGATTCGCCTTCCTCTGGACGTGGTGATGACCTTCACCGCCAATCCGGAGGACTACACCGCGCGTGGCAAGATCATCACGCCCCTCAAGGACCGGATCGGCTCGGAGATCCGAACCCACTATCCGCAAACGCGTCAGGCGGGCATGGAGATCACGGCCCAGGAGGCCTGGGTCGACCGGGACGGTCAGGCGAGTGGCTCGGTCACCATCCCAGACTACATCCGCGAGGTCGTCGAGGAGGTCGCGTTTGTCGCGCGCGATCACAGTAAGATCGACAAACGGTCCGGGGTAAGCCAGCGGCTCCCGATCTCGTGCCTCGAGAACGTTCTCTCGAACGCCGAGCGGCGCGCACGCATCGCTGGGGAGTCCGACGTGGTGCCACGTGTGGCCGACGTCTATGCGGCGCTCCCCGCCATTACCGGCAAATTCGAACTCGAATACGAAGGCGAGCTCAAGGGCGCCAACAACGTGGCTCGCGACGTCATCCGCTCGGCGGTCGGTCATGTCTTCGAGGGCTTGGCAACCGACATCGATCCGGCTCCCGTGGTCGAGTGGTTCGAGATGGGCGGAACGCTGCAACTCGGCGACGGCACGCCGGCGGCGAACCTGCTCGAACAGACCGACGAAATCCAGGGGCTGCGCGAACTGACGACCCAGGTCATCCCGCTGGACCAGCCCTCCGACCCGGTGGTGGCATCGGCCGTCGAGTTCGTGATCGAGGGCCTCTACGCCCAGAAGAAGATCAGCCGCAGCGAGGAGTGGCAGTATCGGGCCAGCCAGAAGCCAAAGCGGCAAGCGCAAACGGCGGACCAGCTCTTCGAGACCGATCTCCAGATACCGAGCGGCAAGAAGAAGTACTACAACTAAACGGAACGCTGCGTGAAGTTCAGATACACCCGCTACACCGGGAATAACCTCGAAGGCCTGGATCTGGAAGAGCTCGTCTCCAAACTCTCAAGCCTGCTGCTCGACAGCGGCTTCGGCAGCCCGGCGGGCGACCCCGATGACCCGTTCGCCGAGAACGACCAGCGCTCCGAGCAATCGCTACACGACGCGATCCTCGAGGCGCTGCTCAACGACGGGGTGCTCTCGGATGAGACCATCGACCGGCTCCTGGGAGACCCGGCCGACAGCGACAGCCCGTCGCGCCTGGAAGAACTCATCGAGCAGATCATCCAGGCGATGGAACAAGAGGGCTACATCACGCGCCAACCGGATCCGCACGCCGAGTCTGGAGAGGGCCAGGGCACCGACAGCAACATGCGGTTCGAGGTCACCGACAAGGGCCTCGACTTTCTCGGCTACCGCGCACTGCGTGACCTGCTCAGCTCGACCGGCCACAGCAGCGTCGGACGCCACGACACCAGAGACCTGTCGACCGGCGTGGATGCCAGTGGCTCGCCCAAACCGTACGAGTTTGGCGACACGATGAACCTCGACGGCAGCGCCACCATCCTGAACGCGGTCCGTCGTCTCGGACGGGGCGCGGTCGGCGGCGGCATCGACGTGGGCTACCCGGATCTGATGGTGTCTCAGGGGGAATACCAGAGCGCCTGTGCCACCGTGCTCATGCTCGACTGTAGCCACAGCATGATTCTGTATGGCGAAGACCGGTTCACACCTGCAAAGCAAGTGGCCCTGGCACTCGCCAACCTAATCCAGCACCAGTATCCTGGCGATACCCTCAGCGCCGTGTTGTTCCACGACTCGGCCGAGGAAATCCCACTGCAGCAGCTGGCTCGAGTGCGCGTCGGCCCGTACTACACGAACACGCGGCAGGGGCTCCGTCTGGCACGCCGGATCCTCGAACGGCAGCAGTGCGACATGCGGCAGATCGTGATGATCACCGACGGAAAACCGTCGGCGCTCACCCGCGAAGACGGCCAGATCTACCGGAATGCATTCGGGCTCGATCCGTGGGTCATCTCCGAGACCTTCGCCGAGGTGACTAACTGCCGGAAGGCGGGCATCCTCATCAACACTTTCATGCTCGCCCGCGACTACGATCTGGTGAGCTTCGTCAAACAAGTCACCGCCATCTGCCACGGAAAGGCCTACTTCACCAGCCCGCACACCCTGGGGCGCTACGTGCTGATGGACTATCTGGACAAGAAAACTAGAACGGTCCACTAGCGGTCGGGGAAGACCATGCTTCCGTCCATCATTCCGATCTTTCCGCTCCCGAACGTGGTGCTCTTCCCGTCCGTCTTTCTGCCGTTGCACATCTTCGAGCCGCGCTACCGCCAGATGCTGGCCGACGCGCTGCAAGGCGACCGTATCATCGGGATGGTGCTGCTGCGCGAACGTGACGCCATCGAAGAAGCGCCGCCGGTCTACGCTGTCGGCTGTGCCGGCCTAGTCAGCCACTCGGAGATATTGCAGGACGGTCACTCGAACATCATCCTGCGCGGTATCCAGCGCTTCCGCATCGCGTTCGAGGAGACCGACCGCACCTACCGGCGAGCCCATATTGCGCCGCTCCCGGAAGAGGCCACCGACGAGATTCGCGAGGACGTCCGGCAGTCACGGACCAGGCTTGCAACACTGCTAGCGGGGCGCCTGGAGACGACGAGCGGGGAGGCGATGGTACCCAACGACATGGGAGACGAAGAGCTGGTCAACACCCTCGCCCAGTATCTGGACTTCGAGCCGATCGAAAAGCAGGCGCTACTCGAGCGGGACGACATCGCGAGCCGCTCCCGCGCTCTGATCGATTTGATCGAGATGCGCTCTCTGGCTGGCCGCTCCCCAGGCGGCTTCGGACCCCAGTAAATTCTGCGCAATCCCATCCCGCCTGGCTGCGTTGCTTCGTCGGTCACAGCCCACCCGGCTGCTCCCTCCTAGCGCCTTGCCAGGCGGACGTCTCCCACACAGAAACCTACGGAAGGTCGACGCCGGCCAGCTCGCGAGCTGGCTCGCCGGTCAGGCGGCGGGCGATCTCCTTGATCACCAGCTCGCCGTGGAAGCGGCCGTTCTCGATGAAGATCAGTCCGCTGTGGATGCCGGTGATGACCTGTCCCGCCAGGAACAAGTTGGGGACGTTGGTCTCGTAAGTGTCCGAGTCATGGGTCGGGACGAGAGTCTCGGTGTCGAACTCGACGCCGAACCGCGCCAGCATGTCCGTATTGGGGTGGTAGCCGGTCAACAGGAAGACCGCATCGGCGGTTAACGTCGACTGGGCACCCTCGTTCTCGAGGACGACCTCGGTGGGACGAATCTCGACCACCCGGGTGTTGAAATTGGCGGTCACCGCCCCTTCCTTGATACGGTTCTCGATATCCGGCCGCACCCAGTACTTGATGCCGCTCCCCAACTCGGCGTGGCGGTGCACCAGGGTGACGTCGACGCCAGACCGATACAGCTCAAGCGCCGCTTCGGCGGCGGAGTTCTTCCCGCCCACCACGACGACTTTTTTCCGGTAGAACGGATGCGCTTCGGTGTAGTAGTGCGAGACGTGCGGCAGGGTTTCACCTGGAATTCCGAGCAGGTTTGGACGCTCGTAGGCACCAATCGCCACCACCACCGTGCGGCTCAGCAGCTCACGCTCTCCTTTGTTGGCCTCCTGCGTCGTGACCCGGAGCAGCGGCGTCCCGTCGTCGCCCCCCTGCTCCGTGATCGCAATCACCTCGACCCCGAACCGGACGTCCAGCCGGTAGGCATCGACCACGCGGCGGTAATAGCGGAGCGTCTCGTCTCGGTTCGGCTTCTCATGCGGGGTGACGAAGGGCAGGCCACCGATCTCGAGCAACTCTGGCGTCGTAAAGAACACCATGTTCACCGGGAAGTGCAGTATGGAATTGACTAGCGCACCCTTCTCCACCACCACGCAGGCGAGCCCTCGCTTGCGTGCCGCAATCGCGCTTGCCAACCCGGCCGGGCCAGACCCGACCACCACCACGTCAAGGACTCCTGTGTCCCGCTCGCTACTCATTCCCTACCTGTTCCTGTCTGTCCGGGCCTAGTGCGCTAGCGCGCCATATACTCGACCTGCACGTCGCTGATGACGGCGATCGGCCGCCCGACCGACTCGACCGTCTCGCGCCCGTCGACGCGCTGCATCTCCAGCGCCAGGCCGACGATGCTGACCTCGGTGACCGCTTGCGGCACCTGCACGTGAACCCGCTCCGCCCCCACCGGTGCCACCGCCTTGATGCCACCCGGCCCGGCGCCGCCGCTGACCCGATCGACTAAGTCCGCCTCGGTGTGAAACTCAGCGAGCACGACCGGCCGCGTCAACACTTCTTCAGTCGTCGCCACGGCGGCGGTCACCAGATAGCGTGCGTAGCCACGCCCACGGAGAACCTCCTCTTCCGAGTAGGCGTGGCGGGCGTGGAACGTGAAGCTGACGGTGGCCTCACCGCGATGCGCAGGCACTATCACCTTGATGCCGTCCGCCACCTCGTTGCCAACCTGCACATCGCAGTAGATGATGTCACTCTCAACACCGACACCCAGAACCGTCGGGCACTGCACCTCGGCCGGCTCGATCCGTCGCGTCTGGCTCAGAGCGGGCTCGGCCAGCAGGCATGCTAGCGCCCAAACTCCTAGGACTCGAGCCAGGGCTCGTCCGGTGCCCAGGCTAGTCACCATCACCCTCGTCGTGTCGCCGTAGCACGGCGCTGCTCATCGCCCCGTCGCCCCCTAGACGCAACAGATTGAGGAACTCCATCCGGGTCCGAGCGTCGCTGCGGAAGAGCCCGTGCATGGCACTCGTGATAGCCCTAGAGTTCTGCTTCTCGACCCCCCTCATTGCCATACACAGATGGGTCCCCTCGGCCACCACCGCTACCCCCAGCGGGCTGATGGTGGAGTCGATAGTCTCGGCGATCTGACTGGTCAGTCGCTCCTGCACCTGGAGCCGGCGACTGAACATCTCGACGATGCGAGGCAACTTGCTCAACCCGATAACCTTCCCCTGCGGAATGTAGGCGATATGGCAGCGGCCGAAGAAAGGCAGGATGTGATGCTCGCACAGGCTGTAGAAGTCGATGTCCTTCACGATGACCATCTCGGAGTAGTCCACCGTGAAGAGCGCGTCGTTGATAACGGTCTCGACATCCTTCCGGTAGCCGGCGGTCAACGCCCGAAGCGACTTGGCCACCCGGTCGGGCGTCTTGAGGAGGCCTTCCCGACCCGGATCCTCGCCGAGTGCTGTCAGTTGTTCGCGCACTGCGTCACGCAAGCGGTCCATCGCCTCTTCGTCGGCGGCGCGCGCGTCGGTCTCAGTATCGATAGAAGCCATGTTTGGTCTTTCGGCCGAGTCGTCCGGCCAGCACCATCCGCTTCAGCAGCGGCGGCGCAGCATAGGCCGGATCACGAAACTCGTCGAACATGATGTTGGCGATGTAGTAGGTGGTATCGAGACCGATGAAGTCGAGCAGCGTGAACGGCCCCATCGGATGTCCGCACCCTAGGGTCATCGCTGCGTCAATGTCTTCGAGTGTGCCACAGCCGGAGTCGTAGGCGCGAACCGCGCTCAGCAGATAGGGGATCAACAACCGGTTGACGATGAACCCCGGCTGGTCTGGCGCGGTCACCGGCCGCTTCCCAAGCGTCTCGGCGAACGCAAAGATCTTCTGGTAGGTCTCGTCGGTGGTCGACAGGCCACGGATGACCTCAGCGACCGGCATGACCGGGACCGGACTGAAGAAGTGCAGGCCGATGAACTTGTCTGGGCGCCGGGTCGCTGCGGCCAATTCGGTAATGCACACCGAGGAGGTGTTCGAGCAGAAGATGGTGCCAGGATGGACTACCGGTTCGAGCTCTGCGAAGGTGGCCTGCTTGGCCGCGACGTCCTCGACAATCGCCTCGACCACCACGTCACACTCAGCGAACGGTGCCCACGCGGTCGTCCCGGTAATGCGCTCCAGCGTCTCGTCCCGATCCTCGGCGCTCAATTTACCCCGCTCGACACCGGCGTCGAGAAACGAGCGAATCCGTCCGAGCCCGGCATCCACCGCGGCTTGGTCAAGCTCGCGGACTACGGTCCGATAGCCCGCCTGGGCGACCACCTGGGCGATGCCAGACCCCATCAGCCCGCAGCCAAGCACTCCAACCACTTCCGACCGTGTTCGGTCTCCCATCTCACTCCCACGCACCGCGGCCCCAGACACCACGGTGGCCAGATCCGCTGCTACGACAGTCCTTGATCATAACCTGTACGTGCCGTGAGGTCCGCGGACGCGAAGGCACTACCTCCTTGCACAGGAAGGCAAGTAACCCGCGTTCGACGCAAGGAAGTGTGGCCCAGCCAGAGGGAAGGAACTAATTGGCTGGGCCGCTCTCAGGCGCGGAGAAGATGAAGTCGAGCGCCTCGGGTGGCAGCCAGAACGACATCGTCACCAGCACCCCGGTGCCGCCTAGGCGAAGCGAATCGAGCATCGTCTGCAGTCCCGGTTGCGCGGCGGTCTGCATCTTGGCCAGCGCCATGAGGCCACGGAAGACGTCCCGAAGATTCTGCCCGGCTTCCTCGTCTCGGCCCTCGATCATCAACGCGCCGGTTAGGCCGCCGTTGATCCGTCCGCTCACCACGAAGGACGAAACCGCCGGCATGCGCGACAACACATCATCGGGAATCACGTCGAGCAAGTTCAGGTCACCAAAGCGACCGACGGCCCAAGCATTGCTACCGTCTTCCACCTGTTCGAGTAGGGCCGCCATCTCTGCGTTGTCGACCAGCGACGCTCCGCCATCGCCTCGATCCACCGCCTGCTGCACGGTCGGCAGATCGCCCACCGCCACCAACCCTGGCTGCATGAACGCCATAGCCAGTGACCCGACCTCAGCCGCCTCAGCGCTGACGATCCTTGTATCACCGTAGGTGCTCACGGTGCCGCCGGCCCTGCGAGCCGCCGCCTCAAGACGCGTGACGTCGAAGCGCCCGCGAAACATCACCAGCCCGGCCGGGGTGCCCTCGGCCCCAGGCGCCATGAACGCCAGCACGTGGTCAATGTCACGCTCGATGTCGAGCCCGAGGTACTCCTGCAACGCGTCCTGCCCAACCCCGTCAGGCGCCACCTGGCGGATGCGCTCACGAAAATTCGACAGCATCACCTCGCGCACGTTGGCGTAACCCACCACCGTCGCGCCGGCCGGCACGTAAGCCAACTCAAGGGGGCCACTGACCGAAACAGCCAGCGCGGAGCCACGACTGAAGTAGGCGAACAAGCCCGTGCACAGTCCGAGCACGAGGACTGCGCTGGCGCAGAGGAGAAAATAACGCGTCTGCCTCATCTAGACTCTCACTCCGATCGCTCACGGATCGGCCTGAACTGAGGGACTCCGTAGAATTATACGACTCACGCGGGTAACAAGTTCCCGTCTTGCGGGCGAAACGTTCCCACCTCGATTCCAGCGTCCGAACGTTTTGGCGGGCTACTGCTCCAGCACATACTCACGCCGCTCGACCAACCAGATCGCCAGTCCCAGGCCGCCCACCAGGATGACGACCAATCCAGT
>Ga0310344_10001270_pt1 | contig 19364 bp, 17 predicted proteins | sample HC15DNA20200_MG_FD_203801 | JGI IMG/M metagenome (GOLD analysis project Ga0310344, IMG submission 203801) | Marine microbial communities from station ALOHA, North Pacific Subtropical Gyre - HC15-DNA-20-200_MG | ecosystem: Environmental > Aquatic > Marine > Oceanic | place: Pacific Ocean: North... | reverse complement strand
AAATTCTCCTTGCTTAAGATGTTTTATACCTAAAATACCATACAATTTAGATATGGATAATTGTGAATATGAAGGCATCCTTGGACCTATTGCGGGCATAGTGGGCACCATACAAGCAAACGAGGTCGCTAAAGAAGTTCTTGGCATCGGAAATACTCTTTGTGGTTACATACTTATTATAGATGCTTTAAAACTCACATTTAGAAAAGTAAAACTTAATAAAAGATCTAACTGTTATTGTTATGAAAAAAAAAAGTAAGTTTAATTTAATACAAATATTTGTTACCTTTTTTTTTATTTTATTTTTCATTCAAAAGTCATTAGCTAACGAAAGTACTTTTTTTTTATCACTTAGAAATAATGAAGTAAATTTAAGACAGGGCCCTTCCTTTGAATACCCAATTAAACTAATATACAAAAAAAAATATTTGCCAGTAAAAATTATTGATAAGTCAGAAACTTGGAGAAAAATAAGTGATTTTGAAAATAACTCTGGCTGGATGCATGTTTCTCAACTATCCAAAAAAAAATCTGCAATAAATACAAAAAATAATTCCATAATCTACAAAAAACCAACTATTTTTTCTAAGCCAATAGCAAAACTCGAATCTGGAAGATTGGTACTTATAAAAAAGTGTAAAATAAAATGGTGTAAAATTACTTCTGGAAAATATAGCGGTTGGATAGAAAAAAATTATTTATGGGGTAAAGTTAAATAAAATTTTTGAATTTTAGCTTAAATCAAAACGGTCTAGATTCATCACTTTTGTCCACGCAGATACAAAATCAGCTATAAACTTAGATTCGGAATCTTCGCAAGCATAAACTTCTGCTATCGCTCTTAATTGAGAATTTGATCCAAATATAAGATCAGCACGGGTACCGGTCCACTTCACTTCATTTGTTTTGCGATCTCGGCCTGTAAATAAATCTTCTTTTTTAGAAACTTCTTTCCATGTTGTTCCCATATCAAGTAAGTTAATAAAGAAATCATTTGTAAGCGTTTCTGATTTTTTTGTAAATACTCCGTGTTTAGATTTTTTGAAATTTGTATTTAATACACGCATACCACCAACCAGAACTGTCATTTCAGGTGCGGTAAGTTTCATAAGTTGAGCTTTATCAACTAGCATCTCTTCAGCTGACACAGTAGGTTTTGTTGAAGATCCATTAGATTTATTTATAATATAGTTTCTAAATCCATCAGCTTTTGGTTCAAGTAGTCCGAAAGAGTGTATGTCTGTCTGATCTTGTGATGCATCGCCACGGCCAGGTGTAAATGGTACTGTTACCTTGTGGCCAGCTTTCTTAGCTGCTTTTTCAATTGCCACACAACCACCTAAAACAATTAAATCAGCTAATGAAACTATTTTGCTTTTGTTATTAAAACTTTTTTGTATCTTTTCTAAAGCTTTTAAAACTTTGGATAATTCTGGTGGATTATTTACTTCCCAATCTTTTTGTGGTGAAAGTCTTATCCGTGCTCCATTGGCTCCACCTCTTTTATCTGATCCACGAAAAGTTGATGCTGATGCCCAGGCAGTAGAAACTAACTGGGAGATAGAAAGTCCTGATTTTAATATTTTTGCTTTAAGAGCATTAATGTCTTTATTTTTAATTTTGTACTTAACTCTTGGTACAGGATCTTGCCAAATTAATTGTTCTTTTGGAACTTCTGGACCTAAATAACAAGCTCGAGGCCCCATATCACGGTGTGTAAGTTTAAACCAAGCTCTTCCAAAAGCATCTGCAAACTCATTTGGATTTTTATGAAAGTTTCGAGAAATTGGACCATATTTAGGGTCCATTCTCATAGAAAGGTCTGTAGTTAACATCATAGGAGGATGTTTTTTAGATTTATCATGTGCATCAGGAACCATTTGTATAGCACTACCATTTTGTTTTGGCGTCCACTGATGCGCGCCTGCTGGGCTCTTTGTTAATTTCCAATCATAGTTAAATAAATTATCAAAATAACCCATATCCCACTTTTTAGGATTTTGTGTCCAAGCACCTTCTAGTCCACTGCTGATAGTATCTACTCCTTTACCACTTTTGTAATTACTGTTCCAACCAGTAGCTTGTTCTTGAATTTTTGAACCTTCTGGTTCTGGTCCTTTATGTGACTCAGGTGCAGCTCCATGAGATTTTCCAAAAGTATGGCCTCCAGCTATTAAGGCAACGGTTTCGTAGTCGTTCATAGCCATACGACCAAAAGTTTCACGAATATCATGAGCAGCTAAAAGAGGATCAGGGTTTGCATCAGGGCCTTGTGGATTTACATAGATTAAACCCATATGAGAGGCTCCTAAAGGATTTTCAAGATCTCGCTTACCACTATAACGGTTAACACCAAGCCATTCTTTCTCAGATCCCCAATAAATATCTTCTTCGGGCTCCCAGATATCATCTCGACCTCCTCCAAAGCCAAAAGTTTTAAATCCCATCGACTCCAAAGCTACATTTCCAACAAGAATAAATAAATCAGCCCATGAAATTTTTTTACCATACTTTTTTTTGATAGGCCAAAGTAATAATCTAGCTTTATCTAAATTAACATTATCCGGCCAACTATTTAATGGAGCAAAACGTTGATTTCCAGTTCCAGCACCTCCGCGCCCATCACCAGTTCTATATGTTCCTGCGGCATGCCACGCTAATCGAATAAAAAGTCCTCCATAGTGACCATAGTCTGCCGGCCACCAATCTTGTGAATCCGTCATTAATTTGTGTAAATCTTTTTTTAACGATTTAAAATTAAGTTTTTTAAATTCTCTTGCATAATTAAATTTTTTGTCCATTGGATCCACCAAAGAAGAATGCTGACTCAAAATTTTAAGATTTAAACTATTTGGCCACCAGTCTCTATTGGATGTACCTTTGCCAGTCGGAAACTTTGGGGGTGTTCCCGCTCCTGTAAATGGACATTTTGATTGTTCGCTCATTTAATTTTTAATTTATTACTATTCCAAAGTAGAGTCAATACATTAGAACTATTCTAATCTACTTTATTTCAATTTAATAATTTTGTGATATTTGATTTTAGTTAGTATCTTCAATTTTAACTAGAACTTCTACAGATTTAATTTTTTTTCCAATTGGTGCTTTTGGTAAGTAATTTATTAAAATATTTTTATCTTTTATATCAACCAACTGCGACATATCTTCATCGTAAAAATGATGGTGATGTTTTGTATTGGTATCAAAAAAATTTTTATTTCCCTTTAATGAAATTTCTTTTAAGTGTCCTGTTTTTTTAAATGCATGAACTGTATTGTATAATGTTGCAACAGAAATTTTTTTTTTACATCCCTTCTCAATAATTCTTTTCAATTTATCAATTGTAAAATGAAAAGTTTCTTTTCTATCAAATAATGCCTTACAAATGGCAAGTCTCTGTTTGGTAGGTCTTAAACCTGATGCCCTAAGCCTCTCGATGTGAAATTTATATTGATCCATTGTCTCTAAAATATAGTGTTTTTAATGTTTTTTTGATTTATAATCATTCTAAACTAAATATATGTAATATCGTTCCTTAATCAAGTATTAGTTTATTTATATGTTAAAAAAAAACAGCTTTAATTATCAAGAATTAATAGATTGTGCAAATGGAAAATTATTTGGACTCGGAAATGCAAAATTACCTTCACCACCAATGTTAATGTTTGATAGAATTACAAATATTAATGATAAAAAAGGAAAGTTTGAAAAAGGACTAGTTGAAGCTGAGCTTGATATAAAGGAAAAAATGTGGTTTTTTGATTGCCACTTTATAGAAGATCCGGTTATGCCAGGCTGTTTGGGGTTAGATGCTATGTGGCAACTTGTAGGTTTTTTTTTAGGATGGACAGGAGAACCAGGAAGAGGGAGAGCTTTGGGAGTAAATTCTGTAAAATTTACTGGAGAAGTCCTAAAAAATGTCAAAATTGCAAGGTACCAAGTTGATATGAAAAGAATTTTAAAAAAACAGGGAGCTGTTGTAGGCCTAGCAGATGGTATTTTGTTTGCAGATAATAAAAAAATCTATGAAGCTGAAAATTTAAAAGTAGGATTATTTAAATAATGAAAAGAGTTGTAATTACTGGAATAGGCGTCGTTTCATGTTTAGGAAACAATCAAGAGGAAGTTTATCAATCTTTAGTAAATTCAAAATCGGGAATTAGCTTTTGTGAAGAATACAAAGAATATAATTTAAAAAGTAATATTCACGGCAAACCAAATATAAAAATTGAAGATCATATTGATCGAAAAGTAATTAGATTTATGGGAGAAGGATCGGCTTATAATTACATTGCTATGAACGAAGCAGTTAAAGACTCCGGTTTAGAAGAAAAAGATGTAAGCAATGTATTAAGCGGCATGATTATGGGTTCGGGAGGTCCTTCAATTAAAAATGTAATTTTAGCAGCTGATAAAACGCGTGAAAAAAATCCAAAAAAAATGGGACCATTTGTTGTTCCTAGGACAATGGCTAGTACTGCTTCAGCCACACTAGCAGTTCCATTCAAAATAAAAGGAATAAATTATACCATTAGCTCTGCTTGTGCTACTAGTGGACACTGTATTGGAAATGCAATGGAATTAATACAATTAGGAAAACAAAAAATAATTTTTGCAGGTGGTAGTGATGAAGTTCATTTTGCTTTAACAGCTATGTTTGATGCAATGACTGCATTGTCATCTAAATATAACGATACTCCTGAAAAAGCATCTAGACCTTATGACAAAAGTAGAGATGGATTCGTAATATCTGGTGGAGGAGGTGTATTAGTTCTAGAAGAGTACGAACACGCTAAAGCAAGAGGCGCAAAAATCTACGCAGAAATTACAGGTTACGGAGCCACTTCTGACGGTTTTGATATGGTTGCTCCTTCAGGAGAGGGCGCGGTTAGATGTATGAATTTAGCCTTAAGTACAAGTAGAAATAAAATTGATTATATAAATACACATGGAACTTCTACTCCAGTAGGTGATATAACAGAGCTCAAGGCAGTTCGTGAAGTATTTAAAGAATCGGTGCCTAAAATTAGTTCAACAAAATCACTTGCCGGTCACTCTTTAGGTGCTACCTCGGTGCATGAGGCTATTTATAGTTTAATCATGATGAAAAATAGTTTTATATCTGCTTCGATAAATATAAACGAAATGGACGAAGAAGCAAAAAAATATCCAATCGTAACTAAAGTTGAAAAAAAAATAACTTTAAACTCGATAATGTCTAATAGTTTTGGTTTTGGCGGAACTAACGCAACACTAGTTTTTGAAAAGATAAATTAAAAAATATGTCGTTATTAAAAGGTAAAAAAGGACTAATTATGGGAGTAGCAAATGACCGTTCTATTGCCTGGGGTATAGCTAAAAAATTGTCTGAAAATGGAGCAGAACTCGCTTTTACATATTTAGGAGATGCTTTAAAAAAAAGAGTTGTTCCGTTGGCAGAATCTTTAAAATCTAATTACACTTTAAGCTGTGATGTGGAAAAAAAGGAAGACATAGTAAAAACATTTAGTGATATTAAAAATAAATGGGGAAATATAGACTTTGTTGTTCATGCTATTGCTTTTTCTGATAGATCTGAACTTTCTGGAGAATATATCAACACATCAAGAGAAAATTTCTTGAAAAGCATGCTGATTTCATGTTTTTCATTTACAGAAGTTGCGAAAGAATCTTCAAAAATTATGGGTAAAGGCTCAAGCTTATTAACTTTAACTTATGAAGCTTCTAAAGTAATTCCAAATTACAATGTAATGGGAGTTTGCAAGGCAGCTCTAGAAAGTAGTGTTAAATATATTGCAAGAGATTTAGGATCAAAAGGAATAAGAGTAAATGCTATCAGTGCTGGTCCTATTAAAACATTAGCAGCATCAGCTATTGGTGATGCAAAATTTTTATACAAATGGAATGAAGATCATTCTCTTCTAAAAAGAAATGTTGATATTAATGATATTGGTGGTTCAGCCTTATATTTATTAAGCAATTTATCTGCCGCTGTTACTGGAGAGATTCATTACGTTGATGCAGGATACAACAAAGTTGGAATGCCTGATCCGAAAAATATTACTTAACTGGCTTCTTTAATTGAAAGTTTTACTTTTCCTCTATCAAAACCTATAACTTTAACTGAAACTTCGTCTCCTTCTTTTACAACATCAGAAACTTTTGCTACTCTTTTTCCAGCTAGTTGAGAAATATGAACAAGACCATCTTGTTTACCTAAAAAATTTACAAAAGCTCCAAACTCCATAATCTTAACAACTTTACCTTTATAAATTTTTCCCATCTCAGGCTTTGCAATAATATTTTTAACCATTTCCATTGCTTTTTTTCTGGATTCTTCGTCTGGAGCTGCAATAGTAACTTCTCCTGTGTCTTTAACATCTACCTTGGCCCCGGATAGTTCTACAATTTCCCTAATTGTAGCCCCTCCTTTTCCTATAACTGCAGCTATATCTTTTTTATCAACCTTTACAGTTTCAATTTTAGGAGTGTATTTAGATACTTCTTTTCTTGAAGTTTTGATAGCTTTATTCATTTCTTCTAAAATATGTGCTCTGCCGTCTTTGGCTTGTGTTAGTGCCTGCTCCATAATTTCAAAAGTTATTCCAGTAATTTTTATATCCATTTGTAATGATGTAATTCCACTTTTTGTACCTGCAACTTTAAAATCCATATCTCCAAGGTGGTCTTCGTCACCCAGAATATCTGATAAAACTGAAAATTCTTTTTTCTCTTTTATTAAACCCATTGCTATTCCAGCTACAGGTTCAGCTATTGGAACAGCCGCATCCATAAGTGCTAAGGACGCCCCACAAACAGTAGCCATTGATGATGAGCCATTAGACTCTGTTATCTCTGAAACTACTCTTAAAGTATAAGGAAATTTTTCTTTTTCTGGCAATGATGAATTTAAAGCTCTCCATGCTAATTTTCCATGTCCTACTTCTCTTCTACCTGTACCTATTCTTCCTGTTTCACCAACAGAAAATGGAGGAAAATTATAATGTAACATGAATCTTACTCTTTTTTGTCCTTCTAAACTTTCTATTCTTTGTTCATCTTCTGTTGTTCCTAATGTTGTCGTAACTAATGCTTGAGTTTCACCTCTAGTAAATAGTGCAGACCCATGTGTTCTTGGTAATACACCTACCTCACATTTAATAGGTCTAACGTCCGATAAACCCCTGCCATCAATTCTTTTTTTAGTTTTGAGTATTTTGGTCCTTACTATATCTTTTTCCAAATTTTTTAATTGTAACGAGATTTCAAGCTCAGAATAAGTTTCGTCTCCTTCAAATAAAGATTTGCATTTTTCAGTTGCTAAATTAACTAAATCTGATCTTTTTTTCTTATCTTTTTCAGAAAAAGCTTTTTCTAGATCTTTCGTTAAAGCTTTGGAAATTTTATCTTTTAATTTACTATAGTCTTTTTCTTCTATTTTCCATCCTTCTTTTGAACATTTTTTCTTAAGGTTTTCTATTGCCTGAATTACTGGAGCAAATTTTTCGTGTCCAAACTTCACTGCATCTAACATTTGTTTCTCTGTTAAACCAGATGCCTCGGACTCAACCATTAACACAGCATCTTTTGTTCCGGCAACGACAAGATCTAATTTTGATTCTTTTAATTGTTCTTTTGATGGATTTAAAACATATTCGTTATTTATATAACCAACTCTAGATGCTGCTACTGGTCCTTGGAAAGGCAGTCCTGAAATAGCTAATGCAGCTGAGGATGCAATGATTGATAATACATCTGCTTCATTTTGATTATCATACGATAGTACTGTTGGTAAAACTTGAACCTCATTTCTAAAGTTTTCAGGAAATAATGGTCGTATAGGTCTATCAATTAATCTTGAAATTAATGTTTCTGATTCTGTAGGCCTTGCTTCTCTTTTAAAATAACCACCTGGTATTTTACCTGCAGCATAATATTTTTCTTGATAATTTACAGATAAGGGAAAATAATCAATTTCCTCATTAACTTTTTTAGCTCCAACTACAGTAGAAATAACCACCGTCTCACCACAAGTTGCAATTATAGCTCCATCTGCTTGCCGTGCAATTTTGCCAGTTTCAAGGGTTATTTTTTTTCCTTCTAATTCAATTTCTTCTTTATGTATTTTAAACATTTATTTTCTTAAATTCAGTTTAGTTATTATTTTTTTATATGATTCCGAATTTCTTCTTTTTAAATACTCTAATAAGCGTTTTCTTCTATTAATGGCCTTCAATAAGCCTGTTGTAGAATGTTTATCATTTTTATTTTTTTTAAAATGATCTGATAAACTATTTATCTTGTCAGTCAAAAGACCGATCTGAACTTCGGATGACCCAACATCTTTAGTGTTAATCTTTAGTAATTCAATTGTTTTATTTTTTTGATTTGGCATTATTATTTATTTTCCTGAATTAATCTTTCAATTTTTTCAGCATAATCAAAAGATGTATCGCCTACAAAATAAACTCTAGGAAGAAATTTCATATCAATTTTTTTTGATAAAGCCTTTCTAATTAAATGTGAAAATTCTGTCAGAACATTAACAGATTTTTCTAAATCTTTCCCACCCAGTGGAATGACATAAGCTTTGGCATTTTTAAGATCTGGACTCATTCTGACTTCAGTAACCGTAATATTTTTTGTATCTATACTCGGAACCTTCGCCTCATCTCTTAAAAAAATTTGGCCCAAATTTTGTTTTATTAGTTCACCTACCCTTAGTTGTCTTTGAGAATAGGCACTATCTCCACGTATTTTACTCATTAAATTCTTCTTTCTGTTTCTACAATCTTATAAACCTCAATAACATCTTTTTCTTTAAAATCAGCAAAATCTTTGAGCGTTATGCCACATTCGAGTCCAGCTGCAACTTGTTTTGCTGCATTTTTTTCTCTAAAAATACTGCCTATAGAGCCTGTATATAATACATTTCCGTCTCTTATCAACCTTGCATTTAAATTGTTTATAATCTCACCATCTAACACTTTTGAGCCAGCTACTTTACCAACTTTTGAAACTTTAAAAATTTCCTGTACTTCAGCTGATCCAATTATTTCTTCTTTTATTACAGGCTTTAATAATCCTGATAATGAATCATTTATATAATCCAATACCTCATAAATAACGTTAAAAAATTTGAACGTTATTTTATAATTATCTAATAATTTTTTAGCCTCTTTGTTTGGTCTTACATTAAATCCTATTAGAATAGCATTTGAAGCTTTTGCTAAAGTAACATCAGTTTCTGTAATTACTCCAATATTTGATAAAATAATCTTTGGGGTAACTTCTTCGTGTTGAATTTTTTCTATTGCGTTTTTAAGTGCTTCGCTTGAGCCATGAACATCTGACTTTATGATTATAGCAAGTTCTTTTGGCATCGAGCTATCACTAAACACTGAATCTTTGTTCGTGGAAATCAGTGGTGCTTGTTTAGCCTTTCCATGTTCTACTCTATAATCATTTATCTCTTTAGCCTTTTCTTCAGACTCTACAACAATAAAATCATCACCAGCAAAAGCAGAATTATTCATACCTAAAATTTCAACAGGAGTTGACGGCATTGCTATATCTATATTTTGACCTTGGTCACTTATCATAGCTCTAATTTTACCCCAGGTATTACCACTTACAAAAAAATTTCCTTTTTTTAAGCTTCCATTTGTAACAAGTACTGTTGATACAGGTCCCTTACCTTTGTCTATTCTAGATTCTAAAATTACTCCACTTGCGCTGGAATCATAATCTGCTTTTAAATCGAGAAGGTCCGTTTGAAGTAAAATATTTTCTTTTAGCTTATCTAAATTTTTTTTAGTTGTGGCAGAAACTTCTGCAAATAATGTATCTCCACTTAAATCTTCAGATATAAGTTCATATTGTAAAAGTTCATTTTTTACTTTTTGCGGATCTGCTCCAGGTAAGTCACATTTATTAATTGCAACAACAATAGGAACTTTAGCGGCTTTTGCATGCTTTATTGCTTCGATAGTCTGAGGTTTAACACCATCGTCTGCTGCTACTACCAGAACAACAATATCGGTAACTTTTGATCCCCTAGCTCTCATTTCGGTAAAAGCTGCATGACCAGGCGTATCTATAAATGTTATAGTTTTTTTGTCCTCAGTAGTTATCTTATATGCTCCTATATGTTGTGTAATACCACCGTGCTCTCCTGCAACGACATTTGTTTTTCTTATCGCATCAAGCAATGAGGTTTTTCCATGATCCACATGACCCATAACAGTTACAATTGGAGATCTAGATTTTAGATTAATATTTTCTTTTTTATCAGGTTTGTGAATATTTAAATCAGGTTTCTTTTCTCTAATAGGAATATTTCCAAATTCTTTTACAATATATTCCGCAGTGTCTGCATCAATAGTGTGGTTTATTGTGGCCACAACGCCCATATCTAAAAGAAATTTAATTATACCACTCGCTTGCATTGCCATTCTATTTGATAGCTCTTGTATTGTAATTTTATCAGGAATATTTACCTCTCTAACAATTTTTTTATTTTCTATTTTCGTCTCTTCGTTGTCTTGGTTCTTTTTTTCTTTAAGTCTGGCGCGACGTACCGAAGCTAAACTTCGTTCTCTTCCTTCAAAAACTTCATCGTCTAAGGCTTTTGATAAAGTAAGTTTGTACTCTCTCTTTGGCGAAATTCCTTTGCTTTTTCCTAAGTTACTTTTTTTTGGTTGTAACTTTTCTTCCTTTAAATTTTTAAATCTCTTTGTTGCTCTTTCTTCTGCTATTTTTCTGATTTCAAAATTTCTATTTGCAGGTACATTTGGTCGAAAATTACTAGTATTTTTAGTTTTTGCTTTATTGAAAGGTGGTGAGCCCACTTTAGATGTATTATCTCGATTATAAAATCTTCTTTCGTTTCTTTTTCTAGAAACTCTTTTTTCTATTATAACTGATGTTTTTTGTTTATTTACTGAATAATTGGAAACGTTAATAGGTTTATTGGACGAAACCGTTAATGTAAGTTTTTTTTTCTTTTTTTTGTCTTCTTCCATAAAAATACATATTGTTATTTAAAAACAATATTCCTAGCACTCATAATTAACTCGTCAGCCTCACTTTTGGCTAAAGCAAATTCTTCAAGAAAACCTTGAAATTTAAACCTCTTGCCCTTTTTTTCATCATAACCACCTATCAGTTCATCTGTAGAAAGTTCTGCAAAATCTTTTAGAGTGTTAATTTTTTTTTCACCTAAAGTTACCAACATTCCTGGTGTTAAACCTTTTAAATTTATTAAAGCATCTTCAACACCCAATTCTTTTAATTTTTTTGCAATATCCTCTTGTTCTTTTTTGATACTTTCTTGTGCTCTTTCTTTTAATTCTTTAGAAGTATTTTCGTCAATTGCTTCGATTTTAGAAATGTCTTCAATTGTTGCTTGATGAATTTCTTCTATAGAAGAAAACCCTTCAGCAACCAAAAGTTGACCAAGCGTTTCGTCGACTTCTAAATTTTTAACAAATATTTCTGTTTTATCTTTAAATTCTAATTGTCTTTTTTCGGACTCCTCTTTTTCGGTTAATATATCTATTTCAAAATCAATAAGTTTTGAAGCTAACCTAACATTTTGTCCTCTTCTTCCTATAGCTTTACTTAAATTTTCTTCACTCAAAATAACTTCTATTCTTCTATTTTGATCATCGATTATAACTTTTTGAATTTCCGCTGGAGCTAATGCGCTAACTACCAAAGTTGCGGGATCCTCTGACCAATGAACGATATCTATTTTTTCTCCTTGAAGTTCATTAACTACAGACTGAACTCTACTACCTCTCATTCCAACGCATGCTCCGACAGGATCTATAGAAGAGTCCGTAGAATTAACACAAATTTTTGCTCTACTTCCAGGATCTCTAGCGGCAGATTTAATTTCAATTATTCCATCATAAATTTCTGGAACTTCTTGAAAAAATAATTTTTCCATAAATTTTGGGTGTGCTCGTGATAAAAAAATCTGCTGTCCTTTAGTTTCTCTTACGACATCAAAACAATACGCTTTAATTCTATCACCTATTTTTAAAAGTTCTCTTGGAATAAGCTCATCTTTTCTAATAATTGCTTCAGCTCTATTTAAGTCTACAATTACATTGCCATATTCTAATCTCTTAACAATACCACTAAGAATTTCATCTTTTTTTCCGATAAAATCATTAAATTGTCTCTCTCTTTCTGCTGCACGCACGCTTTGAGTTATTACTTGTCTAGCTGTTTGCGCAGCAATTCTTCCAAAATCTACAGGGGGCAATTCTTCGAATATTTCATCTCCAACTTTAACATCGTTTTTCTTTTCTATAGCGTGCTCTAATGAAATTTCTGTATCAAAATTTTCTGGTTTTTCTACAATAGTTAGAACCTTATGGAGACTTATATCTCCACTTTCTCTATTAATAATAGCTCGAATATTATTTTCAGATCCAAATCTTGTTTTTGCAGCCTTTTGTATTGCTGATTCCATTGAAGTTATAATAATTTCTTTATCAATGGATTTCTCAGCAGCCACAGATTCTGCTATTCTTAAAAGTTCTAGTTTATCTGATCTTCTGTTAAGCATATCTCAATTTGTTTGCCTCTAAAAAAAAATGGGCAAAAGCCCATTTTGAATTATCCAGGTAACTTAACATTTATTTAATTTATATTTTAACTTTTTTCAAGGCTTACTTTTTAAAAACATCTCTTTTATCAGTTTTTTCCCAAGAAAAACTACCATTTGATCCCGGTTTTCTTCCAAAATGACCGTAAGCTGCAGTGCATTCATATATTGGTCTGCTTAGTGATAACATTTCTCGTATACCTCTAGGACTTAAATCAAAATTTTCATTTATCAATTTTTCTACATGTTTTGCTTTTTCATCATCACCATCAAAAAGATCAACATAGATAGATAAAGGTTTAGAAACTCCAATAGCGTAAGCTAATTGGATTAAACATTTGTCTGCAATTTTAGAAGCTACTACATTTTTTGCAACATATCTTGCGGCGTATGCAGCTGATCTATCAACTTTACTTGGGTCTTTTCCTGAAAAGGCTCCTCCACCATGTGGAGCAGCACCACCGTAAGTATCAACAATAATTTTTCGCCCAGTTAAGCCAGAATCTCCATCTGGTCCTCCAATTATAAATTGTCCTGTTGGATTTACATAAAATTCTTCATCTTTTAATCCATTTAACAATTCTTTTGGAATAGCTTTTTCTAAATATGGTCTAACAATTTCTTTTACTTGTGCCTGGTTTACTTTTGGAGAGTGTTGCGTGGAAATGACAACTGAAGTAACTTTTTTTGGTTTACCATTTTCATACATCATTGTTACCTGGCTTTTTGAATCTGGTTCTAATTTATCCGCATTACCATTTTTTCTGTCGGCGGCCATTAATTCTAAAATTTTATGTGAGTAGTAAATAGGTGCTGGCATTAAAACTTCTGTCTCGTTGCAGGCATATCCAAACATTATGCCTTGATCGCCTGCTCCTTCATCTTTATTGCCTTTTGAATCAACTCCCATCGCAATGTCAGCTGATTGAGAATGTAAATGAACATCTATGTCACAATTTTTCCAATGAAAACCTTTTTGTTCATATCCTATATCTTTAATGCACTCGCGAACTTTTTGTATTAAATCATCTTTTTTAATTTCTGGCCCTCTTGTCTCTCCAGCTAAAACAACTTTATTTGTGGTTGTCAAAGTTTCGCATGCAACTCTCGCCAAAGGTTCTTTGGATAAATAGGTATCCACAACCATATCTGATATACGATCACAAACTTTATCTGGGTGACCTTCTGAAACAGATTCACTTGTAAATAAATATGATTTTTTACTCATTAGATTTTAAATTTTTTAAAAATTAAAATTAGAAATATATACAAAAAAATTAATAAAAAATATATTTTATTTCCATAGTTAGAAAATAAAGTTGGTTTATAAAAATGAGGAAAATTTAACTCAATATTGCCTGACTCTCCCGTATTAAGTGATTTAATTACTTTGCCATTGGGACTTATGAACGCAGATATTCCTTTATTTGCAGAACGAGCAATAAAAATTCCTTCTTCGATTGAACGGTAAATAGCTTTTGTGAAGTGTTGGTATGGACCTATTGACTGACCAAACCAGGCATCTTCAGAAATATTGACAATCAAGTCAGGTAATTGGTTTTGATCTTTAATTTTACCGGTATAGATTATTTCATAACAAATCAAAGGAAGAATTAATTTTTCGTTAAAATTATCACCCAAACTTATTATTTCTCTCTTATCTCCAGATGAAAATGAATTATATCCACGAGTTATTTTCTTTAATCCAAATTTTGATAAAATTTTTTCAAGAGGTAAAAATTCTCCAAACGGAACTAGATCAACTTTATTATATAAAGATAAAATTTCTAAATTATTATTTAAAACAACTAAACTATTAAAATATTTTTTATTTTCTGCATTGTTATTGTTAACAAAATTATTAATACCTAAAATAATTAAATGATTTTCAGAAAATTTATCTTCAAATAAATTTTGATATTTTTTTAATTCTTCCAAATACGATTCATAAAATATTCCTTCAGGCCAGATGAATAAGGTTTTTTTATTCTTTTCAGGATCACTAATTTTTATAAGTCGTTTTATTTGTAATTCTTCAGTTTTAGTATTGTAATCTTCCATTGAAAAATTGGGAGAAATTATTTTTATATAAATTTTATCTTCGAATTTATAATTTTTATCATTAGAATTAAAAATTCCATACGAATAATTTGCGATTAAAATCAGTAAAAAAAATAAAGAAAATATAACATTTTTTTTTAAAATATTTTTTTGAAAAAAAAGAAAAGGGATGCAAAACAATGTAATTGAAATTAAACTAAGTGAATAGGTCCTAATTATAGAAAGTATTTGAACCGTTTTGGGTGACCATGACCAAGTATATGAAATTAAATTCCATGGAAAACCAGTTAAAAGGTTTCCTCTTAAAAATTCGAAAATAGAAAAAATTAGAGAAAAAAATAGAATAAAGAAAATGCTTTTTTCAGCAAATCTTCCTACAATTAAAATCGCTAAACCAAAAAAAAATGATAAAAATAAGGGAATAAATATTAGAGCAAAAGGAATTAAGCCAATAAACACATCATCATGTGTTAGTGAAATAGAAATCCAATAGTTCCCTAATAAAAAAAAACCAAAACCAAATGCGCATCCTAAATAAAAAAAATATTTATTAGATTTTTTTTTTCTGTACTTAGAGTGTGTTCGTTTTTTAATATTTAAAATTAAAAATAATAAAATTGAAAAAGTAAAAAAATTTATAAAGGTCAAGTTATATGGTGCAAAACTAAATACGGTTATAGCACCTAATAAAAATGGTGATAAAAATAAAACGAACAGTTTATTATTTAATAATGTATTCAAATTGAATTTAAAATCCTTTTTTCAATTTTGTTCATTTTGTAATAATTTCGATCTTTAACATGATCATATCCTAGTAAATGTAAAAATCCATGTACCCAAACCTTGTCAAATTCTGTGGTAAAATTATTTTTTTTAGAACGTAAATTAACAATTTCATACGAAGTTGCAATATCACCAATATAAAATTTTTTTTGTTTAAGAAATTTTAAATTGTTAGAAGAAAAAAAAGGAAATGACAAAACGTCAGTAGGTTTATTCCGATTCCTGAATTTTTTATTGAGTTTTTTCATATTAAAAGAATTTGTAAGTAAAATAGTGAAAGTTACTTCTTTATCTTTAAAAAATTTCATAATTTTTGGAATTTTTTTTAATTTTTTTTTTAAATATTTTTTTGGATCTTTGATCTTTTTATGCCAAGATTTGTTATTTATCTCAACATTAACTTTTATCATTGCTGTTCTTTTGGTAGGCTTCCACAATTTTAGTAACCAGAGGATGTCTAATCACATCTTGGTGATCAAAATTTATAATCGAAATTTCTTTAATATCTTTTAGTATACCTTGCGATTTTATTAAACCTGATTGATTTTTATTTGGTAAGTCAATTTGTGATGGATCACCATTGACCACCAATTTTGAGTTTTCTCCAATTCTTGTTAAAAACATTTTAATTTGTGTTTCGGTAGCATTCTGTGCTTCGTCTAAAATTGCAAAAGAATTTTTTAAAGTACGTCCTCTCATAAAAGCTAGTGGTGCAATTTCTATTTCTCCTGACTCAATTTTTTTCTGAATTTTCTCATAATCAAGTAAATCATATAAAGAATCGTACAATGGTCTTAGATAAGGATCTATTTTTTCCTTCATGTCTCCTGGTAAAAAACCTAATCTTTCTCCTGCCTCAACAGCTGGTCTAGATAATATTATCCTTTCCACCTTTTTTTCGAGTAGCATAGTCAAAGCTATTGCCACAGCTAAATACGTCTTACCTGTTCCTGCTGGTCCTAATGACATTACTATTTGCTTCGTTCTAAGTGACCTGACATATTCTTTTTGTCTCTTTGATCTTGGTATGACAGATCTTTTTGGAGTTTTAATTACGTCTTCTAACGGTTGTACCTTCGACTGATTTTTTGCATCATTTACCATGTCATTATTTAATGAAGTAATTATATCATTTTTATCTATTTTTTTATCAGATTTAAAACGATCTATTAAGTATTCTATGGCATTTTTAACTTTTTCATTAGCATATTTATCGCCTTTAATTGCAATTGAATTACCTCTAAAATAAATTTTTGAACCTGTATATTTTTCCAATTCCTTGAGATTGTTATCAAATGATCCTGCTATTTCCATTAAAATTTCATTATTAAAAATGTTAACGCTAATTGAATTATCATCTCCATATACAATTGAAATTTCTTTACCATTTTTATTTTGTTTATTTATTTTCACTTTAGCTACGCTATTCCATATTTGTTATCTTTAAACGTACCAAATAAATTTTTTTGATTAAAAGAAGTTATTTTTACATTTGCTAATTCTCCAGGTCTACAATTTTTTGCCTCAAATATAACTGGAGTCATACACTGTGTTCTGCCAAAATATTTTTCCTGGTTATCTAATTTATTTTCTATTAAGACTTCACACTTATTTTGTAAATAATTTTTATTACTTTCTAATTGAAAAGTTGACAGAATTTTTTGTAATTTTTTTAATCTATTCTCGCTTTCTTTATGATTGTTTAATTTTTTTTCACTAGCAGGTGTTCCTGGTCTTGGGCTAAATATAAATGAATATGAATTAACAAATCCTACTTTCTCTACAAGCTTAACTGTATCTTGAAAATCTTTTTCCGTTTCCCCAGGATAACCAACAATAAAATCGCTTGAAAATTTAAGATTTTTATTTGCAGCTTTTAAAGCTTCAATAATGGATAAGTAATATTCCCGATCATGTTTTCTATTCATCGACTTAAGTATTTTGTTTGATCCACTTTGTATTGGTAAATGTAACAGAGGCATAAGCTTATCACATTCCTTGAAACAGCTAATTAAATCTTCGGTCATGTCCTTAGGGTGGGAAGTGGTAAATCTAATTCTTTTTAGACTGTTAATATTGTTTAATGCTTTTATCAATGAGGAAAGTTTATAACTTGTCCCATTTTTAAAACTATAAGCATTTACATTTTGACCAAGTAGTATGATTTCCTTCACTCCATTTTTTACTAAATTATTGGCTTCCGCGATAATTTGTTCAAAAGGTCTTGAATATTCCGGACCTCTTGTATAGGGAACTACACAAAAATGACAAAACTTATCACATCCTTCTTGGATAGTTATGTAAGAAGAAATTTTATTTTGTGAATTAGAAATTTTTTGAAAATCATCAAATTTTTTTACAACATCAAAATCAGTTTCTACAATTTTCCTTTTGTTTCTTTGGTAATCCAAAATTAAATCTCCAATTTTGTGATAAGACTGTGGCCCAACAACCATATCAATATATGGCTCTCTTTTTATCATTTCTTCTGATTCTGCTTGAGCAACACAACCTGAAACAATTACTAATGGCTTTTTTAGATTTCTAAAATCTTTTCTGACTCTTCCTATTTCGTCATAAACTTTCTCTGTAGCTTTGTTTCTAATGTGGCAGGTATTTAAGATAAAACAATCTGCCTCGGTTTTTATATCTGTTTTATTAAAACCAATTGAAGAAGCTAAATCATAGATACGATTTGAATCGTACTCATTCATTTGGCATCCGAAAGTTTTAATAAATACTTTTTTAGACAATTTTTTTATTTTTTATTTTTTGAACCATATAATTCTAATCTATGATCCACAAGTTTATATCCAAGTTTTTCTGCTACTTTTTCTTGAAGTTTTTCGATGTCTTCATTAACAAACTCAATTATCTCACCGGTATTAATATCTATTAGATGGTCGTGATGCTCCTTTGGGGATTGTTCGTATCTCGCCTTATTGCCCTTAAAATCATGTTTTGCTAAAATCCCAGCTTCTTCAAATAATTTTACAGTTCTGTAAACAGTCGCAATACTAATTTTGGAATCAAGTTTATTAACTCTTCTATGCAATTCATCCACATCAGGATGATCTTCTGACTCTGACATGACTTTAGCAACTAATTTTCTCTGATCGGTAAGCCTAACACCTTTAGCAATACATTTTGTTTCTATATCTTTATCTTTGTTCATAATTTTATATTACAACCAAAAAATACTTTTTCAAAAAGAAATTAAGTCAAATATATCGGTTTAACTAAATTTTCATTTAATAAGTCTTTTTCAAGAAGCAATTCTAGTACATTATGATCCAATTCTACAATATTTATATTATCTAATTTTATTATTTCCTCATCAATTTTTTCTGCGTCATTTTTTATGATTACTTTAAAATCGTTATTATATTTTTTAATTATTTTCTCCTTAGTAATTTCCTCAAAATTAGAAGCTGATGTAAGATTTTTTTCAAACTTTTTAATAAAGTATCGTTGCCTATATTTAATCAAACTATGAACAGTTTCTTTCTTGTTAATAAACTTTGCACAAGATAGTAGGAATTTGTCATAACCATATAATCTTAAATTTTTTGATAAACTTATACCTTTGGCAATTGCAATTGATCCTCTCAATCCTGAAAAATTGCCTGGACCCTGATTTACCAAAATTGCAGATATATCGTCAAATTTAATATTATTTTCTTCAAAAAAAACCAAAATCCTTTTCATTAGTAAATCATTATTAGATTTATCACTTTGCAAAATTTTACTAAATGTTTTACTTTTAGTTTTTAAAAATAATGAACCTATATCAGTGCTACAATCAATAGATAAAAAATTCATAGTATCTGTATTGATACTACTTTTAATATCAATAAGTAAATCCTTTGGTGAGTTAAATTTAAATGAATTTAATCCTGAT
>Ga0310344_10001269_pt1 | contig 19364 bp, 16 predicted proteins | sample HC15DNA20200_MG_FD_203801 | JGI IMG/M metagenome (GOLD analysis project Ga0310344, IMG submission 203801) | Marine microbial communities from station ALOHA, North Pacific Subtropical Gyre - HC15-DNA-20-200_MG | ecosystem: Environmental > Aquatic > Marine > Oceanic | place: Pacific Ocean: North... | reverse complement strand
GAGGAGCTCACGCTAACAATGGTCTTGATATTCAGGAATTCATGATTGTTCCTGGGGGTTTTGACACTTTCTCAGAAAGTTTGAGAGCCGGTGTTGAAACATTTATGTGCCTTAAAAAGATTTTACAGGAAAAGAATTACTCTACAGCTGTTGGTGACGAAGGAGGTTTTGCTCCTGATTTAAAATCAAACGAAGAAGCCTTAGACTTGATATCTTTGTCTGTTAAAAAGGCTGGTTACAAATTAGGTGAAGAAATTTATTTGGCATTAGATGTAGCTGCATCAGAAATATACAGCAACAAAAAATATAAAATTGATGGGAATCTGCTTAATCCAGAAGAGCTTATAGGGTATTACAAAAAACTTTCTAAAAATTATCCAATTATATCAATTGAAGATCCTATCGATGAGAATGACTGGAATAGTTGGACAGATTTAACATCTGAGATAGGGGACAGCTTACAAATAGTAGGTGATGATTTATTTGTGACTAACGAAACAAGACTTAACGAAGGTATAAAAAATAATGCTGCAAATAGTATATTAATTAAAATTAATCAAATTGGTTCAATTTCCGAGACACTAAAAACTATTAATCTTGCAGCCTCAAACAACTACTCTTATATTGTATCTCATAGATCTGGAGAGACAGAGGACTCTAGTATTTCTGATATAGCTGTTGGAACGTCTTCGGGTCAAATAAAAACTGGTTCTTGTTCAAGATCAGATAGGACTGCAAAATACAATCAGTTGATGAGAATTGAGGATTCTCTTGGTGATAATGCAGAATTTGCAAAATTATCAACTTTTAATAAAAAACTTTAATTCTGTATTATAATATTTTCAAATGAAAAGTAAGACTTTATTCGAGAAAATTTGGGAAAAGCATGTTGTCCACGAAGAAGATGGAAAGCCAACACTTTTATATATCGACCTTCATCTTGTTCATGAAGTCACTTCTCCACAAGCATTTGAAGGTTTAAGAGAAACCAACAGGCAAGTAAGAAGAAAAGATTTGACCTTTGCAACAATGGACCACAACGTTCCAACAATTAATAGAAATAAAATAGAAGATGAAGTTTCTGCAAAGCAGATTGATGCTCTGAGAAAAAATTGTTCTGATTTTGATGTTGAATTATTTGATTTATCAAGTCCTTATCAAGGAATAGTTCATGTAATTGGACCAGAGCAGGGTTTGACCAGACCTGGGATGACTATAGTTTGTGGTGATAGCCACACATCGACACATGGTGCATTTGGCTCACTTGCTTTTGGAATAGGTACGAGTGAAGTGGAACACGTCTTAGCAACCCAGTGTCTATGGCAAAATCGGCCTAAAACATTCGAAGTCAGAGTGGATGGGAAAAGACCAAAAGGGGTTACTGCAAAAGATATAATTCTTACTATTATTGGAGAAATAGGCACAGCTGGAGCAACAGGTACCGTTGTCGAATACAGAGGTGAGACTATAGCATCATTATCTATGGAACAGAGAATGACAATATGTAATATGTCTATCGAGGCCGGAGCAAGAGCTGGAATGATAAGTCCAGACGAAATTACTTTTGAGTATTTAAAAAACAAGCCAAGAATCAAAGAAAGTGGTAACTATGAGCAGCTAGTAAAAGCTTGGACTGGTCTAGCTACTGATGATGGTGCTGAATTTGATAACTCAATAAGTTTAAATGCAAGTGAAATGTCACCACAAGTAAGTTGGGGAACAAGTCCTGGAATGGTAACTTCCGTAACAGGCAATGTTCCAAATCCGAAAAACGAAGAAGACCCTGTGAAAAGAAAATCTATACAATCTGCTCTAGATTACATGAATCTTAAACCTGATACTAAGATTGAAGATATTAAATTAGATACTGTTTTCATTGGTTCTTGTACAAATTCTAGGATTGAAGATTTAATTGCAGCTAGCAAGGTAATAGAGGGGAACAAAGTATCATCCAATATTAATGCCATTGTCGTTCCAGGATCACAACTAGTAAAACATCAAGCTGAGAAACTTGGTTTAGATAAAATATTTAAAGATGCGGGTTTTGATTGGAGGGAGTCTGGATGCAGCATGTGCTTAGGAATGAATCCAGATCAATTATCTCCTGGCGAAAGATGCGCTAGTACGTCAAATAGGAACTTTGAAGGAAGGCAAGGCAAAGGAGGAAGAACTCACTTGGTTAGTCCGATAATGGCTGCAGCTGCTGCAATAAATGGAAGGTTTGTGGATATTAGATCTTACGATATAGATTTCGGTGAATATTAAAAATGGAAAAATTTAAAACAGTGACTAGCGTACTTACACCTTTAGACTCTGCTAATGTGGACACTGACCAGATAATTCCTAAACAGTTTTTAAAAAAAATTGAAAAGACTGGTTTTGGAGAATTTTTATTTTATGATTGGCGGTATAATGACGAAGGAACAATTAATAAAAATTTTGTGCTTAATAAAAAAGAATATAAAGGATCTAAGATTTTACTTGCTAGAGATAACTTTGGCTGTGGAAGCTCAAGAGAGCATGCACCTTGGGCATTGAAAGATTACGGTTTTGTTGTAATAATATCCACCTCTTTTGCTGACATCTTTTATAATAATTGTTTCAAAAATGGGATACTTCCTATTGTTGTAGAAGAAGATAATCTTGATTATTTATTTAAAATTGCAACAGAAACAAAAAATTTTCCTTTAGAAGTAAATCTTCTAGAAAACGAAATAAAAAATGAAGATGGTTTTAGTCTTAAATTTGAAATCGATACTTTTAGAAAAGAGTGTCTAATTAAAGGTCTTGACGACATCGATCTAACAATGGCTCATTCTGAAAAGATAGATAGCTTCGAAAAAACTCTAAAATTTACTTGATAAGTAAAGAATAAAAGACAAAATTATGCTTATTATTATTGAAGTTCCAAGAGGAACAAATATTGTAAAATTCTCTGTTTCTATCTTAAAGTCTAACGGAATCTTCTTTGATAGAAACAGCCCAAAAAATTCATAGAATAGTCCGACAATGATTAGCGTAACACCTAAAATGATAATGAGTTTGCTAAAGGACATAAAAACATTTTAAACTAATTGTTACTAGGTGTTCAAATGGGAAGAATTAAAATCTTAAATATAAATAAACAAGTTCAGAGAAATCAATTAAGTCCTGGTTCTAAATTGTTTATAAAATTAATTAATTTAAATTTATTACAGATTGGGGAATTGATAGACAAAGAACTAATAGAGAATCCTTGCTTAGAAGAAGTAAGAGCTAAAGAGAATTCTCAAGACACAAATCTATCGCTAACAAAAGTATCAAAAAGCCATAGTGAGGAAACGGCTTTTAATGAGAACATTATTGAAGACAAAACAATTACCATTAATGATTATCTATTAAGACAATTGAGATATTTTGATTTAGAAAAAAACAAACAAAAGATTCTGTATTCGTTAATTGAATTAATAGATGAAGATGGTTTTTTGAATTACCCTAACGATGAAATAGTTGAAATAATAAGTGAGCAAACTGGATTAAATACTGACAATATTATAATCGAAGAAATAATCCTATGGGCGCAGAGAAACTTTGATCCTTCAGGAATATTCTCAAGATCAATTTCGGAATCATTAATTGTCCAACTTGAATTAAAAAATAATAAAAATTTATCATTTTATTCTGAATTAATAAATAATCATTTAGAAGATTTAGGTTCTGAGAAATTTAAATTAGTAGCAAAAAGAATGGATGTTGAGACAAGTTTTGTTGAATCATGCTTCAATGCAATATCTGAGCTTGAACCATGGCCAGCAAGAAACTTTATTAAAGATCAGAACGAAAAGTTCTATTCGGAACCTGAAGCATTTATCTATGAATACAATAATCAATTACAAGTTCAAATAAATAAAAATTTTAGGACTTTTGAAATCTCGTCATATTACGAAAATATGCTAACAAAGAATACGAACATTGATAAAGAGGTTGAAGATTATATCAAATCAAGAATAAAAGATGGTAAGACCTTGATGAAGACTATCTTAGAAAGAAATGAAATCTATACAAAAGTTCTTAAAACAATCGTAGATATACAAAGTGACTTTATAATAAAAGGGGATCGCTACCTTAAGCCTTTAAAGTTATCAGATATCGCTTCTATTGTAGGTACTCATGAATCTACAATTAGTAGAATTACTAGCAATAAATATGTAAGCACGCCTAGGGGAACGATTAATATGAAATCTTTCTTTAGCAATAAAATAGATAGTGAGGATGGCTCTTCTTCAATTGCGGTCAAAGATATATTGGATGAAATAGTTAATGAAGAAGACAAAAAGAATCCTTATGCTGATGAAGAATTGAAAGATATGTTGAGCGAGAAAGGTATTAATATATCAAGAAGAACTATTGCAAAATATAGAAAGATGCTTAAAATACCATCATCCTTTAAAAGGCGAATAAAATGAAGCTTTCAAATTTATTAAATTCAGAATTAATTTTTCTTGATATTGATCACCAAAATAAAGATAGTGCTATAGAGTCAATTATTGATAAATTATGTGAAACAGACAAAACACTCAATAATTCCACAATTGTGGATTTAATTCAAAAAAGAGAGAAGCTTTGCAGTACGGCTTTAGATAATTATGTCGCGATACCTCACACAAAAATACCTGGAATTTCAAGAACACGTGCCTGCTTGGGTATCTGTCAAGAAGGTGTCGATTTTGGTTCTATAGATGAATTGAAAACCAAGATATTAATACTGATTTTGCACCCAGAAAATACCGACAATCATCATCTAGATATCTTAAGGTCAGTTGCTACTATTTTTGCTAAAAAAAATGTTGTTTCTGAGATTTTATCTCTTAATGATAAAAATCTTATTTATCAAATAATTCAAACCAATGAGTAATTCTAAAAATAAGGAAAATTTAATTAGTAGTCATGGGGTTTTAATTTATCTCAATGGAACTGGTGTATTAATTCAGGGAAAAAGTGGGATAGGGAAAAGTGAATGTGCAGTAGAGCTAATCAATAAAGGAGCCTACCTTATTTCAGACGACATAGTAATCATTGAAAAGATAAATGATTTTTTAATCGGTAAAGCCCCTGAACAAACGGAAGGACTAATTGAAATAAGAGGTATAGGAATAGTTAATATAAAAGAAATTTTTGGGATTAAGGCAATAAAAAAAAAATCAAAGGTGGATTTAATAATTGAGCTTATACAATTTAACGACAAACACGATTATGAAAGACTAGGCTATGATAGAGATTTCTTAAATATGCTCGGAATCGATGTTCCTATAATGAAAATCCCTGTAAGTCCAGGAAGAAACTTGTCTACTCTTATTGAAATTGCTGTAAAAAAAATAAAATTAGAAACTCTCTTTATAAAAAACACTTAATACATTAAAATTTAATGATGTTTAGTATATTAATAATTACACATGGGCTTCTTTCACAAGAGTTAAAATCTTCGGTGGAGTTCGTACTTGGAGAGAAGATTATAAGAAAAATATTTGCTATGAGCATAGATGAGGACTCAAGAGATTACGACACATATTCCAATAAAATTGCAAATTATCTTATGGAGAATTCAAATACTATTATTTTTACTGATATGTTTGGTGGAACACCTTCAAATATCGGTCTAGCTTACTTCAATAAAGATTCAGTTGAAATAATTTCTGGTGTTAATTTACCAATGTTAATTAAAGCAGCTACTATTGATAACTGTGATTCTTTTAAAGAAGCTGTTAAAATAATTAGGCAATCTGGTCAAGACAATATAATTGTTGCTGGAGATTTAGAAATTTAGGTTATGGGCAATATAAATCATGAACAAATTATAGAGCAATGGTCAAAGCTTTATTTAAGAAATGAATATGAGGATTGGCAATTAGAAATTGATCCTTCCATAGATAAGAATTTGGCATCGATAGCTCTTTTTTTAGATTATAGATCAGCAAAAGAAGCTGGTGAAATCCAAGATGTATACAAAGGATTTCAGAAAGCTGCATTTTTAGTTTTAGATTTAATTGGTGTTGCGATTGTCGATGACCCTGAAGCAAAAACCATCAAACTTACAACAAAAGAACCCGACAGCGAGAGAGACAAGAAACTAGCAAAAGAAATCTGGGGATAATGAGTATAGCAGACAAATACAAAGGTTTTATTATAGATCTAGATGGTGTTATGTATTTAGATGGAAAATTGCTTGCACATTCGAAAAGTTTTATTTTAAAACTAATAAAAGAAAAAAAAAGATACGTATTTTTAACTAATGATTCAATTTTACCTGGCAAAAGTTATTCAAATATTTTAAATAAGCTTGGTGTACCTTGCAAGAATGATCAAGTTATAACTCCAATTAAATCTTTTGAAGAAGTTATTTATAAATTTAAAAAAAAGAAAGTAAAGGTTATTGCAATTACAAGTAAAAAAATAAAAAACTATTTGCGTGATAACAATAGAATTGAAGTTCTTAATCCTGAGCAAAACTATAAGAACGCAGACATTGTACTAGTAGCGGGTAGTAAAGGATTTAATTATATGGATTTGATGTACTCCAGTTTGGCACTGCAAAATGGATCAAAACTATATGCCACTAGCATTGACAACACATACCCAACCAAACTTGGCAACGTTCCTGCAACTGGTTCAATTATTGCAGCAATACAAAAAGCCACAGATTCAAAAGTTGAAAATCTTGGAAAGCCATCTAGAAAAATATTTAAAATAGCGTCAGATTATCTTGGGTTTAGAAAATCAGACATATTAGTTATTGGCGACAATTTGAATACAGATATTTATGGATCTTCTCAAGCGGGTTTAGACTCAGCTCTTGTATTGACAGGAAAAACTGAGCTTAAAGATGTGAGAAAATCCAAATTGCCATTTAGACCATCTTATACTATTAAAAATCTCAGAAGTCTCTAATATGTAAAAGTTCCCTATTTCTCGCCTTGTACCATGCAAACCATTTTTCCAGAATGCTTATTCTCATACATCAGTTGATGAGCAAGAGGGATTTGCTCGTATGTATAAATTTCAGAAACAACGGGTTTAATTAGTCCTTGATGAACCAACTCGTTTGCTCTAATACATTCAAGAGCATTGGCAAAATGAGAACCTATTACATCTTTTTGTAACATCCACAAATATCTCACATCAAACATGCAATCATATCCTGAGGTGCCGGCGCATATGACTATTCGTCCAAATTTCTCAGCAACAAAAACACTTGTTGGAAAAGTCGTTTCTCCTGGGTGTTCAAAAACAACATTAGGACTTTTTCTTTCACCAAGAAGCTCCCAGATTTTTTTTCCAAAATTTTTCATTTCTTTAAATCTAAGCTTAGATTCTTCGTCTGTTTCGTTTTTCTTGTATGCTAAATTTGGAAAATCTTTTCTGTTTATTACCCCTACTGCACCAAGTTCTTCACATAATTGAAATTTATCGTTTGATGAGACAACGGCTATAGCTTTTGCCCCCAACATTTTACAAATTTGTAGTGCAAATACTCCTAAGCCACCTGCCGCACCCCAAACTAATACAACTTCACCTGGTTGTACTTTTGCTTTTGTTACAAGCATTCTATATGCAGTAAAATAACAAAGCGCATACGAAGCAGCATCAGCCCAATTTAAATTTTTAGGTTTCTTTAAAATTTGCTGCGCTTGAACTTTAGTGAATTGCGCAAAACAACCATTAGGTGTTTCGTAACCCCAAATTTGTGCTTTCTTACTAATCATTGGATCGTAACTAATAAAGTCAGCACTTGACTGAGTCATATTTGAATGTGGTTCTTCGCTCTCTACTCCGCAATGAATAATAACTTCATCACCTTTTTTCCAACTTTTAACATTTGTACCTACGTCCCATACAATTCCCGAGCAATCACTCCCAGCAATATGATGATCTTGTTTATGTACATCTAAAACTGAAATTGGCTCTCCCAGTCCAGCCCAAACACCGTTAAAGTTTATTCCAGTTGCGACAACTAATACTAGTACATCATTTGGTCCGCACTCTGGGACTGGCATTGTTTCTTCTTGAAAAGACTTCATAGGGTCCCCATGTCTTTCCTTTCTTATAACCCAAGCCCTCATCGTTTTTGGCTTAAAGTCTAAATCTTCTGGTATAACACCTATAGGTAATGGATCTGAATAACTCATATAAAACTCCTTATTGTTTAGTCAAATTTCAAGCTCATAGCTTCTTTTATAATTTCAAGATTTATTTTTGTTACTTCTCTTGCTGTTTTACTACCTTCAAAAATTATATCTAAGATTTCATCTTTATTCTTTACAACTTCGGATCTTTTTTCTCTAATAGGTTCAAGAAAAGCGTTTATATGTTTCGACAGAGATTTTTTTACTTCGACGTCGCCAATCTTGCCTTTTTTGTATCTGTCTTTAAAATCTTCTAATTCTTCTTTGTTGTTATTAAAAATATCGTGATATATAAATACGGGGTTTCCTTCAACTTTTCCTGGTACATCCGCGCTTGTCCTATTTGGATCTGTAAACATCTTCATAACTTTTTTTTCAACATCCTTCTTAGAATCAACAAGGTAAATACAATTGTTTAAAGATTTACTCATTTTACTTTGGCCGTCAATACCAACTAGTCTAGAATGACTGCTGATTAAAGGTTCTGGCTCTTTAAAAACTTCTTTATAGGTAGAATTAAATTTCCGTGCCAATTCTCTGGAAAGCTCCACATGGCTTAATTGATCCTCTCCTACAGGAACTTTTGAAGCATTGAAAATGAGAATATCACAGGACATTAGAACTGGATAAGACAATAAACCTAGGGAGTAATTTTCATTAAGATTTAAATCAGAAATTTTTTCTTTCAATGTTGGTATTCTTTGTAATCTTGGCACAGAACAAAGCATAGACATGAGAATTGTAAGTTCAGAAATTTCTGGAATCATAGATTGAAGATAAAAACAAGATTTTTTGGGGTCTAGCCCAACAGATAACCAATCAATAACTAATTCGTTAATATTTTTATTTAATTCCTCTACTCTATCTTGGTGAGTTGTTAACATATGAAGGTCTGCTATTAGAAAGTAGCAATTATATGTCTGTTGAAGCTCTAATCTGTTTTCTAGTGTTCCAACATAATGACCAAGGTGTAAATTTCCTGTTGGTCTATCACCTGTAACGAGAATCTCTTTATTGTTTGTCATAAATTTATACCCTATTATGATATCTCACTATCTTCAAATCGGCTAGGATTATGAGCTTTTATATCAAACTTTGCATCCCTACCAACTGATAGGTCTGCAAGGATTTCGCCTATTACAGAAGACATTTTGAATCCATGCCCTGAACATGCATGTCCAATTATTATATTTGGATGCTTTGGGTGAGCGCCTAGTATAAAATTACGGTCAGGTGTCGTCATAGCAAAACAAGTTCCAGCTTGAACGATTTCTCCGTTTATCCCTGGCAAATATTTCTCTAACCAATAACGAAGCAAAGCTATATCTTCATCTTTTATGTCTCTAGCCATTTCTTTTGTAGAATCTATTTTTTTTCCTTTGCTAATACTAAATCCTATTTTGACTCCAGGAATTTTGATACTGGGGAAACCATAAGAGTAATGATCTTTTTCAATTAGTACAAAACTTGGGAATTTGTCAGGCTTATAACTCGTCAATTTATCAGGCTTAAACCAACCAGCAACTAAACGCCACAACTCTAATTGACGCGAGAATTCAGGTAAAAATTCATTTATGTATGCTCCTGCCGTTAAAATCACTTTTCCAGCTTCGTAACGCTTGTCTTTAGTTTGAACTACAACTTTATTTTCGGTTGGTGTTATAGAAACGACAGGAGTATTAAGTTGTATTACTGCTCCATTGTTAGTTGCAAGGTTAAGAAATGAATTTATACAAGATTCAGACAAAAGAAATCCCGCAGTTTTATCTAGAAATCCAATACAATTTTTCTTAATAAAAAATTGAGGGTATTTTTCTTTTACTTCTTTTGAGGATAATATTTCGTATGCGAGATTGTGTTTATCAGCAGATTGTTTTGCATCAATTAAAGTAGGATGATTCTCTTCGCCTATAAATAAAGCTCCTTTTTGGAACAATAGAGATTCTTTGCTTTCATTTTCAATCTCATTCCATATTTCTTTTGATCGTAAAAGCATGGGAACATAATGCTCACCATTTGAATATGAAAAACGAATCATACGAGATTCACCATGTGAAGAGCCATTATTATGTCCAACAGAGAAGCTATCTATACCAAGAACTTTTTTGCCTGTTTTAGATAATTGATACAGTGTAGAGCTACCATGCGCTCCTAAACCAACAACTATAAAATCGTAAATTGAACTCACCTTTTAATTGTATCAAAAATTAGTTGAAATTTGCGCGCCTGGAAGGACTTGAACCCTCGACCTCCAGAGCCGTAATCTGGCGCTCTAATCCAACTGAGCTACAGGCGCATAAAACTCGGAGAGAGGGGGATTCGAACCCCCGGTACAAATTTACTCTGTACGGCGGATTAGCAATCCGCTGGTTTAAGCCACTCACCCACCTCTCCAAAAAAAAGAATTATAGCATAGTGGATAAACAAATTATGGCTGATGAATTGGTAAAAATAAATCAGTAAAATTCTTTACTGGAGTAAAGGATTCTTCTGGAATTTCTACAAAAGTAGTATTCCAATTATGCATTGAGCCATTCCATAAACCAGGGGTTTCAATAAAACTTACTTGTTTGCCTAAAATAGTCTTTTTTGTTTTCATCTTAAGTGACATATTAGCAAATTTCGACAATTCAAGCTTTTTGCCTTCAAAATCTTTAAACGAACAAATCATTTCAACAGGGTTAAAATAAATACCAGAGTCCCAAATTTTTTTCTGTTCAGTGTTTTTTATATCTACTTGTGCCTCTTCGACAATTTGTACAGAAGTCTCTTTGCCGTCAAAAACCCAAAAAGGCTTTCCACCTTTAGACGTCTGATCTTTAATAACACCACATACTCTGATAGGCTTATTTAGAACTTTATTTTTATTTCTTATTTCCTTAATGAATTTATATAGCTTCTTTGTAATTTCATAACGTAGTTCTCTAGTCTTGGGAGATACGTTATCTATATTGTTAATTAAAACATAATCAGATTCTATTTTATTAAGATTTTCAAGTAGAGCGCCATGCCCTGAAGGATGTGTGTAAACATCACCGTTAAGATTTCTTAAAATATTATTTTCATTGTCTAGACATACACTGTTAGTCGAAACATCCTGATAAGTAAAATTAACAAATTTATCAAAATCAATATCCTTTAATAAATCTGATTTATTTAATTTTTTTAAAATTTTATCTTCATGTTCTTCTTGGATGGCAAAAACCAATCCTTTATTTGCTATATCATTATTAAAATACAGTATTATTTCTTCTATTGGGGTAACAGCTAAATTGTTGATTAGGTGAAAGGGTAACAAAGCCTTAGGTAAGTCTAAAAAAATAGCCAGCAGAATTTCTTTGATTTGCTTTACATCTTTCTCTTTTATTATTTTATCCAAATCTATATTGTTTTTTCTACAAGATTCGGTTATTAAATTAAAAAAAGGTAATAATTCTAAATTCTTAAAAAAAAGCTGGTCATGATTATCAACTTGAAGCATTCTAGTTCCATATCCCGAAGCTGGTATAAATCTGGACAAAGAGACATTGTCAGTATTGTCTATGAGTACATTTTCTTGAAATTCCTCTTTTGAAGTGATTCCATCTCCTACAATACATGGCCTTATTAGAGAAAGTTGTTCTGTCTTATTCTTCGAGCTTAAAAAATCTACTTGAGAAGCTAAATTTGATTTATCAATCCCAATGGACTCTAAATAAATCAAATCATTCTTTTCCATATCTTGAATCATAATACATTCGGGGCCGACGGGATTCGAACCCGCGACCTCTGGCGTGACAGGCCAGCGTTCTAACCAGCTGAACTACGACCCCTTAAATAACAAATGGGCGCTACAGGATTTGAACCTGTGACATCTTCCTTGTAAGGGAAGCGCTCTCCCGCTGAGCTAAGCGCCCGAATAGATTTGTATAGTATATTGAGCGCATTAAATGTCAAGATAACCCAATAGGCTTCTCGGTTTGTTCGGTATCAACAGTGATATCAGGTACCACTAAATCATCTAACACAGGTTTATCAGAAATAATAGCATGTGGAATAACTTCATCCATATGATTTACTAAGACAATTTTCACATCTTTTAATACCTCTTTAGGTATATCCGCTAAATCTTTTTCATTTTCTTTTGGGATAAGGACGATTTTTACTCCTCCTCTATGAGCAGCTAATATCTTTTCTTTAAGACCGCCTATAGGAAGGACTCTTCCTCGTAAAGTAATTTCTCCAGTCATAGCGAGATCTCTTTTAACTTCTTTTTGTACTAAGGCAGAAAGTATAGCAGTTGCCAAAGCAATTCCAGCAGATGGTCCATCTTTGGGCTGAGCACCTTCAGGAATATGAACATGAATATCTATTTTTTGATAAAAGCTTCTATCTAAACCAAGTCTTTTAGCTCTTGATCTGACATAGCTCATTGCAGCTTTAGTTGACTCTTGCATCACCTCACCAAGTTTCCCAGTTACTGTAAATGTACCTTTACCTGGAACAATAGTTACTTCTACGTTAAGAAGTTCTCCTCCAACCTCTGTCCAAGCTAAACCTGTTGACATTCCTATTTGATTCTTCTCTTCAATTTCTCCGTGTTTAAATTTAGGTACACCTAAAAACTTTTGGACAACTTTCGGATTAACACTAAGAGAGTGGTCTTTACCATTTTTTACAACTTCTTTTGCCGTTTTTCTACAAATTGTTCCAATCTCTCTTTCTAGTGTTCTAACACCTGCTTCTCGCGTATACCTTTGAATTAGAAAATTCAAAGCTTTGTCTGAAATCCTAATGTTAGTTGATGTAAGTCCATTGTTCTCAACTTGTTTAGGAATTAAATATTTCTTTGCAATCGCGTTCTTCTCTAGTTCCGTATAACCTGAAAGCTTAATGATCTCCATTCTATCTTGAAGTGCCCAAGGTATGGTATGTAGAACGTTAGCCGTTGTGATAAATAGCACTTGTGAAAGGTCATAATCTATTTCCAAGTAATGATCATTGAAATTATTATTTTGTTCCGGATCGAGGGCTTCTAGAAGAGCAGAAGAAGGATCTCCTCTAAAATCAGTTCCAATTTTATCAATTTCATCAAGAAGGAAAACTGGATTTTTAGATCCAGCTTTTTTCATTCCTTGAATTATTTTTCCTGGAAGAGCTCCAATATATGTCCTTCTGTGACCCCTGATTTCAGCTTCATCTCTAACGCCACCTAATGACATTCTTACAAATTTTCTGCCCATTGCTCTAGCAACGGATTTAGCTAAAGAAGTTTTACCAACTCCTGGCGGTCCAACTAAACATAATATTGGTCCTTTTTGTTTTGAAGTTAATGCTCTTACAGCAAGATATTCGGTAATTCTTTCCTTAGGCTTTTCAAGTCCGAAATGGTCTTCATCTAAAACTTCTTGTGCTTTATCAATTGATATTTCGTCTTTTGTTATATCACTATTCCATGGCAAAGTAACAAGCCAATCAATATAATTCCTTACAACTGTTGCTTCGGCAGACATGGAAGACATGCTTTTGAGCTTTCTTATTTCTTTCTCAATTCTTTTCTTGATATCTTCTGGTATATCTTTTTTCTTTAACTGCTCTTCAAACTCTGCTATTTCACTTTTCAAATCATCTTTATCGCCTAATTCTTTTTGAATAGCTTTCATTTGCTCTGTCAAATAATATTCCTTTTGGGCTTTTTCCATTTGCTTTTTGACTCTATTTCGAATTTTCTTTTCGACTTGCAAAATTTCTAACTCTGATTGTATTTTTCCGTATAAAATTTCTAGTCTTTCTGAACAGTCGAGACATTCTAGAATCTCTTGCTTGTCCGTAAGTTTAAAATTAAGATGAGAAGCAATTGTATCTGAGAGTTTACTAGAATCTTCTATAGAAGATATTGTTACAAGTGTTTCAGTAGGAACTTTTTTATTAAGCTTTGCGTATTCTTCAAAAGATTCTGTTAATGTTCTCATCATAGCATTAGTTTCAATATTTGAATCATTAGTTTCATTCAAATCTTCTACTTGAACGCTTATAAATTTATTTTCTTCCGTAAAGCTTTTTAATAGTGCTCTATTCTGTCCTTCGACGAGTACTTTAACTGTTCCATCTGGTAGTCTCAACATTTGGACAATGCTGCCAACAGTACCAATGGTGTATATATCTTCTGGTCCTGGATCATTAGTTTTTGCATCCTTCTGAGCACAGAGGAGAATTTTTTTGTCGTTCTTCATTGCTTCTTCCAGTGCTCTAATAGATCTTTCTCTCCCAACAAAAAGAGGTGCAACCATATGAGGAAAAATAACAACATCTCTAAGTGGTAGAAGTGGTATAGTATAGGGCGTTTCCATAATAAACCTCCGTTATTACCTTTATACATTCAACATAACCATTAGATGAATTTATGCAAGGTTTTTATCTAATATAGTATAAAAATGACTAGAATTAGAGCTTTTTTTATTAATTTGAAGCAGTTTTAGCTTCATTATCGAAAGTTAGTAGTGGAGATTGTCCTTTTTTTATTACATCCTCGGTTATTAAACATTTCTTTAATCCATCCAAAGCTGGGATTTCATAAATTAATTCTAAAATAGAGTTTTCTATAATGGACCTTAAACCTCTTGCTCCCGTATCTCTCTTTATTGCCTCTTTTGCAATAGCAACTAACGAATCCTTTGTAAACTCTAGTGTAACCTTGTCATTAATTTTAACTAATTTCTGATATTGCTTAACTAGTGCATTCTTAGGTTCAGTCAATATTCTAATGAGAGCGTCTTCATCTAGTTTGTCTAAAGAGGTAATTACTGGAACCCTGCCTATAAATTCTGGTATAAAACCAAATTTAATTAAATCTTCAGAATGCAATGATTTCATACATTCGCTTAATTCGACTTCTTTAGAGTTTTTACTTTCGTTCTGTCCAAACCCGATAGTATTTCGTCCAATTCTTGCAGCTATTATCTTGTCTAAACCACTAAAAGATCCTCCTAATATAAAAAGTATTTTTGTAGTATCTATTGGAATAAAATCTTGTTGTGGATGTTTCCTGCCTTGTTTAGGGGGAACATTCACCACGGAGCCTTCTATTATTTTCAACAAAGCTTGCTGGACACCTTCTCCTGAGACATCTCTTGTGATTGAAGGGCTGTCACCACTTTTTCTTGCAACCTTGTCAATTTCATCTATATATATTATTCCTCTTTCAGTCTCTTTCGTATCAAAGTCTGCAGCTTGGTGCAAACTGAACAGCATACTCTCAACGTCCTCTCCAACATATCCTGCTTCTGTATAACATGTCGCATCAACAATTGTAAATGGAACATTTAGGAATCTTGCTAAAGTTTGAGCAAGTAATGTTTTGCCAGAGCCAGTAGGTCCAATCAACATTATATTGCTTTTTTCTATTTCCACATCATCAACAGAAGATTTTTTCCTTTTTGGTGCTGAGTTGTATTCAATTCTTTTGTAGTGATTATATACGGCGACTGAGAGAAATTTCTTTGCTTGGTCTTGGCCTATTACATATGAATCTAAATGGGCTTTAATTTCTTGGGGTGTGGAGATATCTTTCTTTTCAACATTTTCAACACTTTGTATGTCTTCATCTTCTATAATCTCTACACATAAATCAACACATTCGTTACAAATATAAACAGTTGGTCCGGCAATTAATTTTTTGACTTCTTTTTGGCTTTTTTGACAAAAAGAACATTGCAGACTATCTCTTGGTGGCGCCATTAAGCTGAATCCTCCTTTTTAGTGATTATATTGTCTATAATTCCATATTTCAAAGCTTCTTCAGCAGTTTGATAAAAATTTCTCTGTAAATCAGAACTAATCTCAGCTTGATCTTTATTTAAATGTTTAGAAAGTATCTTAGATAATATTTCTTGTTTTCTTTTAGTCTCCTCCATTTCCTTTTCTAAATCAAAATATTGACCATCTAATCGTGTTCCGACTGAATGTAACATGATTGTTGAATTAGGTAATGTGTTTCTTTTTTTAGTTGCTCCGCTCGCCAGGAGAACAGCTGCCATACTTGCTGCTAACCCAAAACACAATGTTGAGACATCTGGTTTAACATATTGCATTGCATCATAAATTGCTAATCCAGATGTAACACTTCCTCCAGGGGAATTGATATATAAGTTTATATCTTTCTTGCTATCAATGGATTCAAGAAATAGTAATTGTGCAACAACAACGTTTGCTAAGTTATCATCTATAGCACCACCGACGAAAACTATTCTTTCGTTAAGGAGTCTAGAATAGATATCGTAAGCTCTTTCTCCACCTGCACCTTGCTCTACAACATAAGGAATAAACGTTGACATAATGGATTTTAATTTAATCAAAATTCATTTTATAGTCAATTAAGGAAAATGCTTAACTATTTAGGTGCTTTTACTTTAATTTCCTTAATTTTAGCCTTAGAAATAAGGAATTTGATTACTTTTTCGTCTGCAAGTTTTGCTCTTACATCATCTACAAGATTGTTTTCTTTGTAATAATTTTTAATTTTATCTAGAGGAACATTTTGAGATGCGGACATTGAAGAAAAAACTGCATCGATTTCTTCATCTGTGACAGATATGTTTTCTAATTTTGATATCTCTGCAAAAATTAGTGCTAACTTTATGTTTCTCGTTGCAGATTCATTAATTATTTCTTTTGTTTTATCATCAACCTTATCTAAATTCATGCCCTGCTCTTTCATTCTATTTAAGTATTCACTAGTTAACCTTTTCTCTTCATCTTCGACAAAAAAACCTGGGAAATCTACTTTGTTCTTTTTAACTAAAAAATCTCCTATATTCTTTCTTAAGGATGATTCAGATTTAGAATCGGAAGATCTCGTTAAATCTTCCTTTATTCTATCTTCTAGTAATTTTTTTGATTCAAAACCTATTTTTTTTAAAAATTCCTTGTCTAGCTTTGGAATAAGTTTCTTGAGAATTTTATTTACTTTTATATTACAGTTTATTTTTTTTCCTGCGGCTCCATCAATAGGAAAATCAACAGGGTAATTAACGTAAAAAGTTTTTTCTTCATCTAATTTCATCGTTAACAGTTCAGACTCAATTTCAGGTATTAGCGATTTGTTGCCAAGGACAATAACGGCTTTGTCTCTAGATAATTCTTTTATTTCTTCATCTCCGAACTTGCCTGAGAAATTTATTTCAAGCAAATCTTCATTTTGTACTTTTTTTCTGTTTTTAACTTCTTCGTTAGTTGCAAAATTTTCTAGTAAATTTTTAGTAGCATCATCAATATCTTTTTTTCTTACAGCGAATATATCTTTGTTAGCCGGTATTGATTCATATTTGGCTAATCTAATTTCAGGAATAAATTCCAAATTTAAAGAAAATGTAAAGTCTTCATCTTTATTTATATCTTCATATTTGATGTCTTTGGTTCTTACTATATTAAGTTTTTCATCAGCAGCAAGCTTTCTTAAGTTTAGATTTATTAATCTGGTTCTTAGCTCTTCATTGATTTGTTCTGAATACATTGATTCAACAACATTAGTAGGCACTTTTCCTTTTCTAAACCCTTTTAAATCAGCATCTTTTTGAAAAAGTTTTACTACATCTGAATAGTTGGTTTTTACCTCAGATTTATCAATAACTATTTTTGCACTCTTTTCCGTTGAACTTAAATCATTTATTTCAAATCCCATATTAACTCCAATTGGGAGCGGGGAGACTCGAACTCCCACACCCGAAGGCGCTAGATCCTAAATCTAGTGCGTCTACCAATTCCGCCACGCTCCCTACACAATATATAAGCGTACCTTGTGAAGAGGTAAATATAATCGGTATACATACAAAATCAATTAAGGCGATTATGACGGATCAACGGAGACAATTATTTTATTCTTTTGATAAAGATGTTTCTGAATAGCAGTATTTATTGCATCCATAGAAACATTTTGAATCTTACTCGAGAAGTCAAAAGGTTCAGTTAAATCTAAATTGTACAAAGCAGCATGAGATATTCTTGCATTCACAGAAGAGTTCCTTTGAAGTGATATATCGTTTCTTCCAATTAAATAATTTTTTGCTCTTTCCAATTCATCATTTGTTACACCATTTTTAACAAGATGGTCGATCTGCGTATTAATTCCTTCAATGCTTTGGTTTTTCTTTTCCGGAGAACAACCAATATAAATTCCAAAATACCCGTAATCTAGATTAGCATTAAAGAAAGATGATACTGTATATGCCAAACTTCTTTTTTCTCTTAGCTCCATAAAGAGCCTACCACCCATACCAGATAGAATGGAATTTATTAGATGAAAAGCGTATTTTTCATCTGAATATAAATTTGGTGCATATGTGCCAACAATTATATGTGATTGTTCTTTGTCTCCCAATTTAATTGATTCAGTTATATCTGTGTCTAGCGGTTCACACTTGTTAATTGAGGGGAAAATAGTACTACTTTGATTAATTGTGAGAGTTTTGTCTAGTTTTTCCACCAATTCATTAATATCGAAATTTCCTACTGCTGAAACTACTATATTGTCTTTTGATATATAATTCTTATGAGATTCTAACAAATCCTGCCTATTAATATTTTTAATACTTTGTTCTGTGCCAAAATGATCTAAGGAATAAGGATGTTTATTGAAAAGTAATTCAAAGAATTTCTCTGCTACTACAGATGAATAGTTTTGCTTTTTTCTATTTAGATATGAATCTACATCTTTTTTTGCTATTTCTATTTCAGAGTTTTCAAAAACTGGGTTTGTTAAAACATCAGAAAAGATGGGAATCAGCTTATCCAGGTTAGCACTTGGCCCAATCATTTTTAATCCTAAGCTATTTTTTCCAGAAAACCCCTCAAGTTCAGCTGCAAGAATTTCTGTTTCCATCGCTATATCATCTTTTGTGTAATTCCTTGATCCTCTAGTTAGTAGTTCTGCCAATAAATTAAATTTTCCGTTTTTATCAGTTTTTTCATATCGTAGACCTGCTAAAGAAACTGCTCTTAAAGATATCAAAGGAGTCTTTTTATTCTGTAATACAATTAATTTAATATTGTCTTTTAAATTAATAATTGTTGGGACCTCATACCCAACATTAAAGATGGGGTATTTTTTTGAGATAAAAGAATTGAAATTACTTTCAGAAAATTTCATTTCATCAGAGAAAGATTTTTCTAGTAGCAATTTCAAGTCTTTGGTATTCTCTTTGTCTGAATCTTTTGGTACGATTAAATTAA
>Ga0310344_10001268_pt1 | contig 19364 bp, 14 predicted proteins | sample HC15DNA20200_MG_FD_203801 | JGI IMG/M metagenome (GOLD analysis project Ga0310344, IMG submission 203801) | Marine microbial communities from station ALOHA, North Pacific Subtropical Gyre - HC15-DNA-20-200_MG | ecosystem: Environmental > Aquatic > Marine > Oceanic | place: Pacific Ocean: North... | reverse complement strand
CGGTTTATAAAGCTTGATACATAAGTGCTACCGTACTTAGGATCAGGGTTGATTGGTCGCTTTGTCGCTCTTCGTCGCCGTGCCACTTCCTCTACCTCCCTGCAGCCATCATTTTCTTGCTTCCGTATTTGCTGCGACCTCGCTTACGGTCCGATACTCCAACGCAATCCAAGGCACCTCTTACGATATGGTATCTCACTCCTGGAAGATCCTTGACTCTTCCACCTCTTATCAGTACCACTGAGTGCTCCTGAAGTGTGTGCCCTTCTCCTGGGATATATGCGGTTACTTCCATACCGTTCGCAAGTCTAACTCTCGCTACTTTCCTGAGTGCAGAGTTGGGTTTCTTAGGGGTCACGGTTCTTACCTGAACGCATACTCCTCTTTTCTGAGGGGACCCGTCAGTTCTCTTAATTTGATTTTTAAGGGAATTGAAGCCATAGCGTAAGGCCGGGGCCTTAGTCTTTTTGACTACTTTTACCCTTGGTTTTCTAATTAACTGATTTACCGTCGGCATGTTCACACAACCTCAACATCAGCGATGCGGTCTAGCCACGTCGCAAGAACTATGAATATATATATATGGAGGTCATTTGTCAATAGTGTAATCACTCTATTACCTGTTTGGTAGAATCAGGTTGAACGTGTATTGGGGTTCAATGGTTTTAGGGAACGTATTTATCTGAAGCGATTTGAGTGAATAGTCTTTCATGTAAGTTTCGTTTTGTGCTAGACTGCGACCGGAGTTACAAAGGTGAATTATGAGAGGTAGAATATTTTCTGGCATGCGTCCCTCTGGGCGCCTGCATCTAGGCAACTACTTAGGAGCGCTGCAGAATTGGGTGGATCTCCAATCCGATTATGAGTGCATATATTCTGCCGTGGATGTTCATGCTTTGACTGATATGCAAGGTGATGTCACCAAAGAGATTAAGCCTAATATAAACGAGATGGTTCTTGACTGGCTGGCAGCAGGAGTAGACCCCGACAGTAGTATTGTTTTTGTCCAATCTCACGTTCGGGAAGTAATGATATTGCATAGTATACTGAGCATGGTCACACCTATGGGTTGGCTTATGAGAGTGCCGACATTCAAGGAAAAAGTTCGTCAGATGCATGAGACAGAAGAGACAGTGAGTTATGGGTTGGTTGGATATCCGGTCCTAATGACTTCTGACATTATTTTATATAAAGCGGACACGGTTCCAGTTGGTGAGGATCAACTACCTCATATCGAATTGGCTAGAGAAATAGTGCGCAGGTTTAATAATCTATATGGCGAGACTTTCCCTGAACCACAGGCTAAAGTTACAAACAATCCTGTGATTTTAGGTCTAGACGGGAAGAATAAGATGAGCAAGAGTCTACAAAATCACGTGGAATTGGCATACAGTGAAGAGGAAACTATTGCTCGTATTCGTACGGCATTTACGGATCCAGAAAGATTGAAACGGTCTGACCCAGGTAGGCCAGAAATCTGCAATATTTATACATTACAAAAGTATTTTAACTCTGATAAGTTGGATGAGATTTACCGAAGATGCACCTCGGCTGATATAGGTTGCGTTGAAGATAAGCAGATGCTCGCAGACAGTATAAATGAAAAATTGGCAGATTTCAGGGAACGCAGAAGGGAATTGGCAGATAGAACCGACTATTTAGAACAAGTACTTGGAGACGGTGCTGCCAAAGCAAGATTAATTGCCCAAGAAACGCTATCTGAGGTGTTGGATAGAATGAACTTGTCAGTGAGGTAATTCTGAGTTCTCAGTCATTTGAGGCGACCCCCATATCAAATAGCGGAAACTCGGCATTTTCCGTTATGTATAATGCGGCTACTCGTGCCGGAGATACATTAATAGAAAGATTCAAGGAGGACAAATATATATCCTTCAAGGGGCGGGCAGATGTCGTTACAGATGTTGACATTGACGTAGAGAGACAAATAATAGCGTACCTTCAGTCAGAGTATGTGGGGTTTGGAATTCATGCTGAAGAATCTCAACCGATACAAGGAAACTCAGGCTATACTTGGGTAATCGATCCATTAGATGGAACACGTAACTATAGTTTAGGCATTCCATTCTTTTCCGTTGTAATAGCTTTGTGTAGAGAAGGTGAAGTTATTATGGGGGTGACTTATGATCCTATCAGAAGAGAGATGTTTCACGCCGTAAAAGGGCAGGGGGCGTTCTTGAATAATGAAGCTATTAATGTCTCCGAAAAGAATAATCTTCAGGATGCCTTATTGGGTTACGATTTGGGATACGTGGACGCAGATGCTTCAAAAGCAATAGAACTTATTCTATCGTTATGGCCTAATATTCAAGGTACTAGGATCTTGGGTTCAGCAGCATTGGGTATAGCATACGCTTCTTGTGGTAGGTTGGACCTGTATTTCCATCACAGGCTATCCCCCTGGGATTTGGCCAGTGGAATACTAATAGCTAGGGAAGCTAATGGCATTGTTACAGATAAGTATTCTGTCGATGCTAGTCTAGATTCTGAATCTATCATAGTTTCTAATCAAGGGCTTCATAGAAATTTTATTAGAGCAACAGAAGGACTGGCTTGGAGAACTTAGTAGTTGTCTTTAGGGCTAGTCTTGCTTATTCTCCCCAGTCCCGTTTTTCATACTTGCTACGGTTATAACGTAGTCATTGCCGCTTGGCCTCATCATCCATACACCTTGTGTATACCGTCCTTTGACAGGTATGTCAGACAGTGGCATCCTGATTATGATGCCTTTAGAGGATACTAGCATTACTTCGGTGACATCTAATATTAGGTGAGCAGCAGCTACTGGGCCAGTTTTGTCTGTTATGCGTAATGTCCTAACGCCTTTGGCTCCTCGAGCTGTTCTTCTATAAGCTTGTATAGGTGTGAGCTTTCCGAAACCGTTTTGGCTTATTACGAGTAATTGTGCTCCTTGTAATACCACATCCATAGAAACAACTTTATCATCAGGTTCGAGTTTTATACCTCTCACACCGCCTGCATAGCGACTTCGGACCATCAGGTCTGTTACTGGGAACCTTACTGCCATCCCGCCGGCGCTGACGATTACAATCTCGTCTAACTCCTGAGCACGCCATGCTGACACAAGTTCGTCTCCAGGTTCTAGGTCCATAGTTCTTAATCCATTGCTTCTTATATTGGCCAATGATGAGAACATCATTCTCTTTATTTCCCCCATACGGGTTGCAAGTACTATATAGCCGGACGTATTGTTTTTTTCAGTTTTGACGATGGCTGTTACTCGCTCTCCTGAGGCTACGGGTAGAAGATTTACTATAGATAGACCTCTAGTCGATCTCGTTATATCTTGTGGTAGGTCGTAACAAGGAATTGAATAAACTTTTCCCAGATTAGTGAAAAACATGAGCCTCTCATGAGTATCTGCTACTAAGAGATGCTGTAGGAAATCAGCTTCTCTTGTAGCCATTCCTATAATGCCTTTGCCTCCACGATGTTGGGCCTTGTAGGTACTAAGAGGCATCCGTTTAATGTATCCGCGTTGTGTTAACGTGACCACCATTTCTTGATGGGGTATTAGATCCTCTCTGGTTGGATCGTCAGGAGCTTCATCCAATATCTCGGTTCTTCTATTATCTCCATAGTCTTTGCTGAGTTTTCTAGTTTCTTTCTTAACCTCTCGCATGATCTTATTCTGATCATCTAGTAACTCTTGTAGTTCAGATATAGTTTTTTGGAGAGATTGAAATTCTTCTTCTATTCTTTCTCTTTCTAGAGCGGCAATCCTTCTTAGCTGCATATCTAATATAGCTTGGGCTTGTATTTGAGTGAGGGAATATTCAGTCATCAATCCCTGTCTTGCTGCTTCTGCACTTTCAGAATTCCTTATGAGATTTATTACCTCTTCCAGATTACCTAGGGCTGTGCGAAGCCCTTCGAGTATATGCGATCTGTCTTGAGCTTTTTTCAGCTCGAATTGCGATCTTCTAGTTATTATTTGCCTTCTAAAGTCTACGTAACTTCGCAGCAGACGCTTGAGCGGCAGCACCTGTGGCTGACCGTCTACTAATGCTAATGCATTAACGTAGAATGCAGACTGCAAGGCTGTATGCTTATAAAGATTATTTAGTACTATTTGGGGTTGGGAATCCCTTCTAAGTTCTATAACGACACGCATTCCCTTACGGTCGGATTCATCTCTTATATCACTAATGCCGTCAATTTTCTTGTCTTTAACCAAGTTTGCTATTTTCTCGACCAAAGCCGCCTTATTTACCTGATACGGAAGTTCAGTGACTGTTATTTGTTGTCTGCCACCTCTAGGCATATCTTCTATTTCTGCACGCGCTCTAACAACTATGCGACCTCTACCACTAGTGTAGGCATTCAAGATGCCATCTTTACCCAGTATTATTCCACCCGTTGGGAAGTCTGGCCCTTTAACGTATGAAGAAAGTTCTTCTGAGGTTATCTCAGGGTGGTCGACTAATTGTATTACTGCCTCACATATTTCGCCTAAATTGTGAGGAGGTATGCTTGTGGCCATACCAACCGCTATACCTGATGCCCCATTCAGCAGTAAGTTTGGCATCCTGGAAGGCAGAACGAGTGGTTCTTGTAAGGAATCGTCGAAGTTGGGTCCAAAATCAACAGTATCTCTGTCTATGTCAGCGAGTATTTCCTGGGCTATAGCTGCCAGTCGAGATTCGGTGTACCTCATAGCTGCTGGTGGGTCATCATCTATACTGCCGAAGTTACCCTGACCATCGATCAGTGGGTAGCGCAGGCTAAAATCTTGGGCCATTCTTACCAGGGCATCGTAAACTGGACTATCCCCATGTGGATGATATTTACCTAGAACTTCTCCGACTAGACGTGCACTTTTCCTGAATTGTGTACCAGGTCTCATGCCAAGCTCGTCCATAGCATAGAGTATTCGTCTTTGCACCGGTTTGAGTCCGTCTCTAGCATCTGGCAGAGCTCTAGCGACTATAACGCTCATGGCATAGTCGAGATAGGAACTCCGCATTTCCTCTTCTATGCGGACCGGCTTGATGTTTTCTGCTTCTATCACCATATCTGTATCCTCTTTTCTGTGAGGTTAATCATTTGTTCACATTCAAAGCTCGTTGTACATTTAGCTATGTGAATTAATATTGTTTTCGAACCTATCAGACCTTTCCAAGAAGGCCTGAAATATATTGCCGAAGGTCTTATACAATTCCTCCTCGATTTCGTTATGCCATTGAACCCCTATTACCCAATCGTGGTTTGGGCTCTCTATGGCCTCTATTATGCCATCATCGAGTGAGTATGCCGACGCAAGAAGTGAGGGGGCTTTCTGGGCCTCCCCCAGACCTTGATGGTGTTGGCTATTTACTCTTATGAATCCACCTGATCCCATTATAGCAGCAAGTTTGGTTCCTGGGGATAGGTATATCTGGTGAAAAACAGATTTATCGTCCGGGTATTCGATATTCCTATGACCACTTAGGTCTTGTATTAGCTTACCGCCGAATACTACATTTAGAAGTTGCATTCCTCTGCATATGCCCAATATGGGCATATTGTTGGCTAGAGCTTGCTTTAGTATGGGTATTTCCCATTCATCTCTTTCTGAGGATATTCTTACATCCGCCTCAGGATCCGTATCCTCTCCATAAATATTGGGACCTATATCTAATCCACCTGTTAGTATCACACCGTGAAGATGCTCTGGTAGAGTTTTCCCCCCAGCAGGTCCGATCACAATGTGATCGTATCCTCTACTGGAGATAGCCTCGCAGTATCTTTCGGCTTCTTGCTCATTTGGTGAGGATATACCTATCAGTGGCATTCTAATTAAAATGGCTTTCCTGGTTTATGTTAAAATTCGATTCTATTTAGTGGCCAAAGTTATGTTATGTGTTTAGGCCGAATTTGCCTAATGTTTCCTTAGCTTCTAGTCCGATACGTAAGCCATTTCTTAAGGATGTATTTAACTTCTCCTGTATTGCAGAGATAGTTGAAAGGTCAGGCTTTGCAGGCCCAGACACACTATTGTCCAGTGATGGTATGTTTTCATATGCTTGGTCTAGGGACCAGTAGAAGGAGATTAGCCATGCGGCCTCTCTCTCGTCTCTTGGGCTTGGGATGTCATCAATTTCAAATATTTCGTTATTTGCCTTCGTGTATCTCAATATACCCGCTTTATCTTCTTGGCTGCTCCCATAGTATCTTTTATATTTGAGACTATCAATCTTATTATTGTAATCATCTGAACCGTATATATTTTGTGGCAGCCAGTCAGGTCTGAGGTCTATGACTTCTTTTCCATTAGAGTCGATAATTGCTACAGCTATATCTATTCCGAGGATTGGATCCGGTTCAAACTTAACCGCTTCTCTAAGTAATGCCTCTTGCAATTGAAGCGTCAGCTCGCGTGCTATTTTCTTATAATTCGCACCCGTTGCCTCTTCGTTGGTATCTGCTCCAACTCCTCCAGTATTAAACATGTAGAAACCTTGATTCATCCCTGATCCTTCGATGGCGGTCAGGATTTTATGCAGTAGGTTGGCATTATCGTCTTCTAGGCCAATTATAAATGGATCTGAGAAGTATTCTACGTACGGCCTTCCTATAGCACCGGTGGAAGCTCCTGTTTGAACTGCCTCTCCAAACATTAAGGAGCGTATATATTGTTTTGCAGTTAATCTGACTAGAGGTGGTACTACTGTGTTCTGCCTCATCACGCCTTGCCAGAGGATCTTATCTGTATGTTCCATTGGAATGTGAACTGCATCATTAGTTTGGTTTTTTGTGATAGTGCCAAGCAGTGTGTCTACCCCTTTTCTTTTAAGAAGCCCAGATCGAGATAGGACCATTCTCATGTTTCTAACTGGGTTGCTCATAAAGTCGGGAGTGGCGTTTTCGGTTCCATTCTCATTTATTGGTACGTTCTCCAAGGTTTCTTGTGAGTTTGGAGAGTTTTCAGTACCTCTTAGGACGTCGTAAGTTATTGGATCATCCTCTTTAGTCAGCCCGAATGGTACCGCATAGAAACTGTTTTCGGTTCCGTATATACCGTAAGGGATACTGTCACCAACCCTTGGTTGAAGGAGTATTATGTCATCGTTCATAGGATATACACCTTCACTAGGGTCAAGATCTAGACCGACGAGCTTACTTACTCCTTCTTTGGCGAACTCTAGCATAACCGTCAAGGTGCTCTTGCCATGTAATGAGGGACCGGTCGTAATGATTGCCGTCTTACTTAGATCATTATTTATAGTTTTAACATGAGCCATGCTTAGTGCCGCTTGCAACGCAAGTCCATCCGCTTCCTTGACTTTGAACATTGCTATCGAGAGAGGTCCCATTTTATGCTCGCCCATGTAATCAAAGCCCAAGTGTAAAGATAATCCTTTAGTAGGGGCCTTAAAGACCAATCTTTCTAGACCAGCTTCTAGGACTTTTTCTCTAATGTTATCTGGCAGTGGAAGATCAGTTAACCAATTTGGTATCGATACTTCTAGTATATCCGGAGGGCTCTGTAGTTCTGAAGTAGGCAGGGGGAAGGTTAGTTGCCTCCACATATAGGGCAACTGCGGGTATTGCGTGCCAAATAGTAGTTGTCTTGCGTGGAAACTTTTTCCAGGTACATCTCCTATTTGTCGATCCGTTTGCACTACACGATTACCAGCTGAGAGACTCTCTTTTAGGTAATCTGTTATAAGTGGAATTATTTCAGCAAATAGAGCTTGATTGGACTCATCGAATGCCAAAGCGTCTCTGTTTTTATTGAAACCATCGATGAAATATTGTGTAAGGTCTGGTCTTCTAGCTACGCCAAGTTGGCTGAAGAATGCTACGCCGCCACTGTCTAGCCTGACTGCAGAATCGGGCCAAACTTTTGGAGCCGCTTTTCCTTCAGCATTAAGCTGTTGAGCCTGTTTCTCAAGTTCTTTTACATCTTGGAGCAGCGATTCCCTTTGCTCATCTGGAAGATCTTGAAATACTCTTATTTGGCTGGAGATCCAGTCGTTAGAAGGGTTGAAGAATTCACTTTCACTGCTGTGACCCCTTTTTGCTATGGAAACCAGTTCTTCTAATGCGGAAGAGAATTTCTGGTTTACTTTGGGTCCTTCCAAAGGCGATTTGCCTTGCTTTCCAGGTTGCATAGTGCAGCCGTTCTCCTATCGTACAACAGTATCCTTATAAGCACCTGAGCGGACGCGACCGAATATGTCATAGGCGCATATCGGAGGCTGATTCTTTGTTTATCTGGGGGCTATGTTACAGGTTTTCGCAATGTTTATCAACAGATTTTATGTAATTGTTTGGCGATTTTTGGCAGATGATATACAGACGAAAAGCGTAAGGAAGGTATGCTAATGTGCTGTACTACGCCACATAGGGCTGTATATATAACGTATAGCGGCATGGCCTGAGATGGTATATTGTAAAAAACAGAAATGTATTGAGGTCATTTCTAAGGGTATATTGGCCTTTTCAAATACAATGTTTCGTTGGTATATGCATACATTCCGCCCGAAAGTCTACCAACAGGATTCAATTTGCTATTATCAATCCTGTTGTTGACAATGATATCGTCCTTTAGGTGGATCAACAGTATCTCAGCTATTACTAGTCCGGATTCTGTGGAACCTTCACCTATTTGGATAACCTGCTTTAATTTACATTCGAGTTGTACTGGGGATTCAGCGACCCTAGGTGGATCGATATGAATAGATGGTGCCTTAGTCAGTCCTGCAATCTCAAATTCATCTACATCGTTAGGAAATTCTGCTGCCGTCATATTCATTGCTTCGACAATTTCATTGCTTACTATATTGACCACAAATTCTCCCGTTTCTTCTATGTTTAACAGGGTGTCTTTTGGTTTGCTATCAATGTACCTCCCTATCCCAACAACTATAGTTGGTGGATTAGCGGAAACAGCGTTGAAGAAAGAGAATGGAGCCAGGTTATGTACTCCTTTTGACGATTTAGTAGATATGAAGGCGATTGGCCTTGGTGCTACTATTCCTGTGAGTATGTAGTAAATTCTTTCTTCTTGTTTTGGATCGATTATCATCATATGCTCCTCAGTTTTTATCTATTCTGAAGACTTGGATCAGGGTATAGACTTATATATGTATACTTTTCCCCAGCGCTTCCATGGCTGATTCTTTTATAATTTCCGATAGGGTTGGGTGTGCATAAGTCATTTCACTAAGGTCTTCGAAATTTCCATCTAATTTATTGGTCATACTAATTGTAGCGAGTAATTCTGTTACATCTGAACCTAACATGTGTGCGCCTACTATTGAGCCGTTGATAGGGTTAAACAATACTTTGATTAATCCTTCACTTTCGCCTATCGCCAGTGCTTTCCCATTTGCTCTAAATGGGAACCTACCTATATTTACAGATAAACCTGATTCTTTAGCAGTCCTTTCTGAATGCCCGAAACTTGCTACCTGAGGGTTGGAGTAGGTAGCCTTCGGAATGTATATGTAGTCTAATGGATCGGTTGGATTGCCAAGTATATCATCTATTGCAATTATGGCCTGTGCTGAAGCTACGTGTGCTAACGGCAGGAGCCCCGTCACATCTCCGATGGCATAGATTCCATCTACTATGGTTTGCATTCTAGGATCCACTTCAATGAAGGTATCTTTGGGGATTAGACCTACATTCTCTAGTCCAATGTTACTAGTATTGCCTACTATACCCGCAGCAATTAGTAGTTTTTCAACTTTCACGGTTTGGACTCCATCTGTCGTTTCCAGTTGTACAATCAAATGAGTCTCGGTTCTTGATATGCTTAGAACTTTGCTACTTGTTACTATATTCACTCCGATTTTTTGGAGAGAGCTTTCGAGGAGTATGCTTATTTCTTGGTCTTCATTTGGCAGTATGTGATCTCTTGTTTCAGCGATAGTGACATCAGATCCATAAGTAGAGTATATGTATGAAAACTCTACTCCAGTAGCCCCTCCGCCTAATATCAAGATACTAGCCGGGACAACTGGGGATTCTAAAGCTTCTCTACTGGTAATTATCGTGTCTCCATCTGGTTCTATACCAGAGATATTCTTATGGCTAGCCCCAGTTGCGATTATTATTTTATTTGCACTTATCGTTGTTGTATTGTCCGCCATGTTGATCTCAATAGTTTTAGTATCCTTGATCTGAGCACGGCCCTTAAGTACAGTAACGTCATTCTTCTTTAACAGGAAATTTATACCTCTAACAAGCCTTTGCACTACTTGGCGACTCCGGGCTAATCCTTTAGAAAAGTTGTAGTCTAGGTCTGAGTATGTTACTCCAAATTCCTCTGCTCTCTTGAATAGGTTTATCACATCTGCATTCTTGAGCAGGGCTTTGCTTGGGATACATCCCCAGTTCAAGCATATCCCCCCTATCTCATTCTCTTCAATAAGGGCTGTTTTCAAGCCCATTTTGCTTGCTCTAATTGCAGCTACATAGCCACCCGGGCCAGATCCTACTATTGCGAGGTCAAAATTCGTCCTTGGATTTATCATCATTGCTCAATATTATTGGTTTTGTTGTACTGTTCCATTTCGATTATTGTGTCTGAACTAATATATCATCTCTAGGGCAGATTAGACAGAATTCATGCGCATACAACACCTAATTGTTAGGATTGACTAATAATTATAATGACACTAAGCTTTCCTGGGAGAGTCCTGAACAAATGACAGCAGATAATAATGAACATGTATATAGCCCCAGATTCTTGGATAAGAAATGGCAAGATAGGTGGACCAAGGACGGATTGCATTCAGTAGATGATAATGATCCTAGGCCTAAGTGGTATGAGCTGACTATGTTTCCATATCCTTCAGGCGACCTGCATATAGGACATTGGTACGCTATGGCTCCATCTGATGCCCATGCAAGGTTTCGCAAAATGCAGGGATATAACGTCTTGCATCCTATGGGGTTCGATGCCTTTGGCCTGCCGGCAGAGAATGCTGCTATCAAAAGGGGCATTCATCCCTATGAATGGACTATGTCAAATATAGAGAACATGCGGGGGCAATTGAAGTCCATGGGCACTATATATGATTGGGATAGAGAAATCATATGTGCTTTGCCTGAGTACTATCGCTGGAATCAATGGTTTTTCCTGCAATTTTACAAAGCAGGATTGGCTTATAGGGCCCACGCTCCAGCAAATTGGTGCCCTTCTTGTCAGACCGTTCTTGCCAATGAGCAAGTTATCGACGGTAACTGCGAAAGATGTGATACAGAAGTTTCTAGGAGAGACCTTGAACAATGGTTCTTGAGAATAACTAAATATGCTGAAGAGTTACTGGACTTTTCTGGTTTGTTGGATTGGCCAGAAAGAATAAAGGCCATGCAGAGTAATTGGATTGGTAGAAGTGAAGGCACACATATCAGCTTTGATATCTCACATTGTGGATTAGAGGAAGTTGAGCTAAGGACATTTACTACTAGAATAGACACTATATATGGAGTTACATTTGTAGTATTGGCTCCTGAGCATCCACTGGTCGATAAGCTGACATCCCCAGAAAAGGCAAAAGAAGTTAGGGCTTATGTAGAACAGGCCAGGCGACAAACCGAAATTGAGAGACTCTCCGCTGATAAGGAAAAAACGGGAGTATTCATAGGATCTTATTGTGTAAATAGACTAAATGGCGAGAAAGTACCGATCTTTATTGCCGACTATGCTTTGCTTAGTTATGGTACAGGTATAGTAATGGGAGTTCCTGCTCATGACACTAGGGATTTTGCATTTGCACAAAAATTTGATTTGCCAGTAAAAGTCGTTATTGCTCCAGATAATTGGAACGGAAATGAACTGGAAGAGGCACATATTGAAAATGGGACCCAAGTCAATTCTGGACAATTTGACGGCTTAACTTCTGACCATGGCAAAGATGCAATAGCAGATTACATCGAGGGTCAAGGTTGGGGTGAGAGAACCGTATCCTATCGTATTAGGGATTGGCTGATATCTAGGCAGAGGTATTGGGGAACACCTATACCAATAATATATTGTGATAGGTGTGGCATCGTTCCGGTTTCAGAGGATATGTTGCCAGTCCTACTCCCAGAAGACGCTCAATTTAGGCCTACAGGGGAATCTCCGTTGAGATATAACGAGGGGTTTTTGAACACTAGTTGTCCAGCCTGTGGTGGTATGGCTAAGCGCGAGACAGATACGATGGATACCTTCGTAGACTCTTCTTGGTATCATATGAGATACACTAGCCCTAGCTATCATGATGCACCGATAGATCCTAAGACGATGGCTAAATGGCTTCCTGTAGATCAATATACGGGAGGCGCAGAGCATGCAGTTATGCACCTACTCTATTCCCGTTTCTTTAACAAAGCAATTCGAGACATTGGTCTTGTAGACTACGATGAACCGTACCTCCGTCTCTTCAATCAAGGGACTATAATTTCTCAAAATGCCAAAATGAGCAAGTCGAGAGGCAATGTAATAAACCCAGATATCTACGTAGATAAGCTAGGTGCAGATGTTGTACGTGGATACATAATGTTTTTGGGGCCATGGGATCAAGGAGGGGAATGGTCAGACGGCGGTATCAATGGTATGGCTAGATGGTTTAATAGGCTTTGGGACATTGTAACTAGGGATGTAGAAACTATAATGGAAACGCCTAACCCGGAGAAGGCAGAGAGAGACTTGACGAGATTGTTGCATAAGACCATTAGGCGAGTTGAGGAAGACTATTCTAGGTTCAAGTTCAATACAGCGTTGGCCGCTATGATGGAACTTACGAATTACATGGCTAGAGCATGGGACAATAATCAGGTAACTAAATCTTCTTGGACTTCTACTATCTCTAACCTACTAATATTGCTTGCACCTATTGCACCTCATTTTACGGAAGAATTATGGGAACGCATGGGGAATGAGTACAGTATTCATAATCAATTGATGCCAGATTGGGATAAAGATTTGGCTCAAGATGAAGAAATAACCTTGGTTGTTCAGGTCAATGGAAAAGTGAGGGACAAGATTCAAGTCGAAGCCTCTGTATCTGAGGATCAAGCTAAATCTATCGCTACAGAAAGTGAAAAGATAAAACCATATCTACAGGGCATGGATATAAGGCAACTAATATATGTTCCAGGTAAATTAGTTAATATAGTAGTTAGCTAAGAACCTTTATTAATTGAATATAAAATTTGAGGAATTATATGATGGATAATATACGGAATGTCCTGTTTGTTTGTGTACATAATACTGGTAGAAGTCAAATGGCAGAGGCATTTTTTAATATTGGGGCTAGTCAGAACTATAAGGCTAGGTCGGCCGGTACATCCCCTGCTGGTGGGGTGAACGAAATGGTGATTGCTGCTATGAAAGAACTGGATATAGACCTAACTGATAATAGATCTAAGCTTTTGACTGATACAATGTTGGACGAGGCAGAAAAAGTTATAACGATGGGATGTAATGTCGAAGAAGTATGCCCTGCAAATATGACTATCACCGAGGATTGGGGTCTTGAAGACCCTAAGGATCAGAGTATTGAGAAAGTTCGCATGATTAGAGACGAGGTTAAAATTAGAGTTGATAAGTTGATTAAGGATTTAGAGTAAGATCCTTTAGCAATTGCTTTTATCGATTTAGAATTTTCGATACCTCTTCTAGTATTGCCGGTAATATTTCGCCGGAAGGACCCGCGAGAATAATATCGCAAATAGGGCTTAATGGGGTTTCATCAGTATTTATTTCTATTAGACTTGCACCATGCATCTTAGCTTCGCTTGGTAATCCAGCTGCAGGGTATACTAATGCTGAGGTGCCAATTATTAGCATGCAGTCAGATAATTGGGTTTGTCTGAAGGATGTGTGCAGCACGTCTTGGGGAATTGGTTCTCCAAAAGATACTGTATCTCCCTTAATCAATCCACCACATTCCGGACATTTCGGGGGGAGATCTCGGATTTGGAAATCAGCCCTCATCCATCTTAGGTTGCATTCTATGCAACGTACCTTGTGTCGTGTTCCATGTATCTCAGCTATGTTCTTGCTACCAGCGTCCCAATGTAGACCATCTACGTTTTGCGTTATTATGTATTTAAGTATACCTAACTCTTCGAATTTCGCTAAAGCGTAGTGGCCAGGGTTTGGTCTTGCTTTTTCAATAGCCTGCCTGAATTCTGCTCTGGGGCCACTATCATCAGGGTTTAATATTTCTTTCCATGCTGCTTCAGGGTCTGCGAGGAATCTTTGATAACCATTCATTGGGGGTTCCCCGATGCGAGTCCACAGACCTCCGCTTCCTCTGAAAGGGGGTATGCCACTCTCTACAGACATGCCAGCACCTACCAAAGCCACTACGTGTTTCGACTGGGATATAGTCATTGCCGCTTTCTTCAGATAATCGTCAAGTGAATTCTGTTCTCTAGACATGGTTGCCTCCTTGAGCACGGTATACTATTTTTTTTGATGAATTCGTTTCTGATACATTGAGATTTTTTTGGTTCGCATCCAATTATGATTATATCAGTTGCGGGTTACTGTCCCGGCTTTTACTGAGTAGGTAGTGGATTTAGATAAATGATGCGGAGTGATCCTACCCAAGTCACTTGTTGTTAATAAGGCCTGTTCACTAGCTGTGATGTGCTTTAGTAGCTGATCAGTTCTCGCGTCGTCTAATTCTGATAATATATCATCCAATAGTAATAGTGGAGCCATACCAGACTCGTTTTGCAAAATCGTTCCCTCAGATAATTTTAGTACCAGAGCTATAGTTCTGGATTGGCCGCGGGATGCATATAATGAAGCAGCTAGTCCGCCTATAGTTATACTCAGATCGTCTCTATGAGGTCCAGTACTTGATATTCCATAAGCTATTTCTTTATTCCTATTCTTCTCTAGTGCCTTCATAAATCGTGAAGTTATCTCATTATATGTATAGCCATCGACATGGAAACTTGGGACATAGTTTATCTGTAGTAATTCTCTGTCATCTGTTAATCTCGAGTGCATTTCTTTGGATGTAGAGAATAATTTTGCAACTATTTCGTACCTTTTCGCTATTATAAAGCTACCCTCTGTGATAAGTTGCTCATCCCAAAAATCCATTTCACTCAGATTCGATTTTTTGTCTCGTATAGACCTTATTAAATGATTCCTCTGGTATAGAATTTTCTGATATTTTTGTAAACTTTTGAGATACCGTCGATCTAATTGAGATATAAGAATATCTATATATCGTCTTCTTAATGCGGGCGAACCAGTTACTATTTTTATATCCTCAGGATCAAAAAGTACTGCTTTCAAGGTGCCTACGAGATCGGATGCCACCTTAGGTACCCCGTTAACTCTAATATCTTTTCTTATACGGTATGGGCTATTTGCGTCGCGTTGATATGGTTCGTTAGTATGAATGTTTACCATTACCCTTAGTACGTCTTCGACTGTATTAGCAACTCCGAGAACTTGGGTGAATGTCCCGTCTCCATATTTGTTTATAACTTCCCTGTCACTTCTGGCTCTGTAGGCCTTGCTGATGGAGAGCAGATATATTGCTTCTAACAGGTTAGTTTTTCCTTGGGCATTATCACCGTGTAATACTATTAAGCCAGATGGGATCTCTAGTTCTAGATTATTGTAATTTCGATAATTGGATAATTTAATATTGGATAAATTCATGGTCTAAGTTCCGAAATGTACTTTTGATGCTTTGTATTATATATCCTAAGGTATGCCATGGGATTTTGATATATAGAGTCTATTTATTTTCAAGTTTGACCAATTGCTTTAACCGAGGTATGTTTTGGAACAACTAGGATTGCTGGGTCAATAATATCTTTTAGTAGGAGGGGGCTAACTTGTCTAATTCTGATGTCTTGTATGAAAAAATTGGTAAAACATCCGTTATAACGATCAATCGTCCTGAAAAACGAAACGCTATGAATGAACAAACGCGTAGAGGGATAATTGATTCTTGGATAAGATTTAGAGATGATACTACGGCTAATGTAGCTATCATAACTGGCTCCGGCGATGTTGCGTTCAGCGCGGGTAACGATCTGGCAGAGATATATAAAGGAGTTACTGCGGATGATTCATGGGAGGCACCAATTAAAGGCGCTGGTAGTCTTCAGATGGCTGTAATGCAAGGGTTAGAGGTAAATAAACCAGTAATAGCAGCTGTGAATGGTTACTGCTTGGGAGCAGCATTTGGTTTAGCGTTGGCTTGCGACATATTATATTGTTCCCCGAATGCCGTATTTGGCTGTAGTGAAGTTAAGTATTCGCACATGGCTGGTGGTGGACAAGCTACAAGACTGTCTCAAATCATTCCTATCGGGTGGGCAATGGAGCTCGCTTTGACCGGGGATTCTATAGATGCTAATAAAGCTTTGGACCTTGGTATCGTCAACCGCGTTGTTGACCAAAAAGATTTGATGAACAAATGCATGGACTTGGCTGATAGGATGAATTCAGTTAGCTCTGCTTTACTCAGTAACACTAAAGAATTCCTGTATAAGTCTCGTTCACTCCCATTGAACGAAGGATTACATCTAGAGGGCATCTACTATGAGCGTATACGTCAGGCAGAAGAGTACGATGTAGGAACTCAGGACTTTGCTGAGGGTCGGCGTAAGTCAGTTAGGCCAGTATAGTTTGATATTGCTATATATAAATATCGAAGATATTCAAATTATAGACAGTCTACTATCGCATGATCTTTTCTGTTCCGTTAGACAAATGGTATATACATCCTTGATCTGTTGATAACTCAAGCATCTTGGCTTGGTCTAATCCTAACCATAAACCGCGTAAAACAATAGAAGTTATACCATGAGTCACTATGATTGCCGGCTGATCAAGATCGTCCAAAAATTCCTGAACACGGGTTGCAATCATGCCAAATGTTTCACCATCAGGACTATTGAAAGCCCACGATCTATCTGTAGATGACATATGAATATTTCTTGCTATATCCTCTCTTAATGAGCCTTCCCAGCTTCCAAAAGAAAGTTCTTGTAAGCGCTCATCAATTACCGGCTGATCACCTAATGTAACTGCCAGCCGTGCAGTCTCAATTACTCGACCAAGGGGGCTAACAAATACTTTGGATGGCAAGTTATCCAACCCATTGAGTAATGCCCTTTGGACAAGAGCTTGGCTCCGCCCTTTTTCTGTAAGCGGCGAGTCTTTTCGACCTTGGTATCTCCCCTGTAGGTTCCAAGTCGTTTCACCATGACGTAAGATATATAAGTCTGGATACATACTCAATCTAAATCACCTTAAATTACAAGGCATGGTACAGTACAGAAATTCCCGCTCGAGCGATCGAATCTGCACCCTTACAAAACACCTTTTTCGTATAGGTTTGCAATCTTATCTTTTGTGAATCCGAGCACACCATGAAGAACTTCTTCGGTATGCTCTCCTATGAGCGGGGCCCTACTATATATTTTCCAAGGAGAGCCCATAAGTTTGGCACCTGGTCCAGGGTGTTTAAGCGTTATTCCTAATTCTGGATATTCGACGTCAGTCCAGAAGCCTCTATCTTCTAGATGTGGGTCTTTCATAACATCATCTGGCGACCTTACTGCACCCATATTGAATCCTCTTTGTTGACCACCATGGTATATCTGGTCTCTAGTCATGCTATTGATAATGTATAGGAAGATTTCGTTGTCTGTAATTGCGTCTGGATCACTCTTTTTTACCTCGAGTAAGTCTTTGTCTAAACCCAAGCTGTCCATCCACTGTCCAAGCATATCCAAATTCTCTGTGGTTAATCTGCTTACAATTTGGGCTGCTACATTTACATATTTACCATCTGAGCATATATGCTGAGTTTCGTCAGTTGGGGATGGAGACGCATGACGCCCTGTTTGCCTACGTGCGACCTCTCCAGTATATATATATCTATTCACATGGGCCTCAGTCGTCAACGCTAGGGATTCATGGATCGATACGTCAAGGTATTGCCCTACTCCAGTTACTGTTTTGTATACAAGGGCAGCCAATATAGAGATACAAGCAAAATGACTTCCCGTATGCCAAGCTTGGCCCCCGCCTGGGGCGATAGGAGGGGCGTCAGGGTATTCATCTCCGTATCCGCAGCATGCCATCTGACCACCAGCACCTAGGTGAAGTAAGTCGCTAGTTTTAAAATCTTTCCATGGACCAGTTTGTCCGAAAGGAGTAAGTGAGCACATTATTACGTTCGGGTTCGATATCTTGATTCGATCGTATCCTATTCCCAAATTATCAAGGTAGCCTAGAGCCAAACTCTCGAGTACTATATCTGCCTTCCCTGCTAATTCTAAGAATATGTTTTTACCTTCATCAGTATTTATATCTAATGTAACACTACGTTTTGAAGTGTTATAGTGCCAGAAATGGAGACTTTTCTCTTTATCTGCTATGTCATTATAGAAAGGACCTATAGACCTATTTGACTGACCTCCAGGGGGTTCAATCTTAATTACGTTAGCTCCTAAATCTGCCATAAGCTTTCCGCACCATTGGCCTTTTTCATCCGTCATTTCGAGAATAGTAAGGCCCTCAAGCGGGCCAGTGTTGCCTAGTGGATTGGGACTTATAGGTGCAGGAGGAACCATTGCTTGAGGAGGTAGCCCGTCCCAAATTTCTTCAGACTCGTCTTCAATCATTTCTTGCAGGTATGGATATCCGTCTCTGCCGAAGTCATTTGGCCAGAACACACCTTCTTCAAATCCATCTACTAATTCCCTATGGCTTATTCCCAAAAGCCCTTCGAATACCTTCTTGTTATGCCCACCTATTAGCGGCCCGGAGAGATTATTGTATGCTGGAGTCACTGACATTTTGAATGGGGCATTTTGTAGAGGCCAGCTTCCCATGGATGGATGATCTACAAGTCTGTACATCTCCCGGTGTTTAAGTTGAGGGTCATTATCGAATCTATCCAAAGGGCTTTGCACCGGCAGGCATCTTATACCGTTTCTCTGGCAGGTCTCCATGACTTCATATTTGGACATAGTACTTGTCCATGATTCTATACCAGCGTCCATTTCGTCTTGATTTCTAATTCTTCCTTCTAGATTGGCAAATTTACTGTGTTTGGCCCATTCAGGAGATCCCATCAATGCCACTAGTTTTTCCCATTCCTCATCAGTGAAACAGACTATAGTGCACCAATCGTTATAACCTTGCGGGGAGGTTCTATAAGAGTTGTGAGGAGCAGCCACTCTCTCTCTGTAGTTATCTATTGCTTCTGAATTTGGCCATTGCGAACGATTTCCAGGGGGATAGTTGGGTCTTTCAGTTGTTCTGTTATTCGCCTGCATATCTAGAAATACTGGACCGTTTAATCCTACTCCAGTAATCCATTGTGATTTATCTATATGCTGTCCCTGCC
>Ga0310344_10001267_pt1 | contig 19368 bp, 4 predicted proteins | sample HC15DNA20200_MG_FD_203801 | JGI IMG/M metagenome (GOLD analysis project Ga0310344, IMG submission 203801) | Marine microbial communities from station ALOHA, North Pacific Subtropical Gyre - HC15-DNA-20-200_MG | ecosystem: Environmental > Aquatic > Marine > Oceanic | place: Pacific Ocean: North... | reverse complement strand
CTAAGAGTGGGCGAGCAGTCTCTGGAGAACCGGTGCTTGACGATAACGCTTCGCAGAGTAAACGCCAAGTGGCCGGAGTGGCCTGAGCTACTGTCACACGGTGCGACGAAAGCAAGTCGAGCAGAGTTTGGCCTTCAGTTGCCGAGGACTGACAGGTGAGCACAATTTGGGCACCAACGGCCAGTGGCAGCAAAAGTTCCAGCGTAGCAATATCGAAGGCAATTGTCGTGAGCGCCAAAAAGACATCTTGCTGGCAAACACCAGGCTGAAGGGCAACCGACGTGAGCAAATTCACGAGGCTTTTTTGGGTAATCGGCACTCCTTTGGGCTTGCCTGTGCTACCGCTGGTGTAGATCTGGTAGGCCAACCGGTCGGGCAAAAAATCGAACGGCAGATCAGGGCACGTCGTGGGTTGACTAACGATTTGCGTTTCGCAGTCCGACCAAACGATCGGCTTGATATTTGTGGAAGCAACTCGGCTGCCAAAATTATCAAGTGCTGTTTGGTCATCAACAATCACTAGCGCCACTTCCGCGTCGTCGAGCACTTCTTGATTGCGCTGCGCTGGATGTGAAGGATCCAGTGGTACGTAATAGGCTCCGGCCTTCAAAATAGCGAGCAGACTTGCCACCAGCCGAAAACCTCTTTCGAGGCACAGGGCAACTGGAGTTTCACTCTGACAGCCACGATGGAGCAAATAATTGGCCAGTTGGTTCGCTTGCTCGTCTAACTCGCGGTAAGTCCAAAACGTCCCGTCAAATGTGAGCGCGATGGCATCCGGAGTTTTTGCCGCTTGCAACTCAAAGAGCTGATGGGCACAAAGCTCTGGAATGCTGATGAAAGTTTGGTTCCAGGTTTGTATTTGTTGTTGTTCGGCACTAGTAAGCAGAGGAACATCGCCAATCATTGCGGTTGGCGCATCTGTAATCGTCTGCAAAAAACACTGGAGGTGTTCAGCCAAGCGCTTGATGGTCGGCTTTTGAAACAAATCGGTACTGTATTCAATAAATCCTTGCAGCCCCTGGGAAGTTTCTGTGATATCGATGCTAAGATCGAACCGCGAAGCAACATGCGTTGGATCGAGAGCTTCTAGTTGGAGAGGCATCGCGTTCTTGTCGTCGCTGCCGCCGCTCGTGTCGGTACGCAGCAAAAACATCACCTGGAAAAGCGGATTGTGACTTAGCTGACGTTCGATTTGCAGCGCATCGACCACTTGTTCGAACGGAACTTGTTGATGCCGCAAGCCGTCTACCACGGTCCGATGAGTTTGCTCGAGTAGCTGCAAAAAAGTGAGTTCAGCAGTTGGTCGGCAACGAAACACAACACTATTGACAAACAATCCGATCAGATCGCGCGTTTCTGGGCGGTCGCGATTGGTCACGGTCGAGCCAATACAAAAATCGTATTGCCCGCTATAGCGAAACAAAACCGCTTGAACTGCTGCTAGCACGGTGCTGAACAGTGTTGAGCTTGTTTGCCTGGCCAGGGATTTGATCTGCTCAGACAGCTGCAAGGGTAACTCAAATCGTAAACGCTCACCACGAAACGAGGGGTTTGCCGGGCGCGGGAAATCCGTTGGCAATTGCAGCAAGCTGCTGGTCTCCGAAAGTTCTTGCTGCCAATAGGCTAGCCCCTGCTGTAAATCTGTATCCTGCTCGTTAAGCCAAACGGCATAGTCGACATACTGGATGGCCAGTGGTGGAAGATCCACGTCCTGGTGCGATTGGTGTGCGGCGTAACGCAGCTGCAACTCGCGCATCAGCACACGCAGTGACCAGTAATCGGCAATGATATGATGGATTGCCAGATGAATAGTCGCACTCTCATCGCCAGCTGCTCGTGTGAGACCAGCGCGAAATAATCGATCACTCGCCAGGTCAAACGGAGCGCTGTAAAAGTCACGAATTGCCTGTTCACTCTTACTATCTATTTCCACGAGGGGCAATTCGTATGGCGGATCGATAATCTGCCAGGGAGTGCCTGCTTCAGCAATGAAACGAGTCCGTAGGATCTCGTGTCGGGCAATGATCTCGTTAAAGCATCGGTGCAAGCCCGCAACATCAACATCGGCACTGAGCCGCAGAGCCGTCGGAATTGTGTAAACCGAAAGCCCCGGCTGAAGCTGCTCGATGAACCAAAGCCTACGCTGTGCCGGTGAAAGCGGAAAGCGTTTTGGGTGGTTGAGGGGAGCTTGCTTGGCATCAGCCTCTAAGGTTTCAGACGCTAGCTTTCTGGCATCGATCGTAACTTGCGCGCTGGTAGCTTCTGCCTCAGGTGCCTGACGATCCTGCTCTGCCAAGAGTTTTGCCAGTAGCCTGCGCTTTTCGTCAGCCGACATATTGGCCAACTGATCGAGCTGAGAGCGGGGGGATTCCGTACTCACGACGCAGGAACCTCGACAGATGATTCTGGCTTGACGCCCTTCAATAGCTGAATGATTTCAGGCTTATGCGATTTGATTTCGCTGGCTAGCTCCCCGGTGAGCACTCCCTTGGGCGCATCGCATTTCAACTCAGCACCGTCCACCCACAACCGCACGTTAAGCTCGCGCAATCGACCTAGCAGCGAGGTTAACGCTTGAGATTTGGGATCAATCGTCCCCTCTTGCGCCACGGTTGCGGCGCCTTGCTTGCCAGCATTCTGTTTCTCGCCGGACTGGGGCGGCTGGTATTCGAAAGCTCTCTTAGGGATGGCAATCGGAGTCGGGGTTGGTGATGTTCCGGCGATGGGCGTGAGAATAATCTCTTTGAGGCCCATCATCCGCTCGCTGGGAATACCGCGTGACTGACACTCTTCGATAAACGCGTTCGATTCCAGAATCGGTGGCGAATCAAGGGCATAGCTAATGGAAGTAATGTACGTGAGCCACGGTTCCATGCCCATTGCGTAGACGTAAACTTCGCTGGGCGCCATTGTTTCGACTAGCTCAATAGCGCGGCGAGAGTCAGACCCATCGAGACGCCGCGATTGGGCCTGCTGCTGCTTAACTGCCTGCGGTAGCAGGGGACCATACGACCAGGTGTAAGGAGCCCCCTCGCATTCCATGCCAATGAACAAAATGTCCGGCTTGCCAAGCAAATGACGTAGGTGACGATAGAGAGCATTATCGACGTTATTCGAGTCGGCCGCGCAGATCACGGATCGACCTAATACTTTCACCCAGTACGCGTTTTTCGTAGCGATATTCAGATCGCCGTGCTCGCCGTACACCGGCAAGCTCACGATTTCGCCACCGGGAATTTCGACCGACTCCAGCTCTTCGATTTCCAGAATGTTCTCAAAGCCAATCATTTCGAGTGTCATCTTCAGCGAAGGATCGAGCAGCGAACCTTTCTGCCCGGTTGGAATGACAACGTGCTTGATCTTATGGCGCAACTGAAAAAGCGTTTCGAACATGACGTGATCTTGATGATTATGAGTCATCATCGCGTAGTCGATCGTGTCGGGCAGATCGGCATAACTGTAACGGGGAATGCCTGCTGGATTGGGATTGCTGACCAGAGGATCGCAGATAACGCTCACTTCGGCAGTTTCAATGAGAACACACGCGTGTCCCAGGTAACGAATGCGGACTCCTTCTCCCTGATAACGCTTGTTATCGGGGGTGACCTCGTCGGTAAAGAGATCCCCAAACGACTCGCGAGCTTCTGGCGGCAGTTCCAGCTCTTCGGCCAACTGGTCGACACTATCGGCAACGTCTCGCATGCGAAACAGCCGGTCGATCCGCCGATCCTTAAACGGCATGTCGAGATAGCATTCCAAGTCTCCCGGTAGCGTGGGCGTACTCATCACAAACGCGCGTCCATCGACGTCGGGCACGCGGCGCAACCCGTAGCCTTGGCCGTCAGTCTGGTAGTATTCGCTGCGGTAGAGCAAACCTTCGATAAAACGAATCGAGGGACAATCGCGGGCGTCATAAACTAGTTCGACAAAGCCGCGTAGCGCAGTAGGGATTTCGGGGTAAAGGGGTTCCAGTGATTGGCCCTGGGGATGTGCGTTGAGAATCGTTTCCAGCTGCTGGATCGACTTGCTCAAGAGCAAGAGATGTTCTTTCTCACGCTTTGTCTTCTCGAGTAGCTCTTTGATTTCGGGAGCCCGCTCAGGAGCGTATTGAATAAAGGGTCCGCCAGACATTTCGGGGTCCTTGAGCGCCTCGACATGGACTTGCGGGTTATCGACAAACGATTCCATGATCGGCAGCTGCGACTCGGTTAGGTAACGAGCATGCGTGGCAGGCGGAATGAGATAGCTCCAGCCATACCACTGATTGACCATCGGCTCGGCAATGACGTCGGCCCGAAGTTTTGATTTTTTGGACGTTGAATTGTTTTGGTTCACAGAGCAATCTCCTCACGTTCGCCTTCCCCGGTGTCGGCGTTGACTAAATGTTGTAGATGTTGTTTGTGTTCGATTCGCTGCGCAAGTTTGGCAACGGTTGGGGCATCGAAGAGGTCGATGACGGTGATCTCCACGTCAAATGTTTCCATCACTTGCGATACCAGACGCGTAGCAAGCAAAGAATGTCCGCCGAGATCAAAAAAGTTGTCACCGGTGCCCAGATCCGATACTGACAAGGCTTCCGCAAAGATCGGAGACAGTTTTTTTTCGGTTTCTGTTCTCGGCTGAGTTTTGGCCTGCGTGGCGACTTCTTCAGGTGAGGGAAGTGCCGCCTCGTCGAGTTTGCCGTTTTCGGTGAGCGGCAGCTCGTCGAGCCAGATGAAGACCGATGGCAACATGAACTTCGGCAACTTCTCGGCCAGGTAATCGCGGATTTTTGCTGTTGATTCAGGCGGCGTCGTTTCCTGCTGGGTTTCGCAAGGGACACCATAGGCGACTAGCTGTTTGCCACCACTGGGGGTCTCGCGGATGCGGACCAGACCGATTTGAATGTAGGGATGCCCTTCGAGAACTCGCTCAATTTCTGAAAGCTCGATCCGAAACCCACGAATCTTGGTCTGCTGATCTGTGCGGCCCACAATGCGAATGCGACCGTCGGGCAGATAACAAGCCAAGTCGCCCGTCTTGTAGAGCAGCGGCACGTTGTAGTTGCGCTCAGGGGCAGGAGGAAACGGATTTGGAATAAAACGCTGGGCCGTGAGCCCTGCCTGACGATGATAACCGCGTGTGAGGCCGACCCCTCCGATGTGAAGTTCACCGATCACACCAATGGGAGTCAGTTCGAGTTGTTCGTCTAACACATAAAGTTGCTTGTTCGCGCTAGGCTTGATCGTCGGTTCGATCGGCTGACCATTACCACAACGCACCATGCTGGCGTTGACCGTGGCTTCTGTTGGTCCATAGGCGTTGATGAAGACGCGCCCCTGGCTCCAACTTTCAATCAGCTCTAGCGAAGGAGCTTCGCCGCCCACCAAGACCATCCGCAGCGAGGGGTAATCGTCACTGGGTAGCGCCGCCAGTGCCGAAGGAGTCATCGTGAGGTGTGAGACTTTGTTGCGAAGTAGCAATGCTTGCAAATCAGGCCCCGGCAATACCGTGGTCGCAGGTGCCAACAGGAGCGTCGCGCCTGGGGCCAATGTCATCGTAAACTCAGGAACCGAACCATCAAAGCTGTAGGAAAAGAATTGCAGCACGCAGTCACCCTCATGCACGTCGCACACCCGGATTTTGTCTTCGGTCAAATTTACCAGGCCGCTATGCGGAACCAAAACGCCCTTGGGTTGTCCTGTAGTTCCCGAGGTGTAAATCAAGTACGCCAGATTCTCAGCCACGACCTCGGCTTGAGGATTGTCTACCGCAGCGTCGCCGAGTTCCGCAGTGTCCAAGTCAATGCGTAGCGGTGCATGAGTGTCTTGTACGTCTGGCAGCTCGAAGTGACTGGTGGTCAATAAAACCTGAGCGTCGGCATCCTCCATCAAAAATTGGAGTCGATCCTTTGGGTAACCCGGGTCAAGCGGCACATAGGCTCCGCCAGCTTTCATCACCGCGAGCATGGCTACCACCATTTCGATGCTACGATCCAGACAGATGGCCACAATTTTTTCTGGGCCGATTCCTTGTCGCCTGAGGTGGTGGGCCAGGCGGTTAGCGCGGCAATTCAGCTCGTGGTACGTCACTTCGAGACGTGAGCTCGCGTCGCCCCCATCAAAGATCAGAGCGATTGCCTCCGGAGTTCGCTCAACTTGTGCTTCAAAAAGATGATGAAAACAAGCGGAGTCAGCATAGGGCAAGTCATGAGTGTTCCACTCCTCAAGTTGCACTCGCTGCTCGGCAGGTGGCAAAACAGCAAGTTCCGCCACGCGCTGCTCAGGCGTTTTGGCAATTGACTCAAGCAGCGTGACAAAATGAGTTGCCATCCGCCGAATCGTCGCAGGCGAAAACAAATCGCTATTGTATTCAAAACCGCCCACCAAGCCCTCGGGCGTTTCATACATGTCGACTGAAAGGTCGAGTTTGGCCGTGGTCAACTCCTGCGGCAGCCGGCGCAGGCTGAGCCCCGGCAATTCGATGTCGTTTTGCGGAGCGTTTTCCAAACGAAACTTCGCCTGAAACAGCGGGCTGAGGCTCATATCACGGTCAGGCTGTACGGTTTCAACAAGCTTTTCAAACGGCAAGTCCTGGTGCTGATAAGCTTCAAGCGTCGTCTGCCTGACTTTTGCGAGAGTGTCTAGGAAGGTGTCGTCAGGATTGAGTCGGGTGCGAATTATCAAGGTGTTCACTAGTAGTCCGATGAGCCCTTCCACTTCTGGCCGGTGTCGGTTCGCAATTGGGGTGCCGACCAGCAAATCGTGCTGGCCGGTATAGCGCCTGAGCAACAGATTAAAGGCTGCCAGCAACGTCATGAACAAGCTGGCCGAGTTGGTTTGAGCAATCGCTTGCAGGGCATCGGCGACCTCTTGAGGAACGGAAAAATTCTCGACTGCCCCGGCAAAGGTCTGCACTCGCTTACGCGGAAAATCGGTTGGCAAGTTGAGTGTGGGCAATTCTCCGCTGAGTTGCTCACGCCAAAACCCGAGTTGCTCTTCTAGCACTTCGCCTTGGAGCCATTCTCGTTGCCAGACGGCATAGTCGGCGTACTGAATGGAAAGGGGAGCTAGCTCGGCAGACTTTCCCAGCAGGCTCGCACAGTAGTGGCTGGCAAACTCCCGCAGCAAGACATCCGTCGACCAAGCGTCCGAGATAATATGGTGGACCGTAAACAGCACGATAAACCGCTCGATATCCACCCGGTAGACTGCTACTCGCAAAAGAGAATCGCGAGTCATATCGAAAGGACGTGCTGCATCCTCTCTGGCGGCTAGGCGGACTTGATTTTCAGCATCCGGCTGCTCGCGTAAGTCGATCTCTATGATTTCTAGTTGACGAGAATCAGCGATGATTTGGGCAGGTTCCCCCGCTTCAGTAACAAAGTTAGTACGCAAAATCTCGTGGCGGTTTACGATCTCCGCGAAACTCTTGCGAAAAGCCGAGAGATCCAACAAGCCATTGATTTCGATGGCGAAAGGTATATTGTATACGGCCGTCTCTGGCTGCATTTCTTGCAGAAACCAAAGTCGTTGCTGGGAAAACGAGAGCGGAATTCTCGCTGGGTGCTGCTGCCTGCCAATCGTGTAGTCGCCAACTTTGCCATTGCCGGCCGACAGAAACTCAATGATTTCACTCTTTCGGTTGGCCAGTGTGCTTTGAACGGCCGCAACGATTTCGGGAGGACCGCTGCATTTGATCCGGTTGTCCGTAGCGCTAAGCCGTACTCCTTGACGGTACAGGTGAGCCAAAAGAGTTTCGATCGAATCCTGTTTCATATTAGTCATTTGTTTTGTTATTGAGGGATCGCCGAGCGAATGTGGGATTAATGGATAGGCAATATCTGGCGTGTTAGAGGTGGTTAGGGGCTACCAACGCCAAGCTAAGAATTCTCTAGCTCACTATTGAGAATCAATATCAATTAGGTTATTATGGTGCAAGAGTCTCCCGGTTTCAAGGGTCTATCACGGATTCTATCTACGGAAACAGTTGCGGCCTTTAGTCGAAAAATGAAACAGGAGGAAACAGCGAGAACAGAGGAAAAAGCAGCCTCACTCTTAAGTTCCCTCTTTTACCTCTTGCTCAAAACCTCCCACGTATTTCCTCCATATGCTGCCAGACACTGATTTATCTCGCTTGACCATTGCAGAGATCTTGGCGCTGCGCGCCGAGCATCAACCAGATCAGGTCGCAATTTATGTCGAACGCCAAACACAAGCGAAAGATTGGCAGTCGCAGTACCGTCCTATTACTTATGTCCAGTTGCACAGCCAAGCCATTGCCGTTGCCGCCGAATTAGGTCAGTTATCTCGACCGACTGCAGGGGAAAATCGAGTAGTCATCGCACAACCGCCCGGCCTCGAATTCGTTGCTTCGTTTTTCGGTTGTCTTTACGCAGGTGCGATCGCAGTGCCCATCCAGCCGCCACGTGGACCGGAAAATCGATCCAACGTTGATGGCGAACGCTGGCAACAAGTGTTCTTAGATTCTGATCCCAGTGCCGTACTGACAAGTGCCGAGTTGCTCAGTAGAGTTCAAGGATCCGCGCCGCCTGCAACACCGATCCTGGTGACAGACCAACCTCAGCCGAGCGAGAAGCAAGCGAATTGGCAAGACGACAGTGCTTCGATCGCTTTTCTGCAATACACTTCTGGCTCCACCGGCACGCCGCGTGGTGTCGTAGTCACCCACGCCAATTTGACACACAACTTAGAGCAGATCCGCTGCCGTTTTGGACATACGAATACCAGTCGAGGCGTGATCTGGCTTCCTCCTTACCACGACATGGGACTGATCGGAGGTATCCTCCAGCCGATTTATGCTGGCTTTCCGGTGTTGTTGATGTCTCCGCTTTCTATGATCCGCAATCCCTTTCGCTGGTTGGAAGCCATTAGTAACTTTCGAGCGACAACCAGTGGCGGACCGAATTTTGCCTATCAATATGCTGTCGATAAGATTTCGCCTGAAAAGTGCAATAACCTGGATCTAAGCAGTTGGAATGTTGCTTTTGTAGGAGCGGAACCCGTGCGCATGAACACGTTGCGTCGGTTTGCGGAGAAATTTTCTCCCTACGGTTTTCGCGAGTCGTCGTTTCTGCCTTGCTACGGATTAGCCGAAGCGACTCTCATGGTGAGTGGACGTTCAGGTTTGAAGTTGTCAACTTCTGATGACCGGCAGCAGCAAAAATCCAATAGCTCTTTGAGTCCTCAGTTACAACAAAATGCGATTGTCTCTTGCGGCCAGGCTGCAAACGGCGTGAACGTGCGCATCGTTGCTCCTGAAACACAGCTGCCATGCTCGTCGGGAACGATCGGCGAAGTTTGGATTACCGGTCCCAGTGTTGCCCGTGGCTATTGGAATCGCGAACAAGAAAGCGTAGCAACCTTTCAAGCAAAGTTGAAGCTGCCGTCTGATAACTCCACCGACCATTTGCGAACGGGAGACCTAGGTTTTCTGCGAGATGGCGAGCTGTTTTTGTGCGGCCGCATGAAGGATCTGATCGTCATTCGCGGGCAAAACTACTTTCCCACAGATCTAGAACAATGCATCGAAGCATCTAGAGCGACTTCAGCCGAGAATTGTACGGCTGCATTTTCTGTAGACGATGGTGATGCCGAACATTTGATTGTCGTGCAGGAAGTCCCTCGATCGCTTCAAGAGCAGTCCGCTATCGAAACGGTGGCCAGCGAGATCCGAGCATCGATCTCCGCCTTGTTTGCGTTGAATGTCCACGAATTCGTAGCCGTGAAGTCAGGAAGCTTGCCAAGAACTTCTAGCGGAAAGATTAAACGCTTTGCCTGCAAGCAAGCCTACCAAACGGGAAGCTTTAAATTAGTAGGCGGCTCGGTAGGCACATTCCAAAAAATAGAACAGGAGGAAACAGAGAAGACAGAGGCTGAGTATTTTAATTCTCCGTTGCCTCTGATTACTCCGGTTCAAAAAACAGAAATTCACAATTGGCTCATTGCAGAACTGTCAGCAAAATTAAAAGTTGAACCTGCCGAAATTTCTGCCAGTCGTCCTTTGGCAGAATTAGGAGTCGATTCAGTCGCTGCCGTTGAAATTGCCGAAGCACTTTCCAGTAAGCTTCAACTCGAGCAGCCGCTCGATCCCACAATTGCCTGGCAATATCCAACCATTGATGCCTTGTGTGCATTCGTTGCTGAACGTTGCAGCATGGGACGAGAGGAAATGGAACAAGAAGGAATAGAACAAGAGGCAACTGAGAAAACAGAGGGCCGGCGCCTTGCTTCTCCGTTACCTCTGTTTGCTCCTGTTCAAAAAGATCAGTCAGAGCCCATCGCCGTTGTGGGCATATCGTGTCGTTTCCCTGGCGGCGCCAATTCGCCGCAAGCGTTCTGGCGTTTGCTTCGTGAGGGCACCGACGCAGCGACAGAAATTCCGGCGGATCGTTGGGACGTTGACGCTTATTTCGACCCCGACCCCGAATCCATAGGGAAAATGTATACCCGAGTCGGAGCACTGATCGATGATGTGTTTGACTTCGATCCAGAGTTTTTTGGCATTTCACCTCGTGAGGCACTCGCACTTGATCCTCAGCAACGCTTGCTCCTGGAAGGCTGCTATCTCGCTCTTGGAGATGCCGATCATTCGCCGTCTGCTTTGCGTGGTTCGAATACGGGCGTTTATGTTAGCCTCGGTCCCGACGACTATGCGCAACGTCATAGACATCTAGGTGACTTGTCGTTTGTCAATCAGCATAGCAGCCTGGGGGCAATGCGCGGGGTCGCCGCAGGACGTGTTTCTTATGTCTTTGACTTCAACGGACCAACGATGCAAGTCGATACGACCTGCTCTTCGTCTCTGGTAGCCACGCACCTGGCTTGTCAGGCCCTGCGAAATGGTGAAGCAGATCTCATGTTGGCAGGAGGCGCGAATCTTATTCTATCACCCGAGTCGATGGTTGCCTGCTGCAAATTACGCGCATTGTCACCTGATGGCCGCTGCGCTACTTTCGCCAATCAGGCCAATGGCTACCTGCGCGGCGAAGGCTGTGGCATCGTAGTATTGCAGCGGCTGTCGGACGCCGTAGCACAGCAGCGACCTATCTATGCCGTGCTGCGAGGCTCTGCCGTCAACCATGATGGTCTCAGCAATGGGTTAACGGCTCCCAACGGCAAGTCCCAGGTGGCAGTGATGCAACAGGCACTCGACCGTGCTCGACTCGCAGCAAAACAAATCGACTATGTCGAAGCCCACGGCACGGGCACACCGCTGGGCGACCCCATCGAAGTCCAAGCGATCGACACCGTCTACGGCAAGCGACCCGCACCGCTCCCTGTTGGATCGGTGAAGACAAACATCGGTCATTTGGAATCGGCCGCAGGCATTGCCAGCTTGATCAAAGTGGTGCTTGCCATGCAACAAGCCCACGTTCCCCAACATCTTCATTGCAGTAAGCTCTCTGAGAAGATCGATTGGCAGAAGCTTGCTGTGAAAGTCGCTACCACAGGGTCTGATTGGCCTCTGGCGACAGCGCCCAGGCGAGCTGGAGTGAGCAGTTTTGGCATGAGCGGCACAAACGCCCATGTCATTGTCGAGCAGCCCGTCGGTGTTCCACTGCGCGAAAGTTGGAGCGAGCCGGTCGATGTGCCAAAACGTGATATCCCCTTCAAGCGTAAGCGGTATTGTTTGCAAATTCCGAAAATAGAACAGGAGGTAACAGAGAGCACAGAGCAGAGTCATTCTAATGCTCCGTTTCCTCTGTTACCTCCTGTTCAAAAATTTACACATGACACCAACAGCGGTAGTAATACAGATAACAACGAAAGCAACCTACAGCTTGTTGTCACCACGCCAGGTTCACTCGAAGGGCTCACCTGGCGACGTCGGCAGCGACGAAAACCACAAACAGGCGAAGTCGAACTGCGAGTTCTGGAAGTGGGCCTCAACTTCCGCGACGTACTTGTGGCGATGGGGCTCTACCCCGATCAGGCTGAGCTGGGCTGTGAATGTGTGGGAATCGTCACAGCACTTGGTCCGGAAACACAGGGCCTGCAAATCGGAGATCATGTTTTGGCAATTGCAGCAGGTTGCCTGGCAGACTACGTGACGACGGCGCGATCGCTAGTAATACCACTAGGCTCGTTAAAGCAGACGAGCGCTGCCGCACTTCCTGTGGCTTACGCGACGGCCTCTTATTCACTGTTGACACTCGCAAACTTAAAACGTGGTGAGAGTGTCTTGATCCACGCTGCCACTGGAGGAGTTGGGCAAGCTGCCATCAGCGTAGCACAGTCGGTTGATGCACAGGTCTATGCTACTGCCAGTCGCGAAAAATGGCCAACGCTTCGAGAACTTGGCGTCCAGCAGCCGATGGATTCCCGTTCACTTGCCTTTGCCGAGCAGCTGATGGTTGCCACTGGTGGACGAGGTGTCGATGTTGTCCTCAACAGCTTGCCTGGCGAGGCCCGGCGAAAGAGTTTTGAGGTGCTCGCCAAACTGGGACGCTTTGTCGAGATCGGCAAAGGCGAAGGACCAAAACCCGCAGAATTACTTGCCGCTGGTCCCAGTGCCAAGCATTACCTTTTCGATCTCAGTAAGCTTTGTACAGACAAGCCTGAGCAGGTGCAGCGATTACTGCAAGAGCTGGTCAAACAAGTCGGCTGTGGCAATTGGCGCGGACTACCGACAAGCGTTTTTGAGCAGAGCGATTTTTTGAAGCCTCTTCGCGCGATGCAAGGTGCCAAGCACATCGGGAAATTGGTTGTGCGTATGACACCAACTAACGGGCAGGCAGAGGAGGCCAACAAGCATCAAGTTCCTACTGCCAGTGGCCAAGAAACTAGTTTGGCTGCGGATCATATCCTAACCAACACGAATTCTATTCCTACCAGCTTTGGCGAGCTCGAAAACTATGTCTGCGGCCGTGTCAGCCGAGTGCTCGGGTTTGAGCCTGACGGGCTCGACCGCAACAAAGGTTTCTTTGACCTTGGCTTAGACTCTCTGACCGCGCTGGAACTGAAAAACTCGATCCAACGCGAGTTGGGTATCGAATTGCCATCGACGGTGGCGTTGGACTACCCTAATACCAATGCCATGCTGGGGTATTTAGCAGACAAATTACAAATTGACCAAGACGCACCTGACATCGGTAGCCAACTTGACCAAAAACTGGCAGAGATCGATAAGCTCTTCGCCTGATGCTGCGTTACCATCACACTACAAAAGCGATTCGACACCTAGTAAAACCCTATGGATGACCAACAACAAAATGAAGATCGCATGCGACGAGCCTTGCAGACGATCAAAAAGCTTCAGCAGCGACTAGAGATAGCGGAGCGCAACGAGCAAAAGTCTATTGATGAACCTATTGCCGTGATCGGCATGTCTTGCCGTTTTCCTGGTGGCTGTAACAGCCCGGAAGCTTTTTGGCAGTTGCTCGATCGTGGAGGCGATGCGATTACTCAAGTTCCAGCGGATCGTTGGGATGCCAAAAGTTACTATCATCCTCAGCCCGCGACTCCTGGCAAGATCATTACCACCGACGGAGGTTTTTTAGATTCGGTGCGCGAGTTTGACGCCCACTTTTTTGGCATTGCCCCTAAGGAAGCCGCTAGCCTCGATCCCCAGCAAAGGATGTTGCTCGAAGTCAGTTGGGAAGCGATGGAACGAGCCGGTGTTGTTCCTGCTCAATGGAACGGCCAAAAGATTGGGGTGTTCGTTGGGATCAGCGCTCACGATTATTCGCGGCACCTGATGGCTCGCCCATTACATGAAATCGACGCTTACCTAGCAACAGGCAACTCGCATAGCGTGGCTGCCGGCCGGCTTTCCTATACATTCGGGTTTACCGGGCCCAGCCTGGGCGTGGACACCGCTTGCAGTTCGTCGCTGGTTGCTCTGCATGCTGCTTGCCAAGGTTTGCACAGTGGCGAATGCCGCGCGGCTCTGGTGGGAGGCGTCAATTGCATCCTCTCACCGGAACTGAGCATGACCTTCTCACAAGCACGCATGCTATCGCCTGACGGTCGTTGTAAAACTTTTGCCGCGGATGCTAACGGGTTTGTCCGCTCGGAAGGTTGCGGAGTGGTCGTCTTGAAGCGATTATCGGAGGCGCAAGCCGCAGGTGACACGATTCTTGCAGTCGTGCGCGGCAGTGCCATCAACCAAGATGGCCGTAGCGGAGGGCTTACCGTGCCGCATGGTCCCTCGCAGCAAGCCGTCATCGAAGCAGCCCTCACGCAAGCCGACGTCAGGCACAGTCAGATTCATTATCTCGAAGCCCATGGCACGGGAACCCAGCTAGGCGATCCAATCGAGCTGGGGGCGCTAGCGGCAGTCTTTGGGGAAAGCCATTCTCAACTTCACCCGCTTCATGTTGGCTCGGTGAAAACCAATCTAGGCCACATGGAAGCTGCCGCTGGAATTGGTGGCTTGATGAAAGTCATTTTGGCCATGCAGCAGCGAAGGTTGCCTCGGCATCTCCATTTTGACGAACCGACACCGCATGTCCCCTGGGCGGAGATGCCACTACAAGTTACCGCCAAGTCTAGCGAGTGGCAAATCCAGCAGGGGCAATGTGCCGGTGTTAGTTCGTTTGGATTTAGCGGGACCAATGCGTGTGTGATTGTTGAGTCGCCACAAGCTTACCAGCCCGCAAAAAAAACAATTCTTGCTTCTCGCCAAATGGACGCAGCTCTCCTGCTTTCGGCAAATTCCGAGATGGCCCTGCGTCAAATGGCCGGGCAATATGCCAGCTTGCTGGAAGCTGGGGCGAACTGGCAGGACGTCTGTTGGACTGCCTTTGAGTGTCGTACACGGTTTCGTCATCGCCGAGCGGTACTTGCCAATAGTAGCCATAAAGCGATCGCCAGCCTGCGCGCGGAACAGTTTTGGCAACCCGATGAGCAAACAACCATCTCTGCGAATGTTGTCGACTGCGCGCGAAAGTTCCTTGCCGACGAGCCCTGCCAATGGCCCGGGGAGCCAGGGCAGCGAGTTGAAGTACCAACCTATCCATTTCAACGAAAAAAACACTGGGTCGACGTCGATTCATCGCAGCCTCCCACAGTTGTTAAGACAGAAGCACACCCCATGTTGGGAGCAGAGATTGCACTGGCTCAAAGCGAAAAAAAATACTTCCAGGCCAATCCCAAACTATTCATGAATGCACTATGGCAAGGACATCGGGTGTTTGACAGACCGGTGCTACCTGCTGTTGGTTTTGTGGAGATGATGGTCGCGGCGTGTCACAATTCGGGCTTAAGCCAGCTTAGCAATCCAAAACTTAATGTCCCGCAGCTCCAAGCGAACAGTCCAGTTTTAACCTTAGCAGATATCAGCTTCGCCACGCCTCTTTATTTGGATGCAGCAGCGAGTGTGCAAGTCACCATCAACGAGCAAAACGAATCCAATGAATTAATCGTTGCTCGGCAAACCAGCGGTAATCAGTGGGGCACCCACAGCAAAGCACGATTCAGCAGCAGCTCTGAAAATCAAAACTCGACGTACCAACCACTTCAACAAGAGAACAAAATTCGTCCGGCAGATGTGTATCAGCGGCTTGCTGAGCAGAGTGTCACTTACGGACCCGACTGGCGCTTGTTGCATTCTATCTCTGTACAAGACAATCAAATCGATGCTGAAATTCGCCTTCCGGAGCGACTAGACAACGCTTTTTTCTTTCCTCCGATCGTCTTAGATGCGAGCGTCCAATCGCTGGCAGCTCTGTTTGTCGACCAGCAACGCGGCGAAACCTTTTTGCCTGAAGGAATTGGACGAGTCGATTTTTACACGGATCGTCTGCAAGGTGAAACGTTCACCAGCCGCGCTCTGGTTACCTCGGGTTCCGATTGGTTGAGTGCCAACATCCTGTTGTTCGATGGACAAGGAACATTACAGGTCGCCATGACCGACTTCCGTCTGCGACCGATTCGTTTGAGTGCCGATGCTCATCCACAAACTCCATCAGTCAAACCTCCAGCACAAGAAAATGCAGCACAAGAAAACATTGAAAACTGGTTCTACACCATCAATTGGCTTCCCGAAGAACTACCTCCACCGACAGCGTCGCCCGCGGAGATCGTCGCCGATATACAACCCAGCTTCCTGGAACAATTAGCTCAGCCCGCTAGCAAAGACTATTTGCAACGACTTCCCAAGCTCGACAAGCTGGCTACCCACTATGCCCAGCAGGTGCTTTCGCAAGTTGGCGAGCAGGCTGTTGTCGACGAGCATCGACAACTTTTTCAGCGTCTGGTCGAAATTCAATCGGACTCAGCTGCAAGCGAATTGACTCTGCAGTTAGAGCAAGAATTAAGCAGCACGTTCATGCGCGAGCTCAAGCTCCTCGGGCGCTGCGCGGAAAATATGCCTGCCATTCTTGCTGGAGAGCAAAAACCGCTCGAGGTGCTTTTCCCGCAAGGGAGTTCAGACGAACTAGCTTGGCTCTACGAAAAATCGGTCGGGGCTCGTCTACTGAATGAGCAGGTTCGTGCATCCGTCGAGCGTGTCGTCTTTTCGAGCTCCAAGCCTTTACGAGTGCTGGAAATTGGAGCAGGAACAGGCGGTACTACAGCCGCGTTGCTGCCGCTGCTGGAAAAAGTAGCCCCGCACAAAGTGATCCAGTACACAGTCACCGACATCTCGCCCCTATTGGTCGATCATGCGCAGCAGCGTTTTGGCAGTCAGCCGGGCATGACGTTCCAAACCTTCGATGTCGAACGTGGCTTGGCAGAACAAGGGATCGAACCGGGCAGCTACGATCTTGTTATAGCAGCCAACGTGCTGCATGCGACTACCGATTTACAGCGTACACTAAAAAACGTTAGCGACACTTTGCAGCCGACAGGGCAATTAGTCCTGCTGGAAGGAACACGCCCGCTACTCTGGCTTGACTTGGTCTTTGGGTTGACCAAGGGTTGGTGGTTGTTTGACGATGATCTACGCACCGGCCATCCGCTGCTCAGCACCAGTCAGTGGAAGTCTGCCCTTGATGCCGCCGGATTCTCTGCTGCTGCCCTGGGATCAGATACTTTGCCGCAAACGGTCATACTGGCTCAAAAGGTAGGTATCCAAGAGAGTGCCAGTAAAAGACAGGCGACCAATGAGGATACTTTGTTTTTCGCAGAAGATTCCACGCTAGAAGAGTTGCTGCAACTTGTCCAACAGTTGATCGCTACTGATGTCCCACGAACAAAATTGACGGTGGTTACGCGCGGTGCGATCGGACCAAACTGCCATGCTCCCGAGCAAGCTGCTGCGTGGGGCTTTGCACGCACGGTTGAGCTAGAGCATCCTGAATTGCATTGCTGCCGCATTGATCTCGATCCGCTACTAACTCTTAAAGATCAAAAAGCCGTTTTAAACCAGGAACTTACTTCCCAATCACCGGGGGCTGTTATGTATCGCGATGGCAAGCGATACGTAGCGCGTTTGGATCGCGCGGCGACCACGCCACGATTGAAAGATCGACCCAAGGAGAGTTTTTCACTGGCTATAGATCGTTCGATCAACCAACTCACTTATGCTTCTGCCGAGCGGCGGCCTCCAGATACTGGCGAAGTAGAAATCCAAATCGAGGCAGCCGGAATCAATTTTATCGACGTATTGGATGTGGCGGGCCTGCTACCCTTTGAACGCGACTGGCTGGGGGTTGAATGTGCGGGAACGATTGTTGCGGTGGGAGCCGGAGTCGATGGCCTTGCGGTTGGCGATCGTGTGGTGGCATTGGCTCCCGGGACGATGCGGAGCCATCTTACCGTTCCCGCCAAGCTCGTCGTCTGTTGGGATCGCTTGGTGAAAGATCCGGCCGTCACGACTGTCGCCGATGCAGCGACGATCCCCGCCTGCTTTTTTACTGCGGAACTGGCGCTGCGTAATGTTGCCAAGCTGCAAGCTGGCGAGCGTGTGCTCATTCACTCCGCTGCTGGCGGTACCGGAATGGCGGCGGTTCGTGTGGCTCAGCAGCTCGGTGCCAAAATTTTTGCCACGGCAAGTCGTGGCAAGTGGCAAGTGCTTCGGGGCATGGGCGTGCATGACATCATGGATAGCCGATCGCTTGATTTTGCCGAGCAAGTCATGCAAGCCACTGGCGGTGCAGGCGTCGATGTGGTGCTCAACGCGCTGACAGGTGAGTATGTTTCTAAAGGCCTGGAATCACTAACACCCGGCGGACGATTTATCGAACTGGGCAAACGAGATATTTGGACGAAAGAAGACGTCGCAAAAATACGGCCTGACGTTCAATATCACGTGGTCGACCTAATGTCGCACACCGAGGCAGCGTTTGCCAAAGAATCGACGACGTCAGAGTCAATCTTCGCCCAGGCCGATGTTCACACGAGTTTACCGAAGATGGTCTTTCCTGTAGAAGAAGCCCTACGCGGTTTTGAGACTATGCGACGTGCCAAGCACATTGGCAAAGTGGTGCTCAGCTTTGCCGATTCCCGATTGCCAATCTACGAGGATGCCAGTTATCTGATCACTGGCGGCTTAGGAGGCTTGGGGCTAGCCACTGCCCTCTGGTTCATCGAGCATGGTGCGAAACACGTCGTCTTGCTTGGCCGAAGTATCGAAACAAGTTGGAGCAAAGAAATTAAGTTGCCGCAACCACTGGCAGAGTTGCACAAAACTGGCAAAATCAAAATTCGCTTGCAGGAAGATCCAGCTACTAGTGGAGAATTAAAGGCTGAAGCTAACAGTTCGGCGAAGGTAACGTTAGACCTGCTACCATGCAACGTCGACAATCGAGAGCAACTTGCTAATGCCATCGAGCATGCCAATTCTATCGCTCCACTACGTGGCGTGATTCATGCCGCCGGCGTATTGTCGGACGCCACAATTCGAGAACTGACTTGGCAACGGATGCTGACAGTGTTACGCCCCAAGATGACCGGTGCCCTGCATTTGCATGAGCTGACGCAAGGTTTCCCCCTTGATTTCTTTGTGCTTTACTCATCGGCGGCTTCGCTTTTCGGATCTCCAGGCCAGGCAAGCCATGTAACAGCGAACAGCTATTTGGATGCCTTAGCTCATCATCGCCGCAGTTTGGGGTTACCTGCACAGAGCATCAATTGGGGGCCCTGGTCGGAGATTGGCTCAGCAGCCAAACAAGCCACTGAACAGATGATGGCCGAACGAGGAATTGGCATGATTACACCTGAGCGAGGTTTGCAGTCACTGGAGCAGTTACTCCAGCGTCCCGACCTAACGCAAGTTGGTGTCTTGCCGGTCTATTGGTCGAAGTTGCAACAAGTGGGGGCAGGCAAGGATCCCTTCTTCTCATCGCTCATCGATACCAATCACAAGGCGCCTACATCGGTGCTGAACAATACGAACACGCCAAGCGACTGGTTCAGTAAACTCCGTGCTCTCCCTCGGGGGCAGCGTCAGGGATTCCTCACGCGCCAAATTCAAACGGAA